>Ga0208595_1000316_pt1 | contig 18864 bp, 18 predicted proteins | sample LakMenEpi28Jun11_FD_150742 | JGI IMG/M metagenome (GOLD analysis project Ga0208595, IMG submission 150742) | Freshwater microbial communities from Lake Mendota, WI - 28JUN2011 deep hole epilimnion (SPAdes) | ecosystem: Environmental > Aquatic > Freshwater > Lake > Epilimnion/Euphotic zone ...
AATCGCGAGCCCTCGCTCGACGCGTTCGCGTTCAATCTCGACTCCGACGACGCGAACATTGGGGTTCACCTTGATCAACCTTGACCGCAATTCGACTACCGTAATCGGGCTGGCCCCAAAGCCGAGGTCAACGACTACCGGGTTCGACTGCTTGAGAACCGGCAGCGCGGCGATGTAGCGGTCGACCCGACGCAACCGATTTGGGTTGGTCGTGCCACGCGTCACAGAGCCGATAGGTTTAGCCACGCTCTAAACTTAAGTCATGGCTCACAAATACACCCTCATCCTGCTCCGTCACGGCAACAGCACCTGGAACCAACAAAACCTCTTCACCGGTTGGGTCGATGTCGATCTCAGCGATCAGGGTAGAGCCGAGGCTCACCGCGCTGGCGAACTACTTGCCGAGAGCGGGCTCAAGCCAGAACTGCTTTACACCTCGCGACTAAAGCGAGCCATCAACACCGCTCACATCGCGCTGAATGCCGCCGAGCGCTCATGGATCGATGTCAAGCGCGACTGGCGCCTGAACGAGCGCCACTACGGAGCCCTGCAGGGCAAAGATAAGGCTCAGACGCTGGCCGAATACGGAGCCGAGCAGTTTCAGATTTGGCGTCGCTCTTTCGACGTGCCACCACCGCCGATTGACGACGCCGACGAATACTCTCAAGCTCACGACGAGCGCTACGCCGGCCTCGCCGAGATTCCGAAGACCGAGTGCCTGAAGGACGTCCTAGTTCGAATGCTTCCGCTCTGGGAAGACGAGATCAAGCTCGACCTAATCGGCGGCAAAACGGTCTTGGTTACCGCTCACGGCAACTCTCTGCGCGCGCTGGTGAAGCACCTCGATGGCATTAGTGACGAGGACATCGCCGAACTGAACATTCCGACCGGAATCCCGCTGGTTTACAAGCTGGACGAAAACTTCAAGCCTCTAGTGGCGGGTGGCGAATACCTAGACCCCGAGGCTGCTGCTGCCGGAGCGGCCGCTGTCGCAGCTCAAGGAAACAAAAAGAACTAGCTCTGGTCTGACCAGTCACCGGTGCTCAGGTAGCTCACCTTTGACGAGATGTCGACCACGTGGTCGGCGAAGCGCTCGTGGTAGCGGCTGGCAAGAGTCACGTCGACGGTAAACATCGCGTTCTCCTTCCAGGAGGGAGCAAGAACAGTGTCGAACACAACGCGGTGGAGTTCGTCCACGCGCTCGTCTTCGGCTTGAATTGCGCGCGCAACATCCACGTCTGGGTTGGCTAGAAGTTTGGTGACTTTTTTAGCAAGAGCCACATCGAGCTGACCCATCTCTTCGAAGACTGGCTTTAGCGCATCTGGAATAGCTGAGCCGGGAAAGCGAAAGCGTGCGATCTGGGCAATGTGCGAGGCGAGCGCTCCCATGCGCTCGAGCGATGCACTCATGCGCAGAGCAGAGACGAGGACGCGAAGGTCGCGGGCAACCGGAGACTGACGAGCGAGAATTCGAATCACCATTTCGTCGAGTGATAGAGCCTTCTCGCTGATTGCGTCAGCGCTGGCGATTGCTTGGTCGGCTACCGAAACCTCTGAAGTGGTGAAAGCTAGAGTGGCATTTTTCATCACATTGGTGACGTCCGAAGCAATTTCGACGAGTCTGTCTTGAACTTCTTTGAGTTCACTTTGGAATACTTCGCGCATGTGCAATCCTCTACGGTTTGGATAGTAGTTTAAACCCTCCCACTAAGAAGTAAACGAAACACAAACAAACGTTTAACTGGGCGATAAAAAGCCTTGGTCAGCAGGTAGCCTTAAGGCGTGAACTTTTGGTGGATTCCCCTAGCGTTTGTGCTTGGCATGACCCTCATGGGAACTCTGGTTTTCTTGTTCCGTCAGGAGTCTCTGGTCAAGCCAGAAGAAACTCCTGTCATTTCAGACGGAGCAGCCGAACTTCTCGAGGTTCTGGCCGAAGCGGGCATCGTGCTGAACGCAAAAAACAGCGTCGTCAAGGCAACAACCAGCGCTCTCGCCATGGGGTTGATTCGCGACCGCAGCTTGGCTCACGAGGGGCTTGATGAGCTCGTAAATTCCGCTAGGGGTTCGGGCGTCGTTCAGGTCGCTGAGATCGAACTTGAGGCCGGCATTTTGGGTGCCAAGAAGCTTTTCGTCAGGGCCAGGGCCGTTGAGCTCGGTGCTGGCAGCGTGCTACTGATCGTTGACGACAAAACCGAGTCAAAGCGCCTCGATGACACTCGCCGCGACTTTATGGCAAATATTTCGCACGAGCTAAAAACCCCGGTCGGTGCCATTGGGCTTCTCTCCGAGGCAATCCTCGACAACACCGGCGATGCCGAGTTGGTGCAGAAGTTCTCAGAGAAGGTCCTCAAAGAATCGAAGCGCCTCAGTGCACTCGTAAAAGACATCATCCAGCTGTCAAGAATTCAGGCGACCGAGACTATTCTCACCGCCGAGCTCGTCGACCTTGACCCGGTGGTGCGCGAGGCCATCGATCGCAACGCATTCAAGGCCGAGAGTAGAAAAGTAAAGATCGAGTACCTCAGCGAAAAGGGGCTTCGCGTGATCGGCGACGAAGAGATGCTCGCGGTAGCAATCAAGAACATCGTAGAGAACGCGATTGTTTACTCGGCAATCGGCTCGAAGGTCGGAGTATCACTCGCCAAGAACGGCAGTGTCGCAGAGATCAAGGTGGTCGACAGCGGAGTCGGTATCTCGAAAGAAGACCAGAAGCGAATCTTCGAGCGCTTCTATCGCACCGACCCGGCACGTTCTCGAGAAACTGGCGGCACAGGGCTGGGGCTCAGTATCGTGAAGCACGTAATCACCTCTCACCTGGGTGAAATTCGACTTTCATCAAAACTCGGAATTGGCTCCACGTTTACCTTGCGGTTACCTCTTGCCGATAGAAAGTTAGTAGCGAAGAAGAAGGTTTCTAATGGCTAAAATCCTGGTCGTCGAAGATGAAGAGTCATACCGCGAAACTTTAGCGATTCTGCTTCCTAAAGAGGGGCACCAGGTAGTGCTCGCTGCCGATGGGCACGAAGCTCTGGCACGATTTGCTGATTCAAACCCAGATCTCATTCTTCTCGACCTAATGTTGCCCGGGCTAAGTGGCAATGAAGTCTGCCGAACCATCCGCCAGACCTCCAACGTCCCGATCATCATGCTGACCGCTAAGGATTCAGAGACCGACGAGGTTGTGGGTCTCGAAATTGGTGCCGATGACTACATCACCAAGTTGGCGTCCTCGTCAAAGATCATTGCTCGAATCAACAAGGTGCTTAGCCGCAGAACCGAGCCTGTTGTAGATGACGAAGACATCTTGGTCGCTGGGCCGGTCAAGCTAGACGTTGAGCGCCATGTCGTAACAATCAATGGCGAGAAGAAGAACTTTCCGCTAAAGGAGTTTGAACTACTCGAGCTCTTGATGCGCAATGTGAACCGCGTGCTGCCAAGGCACTTGATTATCGAGCGGGTCTGGGGATCAAACTACTTCGGTGACACCAAAACCTTGGACGTGCACATCAAGCGCTTGCGAACCAAAATCGAGCCAGATTCAGACAGGCCTCAGCACGTGATTACCGTGCGCGGTCTCGGCTATAAGTTCGAAGCTTAGTTTTCGAAGAACGGAGCGTACTGCTCCAGTGTGCCGTCTAGAACAGGCACGACAAGCTCAACGCCGGTTGCGCCATCAATAGAAACCCACATTGTCACGTTGCTGCCAGGCAGAGCGTTCAACGTCACGCCGAAGCCCTCTGTGTCGCCGGCTGAGCCGAGGCCAAGGGTTTCACCAGACGGAATGTAAATCGGCTGAGTCTTGGCTCTGACGTCGCCGTCAATGTACTCGAGTTGGAACGAGATGTCGGTCTTCTCGTTGTTCACAAAGGTGCCGATTAGCTTTCCGCCGTTGACGCCATCGGTCAGGTAAATGAAGTTGCGGAGCTTGACGTTGCCGATGTCGATCTGGCTACCGTCGCTCGGGGTGTACTGCTGCATGCTGGCAACATCTCCGCTGAGGCTACAGCCGGTTGTGCCGACGAGTACGGCTACCGACAGGGCAAGCGCTGAGGTGACTTTGCGGATCTTCATTATTCCTCCATGAGCAACAGACCCGTCCAGTTTACCCTTTATAAACACTGGGGTCTGTGGTAAAATTGGTGTTTCTGAAGGGAATTCACTCAATGGCAACCCCAGCTCACCTCAAAAAGGGCAAGACCGTAATGTACCCGCACCACGGTGCAGCAAAGATTGTCGAAATCGCCGACCGCGCTTTTCGCGGCGCAGTAGAACCACACCTTCGACTCGAGGTCGCAATCACCTCGCTCCAGATCTGGATCCCAGTTTCAAAGATTGGCGCCGACGAAGGTCAGGTTCCAGTTCGTAAGGTCATCGATGACGAGCAGCTCAAAGAAGTTAAGAAATGCCTGCGCGAAGAGTTCGTTGAAGAACCAACCAACTGGTCACGTCGTTACAAGGCCAACAACGAGAAGCTCGACTCGGGCGAAGTTATGAAGGTGGCCCAGGTCGTTCGAGACCTATGGCGCCGCGATCAAGACAAGGGCCTTTCGGCCGGTGAAAAGCGCATGCTCGCAAAAGCCCGTCAGGTACTTGAGTCTGAGTGGGCATTGGCTCGTGGCATCAGCGAAGAAGCCGCAACCGCCGAGGTCGAAAAAGTTCTCTCCACCAAGAAGGACTAACCTGCCATGACGCCGGATCTAGCGGTGGTTTTGGTTGCCGGCGGGCTCGGTGTTCGCCTGGGTGCGAGCAAGCCAAAGGCGCTTGTCGAGTTTTCGGGCAAAACCATTCTTGAACACGCTCTAGTTGGCGCTAGTCGCGCCCGCGGGCTCGAGGAAATCGTCATAGCCGCTCCAGCTGACCACCTTGTCGAGGTTGCCGAACTCGTTGCGAACTCGGTTGGCGATATCAACTTCAAAGTTGTCGCCGGGGGAGCCACTCGGCAACAGTCGATCGCAAACGCCCTAGCCGCGGTTACCGCACCAATAGTTTTGGTTCACGACGCCGCGCGCGCACTAGCGCCAGCGAGCCTCTTCGATCGCGTTGCCGACGCCGTCCGTGAGTCTGGAGTTGGCACCGTCCCGGTGCTTGAAGTGTTTGACACAATCAAGCGGGTTGAGGGCGACCTGGTTCGCGAAACGGTTGATCGCAGTCAGCTTCGCCGCGCGCAGACGCCCCAGGGTTTCGTATCGAGTGAACTGATTGCTGCCTACGCCCAGGCAACCGAGGACTTCACCGACGACGCCGCGCTAATGCAGTCGACGGGCGCGACGATACGATTTGTGGCCGGCGATGCCGCTGCCTACAAAATAACTACCGCCGAGGATCTTGAAACCCCAACACGGACGGGCATCGGAACCGATACGCATCGATTCACGGATGACTCCTCCAAGCCGCTATACCTCGGCACGGTCATTTGGGAGGGTGAACGCGGTCTAGACGGCCATTCAGACGGAGACGCCCTAAGCCACGCAATCGTTGATGCTCTGCTCTCTGCCGCCGGCCTCGGGGATATCGGCTCAAACTTCGGAGTCGACCGCACAGAGTTTGCCGGGGCAAACGGCTCGGTTTTCCTGAGCGAAACTCTTCGCCTGCTCGATGTCGCAGGTTGGCAGGTAGGTAACGTCTCGGCACAGATCATCGGCAATCGTCCGAAGGTTGCACCCCATCGCCAAGCTGTAGAAAGCGCACTCACCGAGTTGCTCGGCGCTCCCGTCACAATCAGCGCAACCACCACAGATGGTTTAGGTTTCCTCGGCAACACAGAAGGAGTCGCCGTCGTGGCCTCTGCGCTCATCAAAAAGCGCGCGGATAGGCTGGAAAAGTGAGCCTAAGTGTCTATGACTCCAAGTCGGCAAGCGTGCGCGCTTTCGAGCCCCTCGCGCCTGGCAAAGTCGGAATCTACGTCTGCGGCCCAACCGTTCAGTCTGCTCCGCATGTCGGCCACCTCAGAAGCGCCGTCGCTTTCGACATAATTGCCAACTGGTTTCGCCTCGGGCACGGCTACGAGGTCAAACTGGTCAGAAACGTCACCGACATCGACGACAAGGTGCTTGCAAACGCCAAAGAACTCGGCAGGGACTGGCGAGAACTAGCAGTCGAGGTCGAGACGATTTTCAACAGCGTTTACAGCTCTATTGGTTGCGCGGTTGAGAATCAGCCTCACGCCACCGCTCACATTCCCGGCATGGTCGCCATCATCGAAGAACTGATTGCCCGCGGGCACGCGTATCAGGTTGACGGCAGTGCAAACGTCTTCTTCGACACCGCCTCCTGGGCGAGCTACGGCGAGTTGACCCGTCAAAAACTTGAAAACATGGACGGCGAAGCGATCGGCGGCGGGCGACGTGCGGCTCACGATTTCGCGCTCTGGAAGGCTGCCAAGGCAGACGAGCCAGAGACGGCCGCCTGGAATTCACCGTGGGGCAGGGGGAGACCCGGTTGGCACATCGAGTGTTCGGCTATGACCTTTGCCGAGTTTGGCGAGACCTTCGACATTCACGGTGGCGGTCTCGACCTTCGCTTCCCGCACCACGAGAACGAGCTCGCTCAGTCGCGAGCAGTCGGTTACGGCTTCGCTAGCTACTGGCTGCACAACGGCCTTGTCACAGTGGGCGGGCAGAAGATGTCCAAGTCGCTCAATAACGGCGTTTCGGTTGACGAGTTCTTTGCGCAGGGCAGCCCAGCCGCGGTGCGCTACTGGTTGGGTTCGGCTCACTATCGCTCGACTCTCGACTACTCTCCGAGCGCGATCGCCGACGCTCAGGCTGCGGTTGGTCGCATTCAAAACGTCTTGGCCAAGAACCCCGACACAGCCGAAGGTTCGCTGCCAGACGAGTTTGTTGCAGCGATGGATGCAGACTTCAACGTCCCGGCCGCTTTGGGAGTTCTCCACGACACTGTTCGTAGCGCAAACTCTGGCGATGAGTCAGCTATCCCGGCGATTGTTGCCATGGCCCGCGTGCTTGGCATCGAGCCTGAGGTTATCGAGGCGAGCCCCGAACTTGCGGCTAAGGTTGAAGCGCTGCTAGAACAGCGCAAAGAGGCTCGCGCCAACAAAGATTTCACGCGATCTGATGCGATTCGCGAAGAACTAAACCAACTAGGTGTCACTATCGAAGACACCGCAAACGAAACGACTTGGAGTTTCAATGGCTAGCAAAGGCAAACGCCCGGGTACCGCACGCGGCAAGAAGGGCCCAACCGTCGGTTCAGGCGGGCAAGGAAAGGCTCGACTTGAGGGCCGGGGGCCAACTCCGCGGGCTGAAGAGCGCAAGGGTCACAAGGCTTTCAAGGGCAAGCGCGCCGAAGAGCGCCGCAGTGCAACCGGCAAGGGTGAGTTTCTCGCTCCTTCTGCTCGCACCGCTGGCGTGGCCGGGGCTGCTCGAAGCAACTCAAAGCCTGTTTCGAAGGCAACCGACGCCAACGAGGTGCTTTCGGGTCGCAACTCGGTAGTTGAGGCTCTGCGCGCCAAGGTGCCAGCAACCGCGCTCTACCTAGCCAACCGCATTGAGGTTGACGACCGAGTCAAAGAGGCGATCACCCTCGCGAATTCGCGTCAAATCCCCGTGCACGAGGTTACCCGCCCCGAGATCGACCGCCTGACAGGCTTCGACTCAATCAACCAGGGCATCGCGCTGGCTGTGCCGCCATACGCCTACCTGCACCCGATGGACCTACTCGACAAAGTCATTGGACGCGGCCAGAAGCCACTATTCGTCGCACTCGACGGGATTACAGACCCTCGCAACCTTGGCGCGATTATCCGCTCGGTAGCAGCGTTCGGCGGCCAAGGCGTGATCCTTCCGCAGCGTCGCTCAACTGGCGTTACCGCTTCAGCTTGGAAGACCTCGGCAGGCGCAGCCGCACGTATTCCGGTAGCTCTAGCCGCAAACCTGAACAACACCCTCAAGGAATTCAAGAAGCGCGGACTCTTTGTTGTTGGGCTAGACGGCGAAGGCGACATCAGCCTGCCAAACTTCGACCTCGGCACCGAGCCGATGATTCTGGTCATCGGCTCTGAGGGCAAGGGCCTAAGTCGTTTGGTTCAAGAGAACTGCGATGCCATTCTTTCGATTCCGATCACCAGCCACACCGAATCACTGAATGCCGGAATCGCGGCCAGCGTTGCGCTCTACGAAGTTGCGCGCCGCAGAGGCACCAACTAAAGCCAGTTAAAGTCAACTGCCGCGATAGAACCAGAACTTCTGGAACTACCGCGGCAGTTGTTTTGCTTTTTGGTGATGCTTAGTTGAGGCGTAGGCCAGACTCAACGTCGAATAGGTGAGTCACACCACCCTCAGGTGCCAATGTGACGGTCGAACCAGCCTTCGGGTGGTTGACTGCGTCAACACGGGCAACGATGTCGACAGCTACGCCGTCGACCTTTGCGTTTCCGTATAGGTAGGCGTCTGCACCCAGCTCCTCGACTACGTCAATGTGAACTTGAAGACCCTGCTTCGCGATAACTAGGTCTTCTGGGCGAAGGCCAACGGTTACGCTCTTTGCCTTGGTCTTAGCAAGGATTGCCTTGTCGATAGGAAGAACCTTGTCGCCAAACTGCACGCCACCGGCAACGATTGAGAGCTCAAGAAGGTTCATGGCTGGTGAGCCGATGAAGCCTGCAACGAACACGTTTTCTGGCTTCTCGTAAAGTGCGCGAGGGGTGTCAACCTGCTGAAGAACGCCGTCCTTCAAAACTGCAACGCGGTCACCCATGGTCATAGCTTCTACCTGGTCGTGGGTTACGTAAACGGTGGTTACACCGAGGCGACGCTGAAGCGAAGCGATCTGGGTGCGGGTCTGAACGCGAAGCTTCGCGTCAAGGTTCGACAGAGGCTCGTCCATGAGGAACACCTGTGGCTTACGCACGATTGCACGACCCATGGCTACACGCTGACGCTGACCACCCGAAAGAGCCTTTGGCTTGCGGGTTAGGTACTCTTCGAGGTCGAGAAGCTTGGCTGCCTCTAGGACGCGAGCTGCGCGCTCTTCCTTCGAAACACCGGCGATCTTCAGGGCGAAGCCCATGTTCTCAGCCACGGTCATGTGTGGGTAGAGAGCGTAGTTCTGGAAGACCATTGCGATGTCGCGGTCTTTTGGCGGGATGTCGGTGACGTCACGGTCGCCGATCAGGATGTGTCCGGCGTTTACCTCTTCGAGGCCTGCGAGCATGCGCAGGGTGGTCGACTTACCGCAACCCGATGGGCCAACGAGTACTAGGAACTCGCCGTCTGCGATCTTTAGGTCGATTTCGTCAACTGCCGGGCGGGTTCCGCCTGGGTAGAGGCGAGATGCCTTCTGGAATGTTACTGATGCCATTTTTGTTCTCCTCACCGGCAGGTACGTGCCGGACGATCCATAGTGATAGAGCCACAAGTCGGATGACTTGAGGTACTCCCATTATGCCAGTGGCCGAGCCTGTCTTAGACTAGGAAATCTGCTTAGTCACCCAATCGTGATAAAGGAATCTGATGCCAAACACTCCAAGACCAACCCGTAATGAACAGCGCGAAGCCGCAAGAGCAAAGGCCCGTGAAATGCGCATTGCGCAGAAGCGCAGTGCCGCCCGTAAGCGCACAATTCTTGTCGCATCGATCGTCGCTGCCGTCGGTTTAGCTGTCACCAGCGTCGTCCTGACCATCGGCAACGAGGTCAACAACCCAACGCCAACCGTGGCCACTCCGGCAAACATGATCTTTGACGGCGGCATCAAGATCGGTAAGGGTCTCAAAGCCATCACCGACCCGACAGTTCAGGCCGACACGCCAAACATCATTGTTTACGAAGACCTTCAGTGCCCTAACTGCAAAAACTTCGACCAGCCAAACAATGCTCAGATGCGCGACTGGGTTTCATCGGGCAAGTACACCGTGCAGGTTCACCCGATTTCGTTCCTAGACGGAGCGAGCCCAAACGCCTACTCGAGCCGTGCGGCTAGCGCTGCGTTTTGTGTTGCCGACGGAGCGCCAGACAGCTTCTTCGACTACAACACCGCACTATTCGAAAACCAACCTGAAGAGGGCTCAATGGGACCGAGCGACAACGAACTTGCCGCAAGAGCCGAGAGCGTCGGAATCACCAGCAAGAAGGTTATCGACTGCATCAAGAACGCCTCGTACCAGTCGTATGTGCTTTCTTACACCCAGGACACCGTCTTCAAGCGAAACATTCCGGGAACCAACCTCAGAGTTGACGGAACCCCGTTCATTGTTCTAAACGGTGAGCGTTTCAAGGGCGACTGGACCAACCCAGCACTATTCGCTCAGTGGGTTCTCAGCACCTCGGCCAAGTAGCCAAAAAAAGAAACTCCCCAGACCTAATCGGTCTGGGGAGTTTCTTTATGTTCGGTTAGCGGGTGGCGACAGTCACCTTGTTTGAATAGGTCGAGGCGCCAACATCGTTTCGAGCAGATACTCGGAACACATAGGTCGTCTTGCTCTTGAAGCCCTTGACGGTGAGGCTCAGGCTCTTGAAAGTGACTGAGCTAACTCGTGTCCAGGTCAGGCCCTTGTTCTTTGAGTACTCAACGATGTATTCGCGTACCGCCGAACCAGAGGTTACCTTCGCGGCTGTCCATGAAAGTGTGATCGAGGTCGTGGTCTTGGTGGTCACCTTCAGGTTCGTCGGCGCCGAAGGAGCAGTTCCTGCGGTCAGCATCGACACAACATTCGAAAGGTCACCCTTGCCGTAGGCGTTGATTGCACTAACCCTGAATCGGTAGGAGCTTCCTGCCTTGAGGCCGGTCACATTGAAGCTCGTACCGACAAAGGCGTTGTGAGCAATTTCTACCCACTTCACGCCACCGTCGTTCGAAACTTCAATCATGTAGTCGGTGATCGATGCGCCGTTGTCTGAAGCCGGTGCCAACCAAGAGAGTGTGGCAGTCGTGCCCGAAGGCGTCGCCCTCAACTCGCGTGCCGAGGTCGGCGAACCAGCTGGTGTGACAAACGATTCGTAGGTCGGTTCGCTCACGCCTGTCGAGTTCTTGGCCGAGACGCGGACCAAGTAGGCAGTATCGCCGGCCAACTTGCTCAGTGTCATCTTGGTCGAGTTCGACGCGGTGTGGGCCACAGCGAGCCAGGTCACGCCATTGTCGACCGAGGTCTCAACAACGTAGTCGCTAACGGCTAGACCGCCAGTGTCCGCAGGGGTCGACCAAGTCAAAACCGCTCCCGACTTAGTGACAGAGCCAACCTGGAAGTTCGTAGGGACTCCCGGTGCTGTGGTTGCGGCTGTGAAAGTGAATACGTCAGAAACGTCGCCCTCGCCGACAGAAGTCACGGCCGAAACTCGAACCTTGTAGGTCTTGCCCTTCTGTAGCCCCGTGATTGTGTAGCTGAGGCTATTCGATGGTGCGTGGGTGATCGTGGTCCAAGCAGTAGCACTAGTCATCTCAACCTTGTAGTCAAAGATGGCTGCTCCACCGTTGGTGGCTGGCAGATCCCAGTTGAGAATCGCTTGGCCACCACCCTGCGTGTAGAGACGCATGTTTAGCGGCTTGCTCGCAACGGTAGCCAAAGTTGTTACCGAACCGGTTAGGTAGTCGCTGCGGCCAACCTTGTTTACTGCTGCAATGCGAACCTGGTAGGTAGTGCCTGGAGCGGTGCCGAAGACGGTGAACTCCTGAGAGTTCGCCTCGGTGACCTTTGGCGATACCCAGGTAGCGCCGTTGTCGCGAGATAGCTCTACTGAGAAGTTATTGATGTAAGCGCCACCGTCGTTGACGGGCGTCTTCCAGCCAAGCTTGAAACTCGACTTGGTAACTTCGGTAACCGTCAAGTCGGTTGGCGCATCAGGCAGGACAGCCTCAGGTGTGCGAACGTCCAGGTAGGCCCAAGAAAGCTCCATGAACTTGCTGGTGTAAGCGTCGATGCCGCCACCGTTCTCGCCACGAATGCGGAACCGGTAGTCGGTGTTGTCTTTCAGGTTAGAAATCGGCAGACGCGGCGTTGTTGAGTAACCGTCGTTGATTGCCTTGTAGGTTTCGCCGCCATCAAGCGAGTACTCGATCACGTAGTCCTTGAGCGCCGGGCTGCCCTTGAAAGAAGGAGCAGTCCAGGTCAATACACCAGATGAGCCGTTGAAGACTTCATAGGCGAAATTGGTCGGCTCGTTCGGCATGCCCGGTGGAGTGCGCCAAACCGTTAGCGGGTCAATGGTCTCCCAGAAGGTGTTCCCGAAGTCGTCAACTCCCCAAACGTAGCAGGGGTAGTTACCCGGGTACTGCCCGAGCAAGATGGTGTTCGCGAAAGTGATGTAGAGATCCTTGCGGTCACCCTGAACCGAAGCAATGGCTGGGTTGTTTTGCAGGTCATTTACGTTGAGGTTGTACAGGTGAGTGTTGAAGAGGTTTGCGCAGCTGACGTAGAGGTTGCGCACTCCACTCGCATCGGTGATGTGAAGGCTGAGCAAGGCAGTCTGAGCGGTTTGACCAGCATCGAACTTGGTCTGGTTCCAGACTCCGTAATCGACAACCGGTGATGTTTCGTCCCATGAACCGTAGCCGTTGGGACCGTAATCGCGGGTGATTACGAGCGAGGCAACCCGCTGGCTCATAACGTTCTTGTTTTTGTCGGTAATCCAGATGGTGCAAGGGAAGATTCCGGGCTTGTGGCCATAAGGAATCTCTAGCTTGATAGTTGCAACAAAGTCCTTATTTGATCCCGAGTTAGCAGCCAAAGCTGGGTTGTTGAGATTGCTGTCTAGACCGGAGGCGTAAGCGGTAAGGTCATCGCACTGTAGCTGGATGCTAGAGATACCTGTGCGGTCGGTCGCGTGCAGGTTTAGCAGACCGGTCTTAGCGCTCTGGCTGACATCGTAAGAAGCAGGATCCCAGAAGCTGTCCAGGATCTTTGGGGCTTCGTCGTCCCAGATGCCAGCGCCGCGAGTTAGTTGGAGCGAAGCAATTTTCTGGTGGAATTGGTTGTTCACCTGGTCGTAGCCGTAGGCGTAGCAATCGTAGATTCCAGGCTTGGTGCCCTTGTCTAGCGTGTGGGTCAACTTGGTCGAGACTTCCTTCTGAAAGCCAGTCCAAGTTTGGCTCATTGACCAAGGCAGTACGTCTGGGATGTTGCAGTAAGCGGTCACGCTTCGCACAGCGACATCATCTTTGATTGTTACGTCAAGGCCAACGGTTACCGGCGCAGAGCCGGTTTCATAGGAACCTTGATCCCAGGTAGCCGAAATGATCAGCGATGCCTTGTCGTCGTAGATGCAGGTGTCACCCTTGATCTCGCCTGTGCTGTAGTCGCATAGGTTCAGGCCCCAACCACCCTCAAGGGTGTCTGTTCCGTCACCTCCGGCGATGATGTCATAGCCTTCGCCGCCAGCAAGTGTGTCGGTTCCGCTCTCACCGTAGAGGTGGTCTTCGCCGGTGTCACCCTGAAGGTAGTCGCGGTCTCCGCCGCCGTAGATGTCGTCGTTGCCAAAGCCACCCAACAATGAGTCAGTGTCAGCGCCACCGTTAAGTGTGTCGCTGCCCCAGCCACCGTTGATGTCGTCGGCGCCGGCTTCACCGAGAATTTCGTCGGCCCCGTTGTCTCCTTGGAGGTAGTCACTTCCGTAACCGCCGTAGATGCTGTCGGCACCATCTCCGCCGTAAACCTCGTCTTCGCCTTCATCGCCGTAAAGTTCGTCGGCGCCAGGGGTTCCGTTGATCTCGTCGTCGCCCTCACCGCCGTGAACAATCGCGTGATACGGGGTGATGCCTACGCCTCCGTAGAAGACGTCGTCTCCGTCACCGAGATCAACCTGAACCGTGCCGCCACCCTGAACGATGACAACGTCGTCTCCGCCGAGTGCATAAACGATGTCATTTCCGCCCCCGGTGCAAATGACGTCAGGACCCTCGGTGCCCGAGTAGGTCTCACTCGCTGCGGTCATTGAGATTGTGCAGTCCGGCAAATCAGCCTCGTAGGCCAGACCAGCTTGAATTGGCGCAACCGCGATGGCGGCTGCTGCGGTTACTGAAAGAAAAAACTTAGAAATCTTAAACATTTGTCCCCCGACATGTAGATACGTTCAGAATACGCCTAAAAAGTATCGAAAAGCGACCACATTCTTAAATGTCCAAGGTTAATTTTTAGTGCCGAAGACAGCACGAGCGCAGAAGGTATCATTTACAGGTAAGAAACCTGTTTCTTCATCCGGCCGACTTGGCGCAATTGGTAGCGCACCGCTCTTGTAAAGCGGGGGTTGTGGGTTCGAGTCCCATAGTCGGCTCTCTGAGTTTTTAGGCTCCGAGTTTTGTGAGCGCTTCGAAAACAAGAAATGCCGGCCAAACGAGCGACTTCAAGATCCCGAGCACGCCCATCCAAAAGTCCGTTGCGTTTGAGACGTAGTAAATAGCTGCCCCGATAAAACCCATGAAGTAAAAGCCGCCCGCGCTGCCGCTAGCCACATTTACGGTTTTCCCTTTTTCTCCGGACATGTCCACCTTGACCTTCATCTTTTCCTAATCGTTGCTCTTGAAAGTGATGCTAACCGAGTTGATGCAAAAGCGCTCGCCGGTTGGGGTTTGCGGGGCGTCTTCGAAAACGTGGCCCAGGTGGCTGCCACACTTGGCGCAGACAACCTCGGTTCGCAACATCCCGTGTGAACGGTCTTCGATCAGCTTGACGGCGTGATCCTCTTTTGGCTCGTAAAAACTTGGCCAGCCACAGTGAGCGTCGAACTTTGTCTCACTCTTGAAGAGCTCTGCTCCGCAGCCACGGCAAGAAAAGGTGCCCAGGCGATCTTCGTTCAGCAGCTCACCGGTGTGAGCGCGTTCGGTGCCCTTTTCTCTCAAGACGTGATACTCAAATTCGGTAAGTTCTTCGCGCCACTGCTCATCGCTTTTTTCTACTTCGAAACCCATCGGATTGCCTCTCTTATCTGACCTAATATTAGGTAGCACTTCTAATAAGAGGATTCATGTCAAAAAAGTTCCCGCTGGACGAGTTCGACCAGTTGCCTTCGCATGGCGGCAGGCACCGAATTCGACGAACCGCGGTTGACCGTGCACGCGAATTCTTTAGATACATGGTCATGGCTGTGATTGTGGCAAGTTCAGGTTTCATCGCTTTGACCTGGGCCGACAGCGGAAACATCTTTACCGGCTCGGTGCCGAAGCCAACGGCGGTCGCCGACTCCACCAAGGGTTACCCGATCGCGGTGCTGGATGCGACCAACTCAGAGGGAATCGCTGGAGCGCTCGGTCGCAAAATTCTCGATGCTGGCTGGACGATTGTTTCGGCGGCCGACGCTGAGAAGCAAGCCGAAGAGACAGTTATCTACTATGCAAACGTGGACTACAAGGCGACGGCTCAGGAGCTGATCTCGCTAGTCGGTAAGTACCCACTCGAGCTCTCAACTGACTACCCGGACGCGATAACTATCGTTCTAGGGGCCGATTACAAAAAGTAACGGGTCTATAAAGGTTATTTTTATTTTCCAATCCCCCTATTTTGTTTTGGCTTTATGGGATAGCGTGGCTATTAGGTCGTAGTGTCACCGAGGATTTCCCTAAGTGGCCATAGTTACAAATGTTTCTATGCGGCTCATGCTCGGATTGAGCAGAAAACATAGGTAACAGGAGTAAGCAATGGCAACAGGAACCGTAAAGTGGTTCAACTCTGAGAAGGGCTTCGGCTTCATCACTCAGGACGGCGGTGCAGACGTATTCGTGCACTTCTCAGCTATCGGAGGCGATGGCTACAAGGAACTCAAAGAGAACCAGCGCGTTGAGTTCGACGTTAAGAGTGGCGACAAAGGCCCACAGGCAGACAACGTAACCGTTGTTGGCTAAGTAAAGACTTAACACCGAAAGCGCCATCCCACAGGGATGGCGCTTTTCGTTTGCACTCTGGGGGTGAGAGTGCCAAAATAGAGTTAGCACTCTAAAGACCTGAGTGCCAGAAACTACTTTTTGGAGATACCTCAAATGGCAAAAATCATAACTTTCAACGAGGAAGCACGCCGTGGCCTTGAGCGCGGTTTGAACATCCTCGCCGACACAGTCAAGGTGACCCTTGGCCCTCGCGGACGCAACGTCGTGCTCGAGAAGAAGTGGGGAGCGCCAACGATCACAAACGATGGTGTTTCGATCGCTAAAGAAATCGAACTAGAAGACCCGTTCGAGCGTATCGGCGCCGAACTCGTCAAAGAGGTCGCAAAGAAGACCGACGACGTTGCCGGTGACGGCACCACCACCGCAACTGTTCTAGCTCAGGCCCTCGTTCGCGAAGGTCTGCGCAACGTTGCAGCAGGTGCCGACCCGATCAGCCTCAAGCGTGGCATCGAGAAGGCAACTGCAGCCGTGATTGCTCAGTTGATCAAAGACGCAAAGCCTGTTGATGGCAAAGAGCAGATCGCAGCCACCGCATCGATCTCTGCAGGTGACACCCAGATTGGTGAACTAATCGCCGAGGCCATCGACCGCGTTGGTCGCGAAGGTGTTGTAACCGTTGAGGAGTCGAACACCTTCGGTATCGAACTCGAGCTCACCGAGGGTATGCGCTTCGACAAGGGCTACATCTCCGGCTACATGGTTACCGACCCAGAGCGCCAGGAGGCTGTATTAGAAGACGCCTACGTGCTCATCGTCAACAGCAAGGTCTCAGCAATGAAGGACCTCCTGCCAATCATCGAGAAGGTTATTCAGACCGGTAAGCCTCTATTGCTTATCGCTGAAGACGTCGACGGCGAAGCACTAACCACTCTTGTTCTAAACAAGATCCGTGGCATCTTCAAGTCGGTAGCCGTCAAGGCTCCTGGCTTCGGTGACCGCCGCAAGGCAATGCTGCAAGACATCGCAATCTTGACCGGTGGTCAGGTTATCGCCGAGGAAATCGGTCTTCGCTTGGAGACCGCGACCCTCGACCTTCTTGGTCGCGCCCGCAAGGTCGTAATCACCAAGGACGAGACCACCATCGTTGACGGGGCCGGCGAGGCTTCAGCAATCGCTGGTCGCGTTGACCAGATTCGCCGCGAGCTTGATGCAAGCGACAGCGACTACGACAAAGAGAAACTACAGGAGCGCTTGGCCAAACTTGCCGGCGGTGTTGCAGTTATCAAGGCAGGTGCCGCCACCGAAGTTGAACTCAAGGAGCGCAAGCACCGCATCGAAGACGCAGTTCGCAACGCGAAGGCTGCTGTTGAAGAAGGAATCGTTGCAGGTGGTGGAGTCGCTTTGATCCAGGCCGGCAAGAAGGCTTTCGAGACTCTAAAGCTCGAGGGTGACGAGGCGACCGGCGCGAACATCGTGCGCGTAGCCATCTCGGCACCGCTCAAGCAAATCGCGATCAATGCCGGTCTAGAGCCAGGCGTTGTCGCTGAGAAGGTCGCAAGCCTTCCTGCAGGACAGGGCCTAAACGCCGCAACCGGTGAATACGTCGACATGCTGAAGGCAGGAATCAACGACCCAGTGAAGGTGACTCGCTCTGCTCTGCAGAACGCGGCATCGATCGCTGCGTTGTTCTTGACCACCGAAGCAGTGGTTGCTCAGAAGCCAGAGCCAGCAGCACCCGCTGCAGCCCCACAGGGTGGCATGGACTTCTAAACCAGTTCAAAGGGGAGTGGGCGAAGCCGAAAGGTTTCGCCCACTTCTCTTTTAAATGAATAGGCGAACGTTCGCCTGTTCGATCTCGCTGTACTGTTTCGCGGCAAATGCTAGAGCGATGCTGACCTCACCAAGTTGCTGCTGCACTGTGATGGCGGTTATGCGCCAACGCCCGACAAGTTCTTGAAAACTCGTTGCTGCGACGCCCTGCCAAGAGCTTTGCAAACCTTGAAGGCTTGCGTGCAGAGTGTCGACTTCGTTTTGTAGCCGGCCTATTGTGCCCTGGATTGTGGTGTTTGCTGCGAGGACTTGCTCGCTGTCTACGCTGAAATGTGTCATGTGAAAATCAAACGCGCTTCAAGTCGCTATTACGGCGACCGAAACTGTTTTGGGGATAACTAGGGAAGTTCGACCCTGAAGGTTGCTCCGCCGCCGGGAGTATCAAGAGCCACAATTGTTCCGCCGTGACGCTCGACGATTGCCTTGACGATCGCAAGCCCAAGCCCCGAACCACCGGTTTCGCGATTGCGCGAGTTGTCTGCCCGGTAGAAGCGCTCGAAGATTTTGTCGCGCAGAGTCTCGGGCACGCCCGGGCCCACATCGCGAACTTCAATGATGGTTTTGGCGTTGCTGATTCCAAAAGCAGCAACTACGGGTTTGCCCTTGGGGCTGAACCGCGCAGCATTGGTGAGCAGGTTGGTTAGCACCTGGCGCATTGAGCCCGGATCAACAATTGCGTTGAAGGTCTTGATTGGTTGGCCTTCGAGGGTCGTGACAGAGACCTTGGTGCCAGTGCTGAGGGAGACATCTTTGGCCGCCTCGTTTGCCATCGCGACTAGGTCCGTGGTTTCACGTCCGAGTTCGACATTTTCATCTAGGCGAGCGAGAACGAGAAGGTTTTCGACGAGTTCGGTCATTCGCACGGCCTCGGATTCGATGCGATGCATCGCCTCGGTCAAGTCTTTCTTCTTGCTCAGAGCGCCCATCCGATAAAGCTCCGCATAGCCTCTGACGCTAGCCAGGGGAGTGCGCAGTTCGTGGCTGGCATCCGAAACAAAGCGACGCATCTGATCGAGAGCCTTGCCGCGTTGACCAAAGGCTAGTTCAAGGCTGTCGAGCATGGAGTTCAGTGCGGTGTTGATTCGGGCAACCTCGGTTTTTCCGGCACGCGAAGGGAGTCGCTGACTGATGTCGCCTGCCGAAACCGCTGATGCCGTGCGCTCAACTTCTTTCAGAGGTCGAAGTGCGGAGGTAATAGTCAGCCAAATCGAAAGTGCGCTGACAATCAGTAAGAGGAACCCAAAGGAGGTTCCGATTGCTCGGTATTG
>Ga0208595_1000318_pt1 | contig 18847 bp, 14 predicted proteins | sample LakMenEpi28Jun11_FD_150742 | JGI IMG/M metagenome (GOLD analysis project Ga0208595, IMG submission 150742) | Freshwater microbial communities from Lake Mendota, WI - 28JUN2011 deep hole epilimnion (SPAdes) | ecosystem: Environmental > Aquatic > Freshwater > Lake > Epilimnion/Euphotic zone ...
CGACATACAGCCCCATGGGAGCCGCCGTAATCATCATGTCGTCCAGCACGCCGCCGTCTTCGGCCAGCAAGAGCGAATAGCGCATCTTGCCTTCTTTCAGGGCGGAAATGTCGCCGGGGACCAGCGCTTCAAGCGCTTCGGCGGCACCATCGCCGGTCAGCAGCAACTGACCCATATGGCTAACATCGAACAGCCCGGCATTTTCGCGCGTCCATATATGTTCGGCCATGATGCCTTCATATTGGATGGGCATGTGGTAGCCCGCAAATTCGACCATGCGGGCGCCTTTGTCACGATGCCAAGCGTCGAGCGGCAGTTCCAATATTTCGATGGGTTCGAGTTCTAATTCGTCTTCTTCGCGCATATCAGTCCGTTCAAAAGATGCAGCAACCGGCGCTGGATAGCGCCAAGTCTGCTGCCCCCTCTGTCACGGGTACCTGAGAGCTTTATCCGCGATATGCGCCATGCATGGCGTATATGGCAGGTTACACCTTCGGTGGCGTATCTCAGCCAACGGCCAAGATAAGCGCTTTCCAGAGTGTCGCAAAAGCCGAAGCGGTCCTTTTGCCTGAGAGATTCCGGGGCGGTTGCTCCTTCGGCGGTCCCTTTAAGGGACGCTCTCCCGCCTCGTCAGCGACTTTTCTCCATTGGCGTTAGCCTATTGCAGAGTCAACCCGCGAGCGCGCGGATGGAATCATTTTCGTGGATAAAAACACCTTCGTGAGGCGTATCTGCCAACGCCGCGATGGCCTGTGCCAATATATGAGATGGCGTGGAGGCATATTTCCGCATCGGCCCAATCATCAGCCTGTCGGCAAATGGCGACAATAAAATCCCTAATGACTCGCCCGGACGGTGCGCGTCGCGCTTGCCACCCGTCAACAGGCTCGGGCGCATGATATCAAGCCGTTGAAAGCCAATGTTGCGAAGCCCCTGCTCCATCTCGGCCTTAGTTCGAAGGTAGAAATTGCTGCTCGCTGGCATCGCGCCTACCGACGAGACAGTTATGAAACGCTGTGTTCCGGATTCATGGCTGGCCGCTGCAAAGGCAAGCACCAGATCATGATCGACGGCCCGGAAAGCCGCACGCGACCCTGCTGTGCGTATCGTAGTTCCCAAGCATGAAATGGCGACGGCCGGCTTGATTCGCGTTACAATCGCTGGCCAGTCATCGCTTGGGGCAACATGTTCATGCACATTGGGGGTTGCTTGCGCGGTAGGTTGACGCGACACCAAATGGACCTCAACGCCGTTGCGGGCCAGTAAATCCGCCAACTGCTTTCCAACCAAGCCCGAGCCACCGGCAATAACGATTTTCGATTTCACGCCGCGTTCCCGCAAAGTTCGCGGTGCCGGTCGGTGGCGTAACGATCTGTCATCCCGGCCAGAAAGTCGCCGATATGGCGGCTGCGCGCCGGGTCTTGCTCTGGCAGATTCTCGCGCCATTCGGGTGGCAGCAGCCGAACATCGTTTCGATAGACCCCAAACAGTTCGCGCACGATCTTCGATGCCTCCACCGCCGCCGCAGTCTGCGTGGGGTGATAATAGAGCTTTTGATACATGAATTTTTTAAGCCGCCGCTCACGCGCTGCCATTTCAGAGGAAAACCCACCAATCATGACGCCAGCCTTGCGCACATCATCGGCAGTTCTGATCCCGAGTTCGTCTATGCGCGCGCGCGTGGATTCAATCACATCATTGACCATCACGCCAATCTGCTCACGAGTCAGCTCGCCAATCAAGCGGCGCGGGCGGACATCGGGGTAGCGGGCCAAGATAGCCTCCCAACGGTCCGCCACGAACGGCAGTTCAAGCAATTGGTCCATGTCAAGCAGCCCTGCCCTGATGCCGTCATCGATATCGTGATTGTCATACGCGATATCGTCGCTGATCGCCGCAACCTGCGCCTCCAACGAAGGCCAATCGGTCAGATTTAGGTCAAAGCCATGATTCACTTCGGCCAAGGCCCAACCGGGGTTGGCAACCGGACCATTATGTTTGGCCAGCCCTTCCAGCAGTTCCCAGCTTAAGTTTAATCCAGGCCATGACGGATAAGGCGATTCAAGCAGCGTCAGCGTACGCAGCGTCTGCGCATTATGGTCGAACCCGCCAAAAGGCTTCATCGCTTCTTCCAACGCATCCTCACCCGCATGACCGAAGGGCGGATGGCCAATATCGTGGGCCAGACACAAGGCCTCGGTCAGATCTTCATTCAAGCCCAGCGCGCGGGCGATCGTCCGACCAATTTGAGCTACCTCAAGACTATGTGTCAGACGGACCCGAAAATGGTCGCCATCGGGGGAAATAAAAACCTGCGTCTTGTGGCGCAGGCGACGGAACGCGATGGAGTGAATGATACGGTCGCGGTCGCGCTGGAAAATATCACGTGGTCCGCGCACATCGCTTGACGGTTCGGCATGTAGCCGACCTCGGCTATGATCAGGACAGGAAGCATAAGGGGCAAGATGCGACATGCCGCGCTTATGCCGCCAAGTGTCCCCAACCGGAAGCCACTATTTTGTTTTCAACGGATTAACGACTTCGCCAATCTCGCTTTTCCACATAAAGGCGTCACCACCCGCCTTTTTATAGTCGCCTTCCCATTTCTTTGCGGCTTTCAGGTTGGGAAACGGACCAACCAACAGCCGGTCCGTCCTGCCCCATTCGGACGTGTATGGGCTCCGGGATTTGAGCAATGCCGCATATGTTTTGTTGAGTTTGCGATAATCAAAGCCAAGAGCATTGGCGTTTCCTGCCGCAATCTGCACCCAGTAGCGCGCGGGATGATCCTTTTGGGCTTTGGCTTTCGCCAAAACCTTGGGATCAACCTTGGCAACCTTTGCTGGCTCTGCCGTCGCCTTGGGTACCCGTGGTTTCAATTTTTTCAAATCGACTGGAACTTGCGAAGGCTGTTGTTCGCTTTCCGGAATATCAATGGCCCCCACAATTGCGCCCAGATTAAAGCTGGATGACGCAACCGGCACCGCAGGCGCGGGTTCAGACGCTGGCGCGGTAATCGCAGGGGCTTGCGATATAGGGAGTGCCTCCTTTATCGACCCGCCGCTTTGGGTTGGAACTGACGCAATAGCAGCGGGCACAGCAGCCGTCGCTGTCGGCGCAGGTGTCAGCGTGCTTGCCGGCCTTGGCAATGCTGCGCTGACCAATGGGCGCGCCGTTTCGGGCACCGGCAGCGCATTATTGCTGACGCTGGCAATCCGGGAGGTTTTCGCTTCCTCGGTCTTGGCCCGCGCGGTGGCCGTGCCAAGGCGGGACGTGTCCGTCTTAGGCAGCTTCTGTGCTTCGGGAATATTGGCGACTACCGCCTGAATTTCCGCCCGCTCCTGCGCCTTTCGGTCGCGTTTACGATCAGGCTTCGGGGGGTTTTTGTCGTCGCGCGCTGGCGTAGATTTTGGTCCAAGCGCAGCGCCCGAGGGAATAAGGCGATTATTGCCGGACACGACGGGCGTCTGCGGTAACGTCGATGCAATTCGGCGGACTTGTTCACTGTCACGCCCGACCGCTTGGCTCGTCGGGAAATGACCCAAATGTATTGCCGCCGCCTTCTGCGCAGCCGTCAGGGAGGGCATCAGCCGGAAAAAACGCTCCATACGCATCGCCGAACTTGCATCCATGAAACCTTGCGCGACTTTAGTCGATTCACGCAGCTCCCCACGGGCAGCAAGCATGAACGCCCGGGCACGCCATGCAGTGGAACTGTTGCGTTGCAGCAGCGGCACCAGCATCGCGTCGGCGGCTTCTTTTTGCCCCGCCAGAGACAAGGAAACCGCTTGGCGGATAATGAGGTCATCCGAGGTGGACGCTGTCCGCGCCAATTTATAATCCTGCTGCGCGCGGCCAAAATTACCCAATAGGTCAAACGCCAATGCACGATCCAGCGCAATCGAACGCTCATTCGCGCCAAGGCGGACCGCCTGATCAAACAACCGCAGTGCTTCAAACGGATTTTCAGTGCGCACGGTCGCCGTCGCCAGACCTGACACGATACGGCTGTTCCCCGGGCGAAGCGCATTGGCACGCGTGAAGAAGTTCAAAGCGGCGTTGGCGTCCCCCAAGGCAAGCGACGCGTTGCCAGCATCGGCCATGGCGTCAGCATCGGAGGGATTAAAAGATATCCGGCGCATGGCCGCACGCAACTCGGCTGCACCAGCAGGCTCCGAACTTATTGGTGCAGCAGGGGTTGCCTGGTCAAATGCCTCAAGCGCGCTTTCATCAACGGCTTGCGCAAACGCGCCCGATGATAAAGCGAGCGCACAGAGTATCCCTGCATCACGTAACATTGTCACATTCATTCGCCCTTATTTGAACGCCGATTGCCGGACGCAAAGCAGGATTACGCAATGCTCCGACAAATGGTTGCCTAAACCGGACGAAGTGACACGGCGATGCTGACGCAGATTAGGTCGCTGACCCTTAGGAGTTGTTCTGCCTATCAAGGAAACGCGGAACGCCGGTGCTGCTTGCGCCATCATCGCCCTTGTCATCTGCATCGTCGGACCGGGAAAGACCGCGTGACAGGTTCGACATGCGTTCAAACAACGTCCCCCCTGTTGGAATGCGGGGTGCCGCCCGCTCAGGCGCCTGTGTTACATCGACAGGTGCAGGCGACGGTGCATTTGCGTTCTCATTTGCGTCTACCGGAGTGTTCAGTTCAAGCGCATCTGCACCTGCCCAAGAACTAGAGGAAAAGCTGCTCGACCCGGGCGACTGTTCTTCGCCCTCTGCAGTGGTGTCTTCATCATCTTCTGGGGCTTCGAAATCGCCGCCGAGGACCAAGCTGTCGTCTTCCGCGTCGGTTTCTGGTTCCGCAACCGCGTTTGGTTCTTCGACTGGCGCGGAATTGGTGGTTCCAAATAAAGGCGGTATTGGCGCAGGGGCCTCCGCAATTGGCTCCGGTGCCGGACGGCTAAACGAAAATGGCGTGCGCGATTGCGTTGCGGGTGATGCGCTCAGGCCTTCATTGTCGATACCGGTTGCAACAACCGAAACGCGGATTTTGCCGTTCAGATTTTCATTGAACGCCGAACCCCAGATGATGTTTGCATCGGGGTCAACGAGCTCACGAATATGGTTCGCAGCTTCGTCAACTTCCATCAGGCGCATGTCTTCGCCGCCCGTAATCGAGACGATAACGCCCTTTGCGCCTTGCATCGACACTCCGTCGAGCAGCGGGTTGGCAATCGCCCTCTCCGCAGCTTCAAGCGCACGGCCATCGCCTTCGGCTTCGCCAGTGCCCATCATCGCCTTGCCCATTTCGTGCATGACAGAACGGACATCGGCAAAATCGAGGTTGATGAGGCCAGGCATAACCATCAGGTCAGTGATACCGCGAACGCCCTGTTGCAGCACTTCGTCGGCTAACAAAAATGCCTCTTTGAACGTCGTGTTCGGGTTGGCGACCAAAAACAGGTTCTGGTTCGGAATAACGATCAGAGTGTCAACATGCTGTTGCAGTTCGGCAATGCCCGAGTCCGCCGAGCGCATGCGGCGCGATCCTTCAAAAAGGAACGGCTTTGTAACAACGCCAACGGTCAATATGTTCATTTCGCGCGCAGCCTGCGCAATGACGGGAGCAGCACCCGTTCCGGTTCCACCGCCCATGCCAGCCGCGATGAAGCACATGTGGCAACCAGCCAAAGCGGACTTCACTTGCTCAATTGTTTCTTCTGCAGCCGCGCGACCAACCTCTGGGCGCGAACCAGCACCAAGACCTTGCGTAATCTCGGGTCCAAGCTGAATACGATAGTCCGCAGGCGAGGCGTTCAGTGCCTGCGCATCGGTATTGGCGACAAGGAAATCGACACCTTCAACCTTCGCCTTTATCATATTGGCAACCGCATTTCCGCCAGCACCGCCAACGCCAATCACGGCAATTTTCGGCTTCAATTCGTCAACCATAGGTGGTCCGATATTGATGCTCATAATTTTATCCCCTTAGCCTCTTTGGCTTGTTCGAAATTTACGTGCTTTTTACACAAAAGCGTAAAGCGCACACCAGAAAATTACCCTTTTTGCACAGGTTTCTGTCAGAAGTTCTCACGAACCGCCCGTTTTAGCCGCTCAATCAAACTTGGTATCGATCCGCCCAAATGCTCGGCGCGCAAATCATAGCCCGATTGCAGTTCGATCCGTTCCGATGCAGCATAATGAATCAACCCGACGAGCGTTGAAAATGCGGGCCCGGAATGCGCCTCGGGAATGCTAATAAGCCCGGCAGGACGCCCGATGCGGACAGTACGGCCTAATGCGCTCTGCATATGTTCGGCTGCACCCTTTAATTCCGCGCCGCCGCCGGTCAGGACAACCTGATGCCCGGAAGGCCCCGTAAAGCCGAGCGTTTTCAACGCTTGCGCAACTTCGGTCACAATTCCGTCAACGCGCTGGCAGACGACCGCATTCAACTGCGCCTTGGTGACGCGTGGCGCTTGATTGCCGGGTTCAACGCCATTTTCGTCCGGGCCGATGTCGAGCACTTCCTGATGATCGCGTGGGCTGGTCAGCGCCGAACCATGAAAACATTTCAGCCGCTCCGCCTGCGCGCGGCGAATACCAAAGACCGAAGCGATATCGTCGGTGATGTCCGAGCCGCCTTTTTGAATGGTTTCGAGTCCGACCAGCATCCCGCCAATGAACACCGACACGTTGGTCACTGCTGCCCCAAATTCGACAAGGGCGACGCCAAGCTCCCGCTCTTCGGCCGTCAAACAGGCAAGACCTGTTGCAACCGGTCCGACCACAAGCGAATCAACATCCAGATGTGCGGAGCGCACCGTCATATCCATGTTGCGGACGGGTGATTGGTCGGCAAGGATGACATGCACGTCAACGCCAAGCCTATCTGCGTGCAGCCCAACCGGATTTGCTACACCGCCGACACCATCGAGCGCATATAACGTAGGCTGAATATGCAACGCAATTTTGCCGCCCGTCTGGATATTGGCGCGTCCGGCCTGAAGCAGTTCATCGACATCATCTTGCGTGATGCGGTCGCCGCCCAGTTCAATTTCAACGGGCGCCAGCATGCTATCGAGCCCGCCCGACGACATGCCGACCCAAGCGCGGTCAATGTTCAGCCCAGCTATGCGTTCGGCCTGCTCCACCGCGTGGCGGACAGACAGTTCGGCCTGTTCGACATCCGCAATGCAGCCACGGGTTACACCGCGACTTTCGCGCTGACCAGTGCCCAGCACCAGCAGATCGCCATTTTCGGTTTGCCGTGCGATTAATGCGGACACCTTGGATGAACCAATATCAATCGCCGAAATCAGCCGTTCGGCACGCGTCGTCTTCATGCCGTTAGTCCATTGTTTTTTGATGTTATTTCGTTATTTTCGTCATTTTCGTTGCTCTGCGCTTTAACAGGTTTTGCCTTTGGTGCTTTGCGGAAATAGGCGCGATCGGGGTCGCGTAGGTCAAAATGGATAAGGTCGCGGCCAAGCAAACGGTGGACACCGTCCAGCCGTGCAAAGTTCAAAAGTGCTTTGGCAGCTTCCGCCTCACCCTCTGGCAAAGCCAGCGTTTCGCCCGTCTGGAACTGCAAGTCCCAGCGTCGTTTACCTATCCAGCTTGCGCCTGAAACCTGCGATTTCAACGCCGAGGCATTGTCGAGCAAGGCGTTTAACGCTACGATATGTTCATTGGCCTCATTGCCGTTCAACGTCGGTAAATCGCCGCCCTCACCCGCACGGACATTTGCCAGAACGATCCCGTTCGCGTCGATCAGCGAATATCTCCCGTTCCGTTGCCATAGCGCCGCTGGCTTGCGTTCAATGATCTCTACCGCCAACGTATCGGGCAAGCGCCGCGAAACGCGGGCGTCCTTAATCCACCCATATTGCAGCAAATCCGCGCGTATTTTTTCGATATCCACCAGGGGCATAGCGCGGTCTTTTTCGGCGAGCACCAATTGATAGACTTTCAACTGGTCCACCCGTTCCATGCCCGTGACCGGGACGCGCTTTACTTGGAAACCAGCCTTGGCGGCCAGCGCGGCATATTGTTGATAGGCAGCGGCGGTCAGGCCAGCATATTGGGCGGCGACCAAAGCAAGCAGCGTGAGCACCGCCAATATGGCCCAAGTAACAATCCGCTGCACCTCCTTTTCGGTCAAAGGCAATATGCGTATCAACGTATCAACCCACGAAGCCTGCAGCATTTTTTGCCGAGGGCTTGGGCTTTTTGCCTTGCGTTTTGCGGGCGCTTTACGTGCGACACCAGCCATTATGCGAGCGCCTCTTTAACGATCATATCCACAAGCTGTTCGTAGCTGATCCCGACATGACGCGCTTGTTCGGGCACAAGGCTCAACGGCGTCATGCCAGGCTGGGTATTGATTTCGAGAACGAAAACGCCATCCATGCCCGCTGCATCATCCCAGCGAAAATCGGTGCGCGAGGCGCCCTTGCAGCCAAGCAATTGATGCGCACGCAGGGCCGTGTCCAACATATATTGGGCAATATCCGCAGGGATTTCCGCAGGGCAAATATGTTCAGTCAGCCCGTCTATATATTTCGCATTAAAATCGTAAAAGCCGCTCTTGGGCTTCAACTCGGTCACGCACAACGCTGTGTCGCCCAGCACTGCCACGGTTAACTCCCGACCTTTGATGAAGGGTTCAGCCAGCAACCGGTCAAATTCCTGCCACGGCCCTTTGGCATCGCGCGTAATCGGGTTGCCGTAATTGCTGCCTTCTGTAACGATTGCCACCCCGACCGAGCTGCCTTCGTTCAAAGGTTTCAGCACATAAGGGCGCGGTAGCGGATCAGCCGCATATAGGCTTTCGCTGTCCAATATCGTGCCTTTGGGCATCGGAATTCCGGCGGGCACAAGGCACTGTTTCGTTAGTTCCTTGTCGATTGCAATGACGGAGGTCACCATGCCGCTATGCGTGTACGGAATGCCCATCAAATCCAGCATGCCCTGCACCGAACCATCTTCGCCGGGAACACCGTGCAAGGCGTTGAACACAACGTCAGGGCGAAGGCCGGCAAACACTTGTGCGACATTACGGTCCATGTCGATGCGGCTGACCTTATAACCAACCTTTTCCAGCGCATCGGCCACATTATTGCCGCTCGTCAAGGACACAGACCGTTCGTTCGACCATCCGCCCATCAACACCGCGACGTGCATTTGTTTACTCATTTCGTTTCACCCACGCGCTGTATTTCCCATGTTAACTCAACGCCCGAATGCGCCAATACGCGGGCACGGACTTCCTCGCCAAGCGCCTCAATATCTGCGCTGGTCGCATCGCCGGTATTAATCAAGAAATTGGTGTGTTTTTCGGACACCTGCGCGCCGCCAATCTGAAGACCCCGGCATCCAGCAGCATCGACAAGTTGCCACGCCTTATGGCCAACAGGATTCCTAAAGGTAGAACCGCCAGTTTTAGAGCGCAACGGCTGCGATGCTTCGCGCGATGCGCTAATCCGGTCCATCTCAGCTTGGATCGCTTCGGGTTCGCCCGGATGCCCCTGGAAGCGCGCCGCCACAACGATTGCGCCATCGGGCAGTTCGGAATGACGATAGCTGTAATGCACATCTTCCACCGACAAGGTCGCCAGCGTTCCGTCGCGCATCACCACATCGCAATCACGCAATATGTCTTTTACCTCACCGCCATAAGCGCCGCCGTTCATGCGGACAAAGCCGCCGACTGTGCCGGGGATCGAGCGCAAAAATTCTAAGCCAGAGATGCCATTGTCGCGCGCGGTTGATGAAACCAATATGCCCGACGCACCCGCGCCGCACGCCAGCGTCACCGCATCCGTGCAAGTGACCTTGGCAAAGGCCTTGCCCAAACGGATGACAACGCCCCTGACACCGCCATCGCGGACGATGAGGTTCGAACCCAGGCCAAGCGCCATAACAGGCGTGCTAGAGTCAAGTTCGCGCAAAAAGGATTGCAGATCGGCAACGTCCTTTGGTTCAAACAGAACATCCGCGCAGCCGCCCGATTTGAACCAGACCAACGGCGCCAACGGTGCGCCTTGGGTCAAGCGGCCTTCTACATGCGGTAGAAGCTGCGTGGTCATGCACGCGCTGCCTTTATGGCGTCGGCGAGGCCAGCAGCCCATTTGGTGATGTCACCAGCGCCCAAGCACACGACAATGTCATGGCCCTGCACCACCTGCGCTAGCTTGCGTGCCAAGTCGCCTGCGTCCGTGACGGTCGCGGCGGAACGATGCCCGCGCGCCTTTATGCCATGCACCAGCGCGTCTGCATCTATGCCGTCTATCGGGACCTCACCTGCGGCGTAGACCGGCGATATGAACACCATGTCGGCATCATTAAACGCTTGTTGGAAATCATCCATATGGTCGCGCAATCGCGTAAAGCGGTGCGGCTGTGCCACGGCAATCACACGACCCTGCGCGCCTTCGCGTGCAGCAGACAGCACGGCGCGGATTTCGACGGGATGGTGGCCATAATCGTCGATGATCGTGACTGCCCCATCCACAAGGGCTATTTCGCCGACCTTGGTAAAGCGCCGCTTAACGCCACCGAATTTGTCAAAGCCTTGGGCAACGGCCGCATCGCTCATCCCCATTTCAAGGCCAACCGCAACAGCCGCCAGCGCATTTTGCACATTGTGGCGGCCCGGCATCGGAAGGTGGATGCCCTCTATCGTCCGTTGCGACCCGTCGCGGGCGCGGACAATGACGTCGAAGCTGTTACCGCCGGGATGCGGCGTGACATTTTCGCCGCGAATGTCGGCCTGCGCCGAAAAGCCATAGGTAATGATCCGGCGGTCGCGGATCTTGGGCAGTATCGCCTGCACCTCGGGATGGTCGAGACACATGATCGCTGCGCCATAAAATGGCACATTTTCGACGAATTCGACAAAGGCGTTTTTGATTGCGTCGAAATCACCATAATGGTCGAGATGTTCGGGATCGATGTTGGTGACAACAGCAAGCGTGCCATCAAGCCGCAGGAAGCTGCCGTCGCTTTCGTCCGCCTCAACCACCATCCAGTCACTGGCACCCAGCCGCGCGTTAGAGCCGTAGCTGTTGATGATACCACCGTTGATGACCGTCGGGTCAATGCCGCCATGGTCAAGCATAGCAGCAATCAGTGATGTCGTCGTCGTCTTGCCATGTGTGCCAGCCACGGCGACGGTGTTTTTTAACCGCATCAATTCGGCCAGCATTTCGGCGCGGCGAACCAAGGGTATGCGCCGTTCCAAAGCAGCGTCGCGTTCTGGGTTGCCTTTCTTCACCGCAGTCGATGTGACCACCACCGCTGCCTCGCCCAAATTTTCGGCGCTATGGCCAATCATCACCTTGATACCGCGTTGGCGCAGGCCATCAATGACATAGCTGTCGGCGATATCGCTGCCTTGCACGTGATAGCCCAAATTGTGCATGACCTCGGCAATGCCCGACATGCCGATGCCGCCTATGCCGACGAAATGCACAATGCCGATATCGGTTGGAACACCTCTCATGCTGCAATCTCTTTAGCAAGTGCGGGCGAAGGGCTGAAAGCGCCACTGGGTTGGGGTTTTGATTTTATGCCATGCATGATTGGGGCGCGACCGAAGGATTCGACCAGGTCGGCAAGATCGGCAACCGCATTTGGTCGGCCGCAGTTTTTGGCGGCCTTCGCTGCATTTTCCAGCGCACGGGGTTCCAACGCGATCTTCTGAATCTGCTTGGCGAGTTCAACCGCAGTGAAGGAGGGCTGCGCGATTGCGCGCGCGCCGCCGGCGTGGACCATTTCCTTGACGTTATAGCTTTGATGATCATCGGTCGCGCTGGGCAGCGGAACCAGTATCGCGGGCCGTCCAGCGCATGTCAGCTCGGCAATCGTCGATGCCCCTGCCCGCGATATCACCATATGCGCCCAGCCAAGCCGTTGCGGCAAGTCAGGCAAATAGGTCGCCAGCTCCGCTGGAATGTCATGGGTGGCATAAGCGGCACGTACCGCATCAATATCCTCAGCGCGGCATTGCTGCGTCACTTGCAAACGCCGCCGTAAAACCAACGGCAACATCGACAACCCATCAGGCACCACATCGGAAAGCACCGTCGCGCCCTGGCTTCCGCCGGTCACCAGCACGCGGAATATGCCGTCGGCCAATAAAGGCGGATAAGGCTGTTCACGTAAGACAAGCAACTCTTCGCGGACTGGGTTGCCGACCAGATGCACCTTGCTGGCATGACGCGGCGACAGGCGGAGTACGTCGGGATAAGAGGTGGCGATGGCGTTCACTCGCCGCGCGGTGAAACGATTCACGCGGCCAAGCACGGCATTTTGTTCATGAATAATCGCCGGTATTTTCTCGGCAAAGGCACCCAGCAATGCCGGAAACGCCGGATAACCGCCAAAGCCGACCACGGCGCTGGGTGCAAAATTTTCGTACAGACGGCGCGCCATAGCACGGCCTTCGGCAATCGCCTTTATGCCGGGAAGCCAGCTCGCCGGATTTTTGGTAATCCGGCCCGCAGGCAAGATATGCGTGGCCATCTTATCAGGGCAGCCTGGAATTTTCGCACCGCGCGCGTCCGTGATCAGCGCCACTTGATGGCCGCGATTGATCAGTTCCTGCCCCAACGCAAAGGCAGGAATCAAATGCCCGCCAGTTCCGCCAGCGGCCAACACATAATGCCGTGAAATGGTCATGGCCTATGTCCCTTCACGATATACAGCGACCGGTCAAGATATGGGTTTCGCTTCGTCAATGCGAGTATCAGGCCGCAGGTAATCGAGAGCGCCAAGATAGACGATCCGCCGTAGCTAATGAAGGGCAAAGTCATCCCTTTTGACGGAAAAACACCCAAATTCACGGCGATGTTAATCATTGCCTGTCCGCAAAATTGCGCACCAAGGCCCGTGACCGCCATGACCACAAACTGGTCTTTCTCATCCAACAGGCGGATGATGATGCGGACCAAAATCGCGAAGTATAAAAGGGCGATGACCATGCAGGCCAAAAGGCCGAATTCTTCACCGATGACCGAGAAGATATAATCGGTCTGCCCCTCAGGCAGAGAGTATTTCTTTATGCCAAGCCCAGGGCCAAGGCCAATGAAGCCCCCGTTGGTTAGGGTTGCCAGCGCCATCTTGTCATGCGTCAGCCCTTCCGTACCAAAAATCCAGGCGTCTATCCGCTGTGTTGCGACGGGGTAGAAGTTGTAGGCGAGGAGGATAAACAGCACGCCGCCGATTACGAGGAACCACAACCGGCTTGCAGGCACGCCAGCGACCATCATCAGCGCAAACCAAGTGCCCATGAACAAGATAGTTTGCCCAAGGTCCGGTTGAAGCAACAGGAAAAAACACACAAGGCCAGTGGCAATGCTGGTCAGGACAAGAACGGGTAAGCTTGGGTCTTTTAACCGCCAGCTAATTATCCACGCCATCATGACCGCGAAAAAGGGCTTCAGAAACTCGGACGGCTGAAGCCCCGCAAAACCAGGGCCAATCCATCTTTGAGACCCGTTCACCTCGCGTCCCAATAGGGGCACCAAAGCCAGCAGAACAAAAAAGACGCAAAAGCCGTAGATGGCATAGCGTCGGGCTTTTTCGCGCGGGCACATCGACACGAGAAGCATCAGCGGGACACCAATTAGGACCCACATCAACTGCCGATAAAAGAAATAGAGCGATGAAAGCTGCGTCGTTGAAGACGACAGCCGCTGCGCAGCCGCTGGAGACGCGGCAGCGACGGCCAGCAACCCAATAGCGATCAACACCATCATCAGTGATAATAATACGCGGTCGAGTTCCCAAAACCACACGCCCAAGGGCGAACGGTCGCCACGGCCTAAGCGGTTGGCAAAGCCGATTTTGCCGGTTTTAGCCGCAAGGACCCAAGGCGCCTCTTTTGGATCGCTCATAACGCCTCCACAATTGCGCGGAACGCATCGCCGCGGGCTTCGAAGTCTTTGAACTGGTCAAAGGACGCACAAGCGGGCGAAAGCATGATAACGTCGCCCGGCTTTGCTTGGGCTGCTGCTGAATGCACCGCAGCGCCCATCATCTCGCTGCGTTCGACAGGCATGTGCGGCGCCAACAATTCATGGAACAACGGACCGGCTTCGCCAATTGTGTAAGCCTTTACGACATGGCCAAAATTAGGAATGCATTCGTCGAGATTGTCGGTCTTTGGCAAGCCGCCGACGATCCAATGCACGCGCGGATAAGCGGCCAAGGCGGGCGCAGTAGATGCCGCATTCGTTGCCTTGCTGTCGTTGATAAACAATACGCCGTTCCGTTCGGCCACAACTTCCATCCGATGGGCAAGCCCGTTGAAGCTGCGCATCGCTGGCCGCCATTGGGCCTCAGTCACTCCAAGCGATTCGACGATGGCAATGGCCACCGCGATATTCTGCAAATTATGGGGCCCTTGAAGCGAAGGCCATTCGGCCTGACCCGTTACCGATTGCGGATCGGCGAGATGCACAAATTCCGCCCCACGCCGCGCAAGCACTTGGTTGTAAACGCATTCGGTATCAGCGTCGCCTTTGCCAAACACAGAAAATTCTTTGCCCGTCTGCATTTCAAACAGCCGCGCTTTCGACGCCATATAGCCGTCATAACCATCATAGCGATCAAGATGGTCTGGCGACAGGTTGATGAGCGCAGCGGCGTCGCACGCGAGGCTGTGCGTGATGTCAATTTGATAGCTTGAAAGCTCAAGCACATAAACGCCGCCTGCGGGCAATGGCACTTGCGATAAAATCGGCAGGCCAATATTGCCTCCCATGCGGACCGGAATTGACGCGCTCTTCAGCAGATGATGCACCAACGCCGTCGTGGTGGATTTGCCATTGGTCCCGGTAATGCCCACGACACGATGCGGCGGTAGGTTCGGCCGCGCCATCGCGAACAATTCTATATCGCCAATCAGCGAGATGCATGCCGCCTTTGCCTTATCAGCGATAGGGTGGCGGTTGATAGGAACGCCGGGCGAAACGACAATGGCCTCATAGCCCGTTAAGTCGCTTAGCAACGGATCGGCAATCGTGACGATGTCTGCAACCTTGGCCCGCGCGCCTTCGTCATTGTCCCATGCCAGAACTTCGGCCCCGCCCGCGACAAGCGCACGTGCCGCCGAAAGGCCGGAACGCGCAAGTCCCAATATTGCGAACTTCCGGTCTTTAAAGGCAGGGGTAGTGATCATCTGAGTTTGAGGGTTGATAGCCCCGCAAGCGCCAATACGAAAGCCACAATCCAGAAGCGAATGACAACGGTCGGTTCGGACCAGCCAAGCTGTTCAAAATGGTGGTGAATCGGTGCCATGCGAAAAATGCGCTTGCCCGTCCGCTTGAACCAAAACACCTGAATGATAACAGACAGCGCCTCAATTACAAAAAGCCCGCCGATGATGGCAAGAACAAATTCATGGTGCGCCACAACGGCAATAGCGCCAAGCGTTCCGCCCAAGGCAAGGCTTCCGGTGTCGCCCATGAACACCGTCGCAGGCGGGGCGTTGAACCACAAAAAGGCAAGGCCAGCGCCCACAATCGCGCCGCACAGCATCGCAAGATCGCCCGCCCCCAAATAGAATGGAATACCGAGATATTCTGCATATTTGGCGTTGCCGACCATGTAGACGATCAGCATGAACGCGATTGAGGCGATGATCACGGGCATGGTGGCCAATCCATCAAGGCCGTCGGTCAAGTTTACTGCATTGCCGAATGAAACGATCACAAAAGCCCCAAAGGGCACATACCACCATCCAAGGTCGATGATGGGGCCGTTGACAAACGGCAGATATAAATTGCCGCCCGATTGCCAGACAATCAGCGATACCGCGACGCCGGCAATGGCAAATTCCCACAGCAACCGGACTTTGCCGGACACGCCCTTGTGGCTTCGTTTCTTGACCTTGTCATAATCGTCGAGAAAACCGACCATGCCAAAGCCAGCGGTCACCAATAAACAGGCCCAGACATATATGTTTTTCAGGTCCATCCACAAAAGCATCGAAATGCCGACCGACACCAAAATCATCAAGCCGCCCATTGTTGGCGTACCGACCTTGGCCAGATGCGATTGTGGCCCGTCACTGCGAATGGGTTGGCCCTTGCCCTGACGCACGCGCAGCATGCTGATAAAGCGTGGTCCAATCAGCAGGCCAATAATCAACGCCGTGGCAATCGCCGCGCCCGACCGGAAACTTAAATAACGGATAAGGTTAAAAATACCCGGAAATCCAAGATATTCGGCCAAAACATATAACATCAGTTTTCCCCACCCGTCAGCGCGCTAACGATGGTGGAAAGTCCCATAGAGTTGGAACCTTTGACCAAAACCGTGTCCGATGCGCAAAGATATTGTTGCAGGACGCCAAGTGCCTCCTGCGCGGTCGCGCAATGCGCGAATTCCTTCGGTCCCTCAACCCCTGCTTTCAACTCTTCAGCGAGAATTTCCATCTCTTTACCGACGAGGATTGCAAAATCCACCTTTGCGGCGGCCAAGGGCACAGCAAGCGCGCGATGATAATGATCACCCTTGTCGCCCAATTCCTTCATCGAACCCAAAACAGCGATACGCCGCCCGCCGCCCGACAGTCCCAACTGGCCAATCGTTGCAGCCATGGAGGCCGGGTTGGCGTTGTAGCTTTCATCGATCACATGCACATTGCCGCCAGCAATGGCCACATCATGCCGTGCGCCGCGTCCAGATAGGCCACCCATTTCGGCCATGGCCAGACCCGCAGACGCCAGATCACCGCCAGCGGCCATTACCGCAGCCAATACCGCCATGCTATTGGCAATCCAGTGCTCACCGGGTTGCGACAAATTGAAGGACAGCATCGCGTCGCACACTTTTGCGGTGATCAGCGTGCCATTGTGGGCCGTCTGGAGATGGTCGATAACACGGACATCGGCGTCGGAGCTGAAACCAAAGGACAAGATCATGTTGGTGTAGCGCTCTGCCGCAGCACGCAGACGTGGATAATGCACATTGTCTGCGGGCAGGATCGCCGTGCCGCCTTCGACCAAGCCTTCGAATATCTCTGCCTTGGCGTCGGCAATGCCACTTTCATCCTTGAAAAATTCAATATGCGCAGGGGCGATGGTGGTGATGATGGCAACATCAGGCCGGACAATATGGCTCAGCGCGCGCATTTCACCTGCATGGTTCATACCCATTTCGAATATGCCAAAGTCGCAATCTGCGGGCATCCGCGCCAGACTTAAGGGGACGCCGACATGGTTGTTGTAGCTTTTAACCGAACGGTACGCGCGGCCGCGTGAATATCGGTCCAACGCGGCGAACAACGCCTCCTTCGTTCCTGTTTTGCCCGCAGAACCAGTCACGCCAATAATCTTTGCCTTGGTCCGCGCGCGCGACGCATGTCCCAATGCCTCCAATGCCTGCATCGTATCGGCGACAAGGATATGCGGGTGCGGCACTGGTTGCGATACAATTGCGCCTGCTGCGCCATTGGCAAATGCCTTGTCGACGAACAAATGCCCGTCGGTCTCCGCCCCCTTCAACGCCAGAAACAAGTCGCCTGTGCCGATTTCACGCGAGTCAAAGGCAACGCCAGTGGCATCAAAATGCCCCGACGCTGTGCCGCCCGTCGCCGCCAGCAGTTCTTCGAATGTCCACAACGGCATCATGCCGCGCATTCCCGCGCAACTTCGACATCGTCAAAGGGCAAAACACGGCCCATGATGATCTGTCCCTGCTCATGCCCCTTGCCCGCGATCAGGACGATGTCGTCCGGCTCGGCATGTTCGATGGCAAAGGCAATCGCATAACGCCGGTCGCCAATTTCATGCGCGCCCTTCGCACCCGCCATCACATCCGCACGGATAAGCGACGGATCTTCGCTTCTCGGGTTGTCGTCGGTGACGATCACAATGTCGGAATCCGCCACGGCCACCGCGCCCATTTCCGGACGCTTGCCAGTGTCGCGGTCGCCGCCAGCACCAAATACCGTAATGAGCCTGCCCTTGGTATGGGGACGCAAGGCCGCAATTGCCGCGCGCAAGCCGTCGGGTGTATGGGCATAATCAACGTAAACGGGCGCGCCGCTTTTGGTAATCACCGCGCGTTCCAAACGTCCGCGCACTGGCTGCACCCGCGCCAAATGCGACAGCAGGCTTTCGACCTCTCCACCGCTTGCCATGACCACGCCAGCCGCGACCAAAGCGTTGGCGGCCTGATACGCACCGGTCAACGGTAGCTTCAACTTGTGCACATCGCCCTGAATACGCAGTTCAAGGGTCTGCCCAAGCTGGGTCGGTTGGCGCGATAATAATTGTATGCCCTTGCCCTTTTCACCGACCGTAATCAGGCGGAGTTCGCGTTTGCGCGCGCGGGCAATCACTTGGTCGGACCAAGCATCATCGGCCCAAATGACTGCGCAGCCGCTTTCGTCAACCACCTCGTCAAACAGCCGCATCTTGGCTTCAAAATAAGCTTCCATGGTCCCGTGATAATCGAGATGGTCGCGGCTTAAATTGGTAAAGGCCGCAACCGAAACCGGAACGCCTTCGCTGCGATATTGGGACAGGCCGTGACTTGATGCCTCGAATATCGCATGGCTGACGCCTTCGCGCGCTAGCCCCGACATATTGGACAGGAAGGTGACGATGTCGGGCGTCGTCAGTCCGGTCTTGGCCTGATCCGACGCCGTCGTGATACCCAAAGTGCCAATCGACGCCGCTCCATGCCCCGCCATGCGCCAAAGCTGCCGCGTCAGTTCTGCGGTCGATGTCTTACCATTGGTTCCGGTGACGGCCGCAACATGGTCTGGAAAAGGTTGGAAGAATTTTGCCGCAAGACGCGCGAAAGCTTGGCGCGGGTTGGCTTCGGCAACATGCACGGCGCCGCGCACCACGGCTTCGGGACGTGC
>Ga0208595_1000319_pt1 | contig 18829 bp, 15 predicted proteins | sample LakMenEpi28Jun11_FD_150742 | JGI IMG/M metagenome (GOLD analysis project Ga0208595, IMG submission 150742) | Freshwater microbial communities from Lake Mendota, WI - 28JUN2011 deep hole epilimnion (SPAdes) | ecosystem: Environmental > Aquatic > Freshwater > Lake > Epilimnion/Euphotic zone ...
AAATCCTTCATATCACGGCTAAAAACGGAACCATTTTCGCTGAATTAGACAAAACGCTATATATTGCTACAAAAGCGTATTATAAAGAGAAAAGAGGTATGAAAGTTTAAACGCAAAGTACCCAAAGTTTTTCGCAAAGAACGCAAAGAAAATCTGCCAAATCTGCGTACCTATTCAAACAAAAAAAGCCTGTAAGAAATTCCTACAGGCCTTATATATAGTTAAAAAGGGTTTATGATAAAACCGCTTTTAAGTCGCCATTCATAGCGCGTACCGCTTCTGCTGATTTTGCAAAAGTAGCTTTTTCAGCGTCGTTTAATTGTACGTCAACAATTTCTTGTACTCCGTTTTTACCAATAATACATGGTACACCTAAACATATATCTGATTGACCGTACTCGCCTTCTAATAAAACAGAACAAGCAATCATTTTATTTTGGTTATTTAAGATAGAATCTACTAAATACGCCACAGAAGCTCCTGGCGCATACCAAGCTGAAGTACCTAATAAACCTGTTAATGTAGCACCACCTACCATAGTGTCCGCCGCTACTTTATCCAATGCTTCTTGAGATAAATAATTAGAAACTGGCGCTCCGTTGTAAGAAGCCAAACGTGTTAAAGGAATCATAGTAGTATCACCATGACCACCAATAACCATACCTTGAACATCGTTTCCTGGTTTTTTTAATGCTTTTGATAAATAATATTTGAAACGAGAGCTATCTAAAGCACCACCCATTCCAATAATTCTGTTTTTTGGTAAACCTGTAGCTTTTAACGTTAAATACGTCATCGTATCCATAGGATTAGAAACAACTACGATAATGGTATTTGGAGAAAATTTTAAAATGTTTTCTGCAACAGATTTTACAATTCCAGCATTGATACCAATTAACTCTTCACGAGTCATACCTGGTTTTCTTGGAATTCCAGAAGTAATTACTACTACATCTGAATTAGCTGTTTTAGAATAATCATTTGTTACTCCTGATACTTGCGTGTTAAAACCTGTTGTTGTAGCACATTGCATAATGTCCATTGCTTTTCCTTCAGCAAATCCTTCTTTAATGTCTAATAAAACTACTTCACTTGCAATTCCTCTGTAAGAAATTACGTCAGCACATGATGCACCTACATTTCCTGCACCTACTATTGTTACTTTCATTGTATAAATTATATTGAGTTGTTATTTTTTACAAAAATATTGATAATGAAACAATTTTACGTTATTTCACGATTATTTTTTTTATGATTTGTTTATCATTTGTGTTAATTTTAACAAAATACATTCCTGCTTGAAAAGAAATAGGAATTATTTGGTCCTCATTAACTGTTTTTTCAAAAACTTTCGTTCCCAACACAGAAAAAATTTCCACTTTAGAAAGATTCGTAATACCTGAAACAAAAATATGTTCTGTAGCAGGATTTGGATATACCATTACATCTGTAGTGTCAAAACTTTCTGAAGCCAATGCCGCAAACCAAGGTTGACCATATTGCGAACCAAAAATATAATTTGCCAATAACGGATGATCAATAAATGGATTTCTATTGTATTGCCAAGTTTGAATATAATTGTTTCGATTCATTTCAAAATCGTCTCTCGGATCCGAAAGATTCCAAGTCAATAAAGTAGCTAAATCACCTATATTACCGGAAGGATTTGCTCCATTATATTCACTTGGATCGCCATTTACCACATTTAAACCGTTAAAACGAACTGCCATATAAAAGCAAGCTCTTGCTACATCACCACGCCAAGAACCTTGTGTACCCGTTGCTCCGGCATAAACAGTTGCGGAATTCACCGTACCATAATTTTTATTATTTCTAGATGAATTTTCTTGTCCGTTAACCGCTCTAATATGATGTGCATCTGAAACACCATCAACTGTGGAAGCCGCACTTGTAGAAGTCCAAACTCCAATTCCATCTGCCGAATCATTATTAGCCACTTCAAAACCACCTCTCGATTGACAGAAAATATGCTCTCTATTCCATTTACCTACAATACTCGAACCTTGTTGTTGGTCTATTTTAGACATCGGTTGTTCCAAGTAAATCTCCCATATTTGCCCACTATTCATAGGGTTTTGATCCGAAGTTTTTAAGATTTCCCAAATATCCGCATAACTATGTAATCGTACCACAGACGGATTCGCAATTATATTTTGCACGGCTTGTTTCAATGCTGCACCAGACAATCCTTCTAACGAAGCATAATAACCTGCTGGTGCAGTACTTGAAACCGTGTTGTAAGTAGGTGCCAAAGGCGTGCCAAAATTTAATATCTGGAAATCCGTATCTGCCACACGTCTTACAATCGAATTATTACTTGAAACCACATTTACGGGTAAACCAGAAATAAAAAGGATAAATTCTTCATCGCCTTCTTCCAAAGTATCATCAATTAAAGTAATTGTTTTTGTAACTGAAGTAGCACCAGAAGGAATGGTTACTGAATTAGTAGTATCAAAAGTATAATCTGCAGAATTAAAATTTCCATTATTTAAAGAAATGGAAAAAGTAGTAGTTGCGGTTACTGGCGTATCTGTAGTAAATGTAATAGTAACGGTTTGACCTTCAGTATACGTATTCGCATTAAAAGTGGTAGTCATATAGTTTAAAACAATTCCTGAACCATCATTATTCATTCCTGGTGTGGGTGCTTTTACTTCATACGTACCATCAACTTTTCTTTGAATTGAATGATTTGCCGCATTTGATGTAGCATTTTCGTTTACACAAACCGTTAAATTTAAAATAGTCATTAATGCGGTTGGTTGTGTAGAAGCGTTATTTGAATACGCAATAGCGTGAACCAAACCCGTGGCTGTTGCAGGAGTATTTAAAGGAAAATCGGTGTCATTTGCTTGATATAATGCAATAGCATCTGGTCCGTTTTGAAGCGTAGCATCTAACATAGACAAGGCTGGTGTTGGTGTAAGCAAAACATTACCAACTAAAAAATTCCCATTTACATCTGTAGTATACCCATCTAAATCAATAGCGTTGTAACTTAAAGTTCCAGCATAAGGACTTGTACTTGAAGCATTAAAAAAAACCAATACATATCCATTTAATGAAAAATTAGCAGTTGACGATTTTAATTCAATAAATTCTTTTTGATCTGTAGAAGGAGTATCAGGGTCTATTTCATTAATTACAACCTGTGAAAAAGAGAAATAGGAAGTCAGAAATAATAAAAATAATTTTATTTTCATTTAATTTTCATTTGAAAAGTTACACAAAACTAGTCATAATTAAGGTGATTTCTTATGATTATTTCCTTTTTTTTAGTAATATTGACTTCTTTAAAGAAAAAATGACAAAAATTAGAATCGTATTTTTTATTTTATTTGCCCTACAATCCTTCTCACAAAATGAGATTACTATTGATGCGAAACTCCTTGAAAACGGAAAGAAAATTGCTGTTTTTGAAGAAATTACAGTTAAAAACACTTCAAATAATACGCTTTCAGAAATTGTCTTAAACGATTGGAATCACGCTTTTTCAAGTAAAAGCTCAGCATTAGCTAAAAAGTTTTCAGATGAATTCAATAGAAGTTATCATCTTTCCAGTAATACAGAACGTGGAGGAACCAATATAATTGAAATTACTGATGCGAATAAAAAGTCGTTATTGTATTTCAGAAAACCAAATCAAATCGATATTATTATCATTCCTCTCGAAAAACCTTTAGCAATAGGAGAATTTACAACTATCAAAATAGCATATGAAATCACGCTGCCTAACTCTAAATTCACGAAATTTGGATATTCTGAAAACAAACTGTATTTGAGAAATTGTTTTTTAATGCTTTCTAAGTTAGATTCCGAAAGTCAAAGCGAAGAAAATAGTGATGATTTAACTTCAGAAATAGCGAGTTACACCATTGAAATACAGCATACTAATTATGTTATTAATTCTGATTTGGAAGTGAAAAACACAACTCCAAACGCTTCAAAATTAACAGGTAATTTACGTACTAATTTTGCAATTGTATTAGAAAAGAAAAACAGCTACGAAGTCAATAAAAATAAGGAAACAATAATTGTTAGCAATTTAAAATCTGTCGATTTAAATGAAAACCAAAAGAATCAAATTATTGATAAAATCACCAATTATGTAGCTGATAATCTGGGAAAATCTCAACAAAACAAAATAATGGTTTCGCAAGAAGACTATGACCGAGAAGCGTTTTATGGTTTAAATGAATTACCTTCTTTCATTTCTCCTTTCAATGACGATTTTGTATTTGAATTGAAGTTTTTAAAAACCTATTTAAATAATTACTTAATGGCGAATTTGAAAATTAATTTCAGAAAAGACCATTGGATTTTAGAAGGGATTCAGCATTATTACCTTAAAAAATACATCGATGAAATGTATCCTGAAACTAAAGCTTTTGGAAAATTAGCTCGATTTAAAATTCTAAAAAAGTACAAGATAATTTCAATGAATTTTACCGAACAATTCATTTATAATTATCTTTTAATGGCGCGAAAAAATATTGATCAACCCGTTGGAACAGATAAAAATACCCAAATAAAATTCAATGAAAGAATAGCAGGAAAGTTTAAATCTGGGCTTTCGCTACATTATTTGAACGCTTATTTAGGAGATAATTATGTAGAAAATTCAATTAAACAATATATAGAATTAAATAAATTCAAATATACTGATAGTCAAAATTTTAAATCAATTTTAGAAACTAATTCAAAACGTGATTTAAATTGGTTTTTTAAGGAATTAATTTATTCCAGAAATAAAATTGATTACAAAATTATTCAAGCGAAAAAAACAAACGATGCAATAGACGTAACAATCAAAAATGTAGGCGATGCCAAAGTGCCTATTTCTATTTCTGGTTATCAGAAAAACAAATTAATTAGTAAAAACTGGATTGAAAATCAATCCGACATTTTTACATTTTCAATACAAAACGATAGTATTAACAAGTTAATTTTAAACGATACGTATGAAATTCCAGAATTAAACAACAATAACAATTCGTACAAATTAAAAAACCGGTTTTTAGGAAACAGAAAAATTAGATTTACCTTTTTTAAAGACATTGAAAATCCAAAATACAACCAAGTGTTTTTCGTTCCAACTGCGGAATACAACTTATATGACGGCTTATTATTGGGTATGAATTTCAATAACAAATCGGTAATTGACAGACCATTTAATTACGATATTTCGCCAAATTTTTCTTCTAAAACGGGAACACTTGCTGGAGGCGCTGGATTCAGTTTTAACGATATTAACCGCAACAGTACTCATTTTAACACCCGATATGCTGTTTCAGGAACCCGTTTACACTATGCGCCTGATGCCTTTTATACTAAAATTACACCAAGTGTAAATTTCAGATTTAGACATCCAAATTTTAGAAAAAACCAAGGTGAAGGCTTATTAATACGACAGGTATACGTAAACAGAGAAAAATCGAATTTTGTTTCTACAAAAAATTCAGAAAATTATTCTGTATTTAATTTACGATATGGCTATGCAAATAGCGAATTAATAGAACAATTTTCTTACGGAACCGATTTACAAATTTCAAATCGTTTTGGAAAAATATCTGGGCAAATGCAATATCGAAAACTATTTGAGAATAACCGATTTATTAATTTAAGGGCTTTTGCTGGCGTTTTTACACATAATGATACCCAAAACAATTTCTTTAGCTTTGGAATTGATAGGCCTTCCGACTATTTATTTGATTATGCCTTAATTGGACGTAGTGAAAGTACAGGTTTATTTAGTCGACAATTTGTAAATGCAGAAGGTGCCTTCAAATCTAAATTCGCGACACGTTTTGCCAATCAATATATTTTAGCTTTAAATGCAAGTTGGACAATTTGGGACTGGATAGAAATGTATGGCGATGTTGGAACGTTTAAAAATCAAGGATATACCTCGCAATACATTTACGATAGTGGGATTCGCTTAAATTTAGTACAAGATTATTTCGAATTATATTTACCTGTATATTCTTCAAATGGCTTTGAATTAAACGATAAAAATTACGGCGAACGCATCCGATTTATTATCACGTTAAGTCCAAAAACATTAACCTCTTTATTTACAAGAAGATGGTTTTAAATTTATTTGTTTTATTTACAAATTTCAGTTTCTAAATTTATAATTTTTATGCATTATTCGTAAATAATAGTTACTATTTCGAAATAATACTACGTTTTTTACAACCAAACATCAATATTTTTATTCATTATTCATAAAAATAACCTTCACATAGTACCATTTCGTTTTTTTGTTTAAATTTGTAACATAGCAAAGTAATATTATGAGCAAAACTAACACGGCAGAAACATTATCTTTCGAAGATTTCAAAAAAGAAGTTTTACACGATTTTAAAATCGCATCCGTTAGTCGCGAGTGTAGTCTTTTAGGACGAAAAGAAGTCCTTACCGGAAAAGCAAAATTTGGTATTTTTGGCGATGGTAAAGAAGTACCTCAATTGGCCTTAGCGAAAGCCTTTCAAAATGGTGATTTTCGTTCAGGATATTACCGCGACCAAACGTTTATGATGGCTATTGGCGAATTATCAATCGTTCAGTTTTTCGCAGGATTATATGGTCACGCCGATATCAATTTTGATCCAATGAGTGCGGGTCGTCAAATGGGTGGACATTTTGCCACACATTCGTTAGACGAAAACGGAAATTGGAAAAATTTAACCCAACAAAAAAACTCAAGTGCCGACATCTCTCCTACTGCTGGGCAAATGCCACGTTTATTAGGTTTGGCACAAGCCTCAAAAATATATAGAAATGTAACAGAAATTCCTGCTGAAAATAATTTTTCAGTCCAAGGAAATGAAGTCGCTTGGGGAACAATTGGAAACGCCTCTACATCAGAAGGGTTGTTTTTTGAAACCATAAACGCTGCTGGTGTGTTGCAAGTGCCAATTGTAATGAGTGTTTGGGATGACGAATACGGAATTTCAGTTCACGCCAAATATCAAACTACAAAAGAAAACATATCCGAAATATTAAAAGGATTACAACGTGATGATGCAAACAACGGGTACGAAATTTTCCGTGTGAAAGGTTGGGATTATCCAGCATTAGTTGACACCTATCAAAAAGCTTCTAAAATTGCACGAACAGAACATGTGCCGGTTTTAATTCACGTAAACGAATTAACACAACCACAAGGCCATTCTACTTCAGGTTCACACGAGAGATACAAAAATGCGGATCGTTTGGCTTGGGAAGCAGAATTTGACTGTGTGGTGCAAATGAAAAAATGGATGATAGCAAACAATATTGCTACTTTAGATGAAGTAGACAATATTGAAAAAATATCTAAAAAAGAAGTTTTAGAAGGTAAAAAAGAAGCTTGGGCAAATTATTTATCTGCTATAAAAGAAGATCAAGCGGCTACAGTTTCCATTTTAAATCAAGTCGCACAAAACTCTGAAAATAAAGTTTTTATTGAAAAATACGCAAATGATATCGCTGCGATAAAAGAACCAATTAGAAAAGATTTATTAGTAGTGGCTAGAAAAGTATTAAGGATGCTTTCTGGTTCTGATAGAGCGACTTTAGCGTCTTATATTTCTAATTTTATTGCAAGAATTCAACCAAAATACAGTTCACATTTACATTCAGAATCTAATCAAAATAGTGCTTCAACAATTGAAGTAAAACCAATTTATGATGAAACTGCCGAAGAAGTAGATGCGCGTTTGGTGTTAAGAGATAACTTCGATAAAATTTTCGCAACCAATCCCGAAACTTTGGTTTTTGGTGAAGATGCAGGAAATATTGGTGATGTAAATCAAGGTTTAGAAGGCATGCAAGAAAAATACGGAGAAATGCGTGTTTCAGATGCAGGAATTCGTGAAGCGACTATTTTAGGTCAAGGTATCGGAATGGCGATGCGTGGTTTGCGTCCGATTGCTGAAATTCAGTATTTAGATTATTTGTTATACGCCATTCAGATTATGAGTGACGATTTAGCAACGCTTCAATACAGAACGCATGGTCGTCAGAAAGCACCCTTAATTATTAGAACACGCGGACACCGTTTAGAAGGTATTTGGCATTCTGGTTCTCCAATGGGTATGATTATTAATGCCATTCGTGGAATTCACGTATTAGTACCAAGAAATATGACCAAAGCAGCTGGATTTTATAATACCTTATTAAAAACAGATGAACCTGCTTTAGTAATTGAATGTTTAAATGGTTATCGTTTAAAAGAGAAAATGCCAACCAACTTAGGAGAATTTCAAACGCCAATTGGTGTGGTAGAAACCATCAAAGAAGGAAAAGATATTACGCTAGTTTCTTACGGCTCTACTTTAAGAATTGTAGAACAAGCTGCAAAAGAATTATTAGAAAACGGAATTGATGCTGAAATTATTGATATTCAAAGTTTATTACCTTTTGATATTTCGCACGACATAGTAAAATCAGTAGCCAAAACCAATCGTTTATTGGTGATTGACGAAGACGTTCCTGGTGGTGCAAGTGCATTCATTTTACAAGAAATTATTGAAAATCAAAACGCATACAAACATTTAGATAGCGCACCACAAACCTTAACCGCTAAGGCACACCGCCCAAGTTATGGAACCGATGGTGATTATTTTTCTAAACCAAGTGCCGAAGACATTTTTGAAAAAGTGTACGACATGATGCATGAAGCAAATCCGAGCAAGTTTCCGAAATTATATTAATTAAATTAAAAAAAATCTTCTATTCCCTTACATTCCTTATATGGTAAAATATAAACCATATAAGGAACATAAGAAAATCTAAATTTTAAATTAACCCAAATGGCAAACACCTACATCGCATACCATTTTACAATTGAACCTACAGAATTGGGTTCGCAAATATTAATTGCACAATTAGAAGAAACCGCTTTTGAAAGCTTTGAAGAAACCGAAGAAGGTGTTTCGGCTTACGTTCAAAAAGACGTTTGGTCTGAAAATATTTTAAACGAGATTGAAATTCTTTCGAATGAAAATTTCAAAATTTCTTACACAAACAATGAAATTGAGCCCGTAAATTGGAACGAGGAATGGGAAAAAAACTTCTCTCCTATTGATGTGGACGGAATTTGCCACGTTCGTGCACCATTTCATCCGGCAACAAATGCCAAATATGAAATCGTAATTGAGCCAAAAATGAGTTTTGGAACAGGACATCACGAAACCACACATATGATGATTCAGCATTTGTTAGAGTTAGACGTTACCAACAAAAAAACCATTGATATGGGATGCGGAACAGCCATTTTAGCCATTTTAGCTGAAATGAAAGGCGCAAATCCAATTGATGCTGTAGATATTGACAATTGGTGTTATTTAAACTCCATTGAAAATGCTGAACGTAACAACTGCAAACACATTTCAGTATATGAAGGCGATGCCTCGTGGTTAAATGACGGTCAGAAATACGATGTGTTTATTGCTAATATAAATAGAAATATCTTATTAAATGACATGGCGACTTATGTAAACTGTATGAATGACAATTCAGTTTTATTATTAAGCGGATTTTACACAGAAGATTTCGAAGCAATAAACGCATGTTGTGAAAACTTAGGGCTAACTTTTGAGTCAAAAAAAGAAAGAAATAATTGGCTAAGTTTGAAATATAGTAAAAATTAGTAATTTTGTGGAAACACATAGGTACATAGTTTTATAGAACTTAGTTTCTATGTGAACTATTTATAGCAAAGCTACTCAGTAGAAAATAATTCTATGTGGCTATGTGTTTTTAAAAATTAATAGAATAATTATGAGCACATTAACAGAAACATTAGACGAAGTATTAGTTGAAGAAGCTGTTGGTAATAACAACGAAATTGTTTTATATAACGATGATGTAAATACTTTTGATCACGTTATTGAATCACTGGTTAAAATTTGCGACCATACTTGGGAACAAGCCGAACAATGTGCCATTTTAGTGCACTATAAAGGACAATGTACTGTAAAAACAGGAGAGTTACCAAAACTAAAGCCACAATGTGCTTCCTTGCAAGATGCAGGTTTAAGTGCTGTAATCATATAAAAAAAATCGACCAATTGGTCGATTTTTTTTATACTACTTTGTCATTCTGAACTTGTTTCAGAATCTAGAGCAATTAATTATAGAATCTGAAACAAGTTCAGATTGACAAGAAATACATTTTTTATGAAGTTATTTTTCCAAAAGCACAACTTACATACGATTTGGCTTTGGAAGTTAAAGTATTGGCTTCACCATCTTCGGGATAACCGATATCTGCTAAAGCTAACTTTACTACATCTAAAGTATGTGCTTCTGAATATTCAAAAGTAACAGAATTGTCTTCTATTTCAACAAGAACATCGGAAACATCATCTAAAGCATTTAATTTTTTTGAAATCGTATTGGCACAACCGCCGCATTTCAAATTTTGGATATGAACTATTGTTTTCATTTTTTGTCTTTTATAAAGTAAATTTACAAAATACTATTAGATAAAAACCTGATAAATATCACTTTAACATAAAATTAATGAGGCAATTTATTTTTAAAAACACCATAAATATAGGTACCTAATAGAGCTCCTAATAACACAACGCAAATTGACAAAACACCATTTCCTATTAAAATAAAAATCGGACCTGGACAGCAACCTACTAATCCCCAACCTAATCCAAACATCGTACCACCAATAATATATCTTGAATAAGAAAAATCTTTATCTTGAATTTTTATTTCTGCTCCTTTAAAACCTTGAATTTCTTTCTTTTTTATTAGATAAATTCCTGTTACACCTACAAAAATTGCGGTTCCAATAATACCATACATGTGAAAACTTTGAAACATAAACATTTCATAAATTTTGTACCAAGAAACGGCTTCCGCTTTAGTTAAAACAATTCCGAAAACAATTCCAACTATAAAAAACTTTACTAATTTCATTACGAACCAAAAATTAAAGGGATTAAAAAATGTGCCGAAATTAATCCGCCCAGAAAAAAGCCAATCACTGCAATTAAAGAAGGTATTTGCAAATTACTTAACCCAGAAATAGCGTGTCCTGATGTACAACCGCCTGCGTAAGGCGTACCAAAACCAATTAAAAAGCCACCAAGTAATAAAATTGAAAAACCTTTAAAAGTAAACGCATTTTCAAAACTAAATAAAGCGTCAGGACCTAATTTACCATTAGGAACATCAATATGTAATTGATGTAAATTTTCTAATGTTTTCGGATGTAACTGTAATGTTGTATTAGCATCCATCAAAAAATAAGAAGCTATAAAACCCCCAACTACGGCACCCAAGGCAATAGATAAGTTCCATTTTTGTTCCTTCCAATCAAAATTAAAATACTCAATTTTTTTCTTTGGAAATGAAATACTACAAATGGTTCTTAGGTTAGAAGACATACCAAACGTTTTACCAAAATAGGTTAAAACCAACATAATTAGTCCGATTAAAAAACCAGAAATAGCCCAGTGCCAAGTACCTTGAATTACTTCCATAATTTGTGAAATACTATTTAATGAATTACTATATTTGTTTCCGATTTTAAGGGCTACTATTTTTAAGATAAAAAGTAGTAGTTAAAATTTAAACAGCCGTTTGCTGTCGGAGTATTTTAAACCGTTTTCAAAGATACAAAAAATGAATAAATTTAAAATAGAATTTAAGTGGGCAATATACTACACTTTTTTAGGAATTATGTGGTTTCAGCTAGAAAAATATTTAGGTTTTCATGATACAAACATTGCCAATCACCCAATATTTACAAATTTAGTATTTATTTTAATATTTGGAATTTATATTCTTTTTCTATTAGATAAGAAAAAAAACTTTTTCAATGGCATAATGTCTTGGCAACAAGGGTTCCTTTCTGGTGTAATTTTAGCTATTTTCGCTATGATTTTAACACCCTTTGCTTTATATTTTTCATTAAAGTATGTGAATTCCGATTTTTTTACAAACATGATTAACTATTCCGTTTCTAAAGGGATGAAACTTGAAAATGCACAAGCTATGTTTGACATAACCGCATATATGATTTTTGCAACTTTTGGAACGTTATCTTTTGGTATCATATTTGCAGCATTAGCAGCATTACTTGTAAAAACTAAATATAAATAATCATGAGAAAGTTAATCAACCTTAGCTTCATTCTTATACTTTGCGTGGCATGTGTAAGTACAAAAAACACGATTCAAAATATAGATGACACAGCTGTATTACCTAAAATTGTTGCAGGCCAATTTGAATTACTGGAAACAGCCACCGATTTGCAATATGGATACAGTGAATTTTATCCAATAAATTTAGGTTTTTCAACGTATGAAAACAGCAACAACCAAAACGTGAATCGATTTTTTAATAGTTTTACAGGTGTAAACGGAGAAAAAGTAACCTATAAAATTTTAGAAACATGTTGTCCGTTTCCTTCTAAACACAATAAGATGGGAGCTGGAACTTTAGTTTTATATGAAATCTATTTAGACGGAAAAGCATCCAATAAAAAAATATACATCAATACTTTTGAAAAAGGCAAAATAATGTGTCCAAAAGGATTCATAATTAAAAAAAGTGAAACTTCTGGTAACTAAAACGCGAACCTTTATTATCTTTGCAGCTTAAAATTCAACAACATGAACTTAGAACATATTCCACAAATTAAACATACAAAAAGCGGTAATTTTTTCGTTTTAGCTGGACCTTGCGCCATTGAAGGCGAAGAAATGGCGTTACGAATAGCTGAAAAATTAGTTGCTATTACAGATAATTTACAAATTCCATTTGTTTTTAAAGGAAGTTTCAAAAAAGCAAATCGCTCAAGAATTGATAGTTTTTCTGGTATTGGTGATGAAAAAGCACTAAAAATATTGGAAAAAGTTTCAAAAGAATTTGGTGTGCCAACCGTAACAGATATACATACCAACGAAGATGCTGCAATGGCGGCTGCTTATGTTGATGTTTTACAAATTCCTGCATTTTTAGTTCGTCAAACAGATTTAGTAGTTGCTGCTGCCAAAACAGGCAAAACGGTTAACTTGAAAAAAGGACAATTTATGAGTCCGGAAAGCATGAAACACGCGGCTCAAAAAGTGAAAGATTGTGGGAATGATAATTTTATGATTACCGATAGAGGTACCATGTTTGGTTACCAAGATATGATTGTAGATTTTAGAGGTATTCCAACTATGAAAGAATTTGGAACTACTGTTTTAGACGTAACGCATTCTTTACAACAGCCAAATCAAACCAGTGGTGTAACTGGAGGAAGACCAGATATGATTGAAACCATAGCCAAAGCAGGAATTGTAACAGGTGTAGATGGAATATTTATTGAAACCCATTTTGATCCAGCAAATGCTAAAAGTGATGGTGCAAACATGTTGCATTTAGACTATTTTGAAGGTTTAATGACCAAGTTAGTTGCCATCAGACAAACTATAAACAAATTTTAATACACCATACAAAATCCCCAAATGAAAAAAATTTTAACGCTTGTTATTGCTTTACTTACGATAACAAGTTTTGCACAAACTGAAAACCAAGTAGATTTACCTATTCAAAAAGAAAAATATACCGCACATAATAAAGGAAAATTCTTTTTTTACTGGGGAGGTAACAGAGCCTACTACTCTACTTCAGATATTCGATTTACAGGTGCTGATTACGATTTTACATTAAATGACGTAACGGCGCACGACAGACCAAAAGGGTATCATATAGATTTTATAAATCCTTCAAGAATGACAATTCCTCAAACTAATTTTAGAATGGGATATTTTATTAATGACCATTATAATATTTCAATAGGATGGGATCATATGAAGTATGTAATGTATCAAAATAAAGTAGTGCGTTACAGCGGAAATTATCAAAACGAAGGCACTTTTGATGAAAGTTTGCCAGGAAATGAGGTGCTACTTACCGACAAATTTTTAACATTTGAACATACAGATGGGTTAAATTATATTCATCCTGAAATTACGCGGGTGGATGACATTTCAAAATGGTTTAATTTACCAAATACAGATAAATTTCAAATCAATTTATCAGAAGGATTTGGTGCTGGCGTTTTATTACCCAAAACCAATACAAAATTATTTGACAAAGAAAGATACGATGAGTTTCACTTATCCGGATTCGGTATTTCAGCAAAAGCAGGATTGACTTTTACGTTTTTCAAACATTATTTCATTCAAACCGAATTAAAAACGGGTTATATTGAAATGAATGATATTAGAACCACATACAGTACAACAGATAAAGCCCAACAAAACTTTTGGTTTTTACAAAGTACGATTGCCTTTGGTGGTATATTTAAAATTTAGACTACAGAATGGTAATAAAAAAGTCCGTCAGAGTATTTCTGACAGACTTTTTTTATAATTAAAGTTGATACTTTTTAATGCCCTCCTGAAACTTTTTTATCGAAATTGATTCCTTGATTTTTTAATATTGCACTAACTTTCCATGCATAAAATGCTAAATAGGCAAAGCAGATAACCCCTACGATATAACTAGTTTGAATGGTTGTTTCGTCTGCAACATATCCTTGTAGCAAACTTACAAATCCACCACCCATAATCATCATAATTAAAAAACTACTACCTTGACTTGTATGTTTTCCAAGTCCACTAACGGCTAAAGTAAAAATACATGGCCATAACGTACTACAGAACAATCCTACACTTGTAAAAGCATATACACTTACCATTCCATCGGTTGTCATTCCAACTAATAAAGCAACTATTCCTAAAGCAGAAAAAATCAAAAGCATTCGTGCTGGATTTCCTTTACTAGCCATATCGGCTGCAATTAAAACTAAGATAATTAAAGCATATACATAAAATGGAGTTAAATCATGTTTAGCAATAGCATTTACAAATAAAAACACACCAAATGCTAAATAAGGAGCAATAAAACGTAATATTTTTTGTAAACTCATTTTGTCTGTAAAGGCTTCAACTGCTCCAGTCCATCTTCCAATCATTAAACTTGCCCAATACAATGAAATATAAGGGGCTATATCTTGAGTTAAGAAGTTTAAATTCTTTTCCATGTAAGCTGGTAAATTACTAGCTGTAGAAACTTCTACACCAACATAAACAAAAATAGCGATCATCCCTAAAACCAATTGTGGATATTTTAATGCAGAACTTCTTACTGTTGCTGCTTCAGATTCAGACTCAACAATAGCTTGTGGTTTATCCGGTAAAGAAGAAAATTTTAAAAATACAGCTACAAGTAAAAAAGCAGCTCCTAAAATTAAATATGGAATTTTAACACTTTCGATACTCATATTAGTATCTGATGAAGCTGAAGATCCAAAAATGGCAAAACTTACAATTAGGGGACCAATAGTTGTTCCTAAATTATTTATTCCTCCGGCTAAAGTTAATCTTTGCGAACCTGTAGTTATAGGACCTAGTGCAATTGCCAATGGATTTGCAACTGTTTGTTGTAATGAAAATCCAAGAGCAACAGTAAATAATCCAGATAACATTAAAGGAAACGAACCTGTATTTGCAGCAGGGTAAAATAATAAAGTACCAATTGCTGAAATTAATAAACCTAATGCTAACGAATTTTTATACCCTATTCTATTAATTAAATCGCCTTTAGTTAGAAAAGAAATAAGTAAATATAACAAAGAACCTACTGTGTAAGCAATATAAAAAGCCAATGATACTAATTGACTTTGCAATTGAGTTAAGTCGAAGGTTTTTTTAAATACGGGTATTAAAATATCATTACTAGCAGCAACAAATCCCCAAAAGAAAAATACGGTTACTAGAGGAATAAATTGCGCCCAATTTGTTTGTTTATTTTCTGAGTTCATAGTAGTAGTTTATTATATTAATAGTTTTTTAATTAGTTAATTGCTAAATAACAAAATATTATGCCATCAAAATATAAAAACTGAAAATAATTTTTAACGAAAACGTTATAGTTGTATTTTTGTATAGTTTCTTTTAAAAGTCGTTGTCAAAAGATAATTGATGTAGCGATAAAAAAACTAGTATTGGTTATCTAAATAATCTTGTAAATACGCAAATCGTGGGGTTAGTTTTCCGTTTTCGGTAATTTTTGCTCTACCCAAAACTCCAGAAGCATCCACATTAAAAAAAGCTGGAATAACATGTTCTAAAAACATTTCACCAAAACCTTCACTGGCATCTTTTGGTAATTCACAAGGCAAATTATCTACTGCCATTACTACAATAGCACTTGGATGAAACATATCTACTTCTTTATTTTCACTAGGCAAATAACCATAATTTGGATTAGCAATAGTACTGGCGCGTAACGTACAGGCTATTGGACCGTCGATGTCACATGAAATATCAGCAACCACTTTAATTTTACAGTTTGGAGCAGCTAACATATCTTGTGTTAAAATTTCTGGCGCCCCGTTGCCATAAAAATGACCTGCCATAAAAATATCAGATACAGTTGTGAAACGTTCAAAATTAGAAGTGAAATGTTCTGGATTCGAATAAAATTTAGATTTATTAAAAGCAACGCCTGACTTATTGCTATTGTAATCTTGAACATCAATCATCGTATACACTGGATAAGTATACGTTTTAGATAGATAATCAGATACAGAAACTTCTTTAATTTTCATGCCATCTAACATTTCTTTGGCACCAAAAGCTACTTTTCCTTTTCCTGATAAGACAATTTTTATTGGCGGTAAAAAAGGTTTCTTAAGTTGAGAAATCAAGGCGTCTTGATTGGCTAGTGTTTCTGCTTTTGGTAATGAAAAAATTTCAAATTTTAACCCGAAGGCTCTAATTCCGTTATATGCTCCTACAATTCCAGCATATCTTCCAAAACCAATTAAACGTGTATTATTTTCATTAACTACTGTTTCGTGGTCATACAACTCGATTTTTTTATCTATACACGCTTGTAATAAATCCCTATTATAAGCTTGTTTTTTAATTGTATGAGAAAAGAAAAAATATTTTTTATTTGGAATTAAGGCTTCAACAGGGACTTCCTTTACGCCAAGTAGCACGTCACAATCATCCATGTTTTCTGAAACTTCAAAACCATTTTCTGTATATTCTAAATCTGAAAATACACGAATGTCTGAGGTTTCAATTTTAAAATCAGCATTTGGAAACTGCTTTTTAACTTTTAAAAGTTCTAATGGAGAAAACACCACTCTTCTGTCTGGCGGTGATTTTCTTTCTTTAATAATTCCGAATTTCATTTTATTTAGGTTTAGGGCTTTTTGTATGTTTTTAACACAATTTACTTGTATTACTTTACAAATATAACATTTTTGATTTTGAGTATAAAACTTTTCTGCTTGAATAATTTATTGTAATTTTGGCATCCATTTGATTTGAAGGTATAGTATATATGACTTGATATATTAAATGAATATGGGGTCGACTGGTTTTGACAGCAAGTGGCACTAATTAGTAAGCATGTCGAGCATTGTATTTTTGGCTCGTTAATATCAATAATACACACTTTTTAAACGGCGAAAATACTTACGCTTTAGCTGCATAATCCGAATTATAGTACGATAATGCCATGTCCCAACCAGGTTGGGAAGCTGGATTTCTCTCAAAAGCCTTGGTTTGTGGCGGTTGATTTAGAGGAATGGTAAAAATAAACCTAGGAATGGTAAAACTTTAAATCCACTCTGACATTCATAAAGTTAAGCGAATAGTGGCTGTTTTTGGCCAAGCTATTTTGTCGAAAATCTAAACAAAAACTAAACATGTAGAACGCTTTTTGATGGCTTGTTTGGACGAGAGTTCGATTCTCTCCGACTCCACAAAAAACCCTGTAAAGCATTTATTTTACAGGGTTTTTTATTTATGGTTGCCGTTTTTGTTGCTGTTTTTTTTCTAAAAAAACATAACTTTTACTCATAAAAATTCTAAATCTTGAAGTTTCCAACCTAAAAAATAATATGTTGCTAGCTTTATAAAACCATTTTGAATTATTTAAAATTTTCGCAATACACATTGATTAAATCTAATAATAGAGAATGTGTCTTTGTTTATAATTTTATTTTTGAATTTCAAAAAGTAATTCAAATAAAGTCATCATAGTTTATTTAAATAATAAATTGTTGCTACCTCTTCAAACTAAAATGCCCTTTAAAAGTTCTACCGTCTTCTAAATTGACAACATACCAATAATCTGATGATGGTGAATTTTTTCCATTATATGTGCCGTCCCAACCTTTGGAAAGCGGCAAAATTTCTGTTATCAATTTTCCGTATCTATCAAAAATATAAATCGTTGTTTTAGAGTTATAAGTAGCGCTTACTCCATTTATGTTCCAATAATCATTATAGCCATCGTTATTTGGCGTAAAATAATTAGGAATTCCTAACAAACTAATTTCTTTTTCAGCTATACCACAATCATTAATATCTTTTACATAAATAGTATATAGACCTGATGATACATTATAAAAAATATTGCTAGTCTGATAGTTTTCGCCATCCAGACTGTATTCGTAATCACCGGAACCAGTTACATTTACAAGTATTGAATTGTTATCTGATAAATCATTAATAACAATATTTTCAATAGTTGCAATATTAGAAGCTGTTACAGTAATCGTTCTTGTTTTACTACAGTTTTGAGTATTAGTAACCACTACTTTATAGCTTCCTTCAGTATTTACTACTAAAGAGTAATTCGTTTCACCACTTAAAATAGTTCCATCTAAAAACCATTGATAACTGAAATTGTTTATGGTTGAAACATCTTCTAAACCCGCATCAATAGTTTTAATAAAGTTTGGATTATTACTACACACTAATTCAGTACCCGTGGTATT
>Ga0208595_1000322_pt1 | contig 18751 bp, 21 predicted proteins | sample LakMenEpi28Jun11_FD_150742 | JGI IMG/M metagenome (GOLD analysis project Ga0208595, IMG submission 150742) | Freshwater microbial communities from Lake Mendota, WI - 28JUN2011 deep hole epilimnion (SPAdes) | ecosystem: Environmental > Aquatic > Freshwater > Lake > Epilimnion/Euphotic zone ...
CCTAGTGCATCTGCTTCTGATGCCGTATTACTTACCCAATCTTGTAATGCACAATTAAATAATACTCGGGAATCACCTAACAACTCATAGTATTCATTCTTTTTAAGATTCTCATAGATTTTAAAATTATGAGTCTTTTCCAATGCTCGCGCGCGATCCAAATACTTTTGATTGTTACTACGTAAAGGACCGCCTGATAAAACAGCAAATTCTACAGCAGGATTAAGTGTATGGTATCTTTCAATTAGATCCATAAAGAAATCAGGTTGTTTTTCTTGATCGAATCTTGCCGCAAACACTACACGAAGTTTGCGCTCATTAAAAGGAATCTGTTTCACTACACGACTGCGAACTTCATCTTTGTCAAATGCCAAACCAGAGATATTAAAGATTGGTGCTTCCCAACCTGCAATTTTCATATGAGCAACCATCTCTTCGTTAGATGCAAGTACACCTGTAACAAATTGGTCTGTCATTTTCTCATATAGACCCATCCACTTCTGCATATCCCATACGTGAACGAAATCATCTGGATCAATAGATTGTGCAAGGCAACGAACAAATATTCGAGGCTGATACTCATAACTTACTTGATCCATAATATAAGGCAATGCCTCAATACCAGGAGTAAACATATCTTCAAAAAAGATTGTATCTTCGTATGTAATTTCACCAGCTTTCATCTTCTTAATAAGATTAGCCATCTGTGTCAGCGAATAATAACTACGACCGTGTGCATCAAGCACTTGTCCTGTTACAATTGCTTTAGAGTCATCTAAAATATCACCATGAATTACTTCATAATCAATACCTCGGCGCTTAAATGCTGCCTCACTCCAATGCTGAAGCTGCAAGGTATAACGACCTTCATACGGCTCCAAACCCATATAATATAATTTTCCCATTATCAATCCCTAGTAAAATACATTCTGCAACCGTTTTCGCCATCTTCTGAGACTTCGATTACATAATCTCGATCAGGCCACTGAGCAATTAATTTTGCGTGTAAATCTTTAGCAATCATCTCACAAGATTTGTGATTCAATTGCAATGTGTCTTCATTATACCAGCGTTCAATAGTACGCTTTGCTTGTATAAATTCAACATCCCTATCATCATGAAACACTTCCATCTCAACACGGAAATGAAAAATGTGTCTATGCAAGTCTGCAAGGAAAGACACATCTAGCCAATGATCATCTGGTTTACCAAAACGCTTTGTTGCTAATTTCGGATCCGTTGCCGCTGCTGGGTAACGATGAATACCTTCCTTCTGAAAGGTAACAAAAATAAAACTCTTGTTCATGCAAATAAGTCCTCAAGTGTTGATGGGGCTACCTCGCTAACAGGTTCTGAATCCATAAACCTGCCAACGTTCTTTTCCCAATAAAGAAAATCATCAGTGTTTTTCACATCGAATAATGTTGAAAATTCGTTCTCACAATTTTTATCTCTGCAGAATCTTAAAAATTCTTCTTTAGAATTCATAAGTGTACTAACATCTAATGTGAAGTTATGCACATTAGTTAAGATAAATGCAAGTCTGGCTCTCATAACATCTACAAATTTGCCGCCATTTTCAAGATATTCGCCTACAGAAATATTCATTAATTTATGATAATTTTCTGCGGTATATTCTGTGCCACACACAGCATTAATTTCTGCAACAACTGTTCTATAGATATTTGAAAATGGTCTTCCCATTTTTACAGATGAGCCACCATAATCACCGGGATTCTTTTTCTTGCTATGTGAAAAATAAAACAATCCATTATCTAAAGACATAGAATGTGTTGTCGAATCATATGAAATATCAATGCCATCATATAAGCCAGTTTGACTAAACAACAAATATGGCAAGATACGTTTTAATGCACCTACACCCAATACGTGTAGATGAAATGGTCTTTCAAATGGTACAGCATTAACAAAGAATGCTCGCTTAACATCTTCAAGTGGTCCCATACCTAGAGCAGCTGATCCCATAGCTACACCACCAATACGATGATGTAATTCTTTTGGAATCTCATCAAGCATTGCCTCGCCCCATAACTTATAAGTTTCTTGACCTGAACCTTGAATAATAACAAACGGTCTGCAAGAACTTTTCATATCATCAAATCTTTGAATTTGTTCTAATACATTTTTACCAGTTTGTCTAGCATAACTTTCAAAATTTTCCATGTCAACATATCTACGCTTAGTATCAATTTTAGATGACACACCAGATGCAGATGTAGACTTAACCGGAATCTCATCAAATGCCATTCCTATGTCTGCGTATGTTGCTTGATTCTCAAACACCTTATTACGAGTCTCAGATGTGTTTGGTAAACCTCTAGTAATAATCTGCAAACCTCCAGAGTCGGCATGAATGTTTTTAATTACTGGTCTAAATTTTTGTAATTTTGCACCAAAGTTCTTTTCAGTAAAACCATTATACAATAAAGAAAACTGATGATTGTTTTTATTGTGAACAGTTCTGGAAATCATGTCTTTAATCATTTCCAATGTCTCAGGGTCATTACATTGTTCTGCACCCAACCTCAGATAAGCGGGACCTGATATAACATATTCTAATTGTCTGCTCATAAAAATAAACTTTCTAATGAAGACTTTTGTGTGTCTCCAGCTTTTTCTGTTAAATTAACTGTAATCTGTTTTAGCTTAGGATTCTTTTGCTTGAACATTCTCATCCAAGTTCCTTTTGCTACTGTATCTTGTTTAGGCAAGTTCCATATCTCTGATATAAATTTTAGACCAGATGCTGTTCTTTCCCATCTTTGTTCTGCAGTCATTCCGGTTGACCAAGTAGACTTTTCGGGAGTTGCTTGTTCTTCTTTAAAAATAATGTTATTACAGATAAAAACACCTAGACCGTTTTGAATAAATTCAATACCAAAATTTTGATCTTCACACGGAATTAGAGTACCATCCGAATTGACAAACTTCTCATCAAAATATATTTCTTTATTGTGATGTTTCTTAATATTCTTAATAATTAGAATACTTGTTTTTGTCATAAATGTTGGCCTGAATCTCCATCTAATTTTATCACCTTCAGCGTTTTCTGTCAAGTCCTTTGTGAAAGGCTGATTAGCAGGATTGACAGGTAAAAACATATCTACGTCTGCAAGATTCTCAAATGGAATATTTCTGAATGTTTGAACAAAGGTATCATTCGCCCCATACTTTTGACCAGTATAAAGGTATGTGTCGTTGTCAGCAAAAATGGCATAATCCTCATCCGAATTGTAAAATTCTTTTAAGAGGACATTTCTTGCATCACCTGGAGTTAATACTTTACCTTGGTGTTTGATATATTGAACACCATCTTCGTATTGTTCTTCTTTGTAATTTTGAGCAAACACTACAGGCTGAAGATCATTTTTCTTAACCCAATCTAATTGCCGTTTGTGTATTTCTGCACGTCTAGCATTTGTGCTATCAGGGCCGAACCATGATATAATGTAGCATTTCTCAAACTTCATTTACTCACCTAGCATTTTAATCAAGTGTTTTGTCTGATGCATAGCATCGTCAAGAGCATTATGGTAAACGCCTTCTCGTTCGTCAGCAGGAATCCAATTGAATAATGCCTTTACTGTACGATAACATCTATCATCCCAGCATTTCCATGGTGGTTCTCTGTCTGTAATAAAGTAGGCATTTGATAAAATTGTATTATCAAAGACAGCACCGTTGCCCCAAACAGGCAAACTCTTAGGACCAAACCATTCCTCAAAATCATCTAATGCTTGATTCAAAGGAATGTTATTACGAGTAAGTTCTCGCAAAGCTTCTTTATTTTGCTCCGACCACCATTTGATAGTTTCTTTAGAAACATGCATACCTACATCTTTGCAGGTTTTAAGATCAATGGTGCAATAGAAGGTATCTAAAATTTCTTTACCTTCAAATTTTACTGCACCAATTGAACAGATAGCGGCATTTGATCTTGTTGACATTGTCTCCAAGTCAACCATTACATTAACTGTCATTTACATCCTTGTCTTGCAATCTGATAAAATTCATTTCTAACTTCTGGGTGATTTTTAAATCCGCCACCTAAACGAACTGTTACTGTAGAACTACCTGTATCTTCAACGCCTCTAGATTTGACACAATAGTGTTGTGCATCAATTAATACAGCAACATCTTCAGTATCAAGAATATATTGTAGTGTGTGGAAAATTTGTTCTGTTAGTCGTTCTTGAATCTGTGGTCGCTTGCTGAAATATTCTACAATACGATTAATTTTAGATAGACCAAGAACTTTGTTCTTCGGAACATAAGCAACAGTTGCTAAACCATCGATAACAACAAAGTGATGTTCACAATTAGATTGAACATTAACATTGCGCTCAACAACCATTTCATTATATTTCATTTTGTTGTCAACGGTTGTGCATTTAGGGAATGCATCATAATCGAGTCCCCAAAAGATTTCGTTAACATACATTTTAGCAACACGTTTAGGAGTCTCATTTAGACTATCGTCATCTAAGTCGAGACCTAATACCTGCATAATATGTGCAAAGCTTTTTTCAATTTCCGCAATTTTATCTTTGCGATCCATTGATATTTTAAATGTTGGTGTTTCCACTCCCATTTTAACCAAATGTTCGTGAACTTGTTGTCCCAATAATGGGTCTGTTTTTGTCTTGTTATATGACATTTTGAATCCTTCCTAACTCGGATATGATGATTGAAATTTGTTACCTTTGTGTAACATTATTATTTATATTAAGTACCCCATGCATTTTTAAATAATGGGATTTGTAATCTGTCGGAATATCTCCAACCTTTTTTCATTGCCAATTCTGCAACACTACGATTGTTCAACGAATACATTTCTTCTGTACCACCACAAGGCATAATATAAACAGCGCCACCGAAACCAGATTTGCGATATTCATTTACTGCTTGTTCTGCTTCTTCAGCATCTTCTTTAGTTGCAACTACAAATTTAAGATATGTATTACCTAACAATTGATATTGTTGAACAACTTCTGGTCTGATTGCATCTTCCCATTTTTCACCGCTAATTGATAATTTAGGGGATACTGAAAATGTTATATTACCATAGTCTCGACCAAACCTTGTCCACTCCTGAAATAAGTATTCATCAAACTCATCAGTTATAAGTTGTGTACCATTAGTTTCAAAAGTAAGTTCTTTTAGAGCTTGCATCTTAGGATGTTCTAAAAGATCAGGATAAGCTTTTTGCCAACCCAATAAAGGCTCACCGCCTGTAATTACAAGATGTTCGTCTCGCCATTCCTTGTACGGTAACGTATCAACAATAGCATCGGCAATCGCATCAGTAGAAAGAACGGGAGACAAATGCTTAAAACGAGGATCCCAAGAAGCATAACTATCACAACCCGTAGACACCAAAGGTAACGATTTATATTCTGTATACTTAGAAGGGTCAACATTGTTTGCTTCATTGCTAAGTTCTCCTTTAGGCATACCAAAACCTGCACATTTAAAGTTACAACCAAATGTTCTTAAAAACACTGAGGGTACGCCCATATAGCGACCTTCACCCTGTATGCTATAAAATAATTCTGCAATCTTAATTTTGCTCATATTCACTTTCAAAAATAGTAGACCATTTCTTTAGTTTTTCAATTTTAGCCAATTTAGCAACACGCAAATGTTCTAAGTCAACTACACCCATACCGCATAAAATATCTATCATAGCCAGCATGTCACCGAGCTCTTCTTCTAGATGTTCTCTATTTGTTTTGGGTTTGTTGGGTTTAAAATTGTCAATACCAAAGCGTTCGCATTTGCTAACTGCTTGTATAACTTCAGCACATTCTTCTTGCAGAATGTTAAAGACTTCTTTGATTTTTGTATTCATAACGAATTATATGACATTTAGTCAGTAATGTCAATTATGGGATTATCCTTTTCAGACGCTTTCTTTTTACGAGCTTTTGTCTCGGATGCCGTTTCTCGTTTTTCGGGATCGATTGTGTCTAATTGCTTTTTCAAATAATCAATCAAATGGCGGCCTGCTTCCGAATCTTCTGCATTTTGAATAATAGAATCAATATCCATATTCTCCATGAGTTTATATTTCGTTGCCTGTTGTTTCTTTTCCTTTTGAATTCTGCGAATAAAGGCAAAGTAAATAATTTGAGTATAATAGGCAAATGGATTAGATGATTTTGTGGGATCAAATTTTGCAACAGCAGTTAGGCAATTTTCAATGCCATCCGAAACCATATCATCTCTAAATGTGTAATTGATAAAATTAGATTTATATGATAAATGTGTTGCAATTTTAATAAAGCATTCGCCTATATATCGAGGTACTCGAGTCGGTTCCTCTCCTGCAGCTTTGGCTTTGTCTAATGCCTCTTTATATTCTATAAGAGCAGCAAGAAACTGTTTGTTGTTTACATAATGGGCAGGGGCCTTGGCGGGGATTTCTTCTTTAATGAAGGATTCTTCTATTTCCTCGATCAATTCTAATATCTCGCTCTCCGGCGTCGTCGTTGTTTTCGTCATTCACATCTCCTAAAGATTGTTCAAATTTTTCAAATAATTCTTCAATAATTTCTTCATCTGTTTCTTCAGCGTCATCGCTTTCAGTATACAGCTCGTCTTTGTTGTCTCTATACATTATATACTCTAAGTAGTTATTTTTCAAGCTTTCTTTGATGTTTGTTGCAACTACAATTTGATGTACTGGGATTTCATATACGTTTTCCTCTGAAAAACTAAATAAAGGAAACAATACGTATGATTCTATTAACACACCATCTCTAGGCAATCGTAACATATTTAAGATTACTGGGTCTGTCACACTAATGATGCGCTTGCCTGTCAATTGTTTACAATCATCTTTCGTTTTACAGATTATGCTATCGCCAGATGTGAGGCGCAAAAATTTATAATTTACTTTTTCTTCTTCCATTATAATGATACCTTTACTAATTTATAGTTAAAATGCTCATCATTATAAATTTTTATTCGTTCAATCATATGCAATAATGTATAATTCTTTTTAGATTTCCATGTTAAATCATCTGCAATGTCATATAGTTTACACGATGTCTTACTTTCACTTGTTCTCAAGCCTCGACCAATAGATTGTAAGTTTCTTACTCTCGATTTTGAGGGTGAAGCAAAAATAATATTATGCAGGTTTTTAATATTTATTCCTGTAGAGAAAGTACCATAGCTAGCAACAATAATTGCATCAGTCTCTGTTTCGGTAATTCTACGAATATCTTCACGCTGCTCAGTATCAGTTCCACCATAAACAAAAAACACTTTTCGATTCACCGCTTTTTCTTCAATCATATCTTTTAAAACTTTGCCATGTTTTTCAACATACTGAAATAACACTAACGTATTGCTCGTCTGTGTTATTGCAAGATTTCTAATAAATTTATTTCTAGCTTCATGCTGAACTAAAAAATCCATTTCATCTTGATATGATTTACCTTTTTGGGCTTTTTTAATTTCATCAGAATATTCTAAAATGATATTAAAAATTTCTAAGTCTGCAAGTGTTTTATCGTTAATTAATTTTTTGGTTGTTGTGACTTTATAAACTGGCCCAAACAATCCTTCTAGAACTAATTTATGGGTATGAGTACCATCCAATGTCCCTGTCGTCCCAACTCTATATGGAGTAGTAGTACATTTATTTAGTATACTTGTTAATGACTTTGCTTTAAATAAATGAGCTTCGTCACCATAAATTGCTTTAAAATCTGCAAAGAACTGTTTGGGCAATTTATAAATTGATTGCCAAGTACTAATGACTATATCATATTCATTAGACTTTTCGTGCCCGCCATAAATACGATGACAATGTTCTGAGGCTTTCCAGCCATTTAAACAAGAATAATCTTGAAAATCCGAATACATCTGTTCAACTAAAGAAGTCGTTGGAACAAGTATTAATTGTCTACGACCAACTCGTTCATGCCATCTGATTAAACAGTAAATGATAAGAGATTTACCTGACCCTGTTGGGGACAATAATAATCTCCTGCCATCTTTAATTGCTTGAAATACTGCATCAAATTGATAATCCCTAATTTGTATAGGTTTACCCTTTGAGCCAACATTTAGATCTTCGCAAAACTTTCTAACTATGTCGTAAGTAACTGCATCGTTTTCTTCTACATAATTAGAATAATCAATAACATAATCTCGTTCTTCGCAGAATCGTTCTAGGTAGCTTTTTAGTCCTACATATAATTCTTGTGTGAACATAGAGTAAAGTCGTACTTTACCATCCCACATACGAGATTTATAAAGAGGATGAAACTTAGCACCAGGAACATCAAAAGAAAAATGATCGTTTAACTCTTGTCCTATTGAAGGTTCACATCTTACTTTTAAATATGCTTCGTCTTTTTTCGATAATTCGATATCTGCCATTACATCATGCCGTTGGTAAATTTATTCCATTCAATAGCATTTTTAATATCCCATGTTCTACTGTTCAAAGAGCGAATGATTTGTTCTAACTGATACATTACTGTTTTAAAATATTCGACTTTGTCTTGATATAAAACAAGATCATAATCAACAGTTAGAAACTCATCCATTTCATTCTTTAATGGTTTATTGCCTTGCCATTGTTCCCAACCCTCGTCTGTCAATTCTGCTTGTGACATCTCGCCGCGATAATAACGATATTTCTTACGACGACAATTCAAATAGTCAGACTCAGCTTTACGAAGGTTGAGGCGTGTTGAAGATAGGTAGTTCAAATACTTGGCATGAAGGTTTGGAGTCCTCGCAGATTCATGGCCAAGATTCATCTCATTAATCTTACAATCCTCTGCCCAGGATTCTTGTAGATCTGATAATTTCATAATATAATTTACCTATTTAACCAACTTGGATAATTTGCGAAGGATTACCTTGGAAGTTGAATGAACCGTAGTGGTTCAAGGAGATTGAAGGATCAAGCCAGATTTCTCCGCCGATATCTTGCCAGCGTCTGCTGAATGTGTAATCCTCAGACAAATAACGCTTGTCTTTAGGATCAATCATTGTGTCGAAGAATGCATAGAAGTGAGGATTCAATTCTGGAGGTGTATTCAAGTCGTTGTTATATTTTAACTCTGGATACTTCTCAATCATCTGGTCTATAACTTCACGCTTAATCATCATGAAGCCTGTTGCGCCGTCGTGTAGACGAATTAGACCATTTTCAATTGCAATTTGTTTTTGTTCGCGATTAAGGAACTTAAAGTTAATTGCGTAGTCACTACCAAAAGATGCAATTGCTTTGTCATCAAGTGGTTGGTCTGTTTGTTTAACGCTATCACGAATGCGCTGCCAATTAACACCCTTCTTAGGATAGGCACCAACTGCAACATCTTTGTTGTGTGCAATTAATTTAATAACGTCTTCAACCTGATATTCGATATCAGCATCAATAAACATCAAACGAGTGAAATTACTTTGTAGAAAATATGCCACAAGAACATTACGTGCTCTTGTAACTAAAGATTCATTTGCAATTGTACCAAACGCTACTGGGATTTGATGTTGATTGCAAAATGTTAATAAACGAATTGTTGATCGAAAATAAGCTTCCGTTAATTGACCGCCGTAGCACGGGGTCGCAATAAAGATTCTTTCTTTACGAAGAGCATCTAGACTAACTTCTAATTTTTTTTCATTAGGAGCAGCTGCAGCTGCGCTAGATTGTTGTCCCGCTTTAGGCAAGTTAGGAACAGGGGGCAAAGCCATAGGCGATACTTTTTTAATTTTTTTATCCATAATAACTCCAAGTTATATTATAAAGGTTCTACTTCGAAAATAGTATATTTGAACGATGCTATCGCTGTAAAATATTCTACGCTTGCTGACGCAATATCAAAATCTAAGGCTTGTAGGGACACAGGGAATAGATTTTTAAATATTATATTTACTTTAGGCGTATTTGTCGAGTCGAGAATAGTCAAAGTACCATCCGAGTATGCCAAAACTTCTTCTTTTCCGCTTGTTTTTGTAACAAACGGGAATCTGCTCGGCCTATTACTTGTAAATGTTTTGAATTGAGAATAATTGTCAGGGAATCCCAGAGCAATTAACCATCTATACATTTCCAAATAATTGGACATATCCTCAGCTATAATGAAACGAATTGTAAATTCACCGAAATTAATTTTATCACCTATTGTCGGCACATCGATAAAAGGTGTTGGTTGTGTAGCAAATCCTAATTGCAAGTCAGGGATGTTTGCTGATTGACAGGTAAAAGATGTCTTAGGCATGTCCTTAATACTAAACTTAAATGCGTTCGGTCTTAAGAAATCATTCGTCGTGGGTGTTGAATTTGTCCAACTATCTTTTACGACATCAATGTTTGCAGTATAAGCCATCTGTTTCCTTTATGCTATCTATATATTTATAGCCTGTAGTATGTGCAAAGATTAAAAAAGGGGGAATTACTTCCCCCTTTAAATCCGATCTTCGCCGGCTTGATTACATTAGGTTGATAACCCGTGTACGACGATAATACTGATTGCGGTTCGCAGTGAAATTCGATGCGTCAGAATCAGATAAGCTATCGCTAGATGTAACGTATGGGTTAGCAATTAAACCGTAACGTGTCTTGAAGCCAATCTTTGGCTGGAAGCTGTTAGGATCAATTGCACGAACCATTTGTAAAGGAACATATGGGCAGTAGAACATACCTGCGTCATATGGGCTAGAACCCTTATAACCAACCATGTAGAACTGATTTGCAGCGCCTAGGTTTGCAGAATACGGATCAATGTACACACGGTAGCGTCCGTTTAGAACACCTGCGAATGTATTGCCTGTATCGTCAACATTTAAGTTTGTTGACAAAGCTGGAGTGTAGTCTAGAACACCAGACATAGCTAATGCACTTGCAACGTCTGCAGAGCAAACGATGAAGTTACCTTTACCACGACGTGTGTCTTGTGCAATGTGGTTAGCATCACGTTCAATGTTGAACAATAGACCTTTGAAACGCTCTACAGACCAACGACCATTAGAATCAACGTCTAGGTCAAATGTGCCTGCTGTTGCTGTTCCTGGAGAACCAGGCTTAGCAACTTTGTAAATTGTACGAACAACTTCGCGATTAATTTCAAACATGAACTCTTGTGACAAGATGTTTGATAATTCTGCTTCTGCGTCAAGACCGTGAATTGCTTTCAAGTCTTGTGCCAATTCAACTGTATATTCAGCTTTCAATGCACGAGATTTAGCAGTAACAGTTGTCTTGTCAATAGAGAAAGACATTTCGCCGAAAGTATCTTGACCTTCCATTGAACCTGTTGTTGTAGCGTTACCAGTATTATATGTTCCAAATACTGGGTTGTTGCCTTCTGCATTTTGCATAGAGCTAGAGAAAGAAGTATTTGCTTCGTTGAACAATGCTTCTTTTCTTGTTGTTGTGTTGTTACGCTCTGCACCATAGATAGAACGCATTGCAAAGATCAAGCCTGTTGGGCCTGTCATTGGCTGTACACCGCAAATGTCATATGCCATTAGGTTAGGCATTGCACGACGTACTAAACCGATCATGATCGGGTCATACTTGTCAATACCGCTAGTAGCAGAAATGTTGTTTGTTGGAGCTGTCTCAAACAATGCATTACGCTCTTCACGTAATGAACGCTCTTGGTTCTCTAACAATACAGACGTAACTTGACGTTTGTAGTTGTCTTTAATTGGAGGAAGGTCTGGGTGATCCAGAATTGCTTCCCATTTCTTTTGGTAGTTTTCGGATAAAAACATTTATGTCTCCTTGTTGTGACTGTTTTAAATAACTTTTACTTATTTATAAGTTATTGTCTTTTGATTGTTCTTGATAAGGCATTTGCATAAGCTGAAACAACATCGTTACTTTGCGTGAAGCTAGCTGGCGTGTCAGTCTCCTCTGTTAGCGCTTGCTTGGCTGTCTCTTTAATTACAGCGTCGCGTGGAAAATAATTTTCCTTAATAACAGAAACTTTTTCTTTGTAGATTTCTTCATTCTCGAAATCAACACCTTCTAAAAGTTTTGTCAATTTATTTACTTCAGTATCTGCTAGATCCTTAGCCATTTCCTTAATAATAAGTTTGCGCTTTAGTTCTGTTACTGATGTATTTAAGCCAACATTGTTTTCTACTTGGCCATTTAGGCTTTCTTCCAACTCTGTTACCTTAGCTTGCAATTCACCGATTACATCATATTTTTCCTCAGGCACTTCAATATAGTGTTCTTTGAAGAGCGCCTTAAGACCTGTCATAAAGTCTTCAGCAATTTCGCCGCGAAGACCATTTTCTACTGCCAATTTATTTTCTTCTATGTAATTTTCAACTACATAGTTAAGATATGCATCTACTTTTTCAACAATGCTTTCCTTATACTCAAGGAATTCTTCAGCATATTTTTCTTCAAGTGATGCTGCAACTTTTTCCATTTCATTATTAACGCGAGCAATAACTGCTGCTTCAAAAATGGATGTTGCTTTTTGTCTGAAATCTTCTGAAAGTTCTTCACCGAAGATTGGAGAAAGATCAATAGGTTCAACTATTGATTCTTGTTCTTCTTCTGTTGTTTCTTCTTCAGATACAACTTCTGCAGATGCATCAGTTTCTTCATCTTCATGAATACCTGTGTTCTGCGGAATAGATGAAAGATCTTTTACTGTTGTGAAGTTTGGTGCTGCACCAACAGGGCCCTTCATTGCAATAGTATTCTTAGAAATACCTTTTGCAGTAATGGCTCCTTGGTTCACATCCTTCTCATCACGATCTTCGTGACTTGCAGATTCTGAATCACCCTGTTTAGGGTTTCCTGTATCGCCAGCATTAGCAGGCTTGATTGTGGAATCTTTTCCGCTAGTTGGAACCATTGGTCCTGCGCCCTCATTAACTTCCTGCGAAGTCTTAACAGAAACGCGTTCTAGCAATTCCTTAACTTTACTTTCTACTGACATTAGAGTCTCCTAAATGTATGAATGTTCTCAATCTATATTTATAAGTTTTATTACCTAGACAATTGATTGACGAATTGTTCAAAAATTTGTAATTTAACTTCGTCTAAATTCTTAGCTGAAGTCTTCCTTATTTGCTTTTGTGCATTTTCAATTTGTATTGCTTTCCACACGCCATTTTCAAGAATCCACTCCGCAGATTCCATGATTCCTTGAACAAAGGCGTCTGGGGCAGATGGGTCAGCAACAATGTCAACAGTTGCAAGGTGAAAATCACCTTGTACTTCGTTGATTCCTTCGGAGTTCATTTTTAACGATCCTAAACCTCTTGTGGATACGCCTAGTTGAACTTCATTTTCTATTAAATTCTTTGCTATAATTCCCATAGGTGTGTCCAATATTTTGGCTCTACCTATAACATCATTACCTTCCATCTTTAGGCTAGTAATTAGATGGGAAACCTGATGTAAGTTAATTGAAGGATTCTCAGGATGACCTAGCTCTCCTAAAGAACGCTTTTGTCCAATAAGCTCTTGATACTTTTGGACTTCGCGTTCCATGATACCTCTACCATAAGAACGATTGTTTCTATTTGGTTTTTCAGCTTGAGCAAAGATACCTTCAATAAAGATATTTTTTCCGCCACCTTGTTTGTCTTCTACAAGGTAGTGTAAATCTTGTGCAACTTCTTTAATTAATCTCATATTAGTTCCTAATTATCTCTTAGTCTGTTGGTCTGGCTCAATAAAACCAGCAGGCTTAGATATGTGTAAATACATTGTACTATTTGCAGGCATTGTAACTGTAATATTTGCACTATTATTTGAGGTATCAACAAAGCCAAACATCTGCGATGTTGACCAATTGTCATTGCCATTTAATATCATTACCGTTGAATTATTACGAGTGATAACAATTGGAAATGCGCCAGGCGTAGTCCACATCATACCAGTAATATTCATTTGTATATTTGGTAGATCTAAAGTTTCATCTGCTAATTTTAAATCAAACGGCGTAATGTTTGCCGTTCCATCAGATGTACCTGCAGAACGATCGCCTACAATTTTTACAACTGCTTGTTGTCTTACCTTTTTAAGGACTGTACGAATTACTGGCATCTTAATATCCTATTATTTTATTCTTTACTAACACTTGACGCATGATGTTTAGAAAGCTGGAATGTAAATTTTCCACCTTGAACTGGCTGACCAGTATGAATAGCCTGGTGCTTAACATCTGTACCGTGAATAGCATTAGCAACAGAAAGATTGGCGTGTGTGTGAATATTGCCATCTGAGTCTTTTGTAACAACAAGCGGGTCTTCATGTGTTGTTTCAACTTCTTCATTTACATCTTTATTCGATTGCATATAATCTCTAACTGTTGATATATAATCAGCACTTAAAGTAATTTTACTCTGTACCCATTCTGCAAGGTTAGTATTATCTTCTAACATATCATGCACTGTCTGAGCATTGGCAATAATAGATCTCAGTTGAGACTTGGCCATATCGCCTTCATAGTCATACTCACGAGAATCTTTTGCCTCATTGGTTTTCTTTGCACCATAAGATGCGCCCAACGCCATACGAATACGTTCTTTTTTAGACTTACCGGCAAATTTAGGATTATCCGAATGGACAAAATCGCTAATATATTTGCCCGCAGGATCAGAAGCCTTTAGTTTTTCTTCTAAAGTTTCTTCTCTGATACTATTAAACGTTTTCATTTTCTTGTTCTTCTACGTCTATTGTAGTTTTACCTATAGCTGATGCAATCTCTACTTTTCTAACATCAAGGGCATCAGAAATTTTATTTGCCATTGCTGTATTAAAATCTTGTAAAGCGTCAGCCTGCTTGTTGTTGATAATATTATCAATCATATTTTGAATAACTGCGGATTCCATACTTTTTCCTTACTGTGAATTATTTATAGGTTCTTGTCCCGGAGGTAATTGGCCTGGGGGCATGCCCGGCATTCCAATTTGCGGCGGAGGACCTTCATCTTCAATTTGTGTCTTCATTTCTTGAATCTCTTTGTCAGACATTCTTAAAATATTTTTCATTACATAATCTTGACTGTAATATGCGCCTACAAAGGGCTGAACTTGATTCAATAAATCTATACGATTTCTTAAATTCTCAGCATTTTTCATTTCTTCAAAATACTGATCTTGTGCATATCTATATTGAATGTCATCTTTAATAACATTCCAGTCTTTATCTGTTAGAACACCTTTTAAAATTAATTGTGTTCTTAACAAATCGCCAAATATTTCATTAAACTTTTTGCGTAATCTACCAACAAATTTGGCAAATTTTAATTCGTCTCTTGTTATCTCTGTTGCTCTACCAAAAGAAATACCAGTTTGCGGTTGCATTCTAGAAAGCGGAACATTTAATGCTTGATATAATTTACCTTGGAAGTAATTAATATCTTCAATCTGTCCCAAATTTTCGCCGCCAGGTAATGTAGTAATCTCAGTACCTCTGCCGCCTTCTCTTCTTGGCAACCAAAAATCTTCTAACATAGACATCATTTTACGATCATCTCGTATCTCGCCAGTATTAGAATCATAAACGATCTTATTACGATAACGAGCCATAATATCTTTTAAATATTGTTCAGCTTTCAATTTAGGCAAATTGCCCACATCAATATAAAATATTCTTCTTTCAGGTGCTCTAGCCAATCTATAGATTACTAAGGCATCTTCCATCATCTTTAACTGATTCACAGGTTTAATGGCTTTATGTAAGTGACTTAACACTACATTTTTATCCAAATCCATAATCCCAGAAGGTACAAATGTTATTGCATCTGTTGATATCTTAATACCTTGCGTTGGGTTATTTGCAGTATAACCCGGATTATACGTAATACCTTTTTCATTATATAAGAAAAATTCTTCTACTGATTTGATAATATCAACACCAGTCTTTTGATCTTTCTCTTTTTTAACTTCTCTAATCTTTTTAATTTTTCTAGGATCTATAATTAGTGTTTCCAAAATACCACGTTTTGGATTGCTAGTGTCTATAATCTTCTGAAAATAAATTCTTCCATCGATATACCATCTACGAAAATAATCAAATCCTCTAGTATCAAATTCAATCAATTTGTAAATCACTTCAAATTCTTTAATGATACTATCTTTAATATCTTGAGGAATCTTTGATTGATCCAAATTAATTTGTACTAATGCTTCATCATCAACTGCTGCAATGGCCTCAGTTAAAATTTCATCAATAGCTGCGGATGTATCTGAATACATTGCCGCTTCACGATATCGTGTAATAAGTTCATACTCAGATTTCGCAGTCGCATCTAGATCAACGTATGTGCCAAAATGCCCACCCGCTTGTACTGTTGATGCACCGTCGTCAGAAACAGGAGTAGCGAAACCTTGCAGTTTACGATCTATCTCATCTTCCTCACGACTAATATTAAAACCAAATAATTTAATTGCCATAATTTAATTCACTTTATATGATTAAGCCAAAGTTGTAATAGCGTCTACCAATTGTTGTGCTGGATTATTAGAGAATTCAAAAGTTTGATACTGGAAAGATACCGAGAATGTCGATAACTGATCGTTGCTACCAAAGTCTAAACCAACTGCTCCCAACTCAACTGGGAAGGCGCCTATTAATTTATATTGTTTCAGAACTGAACCATTACGATCCAATTGAGAAATAAACATATCTGTTTGATACTGAGCAGGCTGTAATGCACCTGTTTTATTTCCGAGATTTTCCATTCCGTTCATCCATTGTTCTATTGCGGATCTAATAGTAAATCCGGAATCATTTAGAACTGTACATTGGAACGGTGCAAATTCTCTGTCGCCAGCCATCTTAATTAGACGTCCTCTGTAATATACTGGAGCAACACCAATTGTTTGTCCTGGTAATTCAGCCACACTAATTAAAAATGGGGACTTTGTCACAGCCGCCGCTCGACCTGTGACATAGTTTGGAAATGTCAACTGAACCGCAAACTGATTGGGACGAGCCCCACCGTTTGTTAGTTCGGATTTAAATCTCTCTACATTAAATGGTATTGCCATTTCTTATACTCCTAATTAGGCGCCGACTTCTTCAAACGACACGCCACTTCTTGTAGCTACAAAATTCAACTGAATAAAGTTGATTGCTCTTGCAGGCTTGATGAATATGTCTGCAACAAATTCATTACGGTCTACAACCGATCCTGGATTATTTGTGTCATCACATATTACTCTAAAGTCTGTAATACCACGACGACCTTGCACATCTCTTAAGAATGGTTCAACAAGATTTCTAAATTGAGCTCTTGTAAACGGATCATTAAATTCAAATAATTGGAATTTAGATGCTGTAGAAATTGCTTTTTCTAATACGATAAACAATCTACGAACATTGATACGATCAAATGCACTTGGTCTTGCTAATAGAGTTTTATCTCCAAATAACAATGTTCCTTGTCCAGGGAATGTTACTACTGGGTTAATACCTTTCTTGTACAGATCATCTCTGTCTGTCTTAGTAGGTGAGAAAGCCAATTTAACAACATTCTTAATAACGCCTCTGTTATAGCCTGCAGGAGAGAACCAAGGATCAGCAATGTAATCTGTTCTTGCAGCTAAGCCTGCGACGTCACCATTTAATGGAACATATCGATATTTATCATTGTAACGATCGTACTGATATTTCCAACCTGAATCCAATACCGCAAATGAGGAACTTGTTAAGGTATCTCTGTATGCTGCAATTTTGCTTGCTTGGTTCGTAGTATTAACTACATCTACATATGGAGGAGATACAAATACTACACAATCTCTTCTTGCTTCAGCAATACCAATAACAGTATTAACTACACCAACATTTGTCGTTGGTCCCATTGGAATTAAGCTTACATCAAACAATTCGTCATTACTAAACAATTCATATCCGGCTTGGACATTTCCTGCAGAAACAGATGAGCCTGTTACACCGCCGGTTAATGTAGTTGTAATATTTGCAGTTAATGTTGCAAATGTTTTAGCCGAACCTGTTGTTCCCCAATTTGTTCCTGCTATTGGGTGATCCAACCAACTAATATATCTAGATTGATTGTTAATCACATCTTTGTAATAGTTTGTAGAATTGTCAGAATTTTTAGCGTCTGATGCTTTAGAAATATATGAGAATTTTTCAAGTACTGTACCAGCAGTACCTGTCCAATTTCCAGTTGCATCTAGAACAATTACGTGTAATTCATCTGCAGAACCATTTCTAGCAGAAACCCAAGCCGATGTGCCTGGAGCAGAATTGAATTGGTTGGCATATTGCCAGCCTGCGAATGTATTGGAATCAGCAACCGATACTTTTAATGAATTTCCCAATGTTCCTGGATATTTAGCAATAAATTCGCCATATCCAAATCCGCCTGTGCTATATTCGCTATCATATACATCAGAGTTTTCAATTAATAATGCGTCAAAAGATACAGTTGCGTTACCCGTTGCGGTAATATTTTGCGAATCTACAATAGTAACTGTTGGTACCGATGTATATCCGGCGCCTGCATTTGTTATAGTAATACTAGAAAGCGTACGTCCGACAGATGCTACAGCTGCCGCATTACTACTAATAAAATTAGAGTCTCCTAATACTGGAGTAATAATTACATTAGGTCTTGTTACGTATCCAGAACCACCGTTTGTTACGATAATTGAATCAATTAGTGCTTCTATTCTAGCAGTTGCGTTAGCAGTTGCACCACCTAAAAGATTATTTTTATTAATAACAACATTATAATAATAAAATAGCGTGTATAT
>Ga0208595_1000323_pt1 | contig 18732 bp, 16 predicted proteins | sample LakMenEpi28Jun11_FD_150742 | JGI IMG/M metagenome (GOLD analysis project Ga0208595, IMG submission 150742) | Freshwater microbial communities from Lake Mendota, WI - 28JUN2011 deep hole epilimnion (SPAdes) | ecosystem: Environmental > Aquatic > Freshwater > Lake > Epilimnion/Euphotic zone ...
ACATCGGGAGCAGGCAATATCATAACCGATACGCTACTAAACAATTCAACGGCACCAATTATCGTGCGCTATATTTTCACCCTCAGTGCCAATGGATGTTCTAGACCTGATACAGTAAGCGTAACTGTAAATCCAAGACCAAAACTTCAAGCACCCAAAACGACCTCATCCAATTGTTCAGGCTTGGTATCTTATACAGGAACTTCAGCAACTGCAGGAACGACCTTCGCATGGAGTCGAGTTACTGTAACAAATATTGCGCCACCTAATGGTTCAGGATCCAATGCAACCATAAATGAAACATTAACCAATAGCACGGCGAATCCAATCACAACAATCTATATTTATACGTTAACAGCAAATTCTTGTAGCGAACAAGACACGGTCACCGCATCTATTATCCCTACTCCAAATCTTTCAAGCACAAAAACACCTACGCCAATTTGTTCGAGTGATACGTTTAAATACAAAGCCACAACGGCAACGACAGGCGCGACATTCTCGTGGGTACGAATAGCAAATGGAAATATTACCCCAGCACCAAGTGCTTTATCAAATAACGATACAATAGGCGAACGATTGACCAATACATCGACTGCACCGACGATAGTAAGATATGTAATCAACCTAACAGCAAATGGTTGTACAAAAATTGACACCGTAAGCCTAACGGTAAATCCAACGCCAAGATTAACACCAGTTCCTACTTTACAAAATATTTGCAATAATGGCGTTCTTAACATTACGTTAAACAGTTTAACAATAGGAACTACTTACACTTGGAATCGAAACCTAAATGGTGTGTCAGGAACCGGTGCAAGTTCGGGTTCATCAAGTACCATCAATGATACCTTGACGAATGCGACAACAAACCCAATCAATATCAATTACCCAATACTTTTAACCGCAAATGGCTGTCAAAATAAAGATACCATAAAAGCATTAATAAATCCAACGCCAAAACTTAATAATATCCCAACAACAGCAGGACGATGTGGCGGCAATGCGTTTACCTATTCGGCTACAAGTGCAACCACAGGAGCAACCTTTGCATGGACAAGAGCTGCGATTACAGGAATTACACCAGCATCCAATGCACAAAGTTCGGCTACAATCAATGAGTCATTGAACAATAGCACAACAAGTCCAATCATTGTAAGTTATATTTATACAACAACGATCAATTCTTGTTCTGGAAATGATACCCTACGAGACACGATTTATCCTAGCCCAAGTTTGAATAGCGCTAAGACCGCAACGCTATGTAGTGGAATAGCCTTTAGTTATACTGCAACAAGTGCAACAGCAGGTACTGGATTCTCTTGGACCCGACCAGCAGTAACAAATATAACGGCTACGGCTATACCGGGAGCTGGAAATATCATAACAGATACGCTACGAAATAATTCAACCGCACCAATCGTAGTAAGATATATTTTCACATTAAGTGCCAACGGCTGTTCAAGACCTGATACCGTATCGGTAACGGTGAATCCAAGACCAAAATTAAATTCTACAAAAACAATAACTGCGGCTTGTTCAGGATTAGTAAACTATACGCCAACTTCCGCAACTGCGGGTTCAAGTTTTGTTTGGAATAGAAATGCTGTAACAGGAATAATACCCGCTACTAATAGTGGAATTGGAAATATTTCCGAAACCATTTCGGACACAACACCAAACACCATCGTAACTCGATATTTTTTCACTATTACAGCGAATGGATGTTCGGAGTTAGATACATTATCAGTATCGGTGAATCCTTCTCCTGTTTTGAGTTCCAATAAAAATCCAAATGCAGTATGTAGTGGCTCTTTATTTTCATATACCCCATCAAGTGCTACATCTGGAACAATCTTTTCTTGGTCTAGAGCCACGGTTTCGGGAATTAGCAATGCTGCCAATACGGGTACAAGTGCAATATCTGAAACATTAATCAATACAACTACGGGTCCTATTTTAGTTACGTATGTGTATACTTTAACTGCAAATTCTTGTAGTAAAACGGATACGGTTCGTATAAGAATAAATCCACTACCAACAGCTAATATAACTGCTCCAAGAAATTATATTTGTGTTGGGGATTCGGTGTTGTTAACTGCTGATACATTTCCAAAGTATACTTACCAATGGCGATTGAATTCATCATCTATTTCTGGAGCGAATTCAAGATTTTTGCAAGTCAAAGCAATTGGAAATTACGATGTAGTTGTTACGGATTCCAATGGTTGTGTAAGAACTTCTTCTGTTTTTAATATAACTTCAAAACCTAATCCATCAACTAGAATTGATACATTAGGACCTATTTCGGTATGCATTGGGGGTTCCATTGCACTAAGAGCAGATACATTGGCTAAAGCTCGTTTTCAGTGGTTCAAAAACGGAACTCCTTTAGTTTCAGATACTAATAGATTTATTAGTGCACTGAGTGGAGGAACTTATTCGTATAGAGTAATTGATTCGAATGGATGTCGTTCTATTTCTTCAGGTACTGAAGTATTTTTTAATACTGTGCCGACAGCAGCAGCAAGTGCTTTGGGATCTACAAACTTTTGTTTAGGTGGTAGTACAACTTTAACAGCTAATAACGCTCCAGGCTCAACGTATCAATGGAGAAAAAATAGTTTGAATATTCCAGGAGAAAATTTACAAACATTTGAAGCAACTACTTCTGGATCTTATTCAGTAAGAGTTTGTAATGGTGGATGTTGTGTGGTTTCAAATACTATTGTTGTAAATGTTGATACCCCTCCTACTGCTAATATTTCTCCTAATACAACCCAAAATGTATGTATGGGGTCGACGGTAACATTAAATGCATCAACGGGAACTGGATATACATATCAATGGCAAGTCAATGGAATTCCAATTACTGGAGCTACTAGCGCTTCATTTACTGCCATAGATTCTGGTTTTTACACCGTAAACATTTCATTTGGATATTGTACTATTGCTCCTCCAACAGTTCGAGTAAATATGATTCCAATCCCACCAGTTCCATTTAATGTTTTGAATCAAGTATATTGTCAAGGCGATACACCTACTCCGCTTTCAGCATCGGCTAATTTAGGAAATATCCTTAAATGGTATACAACTCCGACAGGCGGAACGGGAACAACTTCTGCTCCAACACAGAGTACCTTAATTAGCGACACATTTAAGTTTTATGTAGTTCAAATGAATGCATTTAACTGCGAAAGTCCGAGAGTACTTCAACAAGTAATTGTAAATCCTACACCTCTAAAACCTATAGTTAATGATATTTTTTATTGTAATGGAGATACCGCAAAAGCGTTAACTTCCACATTAACAAGTGGTGACACTTTAATTTGGTACAATACGAGAACAGGTGGCGTAGGTTCAAGAATAGCACCAACTCCGAACTTAACAACATTTGGAAAACAAGTATTTTTTGTAAGTCAAAAAACTAAATTTGGATGTGAAGGGCCTCGAGATTCTATAATTGTGACTTTTTCAGATACTTCATCAAAATTAATTCGTGACACCATTTGTAAAAATCAATTTGTTACTTTTAATAATGTTCAAATTAACAATTCTGGAATTTATCGAGATACATTTACTAATTTTAAAGGTTGTGACAGTTTTGTTACACTTCATTTACATGTTAAAGATACTTCAGTTACCGTTATTTTTGATACCATTTGTATCAATCATCCTGTGTTATTTAAAGGACAGTTTCGAACATCAACTGGTTTGTATCTAGATACATTAGTTAATAAAAATGGCTGTGATAGTTTTATATTTTTCAACCTTATTGTAAATGATACACCATCAACAAATTTATTTGATACCATTTGTAAAAATAGTTTTGTGTTTTTCAAAAATCAAAATATAAACACATCTGGTATTTATCGAGATACATTTATTAGTAATAAAGGTTGTGATAGTTTTGTGACACTTCGCTTATTAGTTAACGACACCTCCTCAACGGATATTTTCGATACCATTTGTGTTAATGATCCTATTTTATTTAATAATCATGTTATCAATGTTTCAGGTCTTTATAAAGATACTATTTTTAATAAAAACGGTTGTGATAGTTTTATCTATTTGCATCTAACTGTTTTAGATACCTTTAGAACCATACTTTGGGATACAATTTGTGCTAATGAAATACGAATCTTTGGTAACCAAAATTTAAATAAAATTGGAATTTATTTTGATACAATTATTGCACCTAATGGCTGTTTTGATTTTGTTACTTTAAATTTATTTGTAAAGGATACCAGTCGTTTTATCATTTTTGATACTATTTGTAAAAATCAACCGATTTTATTTAATTCACTATTGATAAATACTATCGGAATATATAAAGACACATTTGTAAATTCAGTTGGTTGTGATAGTTTTGTCTATCTTCATTTGATAGTAAACGATACGCCATCGATACAACTTTTTGACACTATTTGCCATAGTTCATTTAAGTTATTTAATGGTCAGAATTTAAATATTTCGGGATCGTATCGAGATACGTTTATTAGTCATTTAAATTGTGATAGTTTTGTAACATTAAATCTATTTGTTATTCCTAAAGTTTTTATCGATAAAGTTACCATTTGTGAAAAAGATAATTATTTAGGCTATAATAAAACTGGGACATATTACGATACATTTATTGAAAATGGATGTGAACGGGTTAGAGAAATTCAGCTTACGGTTAATCCAACTACATTTGGATTTATTACTCAAGAAATATGCTATTACGATCGAATCTATGGTAATATACCAATTGGTATTTTTGTAGATACGTTAATGAATACAAATGGTTGTGACAGTATTGTCACTAAAGAAGTTAAAGTTAAAAATAAACCATTAACTCCGCTCAATGATACATTTTTCTGTGAAGGAGAAAGTGTTCTACTTCAAGCAGAAGAAGGATTTTATCTATATACTTGGAATGATGGTACTACAAAAACAAACTTGTTAGTAGACAAACCAGGTACCTATAATTTTGTGATTATGGACTCATTCCGATGTGTCGATTTTGATACAATCAATGTGAATGTTTTACCAAAAACAGAAGTAAAAATACTGCCAATTGCATCAGAAAGTTATGAAACTGAAGAATTATTCCATGTTATTGCTGAAGTCACTATCAATGATTCGTTTGATAATGGTAGATTTAAATGGGAGTCAAACACCAAATTAACATGTGACACTTGTAATAAAACGTCATTTAAACTTGAAGATCAAAATTGGATAAAAGTTACTTATACGAATTTATACCAATGTCGCTCTATGGATTCTATTTTCTTTGAAGTAGCACCAGAACCAGAATATATAGCGGATTTCCCTAATGCATTTTCTCCAAATAATGATACCAGAAATGATGTTTTTGGTCCTCAAACAAAAAATGTGAATTCCATAAAATGGAATGTCTTTAACCGTTGGGGAGAGCTGATTTATGAAGCGCAATCAAGAACACAGACTTGGGATGGAACATATAAAGGTATTCCTCAAGAAGTAGGCATGTATATCTATACGGGTGAAGTTGAATTTAAAAATGGCCTCAAAAAGCAACTAAAAGGTGAAATTTATTTAATTCGATAAATATGTCTGATTTGATTTCAACGTTGATTTCCAAAAAAAAACTGCTCCTTTTACTAGGAACTTCTACGTGTAGTATTTGTGAACAAATTGATAAAAAAATAAAAAACACTAGATTTGTAATTGAAAATAATAGCGATTATACAAAAATAAATATTAATGAATTTCCGTTTCTAAAAGGTCACTTTATGGTTTTTAGTGCTCCTACAATTCTGTTTTTAGAAAATGGAAAAGAAACGTATCGAAAAGCTGGTGTTTTTTCATTAGAACAAACTATTTATGAACTTGAAAATCATATTTTTAATCAAATTCAAGATCCTAATGTTAATTTATATTAAGAAATTAGTCTAATAATAAATTGAAAGTTTAAATTCTAATTATGTATCGTTTGTTTACTAAAAATTTTATATTTTTGTAAAACATTTATCATTTAATTAATAAAATATTTATATGTCTACTCAAACTCAAAAAATGAATTACAAAGTAAAAGACATTTCTTTAGCGGACTGGGGTCGTAAAGAAATTACATTAGCAGAAGCAGAAATGCCAGGTTTAATGTCATTAAGAAAAGAATATGGTCAAAGCAAGCCTTTGGCTGGTGCTCGAATTGCAGGTTGTCTTCATATGACAATTCAAACTGCTGTATTAATCGAAACATTAGTGGAGCTTGGTGCAGATGTTACTTGGAGCAGTTGTAACATTTTCTCTACACAAGATCACGCTGCTGCTGCTATTGCTGCGGTAGGTATTCCCGTTTTTGCTTGGAAAGGTATGAACGAGCAAGAATTTGATTGGTGTATTGAACAAACATTACACGCATTTAAAGATGGTCAGCCTTTGAACATGATCTTAGATGACGGTGGTGATTTAACAAATATGGTATTAGATCGTTTCCCTGAATTAGCAAAAGGAATTAAAGGAATTTCTGAAGAAACAACAACAGGAGTTTTAAGACTTTCTGAAAGAGAAGCTAAAGGAACCCTTCCTATTCCAGCTATTAATATCAATGATAGCGTTACAAAATCTAAATTTGATAACAAATATGGATGTACGGAGTCTTTAGTAGATTCAATTCGTAGAGCTACCGATTTAATGTTGATGGGTAAAACCGCTGTAGTTTGTGGATATGGAGATGTTGGTAAAGGTTCTGCTGCAAGTTTAAAAGCAGCTGGTGTTCGAGTAACGGTTACTGAAATTGACCCAATTTGTGCCTTACAAGCAGCTATGGAAGGTTTTGCTGTTAAGAAATTAGAAAACTGTATCGCAGATGCAGATATCGTTGTAACTGCTACAGGAAATAAAGATATTATCCGTGCAGAACATTTCAAAAAAATGAAAGATAAAGCCGTAGTTTGTAATATTGGTCATTTTGATAATGAAATCGATATGGCATGGTTAAATAAAACGCATGGCTCTAAAAAGATTGAAATCAAACCACAAGTTGATATGTACAATGTAGATGGAAAAGATGTTATCGTTTTAGCTGAAGGCCGTTTGGTTAACCTTGGTTGCGCAATGGGTCACCCATCATTTGTAATGTCAAATTCATTTACAAACCAAACTATAGCGCAATTAGAACTTTGGGCAAATTCAGCAGCTTATTCAAATAAAGTTTATGTTTTACCTAAACATTTAGATGAGAAAGTAGCACGTTTACATTTAGAAAAAATTGGTGTAGAACTTGAAGTTTTATCTCAAGATCAAGCTAGTTATATTGGTGTTCCGGTTCAAGGACCATACAAAGCAGATTTTTACAGATATTAATCTAAATTTAATTTTCACAAAAAAGACAGTTGGTTTTCCAACTGTCTTTTTTTTTATTAAAAATTAAACATTCATGCGAAAATATTTAATCCTACTTTTTCTATATTCGATTGGATATGGACAAACTAATAAAAAAGATAAATTAAATAAAAATGATTCTATTTCTTATTTTAAAAATAAGTTTGACAATAAAGTTATTAGGATTTTATATAATGACTTAAAATACCCTCAAAAAGCGATTGAAGAGGAAATTGAAGGAGTCGTTTACTTAACACTATTTTTTAATGAAGAGGGTGCGATCGCTGGATTTAAAACAGATTCTGAAAGCCTACCATTGTTTATAAATGAGGTAGAAAAAATATTCAATAAATTAAAAAATAATAAAGTAATCTTGGCAAAGAAATCATGTTGTGAATCTGTACTAATTCCGATAGTATTTAGTTTAGATGGTAATATTAAAGTTGATAATGAAAAAATAGATGCTTACAATTATCAATTTTACAAGAATTGTAAATATTAAAATGTTTCCTTATTTTTGATAGAAAAAAAGATTATTTTTTGTTCAACCAAAAAATAAGTAACAAAAGTAGCAATGATTATAAGTAAAATATCGATTAGAACATATAAGACTAAGGCATTTACTATAGCACCTGATGTAAATTTCACTAATAATGAAATCAGAAACAAAACAAGACTAAAAAAAATTATATACTTAGCAGATTTTACTTGAGCAATATACCAATTCTCAGAACTTTTAAGTGATTTTTTGGTACGCATACCATACCATTTATTTATTTTAGGAGGAAATAAATATAAAACAAGTCCTCCTAAAAAATAAAAGCTATAAAATACAATTGTTTGAACCAAAAGCTCATTAGGCATCATATATACCTAATTAGCGTTTTGAAATTTCAACATAAGCTCTTGGAGTAGCTCCAGTATAGATTTGTCTTGGACGGCTAATTGGTGCTTTACTTTCAATCATTTCTTTCCACTGAGCAATCCATCCTGGTAAACGACCTAAAGCAAATAATACCGTAAACATTTCATTTGGATATCCTAATGCTCTATATATGATACCTGAATAGAAATCAACATTTGGATATAATTTGCGCTCAACAAAATAACTATCTGATAACGCAATTTGCTCAAGTTCTTTTGCAATTTCTAATAATGGATCATTAACTCCTAATTTACTTAAAATATCATCACAAGCTTTTTTAATAATTTTAGCTCTAGGGTCAAAATTTTTGTAAACGCGATGACCAAAACCCATCAAACGAACACCTGCAACTTTATTTTTCACTTTTTCTACATATTCTTTAGGAGAATTTCCACTATTTTTAATATCTTGAAGCATTTCTAAAACTTCTTGATTAGCACCTCCGTGAAGTGGGCCCCAAAGTGCCGAAATACCAGAGGCTATTGTAGCCCATAAATTGGTATGCGCCGAACCTACCATACGAACCGTACTTGTCGAACAGTTTTGTTCATGATCCGCATGAAGAATCAATAATTTATTCATTGCACTAACAACTACGGGATCAATTTGATAATCTTCACAAGGATTACCAAATGTCATTCTTAAATAATTTTCGATATATCCCAAGTTGTTATTTGGATACATAACTGGATGACCAATACGTTTTTTATACATCATTGCACATAAATTTGGCATTTTTGCCATCATTCTTGCAATTGTTAAATTTTTATCTTCTTCGGTGTTATGAGGATCTTGATTATTAGGGTAAAAACTACTCATCATACTCATCATGGTCATTAATTGCCCCATAGGATGCGCTCCAGTCGGATAGGCATCAAAAACTTTTTTAACATCTTCATGAACTAATGATTGACGAATCATTTTATTCTTCCAGTCTGCATATTCAGCTTGATTAGGTAAATGTCCATAAATTAGTAAGTAAGCCACTTCCAAAAATTCTGCTTTTTCAGCTAATTCGTCGATAGCATAACCTCTGTAATGTAAAATACCTTTTTCACCATCAATAAATGTAATTTGTGATTCAGTAGCGCCAGTATTTTTATAACCATCATCAAAAGTTACTAAACCAGTTGTATCTCTAAGCTTACGAATATCAATAGCTGGTTCATTTTCTGTACCAATAATTATAGGTAATTCAAAAGTTTGGTTGTTGTAAATTAATTTAGCTGATTCAGACATAAAGTTTTAAAATTTTGAGTTTAAATTATCCTTTGAGATGTTTGCAAATATAACTACATTTGGTCTAAAAAAGTTCTTTTTTTTCTTAATTTCTAATGAAATATAAAGATTTAAAACAAATTTAATCTAACATGCTGATTTAGAAACCAAAAAGGTATATACTATTTTTTCAAAATAATATTTTATTAGAAAATAAACTAAGGTTTATATTCTTCAATTTTATTTAAAATAGGTTTGTATTCAACTAAATTAGGCAAATATTCAAACACGATTTGATGTTGTTCAAAGCAATTTTGAAGTCCTAAGCTAAAGTTTTCCATCGCTTGAAGGTATTTATTTTCACTAAAAAATATAACAGTTTGGTAATAATGTAGCTCAAAAAAAGCATAACTTTCTATACCTAAATTAAGAACTTCGATAGCATGATCTGGATCTTTATTTAAAAAATACGTCATAGCTAATTTGGCATACATTTCGTTTTTTTCAGGTTTAAGATGCAGTATTTGATGAAAATATTCTATGGCCAATTCTAATTGATTTAGACCTAAATACGTATGCGCCAATAAATCTAAAAAAGCAATATTTTCAGGATAACCTTGATGTGCTTTTTGAACTAAAGGTAATGCTGCTGCATATTTATCTTCGAGGTAATACAATTTAGCCATATGAAAATAAATATCCGGATTGGAATCATCAATTTGTAATGCTTCTTTAAAACAAAAGCGCGCTTTTTTATAATTTTCTAAATCAATATAACAAACGCCCAAAACCAATAAACCTGAAACGGATAATTCGGACTTCTTTTTGATTTCTAATAAAATTTCTAGCGCTTTTTTATATTCATACGTTTCGGAATAAAGCAACGCTAAATCTTCTATATAACTTTGATTGTTTGGCTCGATGGCAACCAAATACTCCATAGCTTCAATCGCCTCGGTCAATTTACCTAATTCTTTATATTGTAATGCTAAAATATGCCAAGCCAATACATTAAAGCAATCTTCATCAAGATTTTTGTTTAATAATTTGATAAATTTTTCTTTTTGTTCTAACAAATCATAGACATACGCCAACTGATGGAACGTTTCAGGATTTTTAGGATTATGTTTCAACGCTTTTTTTAAGGCTTTTAACATTTTTCCATAATCGCCCTCTTCTTCAAAAAAGTCCGCCATTTGCAAATAAATCTCATCTTTTTGCTCATCTTCCAAAATGATTAATGCATTTTTGAGCGTTTTAAATGCTTTTTTTCTTTTTCCTTTTAAAAAATAAATTTCGGATAAAATCAAATGATAATTAACATTATTAAAATCAATGATATTAGATAGTGTTTCTTTAGCATTTTTTAATTGCCCAAGATTGAGAAAAGCATCCGCTTTTGATATACTAAAATCGGAGCTGTATGGAAACTTTTGTAATGCAACTTCACTAGCCTCTAAGGCCTTTTCATGGCTGTTATCATTTAAATAATATTCAATAATTTTCTCATATTCCTCTTCAGACAAATTGGGTAAATTACCATCTGTTAAAGCATTTTCATACTTTAAAACCAAATCAACCAACTCTTTAAATTCATCTTGCTCGTGCGAAAAATGCTGCATATTTTAATTACCTAAAATTGGTATAAAGATAAAACAAATATGGCAAATAAAAATTCTAAAATAGATATTGTGGAAAATACGTGGATAGACGTATTTTCTTAATTAAACTTTTGTGCTAAAAAATCAAAAAGCATTTGAAAATCAGCTCTTAAACTATATAAAGGATATTTAAACGTCAATGGTTTATTTTTTTCTACAAAAAAATGCCCCAACCATGCAAATCCATAACCAAATATTAAAGCTAAAATAAAGAATTTAGAATATGAAGTTAATAATCCTAATAAAATAAAAATTAAAGCTCCTGAAGTTCCAATATAATGCATTTTTCGATTTAAAGGATGCGCATGTTCTTTTAAATAATCTTGATAAAATGCTTCGAAATTGCTATATTTCATATGATTCTTGTTTATAAATTATTTTTTCTTAATTTATCAGACACTTCATTTCCTAAATAACTTTGAATCAATTTATGAATTAAAATTAGTAAAGGAATAGAAATTATTGCTAAAATGCCTTTGTATAAGTAATTATTTATTGAAACTGAAATCGTTTGCTCCCAAGTCCAATTCTGGCCAATTTTAAATGCTATAAAAATGACAACAAAGCTATCAAAAAACTGACTAATCAATGTACTTACAGTAGCTCTAAACCACAACTGCCCTCCTCTATTTGTTTTTTTTATTGACTTGAAAATATAGGCATCTAAAATTTGACCTAAAGCAAAAGCTACTAAAGATCCAATAATAATATTTTGTCCTTGTCCAAAAATAAACGCAAAAGACTGTTGCGCATCAATTTGATAATTTTGTTTATTGATATCCAGCCACCAACCTGCAGCGGGAGCATTTATGGCAAAATTAACTGCTAAAAACGCATAAATAATTATACCAACACTCAAAAATGTAATAAATCGAACTCCTTTTACACCAAAATAGTCATTTATAATATCCGTAAGAATAAATACTACAGGCCAAATCAATACTCCAGCGGTAAAATCTAATTCCATTTTCATTCCAAATAAATGGAAATTAAAATTAGAAATAGATAACCATTCTTGGAGTGAAAATATTTTAACACCAATAAACTCAGCGATTAATGTATTTGCAATAAAAATTCCAGATAGAATTACAAAAAGTTTTTGCTCTTTGCGCATGTTTTTAATTAAGGTTATGAATATAGTCTAAAATAGGCAAATTTGAAACTTGAGGCTTTAAAATCCAAAGAATTTGAGCTCTATGGTGTGTTCCATGATTAAAAATATGAGTTATAATATCTTGAACTTCAAAATGACATAAATCTCCATTCTTATTTTTAAAGTTAATTTTAAAACTTAAATCTTGGTCTTGGATTGAATCTAAATATTCTTTTATTTTTTGATATTGATCTAAAAATAAACTTTCTATTTCTTTAAAATCAAATTTTTTATCAAATAATGAAAAATCAAATGAGGTTTCTTGAATTCGACACATCCAGAGTTTTTGAGCCACAATGATATGAGCCATAGCTTGAATAGCTTCAAAATTATGATTATTTTTTAATATATCCAGAATTTTAATATTGACTTGATGATCGTATTGAAACCACTTTTTAAAGTACAAAACCGTCATTTTTTCATTAAATTTATACAAATTTAGTATATTTGCATTAAAGTAATAAGGTAAAATGCATCAAATCAATTTTTGGAAACTCAGCACTGCAATATTAATTTTAATTGTGATTATATTAACGGGGTGGTTTTATTTTGAAAAAAATGGATCTTCTGAATTTGAAGAAATTAAACAAATTGTTCAAAAAAAAATCGATTACAGAGATCGAAATCCAACATTATCAAAAGATAATAATGATTATTTTTATTCCATTCCAACTCAAATCGTCTTTGAAAAAGATTTGTATGATTTTGATACGATAGAAGAAGGAACGGTTATTCAAAAAGACTTAGTTTACAATAATTTAGGTGCAAATCCTTACTTTTTATTAGATGTAAAAGTAAGTTGTGGATGTACTGTCCCTAAATATGAAACGGAACCCATTGCTCCAAAATCTAAAGGAAAAATTTCGGTTGGTTTTGATTCAAAAGGAAAGTCAGGATTTTCGATGAATAAATTGACTTTATACGGTAATGTAGAAGGTGGTGAAAGTAGCATCTATTTTAAAGTATTTGTAAAACCAAAGAAGTGAGAGTTATTGCTGTAGATTACGGATCAAAACGATGTGGTATTGCCGTTTCAGATCCTTTAAAAATTATTGCAACTCCACTCGATACGATTCCGCAAAATCAGTTAAAATCATTTTTGATTTCATATTGTAAAGATAATGAAGTTGAAGGTCTTGTATTTGGAATGCCCAAAAGATTAAACAATCAACCCAATCCAATTTGTAAAGATATCGAGCATTTTATTTCACAAGTACAAGAAGACTTAAAACCTCGATACATCGATACGTATGATGAACGATTTACTTCAAAAATTGCTCAAGCGAGCATTTTGGCAAGTGGCGTTAATAAAAAAACGAGAAGTGATAAAAGCTTAATTGACAAAGTGAGTGCCAGCATATTACTTCAAGATTATTTATCTTACAAACAAAATATAAAATAACATATGATTTTACCGATTGTAGCATACGGAAACTCGATATTAAAAAAAGAAGGTATCAATATTGATCTAAAGCAGTCTGAAATTCAAAAATTAATAGAAGATATGTTTGAAACAATGGATCATTGTAATGGCGTTGGTTTGGCGGCACCTCAAGTGAATAAAAGCTATAAACTCTTTGTAATCGATTCTAACAAAATTGATAGTGATGAAGATTCTAGAAAATCAAAGGATGAAGTAGGCGTGCGAAAAGCATTTATAAATCCTGAAATTATTGAAGAGTTTGGAAATATGGTTGATTTTGAAGAAGGTTGTTTGAGTATTCCAGGAGTTTATGGTAATGTATCACGACATAGTCAGTTAAAAATGTCCTATACCGATATAGACGGAACAGAAAAAACGGAAACATTTTCTGGATTTACAGCTCGTGTTATCCAACATGAATATGACCATATTATGGGTCAGTTATTTATTGAAAAATTAAAACCTTTAAAAAAACAATTGATTCGCAAAAAATTAGAGGATATCAAAAAAGGATTTGTAAAATCAAGATATAAAATGATTTTTGCTAATTAATTTATTATACTTTTAATTTCAGGAATTTGAAATTCGTATACTTTTCACCTTCAACGGATCCTTATTTTAATCTTGCTCTTGAGGAATATTTAATTAGAAATAAAGATTGGAGTCAAGATGCATTATTATTGATTTATCAAAATGAACCCAGTATCATTTTAGGGAAAAATCAAAATTTTTTAACTGAGGTGAATCAACAATTTTGGTATCAAAATGAATATAAAGTTTGCCGAAGAATTAGTGGCGGAGGAACGGTCGTTCATGATTTAGGCAATATTAATTTCTCTTTTTTTGAATCAAAAACTTTTGAAAAGGTTAATTCCTATAAAAGCAGTGTTTTAGAAATTTTGCGTTGTATTGAACAATTATCAATTGCTTGTGAAGTCAACTCACGAAATGCCATTTTTCTGAAAGATGCGCAACTTAAAATAAGCGGAAGTGCTCAGTTTACAAGTATTAACTCTATTCTAAGTCACTTAACGCTTTTGTTTGATTCTAATACGAAAGTAATTTCTGAAATTTTGGAACCCAATGCTTTTAAAATTGAAACTAAAGCCAGTCATAGTGTGCGATCCAAAATTGGAAATTTGAAACCATACACCAATTTTAACATTCAAGATTTTAAAATATACTGTTCAAATTTTCTAGATTTTAAGAACGAGTTTATAATAAATGAAGAAGATATTATTAAAACTAAAGAATTATCAAAAATCTATGCTTCAAATTCATGGATTTATGAAAAAGCAGGTACGTGTATGTTCGAAGGGAAATTCGGTAAAATTCAAATTGAAAATGGAATCATTACGCATTTTGAGTATGAAAACATGGACTCTAATTTATTTATTGGAAAAATGTTTTATGAGCCGAAAATTCTAAAAGAAATTTCGTTATTGAATTGGGAATAAATAAGAAATAGTTAGGTTAAAAAGAAAAGAAAATCCGATACAAATTAGTAGGTATAATACAAATCGAATATAATTGTCAGATTTTATAAAAACTAGTTTTAGTTCCTTTTGAGCAATTATAGCAAAATAGATAAATCCAATTAAGCCGAATAAAAATTGAGAAATAGATGCGCCTAAAAGCCCATATTTTGAACTCAAAATGTACACAACAAATAAGAAGCAAAACGCAGAAAATAGAAAAAAGTTTTTAATAGGTTTTAAGTGGTTCGTTGCGGTTAAATAATTTTGGATATTTATGGTAAGTGAAAATAAAACCGCTCCAGAAACTAATAGCTTAAATGGTAGATTTAAAATATGAACAAAATCTATATTTCGAGTCCAAATCCAAATAAATGATTTTGATGAAACCATTGAAAAGACCAAAATAGGTAACGAAATGAAAATATAATAATTTTGATAGGTATTAAAATTTAGAAAGATGTTAGAGCTCGATAATATATCTTTTGAAATTTGAGGAAATGTAGCTGTTTTGATATTGGTATTTAAAAGAAAAATTCCGGATACGATGGGCATTATTAATGAAAACAATGCGAATTCTTTCACCGTTAATAACTTACTTATCAATAATTTATCTAAATCTGTTGCTATTAAAACAGAAAAACCAATGACTAAAAAAGGTAAAATCCATGATTTTAAATTTTTAATATTTTGATAAAAAATGCTCCATTGTATCTTAAACTTAATCATTTTTAAATTAAAAATTAAGTTCAAAACCAAAAGATGAAAACTGACCATAACAATTTGAAAAACAATAAAATACCAAATAGATGTTGTTTTTAAAACAATAAAATATCCTATTGAGATTTTTAATATACTAATGACTAAATAAATAAAATTAGCAAGAATTTGTTTATCAAAACCAAACAATGCATTATGATAAAGTGAAATAGGCCATTGTGCAAATAATAAAAGTCCGATAAGTATAAAATAAGATTGAATTGAAATTCCATTTAAACTTTGGAAAGGAATCCAATATGAAGTCAGATATTGACTAAAAAGTAGAATCAAGAAGAAAATCAAAAAACCAATAATTACGTATAGCCATTCTATGGTTACAATTTCGTTGGACACTTTATTTTGATCATTTTGAGCTATTTTTTTTAAGATCAAAGTACTTAATCCCAAATCGAAAAATCCAAAAATTTGAGTAAAAATAGCAATATATCCTAAAATTGAAAATGCCTCAAATCCAACTATTTCAAGGATCTGAGGCATTAATATCAAAGATAAAACAATAGGTAATAATTTACTCAAAACTCCTGAAAAAGTATTGAATAAATCTTTATACATAATTACCTTATCGTATTAAAGAATTACTCCGCTTTTTGAGAAATATCATTTTTGTATTTATGGGTTTCCATAAATGGCTTGTAGTAATTTTCGATAAAATGATTTTTATAATCTTTATACTCCACGACACCACCAATTGCTGAAAACAAACGAACAAGATAATAAGGAAGATCAATTTGATAATTCAAAAATCCACTACGACTGCTCGTAGGATATAGATGATGATTATTATGCCATTCACCCGCTACAAAACCAGGCCAAATTTGATTAATAGAATAATCTTTACGATTTAAATCCAATTCGCTCCATGCATTTTCACCTTTTCCTTTACCATGACCTTCATAATTAAATGTACGGATCCCAACTGCCCAAACAAATGTACCTGCTAAACAAGCTAAAATCATATTCCAACCGCCTACTGATGTCATAACAAATTCACCAAATAAATAAAAAACAGCAATCCAGAAGGACCAGTTTAATACCCAACTAATCAAAATATAGCTTGGAGAAACTACACTACCATATTTTTTATATTCTTCATAAGAATTAATAGGACATCCCGTATGATTCATTAATTTAGAAGCTTGTTTATAATCTTCTTCATTTAAATTACGATTGATAAGTTGGTGATTGGTATCAGCAAAAAAGCAATAAAAAAATCCTCCAAACGCATTGTAAGGATCGCCAGGTTTATCACTTTTTTCATGATGAATATGGTGCGAAAGTACATAAACTTCTTCTGGTACAACTTTTATAACTAAGTGTTGACCAATAAAACGCCAAAACGCATTTTTGAAAGTAAAGGCACTGTGCGTACAATATCTATGATACCAAAAAGTACCATGACTACCCATAATGATCATTCCATAAACAAAACCAATCAAAACAAGTTTAAAGAAATCCCAAGTCAATGAAAATTTAGACATTAAAATGAGGAAAAAAGGCAATAAACATAAAACCCAAAACCAACCTAAAAATGGCAACCAATTTTTTGAATCTTTAAAAATGTTAATACGAGATAAAAATTCATTAAAAATCTGAGAAAACGTAGGTTTGATGAAATTACCATTTTCATCTGCCCAACCATAAGAAGGAGTTTCTAAGATATAATCATTTAAACGCATAATATTTATTTTAGTTTATGCAAAAATACATTAATTTTTTTTAACAAGTTTGACAACTTCATAATTAATCTATGATTAATACAAATTTAACATTAAAATTACCTATAAAGCTTTAGCTTCAAATTTGTATATTTGCGGTACTATTATGTTTCGAAGAATTATATTATTACTTTTTATTTCATTTGTTATCAATCTAAAGAGTCAAGATATTGATAGTGTTCAAAAAGAATCCAAAAAGTTAGAAATTAAGAAAAGTAATACGTTTAATAACCCTAAAAAAGCAGGATTATTATCTCTAGTAATTCCTGGAGCGGGTCAAATATACAACAAAAGATATGTCAAGGCACCTATTGTTTGGGCAGTATTAGGGAGTTTTGGATATTTTTATATACAAAACAATTCCGAATACCAAAAAGCTCGAACATCCTTTGTTTCTTTAATTGATACCATCTCTAGCAATAATATTCCATATAACGGCTCTACAAATTTAGCAGAAGTAACCGCATTCAAAAATAATTATCGCTCAAATCGAGATTTATTCTTGATTTTGGGTGTTGTTTTTTATGGATTACAAATAGTTGATGCGGTTGTAGATGCACATTTAATGGGATTTAACGTCAATGATAATTTGTCGTTACGTATTCAACCTGTCGTTATCCCAAATCAACAAACTTTAACATTAGGAGGAGGTATGCAAATGCAATGGAATTTAGCAAAAAATAAGAAAAAAATTAATCTATATTATTAAACTAAAATTATGAAAATTGCTTTAATAGGTTATGGCAAAATGGGTAAAATCATTGAATCTTTGATTCTTGAAGAAAAAAAACATGAAGTCGTATTAAAAATATCCGCAGAAAACATGGATGATTTCACTATTGAAAATCTTCAAAAGGCGGATGTTGCTATCGAATTTACAGAACCAAATGCCGCAATGAGCAATGTTTTAAATTGTTTTGAGGCAGGGATACCTGTTGTTGTTGGTACGACATCTTGGAATTCGGAAACGGTTATTAAAATGGCTAAAGATGATGGTCACAGTTTATTTATTTCGCCAAACTTTAGTATTGG
>Ga0208595_1000324_pt1 | contig 18718 bp, 16 predicted proteins | sample LakMenEpi28Jun11_FD_150742 | JGI IMG/M metagenome (GOLD analysis project Ga0208595, IMG submission 150742) | Freshwater microbial communities from Lake Mendota, WI - 28JUN2011 deep hole epilimnion (SPAdes) | ecosystem: Environmental > Aquatic > Freshwater > Lake > Epilimnion/Euphotic zone ...
GGCAGCAACTAAAATAAATTCACTCGCTAATTCGATATTCATCTCTTGCATTTTATGCATATAATCTAGGAAATTCTCCGTGATTTTTGCAATAGGAATGTCGTAAATATCCAATTCATCTCTTTGAATAAAAAATAAAAGTAAGTCAAAAGGACCTTTAAAATGGGGTAATGAGATTTCAAAAGAATCATGGTTTTCCATATATTATCTCGACATTATTTTAAGTGAAAACTCTTTAAATGCCTCATAATGTTCGATATTAGAGCCCGCAAATGCTACACCAATGGTTCTAAGATTAAATTCGGTAAAGGTATCTAAAATTCGCTCGAGCTGTGGAATAGTATAGCTTGCCAAAGGCATTTTATACTTTTTATATTTCCAATGGTCATTTGCAGGAATTTCGGCTAAAGTAAGCGCATTTTCAAAGGATTGGTCGCGCATGGCTATTTTAATTCGATAAAGCGAAAGATAGGTATTAAAAATGCTACTTAAAGCAGCAAACAAATTCATGTTTTTTGGATTTTTAAAATAAAATTCTATGATTGTAAAAACGGCTTTATGGTTTCGCTCGACCAATTTATCGGTAAAGTCATAAATCGTAAATTCTTTTTGAATGCTCAAACTGCTCAAAATCATGTCTTCAGTAAGCTCTGATTTATCTTGAGGTAATGTTAATTTGAGTTTTCCTAATTCGTTAATAATGCTTTCAATATTATTCCCCAATTGGTCAATAATAAGTTGGATAACTTTTGGAGAGGCAGACAGCTTTAAAGTACTTAGCTGTTTTTTTACCCAGACTTCCATATCGCGTTCTTTTATTTTATCCGACTTAAAATAAACGATGCTTTTAGGAAATTTTTTATCAATTTCTTTATGACCTCTATAGCTTAAAATTAAAATTGTAGATGGGCTAGGATGCTTTAGATAATGGATTAATGTTTCAAGATCGCCTTTGGCTTCTTTTGCGTTTTTTACGACCACCAATTGTTTTGGATTAGAAGAAAAACTCATTGGAGTGGTTAAACAGGTATTTCGTATATCATTAAATGTCGTATCGGGGCCATAAAGTACTTTTTGGCAGAATGATTTCTCTTCATTCGGAATACATTTATCAATAGCCAAGTCAATTAAGGTGTCGATGAAATAAGGCTCCTCGCCATAAAATACATAGCAATTTTGATAGGTGTTGCTTTTAAAATCTTTTAAAATTTCTTCGAAAGTTGCCATTGAGTCTAATCTGAAACCGTTACAAATCTATTAATATTTTCAGAAAATAGTGGATTTACTTTTTAGTTTGATTTTTTACTGCAATTCAACAAGTCGTTTAATCAAAAAAAAAGCGACTGAAATTTCAGTCGCTTTATGAATTATTTTAAGAATTTTTGAAGGTCAGTGGCTTCGGCATTTGTTGGGTCTAATTCCAACACACTATCTATATATTGTTTTGCTAATGTGTTGTCATTTAAATTTTTGAGTGCATCTTTAGCTAAATATATGTTAGATTTTACAATTGGCGTTCTAAATTTATCCTTCGCATTTAAAGTAAGTTCTACGAATTTCTTGAAATCGTCGCGCGCCGAAGCGGTTTTTTGCTCAGGATCAGCATATAGTTTTACATTTGCTCTTTGATAATAGGTTCCTGGACTATTTGGAGATAATTCAATAACTTTTCCATACCAAATTTCGGCATTTGCGTAATCTTTTTTAGCATAATAAGCACCCGCTAATTGAAAATAGTCGTCCAAAGAAGGGTTTGGCATTTCAACTCGAGCATTATAATAAGAAATCGCTTTGTCAAACTGTTTCATTGATCTTAAAATGTCTGCAACTTTACGAATTAACTCGGCGTCGTCGGGTTTAGATGCTACCGCTTGCTCCAGAAAAGAAATTGCTTTTGAAGTATCTCCGCCCGAAGCTAAAGTGGCTTTGGATAAATATTCATAATCGTCTCCAATGATTTTATCTTTTGGCTGTGTAGCCATAAAGTTATTTAAATAATTAAGCGCTTCGGTATATTTTCCCGTTTCATAATACGAATATCCTATCAAACGGTTAAGATAGTTGTTCTTATCACTTTTTTTAGTAGCTTCTTCTACAATTGGAATTAAAGAAGTGTAATCTTTAAGATAAAAATGAATATTTGCCATCATGGCTAAATCTTCGGGTAAACGATCGCCTTTTTCCAAAATGGTTTGATATGTTGTTTTGGCTTCATTATAATTTTTATACAAATATTGTAAGTAGCCAAAATAATTGAGCGCAAATAAATTGTTAGGATCTTTAGCTAATGCTTTGTCAAAATACTCTTTGGCCAATGTGTAGTTTTTAGAATTTAAGTAAACTCTTGCAATTTTTGCTTCGGGCAAAGCGCTATTTTTGTCAAAATCTGCCGCATATTCATATTGTGTGATAGCTTGACCGCCATCTTGAGCCATTACACAAGCGTCGCCATATAAAATACGAAAATCAAAATTGCGTGGACTTAAATCAACACCTTTTTTGCTCCACTCCATACCTTTTTCTTTATTTATTGCTTGCGAATTGGCATAGGCCTGTCCGATAGCAATAAGAACTTTAGGGTCTTTATTTTTAGTGATTTTAGCGGCATTTTGAAAATATTCTTCTGCTTTTGCATCGTTTTTAGCGTTTAATGCAAGCATTCCAAGTCCAATCATTCCAAATGGCTTGTCCTTAGCACTTTCAAATAAGGTCTTTGCTTGATCTTCTTGATCTATTTTAATCATACAAAGTCCGTTATAAAATAAAGCCTCTTCTTCAGTTGCTGCAGCAAAAGCCGCTTGAGCACTTTTCCATTTTAATTCATAAATATGTTGAAATCCTTTGGTTAACTGCGCATTAAGAGAATAAACAACAAATAATAAACTTAAAACAAAACCTTTTTTTATCATCGTCATAACTGTTTTTTTATTTTAAGACGCGAATATACGCAAATTGGTTTATTCCACTTTTTAAAATTAACGATTTTTATAAAGTTTACATTTTGATAACCAAATTTAATTATAATATAAATTTGTCACTTTTAATTAAAATTAAATATTTTTGCAGATTACACATATTAAAACCCGGTGAAAATCATAAAATATCAATTATATATCGTTATAGTATTCATGGCATCAATGATTTTAATGCTAAATCAATCTTGTCGTGCGGTATATCCCAATGTCATGTTTAAAAATATAGATTCTACACAATTAGCTACTTCATTGAGTCGTTTGGAAGAAGATTATAAAATTAAAATAGGCGATGAACTTTTTATAAAAATATTTACCGGAAAGGGCGCTCAATTAATTGAGCCAAAAACTCCAGAACTTAATAGCTCAGGTGGCGGAGGTGCCAATATGCAGTTTAATAACCTAACTTTTATGGTAGAAAATGATGGTTATGCCGAGTTGCCCATGTTAGGAAAACGAAAAGTAGAAGGGCTGAGCGAAAATGATTTAAAAGATATTTTGACAAAAGAGTATGAAAAATATTATCAAAATCCATACTTATTTATCCGTGTAGAAAATCGTAGAGCCTTTGTATTTAAAGGTTCTTTGGGGCAGATTATCAATCTTAATCGAACGCCAACCAATATTTTTGAAGTTTTAGCAAAGTCTGGTGGTTTTGACCGAAATTATAAAGCGCATAATATTAAAATCATTAGAGGTAATCTGAGAAATCCCGAGATTTTTAATCTTGATTTAAGCTCGATGAAAGGAATTTCAAATGCCGAATTAATGGTTCAATCCAATGACATTATATACCTTGAAGAGAGACGAAGACCTGTATATCACGCATTAAGTGAGGCCTCAACAATAATTAGTCTTCCCTTGTCTATAGTATCCACTACAATTTCTAGTATTTTCTTAATTTCTATTATAAATAAATAAAATTTTGACTCCTTCAGAACAAATAGAAAAAGATCGTTTTAATAGTTTTATAGATGAGTTTAATGCTAAACTATTTATTTATATAACTCGTAAGAGTTTGTTTTTTATTACATTAATTATATTTATTTCAATTTTAATACCAATTTTAATTGTACGATATACCACACCAATATATAAAGTAAATTCGGTATTGATTTATAAAAAGAAGTCTGAAGCTACAGATTTATTATCTAACATAGATTTAAAACAAGAGTCTAAAGATGCCACTAAGTTAAATAGAGATATTCAATTAATTAAGTCGGATTTTTTATTAGATAAATGTATAGATAGTTTTGGACTTAATTATTCCTTATATCGAGTCGGATTTTTACCGTTTAAGAGATTTGAGATTTATCCTCTTGATGATTTTGAAATTGATAGGAATTCAAAAATAGTAAATAGTGCACTATACAACAATCCAATAGAAATTGAAGTCAATGGAAAAACGTATGATCTGAAATATAAAATTAATTCTAAGAATGTTTTAAAAAGGAACATTCGTTTTGGAACACTTTTTAAGACGAAAGATTTAGAATTAAAATTAGATAACAAAGCAAATAAATTCGAGGTTGGAACTTATGAGCTGATTTTTAATAATAGTGAAAATATAAAAAAGTGGCTTCAGGATAACATTGAAATTGCAAAAGACGAAAATCAAGGAATCATTGATTTAACTGTAAAGACAAACCACTCTGGAAAAGCAACCCATATTTTAAATACATTAGTGAGTCAGTTTTTAATTTTTGATCGAGAAGAAAATCAAGAAAAACTTCAAAAATCGATTTCATTTATTGACATTCAATTAGATACCTTTAAACTAAATTTTTGGCAATCGGAAAATAAACTTAATAATTTAAAACAACAAAATAATATATATAGTCCTTCCGATGAGCTAAGCGCATATTTATCTCAAATACAAGCATTAGAAATTCAAAGGCAAGAAATAGAATATCAGCTTGATGAATTACGAAATTTAAAAGAAAATACCTCTCAAAATATTAGTATTGTTCAACTTTCTAAGATTGAAAAGGGGAGTAATATCAGTAATCTTTCTCAAAAAGTATTACAGCGAAACATGCTTTTATTAGATTATAAGTCGGATCATCCCTCTATAAAAGCACTTAACAATCAAATAGAACATTCAACTAGAGAAGTGAAACAGTTTTTATATCAAAATATTAAAGATAACGAACTCAAGCTTCAAAGATTTAGAATGCAAGTGGGTCAAATTAAATCTAAAGTAAATGATGTTTCAGATTTATCTTCTCAATATGCTCAATTTGAGAAAGAGTCCTCTTTAAAAGAAAAATTTATATTTGACCTTTTAGATAAACGAAATCAATTTATGGTCATGAAGTCTGGAATATTATCAGACTATGTGATGTTACAACCGCCAAAGATTGCTCCAGATCTCGTTGCTCCAAAATCAAAACTATTATATCTTTTAGGTTTTATATCTTTTATTTCGCTATCGCTTGGATTGGTCTTTATGCGATACACCCTTTTTGATAAAGTAATTTCTTTAGATACCATTAAAAAACGCATTAATTCTCCGATTCTAGGTGTAATTCCTTTTGAACCAGAAGCGGAAGACCATTCGATAAAAAATAAAAAATCTCCTTTAACGAAAATTGTAGTTAATAATCATGCTAAATCAAGAATAGCAGAAGCATTCAAAAAAATTAGAGCGAGTTTAAAATATGCACATGCATCTAATTTTAAAACATTTGCAACGACAAGTACCATTTCAGGAGAAGGGAAAACTTTTGTATTGACCAATTTAGCTTCTGTTTATGCACAACTTGGAAAACGAGTTATAATTGTCGATTTAGATTTAAGAAAACCCCGTATTGCCAAATCTTTTAAACTTAAAAATCATATTGGAATGAGTACGATTTTATGTAGTAATGAGGATTATAAACAATACGTACAAAAAGTAGAAGAACTTGAAAATATCGATTTTATAACTTCGGGGCCAATTCCTCCAAATCCATCGGAATTAATTTTAAGTCATCGATTTGATGAAATATTAAATCAGCTCAAAGAGGATTATGATTATGTATTTATCGATACGCCTCCAGTCGGTCTTGTTAACGAATCCATAGAAATTATTAATAAAGTAGATATTCCTATTTATATAGTAAGAGCTAATTACAGTAAATTAGAGTTTGTAAATAATATTAATATCATAAACGACCAACTTAAAAATAATACTTTGTATACCATAGTTAATCATTTCGGTTCGGGAGCGTCAAGTTATGTAAATAATTCATATGGCTATGACTACGGATATGGTTACGGATATAGCTATGGATATGGAAGCCGCAAAGACGAAGCAACCGAAGGTTATTATATTGAGTCCAAAAATAATCAAAAGGTGTATTTTTGGAAAAAATGGTTTGACTGGACACTTTAAATTTATATTTTTTTACTAAGCATGATTCTAAATATTTTTTTTCTTATTTTTGGATTTATTCTCTCCGTTGCAATTAATTGGATTTTAATTCATTTTTCTTTTAACCTCGGTGTTCGAAATATCGAAAATGAAGTCCGATGGCAAGCAAGAAAACCTTCATTAGGAGGAATTTCTTTTATAATTATATTTTTAATTTTTGCATTGTTAGCCTCTTTTTTTATTACTCAAAATCCATCTTTCAAAGAAAAAATGAATGTATTGGGTACTATAATTTCTGTTATTTTAGGTTTTTTAATTGGGTTAATAGATGATGCTAAAAACACCAATCCACTTTTAAAGTTATTCGGTCAAGTTTTATGTGGAATTATTATTGCAGCATTTGGTATTTTAATTCCAATTTCGGATAACACAATTTGGAATTATATATTTACGATTTTTTGGACGGTCTTTTTGATGAATTCTATAAATATGCTCGATAATATGGATGGATTAACCAGTTTAATTTCCATTTTTATTTTATCATCGATCTTATCCTTTAATATTTTTTGTGGTTTTGAACAAATATATTCATTAATTGGATTTGCAACAATTGCATCTTTAGTCGGCTTTTTGCTGTTTAATTGGAGCCCAAGTAAAATATATATGGGCGATAGCGGAAGTCAATTTTTAGGAATTTTACTATCTTGTTTTTCAATTCTTTTTACTTGGAACTATAAGTCAGAAGGTGGAGGCTATTTTCAAATTCAACAATTATTTCTTCCTTTTTTTATTTTTACCATTCCAATTTTTGATACAGCAACCGTTTTTTTTCATAGGCTTATGAAAAAACAATCTCCTTTTGTAGGGGGTAAAGATCACCTTTCACATCATTTGGTATATTTAGGTTTTAAAGATTATCAAGCGGTTTTTTTATTAGGAATGTTCCAGCTTATTTTTTCAATTATAGCCTTTTATATTTACTTTTTTCAATCAAAAGTGCCATTTATCTTCTACTTTTCTTTTGCTTTTTGGATTTTTTCTTTTTTACTAATTCAAATCATATACATTATAGGTAAAAATAGAAATGTATTGTATGAAGAAAAACCTAAAGGTTCTAATTTTTAAGAATTTAAACCAAGTGATTTTTTATACATAGTCGCCATTTGACTTCCAATCCAACTTTTAGGAATTAAATGCATAAAATAATTTCCTATTCGATTAAAAAATCCAGGTATATATACTCTTTTTCTGAAAATAAGTGTTTTGATGGCTTCTTTAGCTGCAACATCCACAGGCATCATCCAAGATTTTAGTTTATTAAATTTTTTATCCGAAGTCATTTCAGTTTGAATGCCTCCGGGAGTAAATATTGAAATTTGGTAATTTGGGTTTTCATTTTCAAATCCTAAGGCATAGGCAAAATTATAAAGAAACGCTTTGGTGCCTGAGTATAAGGCTTGATAAGGAACAGGATGATATGCGCCCATACTACTAATTACCAAAATGCCAGATGGACTATTTTTGGATACAAAATGGTTATGGAAAATAGTGAGCATTTCTAAACTTCCATGAATATTAACGTTAAGTATTTGATTTTTTGTGGGCAAATTCAATGCTTTATGGGCACCAAAGTAAGTTACTCCTGCATTTAAAACCAATGCACGAATGTCATATTTTATCAAAATATGTTCAGAAAATGTTTTGACTGCATTTATATCCGAAACATCTAAAGTAAAAATAACAACTTCCGAAGCACATATTTTACAAATTTCCTCTTTAAGTGTTTCGAGTTGTTGCGTTCGTCGAGCGATAATAATAATATTCGCTTGATGTTGAGTCGCAAGTTGAATAGCCATTTCTCGCCCCAATCCAGATGAAGCTCCTGTTACAACGACCCATTGATCTTTAAGATTTAATGTATCCATTTAATTTTATAGTTTCTCTTAAGATTTCAAAATTACATATTTTGAGTTATTTATACTATAAAATTTAAAGTAATCATTCTTTTTAAAATCCATTGTTTTACTTTTGTGGATTGTATTAAAAAAGATTCATGAATTATATTAGTATTGAAAACTTGACACTTCATTATGGAGATAAAATTTTATTTGAAAATGTTGAATTATATATAAATAAAGGAGATAAAATTGCATTAGTAGCTAAAAACGGAACCGGAAAAACCACATTATTTAAAATGCTTTTTGGGCAAGAGTTGCCAAATGCAGACGCAAAATTTTTTATTCATCAAGATATAAAAGTAGGCTATTTGCCTCAAGAACCTCAATTTGATGCCGAAAAGACTATTAAAGAAATCATTTTTGGTTCTCAAACACACTTATTTAATATCATAGAGCAATATCGTTTGGCGAGTTTAAATCCCGAAAATTATGATTTGGATTATTTAATACAAGAAATGGAGCGCTTGCAAGCTTGGGATATTGAAAGTAAAATAAGTCAGATTTTAGGAAAACTAGAATTATATGATTTAGATCAAAAAATTAAAACACTTTCTGGAGGGCAAAAAAAACGGGTTGCATTAACGCAGCTTTTGATTGAAGAGCCCGAGCTTATCCTTATGGATGAGCCTACGAACCATTTGGATCCGGATATGATTGAATGGCTTGAGAATTATCTAAAAAGAGCCGAATTAACCTTATTTATTATAACGCATGACCGATATTTTTTAGATACCGTTTGTAATCAAATTGTAGAATTAGAAAATGGAAAAACGCAAAAATACCAAGGGAACTATGCGTATTATTTAGATAAAAAAAATGCCCAAATAGAAGTTGAAAAGGCACATAATGAAAAAGCAAAAAATCTATATCGAAGAGAATTAGAATGGATGCGTCGCCAACCAAAAGCAAGAACGACAAAATCAAAATCTAGAATCGACCGATTTGATGACGTTGAAAAAGATGCAAAAAAGAAGTTTGATAACGAACAGGTAAAATTAGAAACGGTTGAAAACCGACTCGGAAGTAAGATTCTAGAATTTAGAAATGCTAAAAAGAATTACGGCGAAAAATGTGTTTTAGATACCTTTGAATATAAATTTAGGAAATTTGAAAAAGTAGGAATTGTTGGTAAAAACGGCGTTGGAAAAACAACATTTATTAAGTTAATTTTGGGAGAAGAACCTTTAGATAAAGGTGAAATTGTTTTAGGAGATACGGTAAAAGTAGGCTATTATCGCCAAGAAATTAATGAATATCCACCTGAAAAAAGATTGATTGAAGTCGTGAAAGATGTGGCTGAATTCATACCACTTAAAGGCGGTAAAACGTATTCGGCCAGTCAAATGCTCGAACGATTTATGTTTCCTTCGCATAGTCATTATACCTTAGTTAAAAAACTAAGTGGAGGTGAAAAACGACGTTTGGCTTTAATCTTGGTGCTCATGAAAAATCCAAATTTCTTAATTTTAGATGAGCCTACCAATGACTTGGATATTATTACATTAAATGTTTTACAAGAGTTTATTGAAGAATTCGAAGGTTGCGTGTTATTAATTACGCACGATCGATATTTTATGGATAATTGCGTCGAACATCTATTTATTTTTGAAGGAAATGGAAAAATTAGAGACTTTAATGGCACCTATACGGAATATCGTTTAGAACAAAAAAGTGGAGGTTCAAAACCAAATCAACCTATTAAATCAGAAGTAAATCAAAAAGAAGAGGCTCCAGTTAAGTCAACAGAGGTTCAAAATATAGCTACAACAACAAAAAAAAAGCTAAGCTTTAATGAATCGAATGAATTAAAGAAAATCGAAAAAGAATTGCCCGATTTAGAGGCTCAAAAGGTATTATTATCAAATCAACTTTTAGGAAATCTTTCATTTGATGAAATTCAAAAAATTTCGGAATCCTTAACGTCTATTTGTGAAAAAATAGATATCTATACGCTAAGATGGCTTGAATTGAGCGAATAAATATTATTCTACCGTGACACTTTTTGCTAAATTTCGAGGTTGATCTACATTACAGCCTCGCATTAAAGCAATATAATAAGATAATAATTGAAGCGGCACAGAGGCCAAGATTGGACTTAAACATTCAACCGTTTCAGGAACTTCAATAATATGTTTAGCCAATTTATTTATTTCAACATCATTTGCAGTCGTAATCGCAATCACTTGACCTTTACGAGCTACTACTTCTTGAATATTATTTATAATCTTTTCATGAATACTATCATTGTTTGCTAAAACAACTACAGGCATTTCCTCATCGATTAGCGCAATAGGTCCATGTTTCATTTCGGCTGCAGGATATCCTTCGGCATGAATATATGAAATTTCTTTCAGTTTAAGAGCGCCTTCAAGCGCTGCAGGGAAATTATAACCTCTTCCTAAATACAAAAAGTTGCGAGATTCATAGAATTTCTTAGCAATATCTTTGATTTGATCTACCGAATTTTCTAATGTTTTTTCAATTTTAGACGGAATATTTTCTAGTTCGATTAATATCTGCTTAATTTCAGATGGGGTCATCGTACCTTTTCGTTCGGCAATCCATAATGCCATTAAAGTAAGTACCGAAACTTGCGCCGTAAATGCTTTTGTACTCGCTACGCCAATTTCAGGGCCAGCATGTGTATAACAACCAGCATGTGACGCTCGAGGGATCGAAGATCCTACCACATTACAAACGCCTAAAATCAAACAGCCTTTTTGTTTTGCCATTTCAATAGCAGCCAAAGTATCGGCAGTTTCTCCTGATTGAGAAATGGCAATAACAATATCATCGCTATCAATAACTGGATTTCGGTATCTAAACTCCGAAGCATATTCAACTTCTACATTTACTCTAGCTAAATCTTCAAATAAATATTCAGCCAATAATCCTGCATGCCAGCTCGTGCCACAAGAAACGATAATAATACGTTTGGCATTTAAAATTCTGGTTTTATATTCTTCAAGACCACCCAATTTTATCGTTCCTTCATTCGAATCTATCCGACCACGGATACTGTCGAAAATGGATTTAGGTTGCTCAAATATTTCTTTAAGCATAAAGTGTTCGTAGCCTCCTTTTTCAATCATTTCTAATTTTAGCTCCAACTCTTGAATTTTTGGAGATATGGCTTCGTTATGAATCGTTAATATTTCAAAAGATCCGTCACGGTTTAATTCCACCATTTCTTCATCTTTAAGATAAATCACTTTTTTGGTGTATTCCACTACTGGGGTGGCATCTGATGCGATAAAAAATTCATTTTCGCCGATTCCCAAAATTAAAGGGCTTCCTTTTCGGGCGCCAATCATGGTATTAGGTTCTTTTAATGAAATCACAGCAATAGCATATGCGCCACTGACTTCATTTAAAGCCAATCGAACGGCGTCTTTCAACGAACATTTTTCAATTTTTAATATTTCATCAATCAAATGAACTAAAACTTCCGTATCGGTATCCGATTTAAAAATATAACCTCTTTTTTGTAATTCTTCTTTTAATGAAGCGTAATTTTCGATAATTCCATTATGAATAACCGCTATCGAAGCGTCGGAATTCAGATGAGGATGCGCGTTAACTTGATTAGGTTCTCCATGAGTAGCCCAACGCGTATGCCCAATACCGATACTTCCAATTACGGAGGTTTCACTAGCCAACAGTTCTAGGTCCGAAACTTTTCCTTTTTGTTTTACAAGTCGAATTTCATTATTTTGAATTAATGCAATCCCAGCACTATCATATCCTCGATATTCTAATCGTTTAAGTCCTTTTACTAAGATTGGATACGCCTCCTTTGGTCCAATATAAGCTACAATTCCACACATATTAAATTCTTTCCGATTTATTTTTTAACGTAATATAGTTTTAACTTGGGTTTGTTTGCCTGATTATTTCCGGCAATAACAATTCGATTTGGGTATAATTTTGAAAAACTAAATTTCAAGAAACTATTATCTTCAATTTCATTGCTATAAATTCGTAAAGCAAATGACTTATTTTGAGCAGCCATTTTATTTATAAAATAAGATATATTAAAAATAAACTTTTTAGTTCCATTAATATTCTGAACTCCTGGCATAAATTTAGAAGGATTAACATAATAATCATCCAAGGCTTGTTCTGTTTTTTTAATCGAATCATAATAAACCAAACCAATTTTTGGAGTAAAAAATCCAGTGTCCGAAACGGTTAATTCCAACTCCGCTTTAAAAATATTATTATCTTTAACAAAGGCATTAATGTTTGGAATTTTTAACTCTCCAAAATATCCTCTTGTTCCCATCAAATAGAGATTGTTTTGGGCTGAAGAGGGCTGATTTATCATAGTTTCAGCAGTTCCGTTATAACTGTTTTTGGAGTAATTAACGGTTGTGCTATTTGTACTTCCTGTAACAAATTCAGAAATGATAGATTGACCGGCATTGTTTTTCCCGTAAATTTTTATTTTATTACTCGACGACAATTGAATTATAGCCATTCCATTTGTTGGTGAAGAAGAGGTTGGAACAACAAGCAAACCATTTAATACGGTTTTAAACTCTTCTTGACTAGCATAACTGCCTTTAGCAATCAATTTATTAGCAAATGAAACACTCAAAGGAATTGTGATGGAAGGGCCAATCTTAAATGAGCCATCTAATACGCTGTCTTTCGAGTTAACAATAATATTTGATTTTTGACCAATCGGGTTATTGTTATAGGCATATTCAATGAATGAATCCGCTTTGGTCGCAACAATTCGTTCGGTAAGTTCATATACTGCTAAATCAATAGATTGATCCATGGGACCTAATTTTGATGAAATAGGAATAATAAGGCGAATAGAATCAATAGCAGTAAATGAAAAACTTGTGCTTGTTAGCGTCGTTTCATAATCGGCATAAAATCCTGCCTTGGTTAAGCCAAAATTAGCATCATCGGCAACTCCAAGAGCACAAATACGAAGATTTCGGATGGAATATTCTGTACTTCTTTTGGTAATTCCAGTAATTTCAAAAGTATCATTAATCATCCAATCAAATGGAAAGGAGTCGCTTGAAGTAAAATCTGAAGATTTTGAACAAGCTTGTAATAATACAACAACAGTTATAACGAATATGTAAAATTTATTATGCACCTTGAGTTAATGGTTTTGAATCAAAAATAAACTTAAATAAATCTGATGCCTTTTCGCCTTTATTTGCAATATCAAAAATCTCTTTTTTGGCATTTGTTGCAAATTCAATTAAATTAGCAGGTGGATTTTCACTACCGATTAATATTCGATCCGAATATTCAATAGCTCCCTTACACATTCCACAAAAATTGGATGAAGAAAATTCTTTAGCTTTTTTAGGGTCGATACTTTTGTCTAATAAAGCTTTTTCTAAAAATTTATCCTCCATATTGCATTCAAACGACTTTTCAAAAATATTGAAAAATATCTTAGCATCAGCAAACATAGGATCGTTTGCATACAACGTTCGAGCATATAAAGGAATTAAACTGGTCATCCATCCATTACAAATGATATAGTCTGGAGCCCAACCAAATTTTCGCATCGTTTCCATTACGCCACGATTAAAAAATATCATTCTCTCCGAATTGTCATCAAAAAATTGTTCATTTTCATCTAAATAATCAAATTTTCTTTTGTAAAAATCATCATTATGCAAAAAATAAACTTGAAGACGATGTTTAGATTCTGGCAATGATGCTACTTTTACAGTTAATGCAAAATCTTCATCATTAAACATGACATTGATACCACTCAATCTTACAACTTCATGAAGACGGTGTCTTCTTTCGTTTATCGTGCCAAATCTTGGCATAAGAATACGAACATCCAAGCCTTGTGAGGCCAATTCATTAGGTAGTGAGGATATATTTTGAGCAATTTCAGTCAGGGAATTGAAGGGCTGCAACTCAGAGGTTACAAATAACAAACGACGTTTCTCCATTCGATTTTAATATAAGTTGTTAATTGTTAAAAAATATTTGTCTTTGTATTGTTATTAATTTGCAAAGATAATACAAATTTTTTTGTATTTGTACTTAAAAAAATATAATATTCTACAATTGAACCTATTCGTTGTATAATGACACTTTCTGTTTTATACATTAAAAATATTAAAAAATTGAAGAATCATCAACAATAGATCCAACAAGTGAAATTATAGATGAAGAAAAAATAAAACAAGAAGAGGTTTTAAGTAAGCCAAAAAAAAGAGATAGAGAAAATACAAAATAAATTTGGTGAAACTCAAAAAAGACCAGAACAAATCAAAAAAGATATACAAGAACAAGAACAAAAAGTAATGTCTAAATTTGGCAATTAAAGCATTAATAATTTAGAAAAGTTAAAAAATTATTTATTTCCTCCCTTCGTATTTTTCTCTTCCTCTTCCTCTTTGCCACTTCTTCGTATTTTTTCGGGAACCAAAAAAGAACTTGGATAATGATAACTAAGCATTTTTAGGTCGTTTTTGGCGGCTTCAGGATTTGGATAATCGCCAACCCGAACTTTATAATACGGCTGTTGATACAATGTATAACATCTAATATTCGGGAATTTTGAATAAAATTGCGTTTTGATTTTCATCGCCTCTTCTTTTTCGTTGCCGTTATAAATCTGAATGCGGTATCCGTCAGAAAATGGAGATTTTTTTATTACTTTTTTGTGCCCTATAATTAAAGGCTCGATATTTGAATGGTCAATAATTTCAGTTTCATTTTCCTGATCTTGTGCAACAAGTGGATTCGATAAAAAGAAAAAGGAAACAAGAAGTATTAGTATTTTCATTTGTAATCTTTAATGGAATTTTTATATAAAATTTATGGAGCAATTCGTTTAATAATCCAATTTTCTTGGTCATTTTGATAAACAATTCGGTCATGCAGTCTTCCGGGCTGTCCTTGCCAAAACTCAAATTTAAAAGGTTTTAAATAATACGAACCCCAATGCGGAGGACATTCGATTTGATTGGAATCAAGAATGTTTTCTACGTTCTTAAATAAATCTTCAAGCTCTATTTCTTCACTTTGTGGAGAGGCAATAGCCGAAATTTGACTATTTATAGGTCGCGACGCAAAATAAGCCTTAGCTTTTTCGGCACTTCCTTTTTCTAAAATACCAGAGATTCGAACTTGTCTTTGGCTTTTTTCCCAATAAAAAAGTAAAGATGCCTTTGGATTTTCAGCGATGGCTTTGCCCTTATGACTGTTATAGTTGGTATAGAAAACAAATTGATTGTCGTCGATTTCTTTTAAAAGTACCATGCGGCAATCCGGAATCATATCGTTTCCACATGTAGCTAAAACCATAGCATTCGGTTCTTCATGACCATCTAATTTAGCTTGAGCAAACCAATCTTTAAACTGTAAAATGGGGTCATTATGTAAACTGGAAGCATCCAATTTATATTTATCATAATCTACTCTCCAATCCGATATATTCATAACTTAAAGATATAAAACATTAATCCATTTTTCGTGTGTTCGTTTGCGATAAAACAATTCAAAATGTAAATATAATTTATTTCCTACTTTCGGAACTTCTCCATTAGGATAAATCATAACTCCAGATATACTTTGAATGCTTTTTTTATCCATAAATACATACGATTTATAGAGCTTTAATTTTGATTTATCTGGACTAATGGCTTTGGTAGTATCTAAATAATACGAAACCACTGCCGAATCAATTATTGTGTCAATTGTAAATGTGGCATTATATACTAAAGGCTGTGAAGTTAGCAACGTCGAGCTATTTTCAGCAGGAGCCGTTACGACAATTGGAAATGGATATCCTTCATTTTTAAATTCATCTTTCGAACAAGATGCCATAACAAAAATACTAATTAGAAAAAATATGGATTTTATATTTGGCATAATTTTTAATTTTGGATTAGTAAATAAAAACATACAAATTTAGATAAAATTTTAAAATGTAGGGCAAAATTGTTTCCCATTATAGTTAAAATCTTCTTGATTTCCAAAAATATAGCTAAAGTTGAGTTCAAAAGCACCATTGGATAAATTAGCTTGAGCTAGACTCGAAACCGTATGGTCATAAGATAAATAAACTTGAAAATTTTGGTAAATCATGCCCACTTGAGGAATGATCGCATCGTTGAGTCGATATCGAATGCCGCCTGTAATTCCGAAATCTTCTTGAATCATTTTACGTATATTAATGCCTAAATTAAGCTGCCGAGCGTCGCCTTGTTGAAAATAATAAAAAGAAGGCAATATATATAAACTTTCGTCGGAGTTGATTTCAAGTCCGCCCATAAAGGAATATCGATTGTACGTGAAACTTTTACTTTCTTGCAAGAAAAAATCTGAAGGTCCAGCTAGGTTGTATATCGATACGCCAAACTGAAACCCAAACTGATCTGATGTTTTTTGTTGGTATAAAACGCCGATACTGTAATTAAATTGAGTTCTTGTAGCACCGTCCAAAAAATCTTCAAAATTAGGAATGTTTGGATTAAACTCAAATCCATCCACTTGATTTTCAAAAACAAGATCTTTGTTGAATATGCGTTTTGAAGAAAGGCCGCCCATAATTCCTGCCGTTAAAAATGAAGTTTGAAACCGATTTAAAGACAATCGATAACTGGCGCTTAATTTTAAGTCGGTTGTCGTTAAAGAACCCATCCCGGCATGATCGTTATTAAATAAAATACCAATTCCAAACGTATTGTCGCCGGTTTTTTCTTTAAGAATCTGCGCATCTGCAATCATTCCATAAGAATTATAAGTGCCTGGCATTGACGTATTATTAATATTGATATTTTGATTTCGCGCAAAAGCACTAATTCGGTATGTACCATTAAAATTTCCCGTATAGGCCGGATTTGAAACTAGTGGAACAAGATGTGGCATAGAATAATTCATTTCTTGAGCACGTAATGCGCTAAAGCAAATCAAAAATAAAAAATAGAAATGTTTAATCAAAAAGTGAAATAATTTATAAACCTAAGTTCTTTTTAAATTGAGCGTAGTCAGGGTCGTTATTATAATTTAATTTATTAGTAGTACAATTGCCGCTTATTTTTGCAGCATCGGATTTGATGTTATTTACTCGATCTCCTGGATCTGGATGCGTACTTAAAAATGTAGGACCCGAACTTGAATTTCCATCCGCGATGAGTTTCTCAAAAAAACGATGTGCGCCATCCGTGCGGTATGCCGTTGGACATAAATATTTTACAGAAGCGGCATCACTTTCTTTTTCAAAGGATTGGCTGTATTGTAACGCCCCTAAATTGGTAAATAATGAAGTAAGTTCAGCCACTTGGTTGCTGCTCGCGCCTGCAATAATGGATAATAAAATGTCAATCCCCATTTTATTCGTAATTTGTTTACCGCTGTGTCTTAAATCAGCGTGGGCAATTTCATGACCCATAACACCCGCAAAAGAAGAGCCATCTTCTAAATATTTGATTAAACCTGTATAAAAAAAGATATAGCCACCCGGCGTACAAAATGCATTTAAAGTAGGGTCATTGATAATATACACTTCCCAAGCAAATCGGTCTTTATATTCAACATTACCCGAATTTAAAACGGCGTTTCGAACATTATAAATATACTGATATGCTGCTTTTATTTTTGGATCCGAACTATTGGGATCTAATACTTTATTGCCATATTGAGCAAATACTTGGTCTCTAGATTGTTTCCCTAATTGAATCTCTTGATCCAATGTCAATAAATTAATTTTACCACAGCTTGTTAGAAGTAGCGATGTCAAAATTAAAATGTAAAATGATTTCATAAGGTTTAAAAATTATTTTTTACTAATAACGCAAAAGTACCTTAATTATGCTTATTTAGTGCATTTTTTTTATATTTGCAACATAAATTTGCCGTTTTGGATTTTAAAAATACGATTTCGATTACCCACCAAACAGAATATATTTTTTCGAACAATTTGTTTGAATATCTCGAATCGTTATCCAAAAACTTTTCTAAGTGGGTCGTTTTTATAGATTATGAAGTCTATTTGAAATATAAAAATGAAATAGGAGATAATAAAAATTTTAAAGTAATCCAAAGTGGCGAGGCTCAAAAAGATTATTATAAAATTGTAGATTACTACAAGTTTTTAATAGATCATGAAATTGATAAAAACGCCTTGATTATTGGTATTGGCGGGGGTGTAGTAAGTGATATTGTCGGTTTTGTGGCTACTACTTTCAAGAGAGGAGTTCCATTTGGTCTAATTCCTACAACTATTTTAAGTGCGGTAGATGCTGCCATTGGAGGTAAAAATGGAGTTAACTTTTTGGGATATAAAAACATCATTGGTTCTATTTCGCAGCCCAATTTTATTATTTTTAATCGTGAAATTTTTAGTGCACTTCCTCAGGAAATTTTTATAGATGGATTTGCCGAAGTTATCAAATATGGCTGTATTTACGATATTGAATTTTTTGAGTTTC
>Ga0208595_1000325_pt1 | contig 18713 bp, 14 predicted proteins | sample LakMenEpi28Jun11_FD_150742 | JGI IMG/M metagenome (GOLD analysis project Ga0208595, IMG submission 150742) | Freshwater microbial communities from Lake Mendota, WI - 28JUN2011 deep hole epilimnion (SPAdes) | ecosystem: Environmental > Aquatic > Freshwater > Lake > Epilimnion/Euphotic zone ...
CAATAGTAGTTTTATTGGTGGCTTTACATTCACAAGCACAAGATCCGATAGTAAATATAGAAAATAATAAAGGTATAAGGTCCCAAGGGATGTATTATAAAGATGTAAACAATTTATTAAACCCGTATGAAGGCACCTATATTTATACTAATGGTACAACCAGTTTAAAATTTGTGTTGCAAAAGAAAGTGCAAGCATTTGATGGCTGGTTGTATGAAGATGTAATTATTGGAGAATATCAATATATTGAAAATGGTGTTGAGAAATTAAACACATTAAATAATTTAAACATAAATCATACAAATTCAAGGAATTATAATATTCGAGGTAATCGCATCATAAAGATTGGTTTACCTGGTTGCGATGATTGTACCCCAACTGAAAAAAGATTAAGATTATCTCTAATAGATTCATTTTCAGGAGCTTCTGCAGATTTAATTTTTGCTAAAACTATTGTAAACGGACAACAAGCTATAAATCTTTCATTAATGTGGGATATCAGAACACATATTTATGGGACACCTGAATTGACTCCTAGGAGTTTTTTAGGTGGTGAATTTATTTTAATCAAACAATAAAAAAACAAACAATTTTAAACCCTACAAGAGTATTCCTGTAGGGTTATTGTTTAAGTATAAAAATAATTGCATAGTTTTTTTAACCATGTAATAACTTAAAATATGAAAAAATTAATATATACAATAGTAGTTTTATTGGTGGCTTTACATTCACAAGCACAAAGTCCGGTAGTAAATATAGAAGATGATAATGGGGAAAGACCACAAAATATTTATTATAAAGATGTAAACAATTTATTAGATCCGTATGTAGGAACCTATATTTATACTAATGGTACAACCAGTTTAAAATTTGTGTTGCAAAAGAAAGTACAAGCATTTGATGGATGGCTTTATGAAGATGTAATTATTGGGGAATACCAGTATATTGAAAATGGAGTTGAAAAGGTGAATACGTTAAATAACTTAAATATAAATCACTTAAATTCATGGAAATATAATATTCTGGGTAATCAAATTATTAAGATTGGGTTACCTGGTTGCGAGGAGTGTACCCCAACTGAAAAAAGAATTAAATTATCTCTGAGAGATACATTATCAGGTGCTTGGGCTAGATTATTTTTCGCAAAAGTATTAGTAAATGGACAACAAGCTATAAGACTTAATTTAATGTGGGATCTTAGAACACATATTTATGGTACACCTGAATTAATTCCTGTAAGTTTTCCGGGTGGTGAGTTTATTTTAATTAAACAATAAAAACATAAAGCGGCAGAAATGTCGCTTTTTTTATTTTGTACAAACGATAAATTTTGTTAAAATCCTAACATTTTATTTCTTATTCTGTACATTTGCACCACTTATTAAAAGACTACATTTTATGTTACAAAAATTACTTTCCGCACTATATTCTACACGCCTTATGGCACTTTTGTTTATTGGTTTTGCAGCAGCAATGGCAGCAGGAACATTTATTGAAGACGCCTATAACACAGAAACTGCCAGAATTTGGATTTATAATGCGTGGTGGTTTGAGGCCATTATGGTGTTTTTTGTAATTAATTTTTTCGGAAATATAAAACGGTACCAATTGTATAAAAAAGAAAAATGGGCTACTTTATTGCTACACTTGTCTTGGATTTTTATTATTTTGGGTGCTTTTGTTACCCGATACATTAGTTATGAAGGATTAATGCCAATTCGTGAAGGAGCTGTTTCTAATACGGTTTATTCAGATATGCCATATATAACTACTTTCGTAGATGGTGATTATAAAGGTGAAATGAAACGTAAAACAATTGAAAAGCAGTTATTATTATCTCAAGCCACAACAAATTCCTTTTCATATTCAGATCAATTTTCAGATATTCCATATAAAATTGAATTGCAAGAATTTATAATGAATGCTTCTGAAACATTTAAGCCAAATGCAAAAGGTGAGTTATATATAAAATTGGTTGAAGCCAGCGGCGGAAGTAGAAAAGAACATTTTTTATGTGAAGGTGAAGTAAAAAATATCAGTAACGTGCTTTTTGCGTTCAATAAATTTACGCAGGGCGCCATTAATATTACAAAAGCTGCTGAAGATTATACCATTCAAACGCCATTTGATGGTAATTTTATGCGAATGGCTGATAAAATGCAAGGCACAATTTCGAAAGATAAATCAAGTCCTTTGATGTTTCGTTCTTTGTATAACGCTGGAGGAAGTCAGTTTGTGTTTCCAGAATTGGCTCAAAAAGGGCAGGTTGTTTTAGCGTCTAATAACGATTATACAGACAAGAAAACGGATGATGCCATTATTGTTAAAGTCACGTCTCAAAATAAAGAAGAAATCATTACACTAATGGGTTCAAAAGGAAAACAAGGCGAACCAAATAGTTTTAAAATTGGAAAATTAGATTTCACATTAATGTATGGAAGTAAAGTGCATACGCTTCCTTTTTCAATTAAATTGAATGATTTCGTAGCCGAAAAATATCCTGGAACTGAAAAAAGTTATTCTGCTTTTAAGAGTAAAATCGAAATTCAAGACAAAGAAAAATCAAAAATATTCACGGATAGTGTCTTTATGAATCATATTTTAGATTACAGAGAATTTCGCTTTTTTCAGGCTAGTTTTGACGAAGACGAAAAAGGAACGGTACTTTCTGTAAACCACGATTTTTGGGGAACTTGGATTACTTACATTGGATATTTTTTATTATACTTTGCTATGATGGCGATTTTGTTTGATAAAAACACACGATTTAATGATTTGAAATTGAAGTTGGATAAAATTCGAGCTAAAAAAGCCACTTTAGTAGCTATTTTATTCTTTTTTGGAATGTTTGGTTTTGCCCAAGATAATCATAACAATCACGAAGGACATAATCACGGAACCGACCCACATCAAAATGAAACTTCAGCACAAAAACCAAAAATGCCAACGGCTGCAGAATCTTTAAAAGAGATTAAAAAATATATGGTTTCTGCCGAACATGCAGAAAAATTTGGGCGACTTGTGGTTCAAGATGTGAGTGGAAGGATGAAACCTGTAAACACATTTTCGTCTGAATTATTAAGAAAAGTTTCTAAAAATGATACGTTTGAAGGATTTACTTCAGATCAGGTTTTAATTTCAATGAATCAATTTCCTGAGTTTTGGTATCAAATCCCGATTGTGCATTTAACGAGAGGAAACGACAGTATTCGTAAAATTATTGGTGTAGATGAGAAAGCAAAATATGCGCCACTAATTAGCTTTTTCGATGATTTTGGAAATTATAAATTACAAAAACAAACGGATGAAGCGTATAAAGAAGCAGTTCCAAACCAATTTCAAAAAGACTTTTTAGATGCTGATAAAAAAGTAAATTTATTGTATTCAGCAATTAGTGGACAAATTTTACGATTTTTTCCGCTTCCAAAAGATGCCAATAATAAATGGGCTTCGTATTTAGAATTGCAACATCCAACGAAAACCAATTTAGATGTCGTAAAAAATATTATTCCGTTTTATTTTAGTGAAGCGGCAAAAGCCTCACAATCTAAAGACTATAAAAATGCAGAAAGTTTATTAAAGGGCTTATCCGATTATCAAAAGAAATTTGGTGGAAAAGTAATGCTTTCAGAAGATAAATTAGAAGCAGAAATTCAATATAACAAATACGATATTTTTAAGAAATTATATACGTATTACGCTTTAGTAGGAATACTAATGTTCATTTTTGTAATTGTTCAAATTTTCAATAAAAAGAAATGGATAAATTATGTGGTGAAATTTTTCCACGGAACCATTATTTTACTATTTCTTATCCATCTTGGAGGATTAATTTTACGATGGTATATTTCAGGACACGCACCTTGGTCTGATGCCTATGAAAGTATGATTTATGTTGGGTGGGCTACTATGTTTTTTGGTGTAGCATTCGGTAGAAAATCGGAGTTAACTCTTGCGGCTACAACATTTGTTGCTGCAATTATCTTGTGGGTGGCGCATTTAAATTATATGGATCCTGCAATTGCAAATTTACAACCAGTTTTAAACTCGTATTGGTTAATGATACACGTTGCGGTTATTGTGGCGAGTTACGGACCCTTTACATTGGGTATGATTTTGGGATTGGTAGCCTTATTTTTAATGATTTTTACCAATAAAAACAACAAAGCCAAAATGGAACTTAGTATAAAAGAAATCACCTACATTAATGAATTGGCTTTAACGGTTGGTTTAGTGATGCTAACTATTGGGAATTTCCTTGGCGGACAATGGGCAAACGAAAGTTGGGGACGCTATTGGGGCTGGGATCCAAAAGAAACTTGGGCTTTAATTAGTATTATGGTGTATGCATTTGTAATTCACGCCCGTTTTGTTCCTGCTTTACGAGGTTTGTTTGCCTATAACTTTATGTCAGTTTTAGCTTTTGCAAGTATTTTAATGACGTATTTCGGAGTTAATTTCCACCTAAGCGGCAAGCATTCGTATGCATCTGGAGAATCTCAAAGTGTGGTGTATTATATATATGCTTTAGCTATTGTTTTGGTAATTTCTACAATTGCATTTATTAAGTACAAGAAATTGTATAAGAAAAAATAAAATAAAGAATAAAATAAAGAATTTACATATTTTACAAGACCTAACAGCTTTTTATACCTGTTAGGTTTTTTTATTTAACCCAACATTAACTTTTGTTTTCTGTAACATTTCATATATTTGATTTTAAATAAATTGATTATGAAACTATTTCACACGTTTACTGGCGCAGTATTAATATTATTGGCTTGTAATACAAAATCGGAAGAAAAAAAATCAGAAAACTGGGAACATTTCGTTGAAAACACAAACGAAAATGTTTCAGTAGAAACTCCAAAAACAAACACAATGGAACAAGGTTCAATTTATACTTTTAAAGTAAAAGATTTATCAGGAAACGAATTTGATTTTGCCACTCTTAAAGGGAAAAAAATCTTAATTGTAAATACGGCTTCTGAATGTGGATTAACACCTCAATATGAGCAATTACAAGCTGTTTACGAAAAGTATAAAGACAGTAATTTTGTAATTGTAGGTTTTCCTGCAAACAATTTTGGGGCACAAGAACCAGGTACAAATGCAGAAATTGGTGCCTTTTGTAAAAAGAATTATGGCGTAACTTTTCCAATGATGGAAAAAATATCTGTTAAAGGTAGCGATATACACGTGTTATATCAGTTTTTAACTCAAAAAAGTAAAAACGGGTTAAAAGACAGCGAAGTGGAATGGAACTTTCAAAAATATTTAATTGATGAAAACGGACATTTAGCAGCAGTAATGTCTCCGAGAGTTTTACCAAATGATACTTCAATTATCAATTGGATTGAAGGGAAATAAATGAATAACTTTCAATTTTTAAATTCCAAATTCCAAATTTCAATTTATAACTTTATTGGAGTTTGGAATTTTTTTATTGGAATTTTACTAAAGTATCTTCTGCATAAAAACAGAATGCAACCAACGGTCAAATTTAAAACCAGATTCTTTAATGAAACCTGCTTTTTCAAAACCAAATTTTTCGTGAAAAGCAATACTACTTTCATTTTCCGAATCAATAACGCCAATCATCGTATGAAGATTTTGCTTTTTTGCTAATTCGATTAACTCGGTAAGTAACAAATGGCCAATTCCTTTTCCGATATAGTTTTTCTTTGCATACACTGAATGTTCTACTGTAAATTTATAGGCTTCTCTAAATCGAAATTCGCTGTAATAGCCAAATCCAACAATTTCATCAGCTACTTTTGCTACTATAATTGGAAATCCTTTTTGTATTTTATCGTCAAAAATAGCCAATTGTTGTGCTAAAGTTCGGGGTTGATAATCGTATAATGCGGTACCGTTTAAAATTTGGTCGTTAATAATTTCAAGTATAGCTGGACAATCTTCCGATTGATACGTTTGTATTGATGGGTTCATTTTAGTATTTATTTATGATATAAAAATATAAAAAAATGTGTATTTATTAGTAAATTTGTCACTAAGAATATTTTAAAAACATATAGGCACATAGTTTTATTTATATTGCCACGAATTAACGAATTTAAAAAATAGTTGACATAGTTTGTATTATTCGTCTTTGACGAAAAATTCGAATTAAATCTAATCCCTTTTACATTAGTGAATTCGTGGCAAAATAATGATAAATTTGATTTGAAACATTCTTTTTGCTTTGTGTTCTATTTTGAGCGAAGCGACTTTTTCATCATAAATACTTAAGTTTCTATGTGTTTATTAATTTTTTAACTAGTAAAATTGAAAGCCAACCTATATCCAAAAATACCATTAGCGCAAGCGGTGATTGAAATTTTTCGTCAAAAAGAAATTCAGCATATTGTAATTTCTCCAGGATCGAGAAATGCCCCTTTGACTATGGGATTTACCAATCAGGAAGGTTTTACGTGTTATAGCATTGCTGATGAACGTTGTGCTGCTTTTTTTGCCTTAGGTTTGGCACAACAATTACAAAAACCTGTGGCAGTGGTTTGTACTTCTGGTTCGGCAGTTTTAAATTATTATCCTGCAGTTGCGGAAGCATTTTATAGCCAAATTCCATTGCTTATTGTTTCGGCTGACAGACCAAAAAGTAAAATTGATATAGGTGACGGACAAACCATTCGTCAAGAAAATGTGTTTGCCAATCATATCGTTTTTTCTGCGAATTTAACTGAAAATGCTTCTGAGCATAATGATAGTCTTATTGTTTCAGCTATCGAAACAGCGATTTCACAAAAAGGTCCAGCTCACATAAATGTTCCGTTTGAAGAACCTTTATATGAAACACTTTTGGAACCAACTTATGTTCCAAAAGTCACTACTTCTGCTATTGAAGAAGCTGAGTTTACTTTAGCTACAAAATTCATTTCAGAATGGCAGTTGGCTAAAAAGAAATTAATTTTAGTAGGCGAGTTGTTACCAAATGCTATCGAACAAAAATATATTGATTCCTTAGCGGAAGACAAAAGTGTGTTAGTGCTTTTGGAAAAAACATCTAATTTACATCATTCTTCATTTATTGATAGAATTGATACTTTAATTTCCACGTTTACTGAAGAAGAAAAGCTTAATTTTCAACCCGATATTTTACTTACTTTTGGTGGTATGGTAGTTTCTAAACGAATAAAATCGTTGTTACGAAATTATCAGCCAAAGCAACATTGGCATATTGATGAATTTAGGGCTTATGATACATTTGGTTGTTTGTCGCAACATTTTAAAACAAATAGTACAAGTTTTTTAAGTCAATTATTGGCTGAAAATAATGTGGTAGAATTAAAGTACCAAAACGATTTTCAATCCATTTGGCAAGACAGATTAGTAAAGCATCAAAAGTATATGTCTGAAATTCCATTTTCAGATTTTAAAGTTTTCGATTTCTTAAGTCGAAATTTACCTGAGAATATTCAGTTGCAAGTTAGCAATAGTTCGCCAATACGTTATTTACAGTTGTTACCTTGCAATAAAACAATTGAAGTGTTTTGTAATCGTGGCACAAGTGGGATTGATGGAAGTACATCAACGGCAATTGGTGCGGCTGTAGCAAATAAAAAGCCTACAGTCTTAATTACTGGCGATATAAGTTTTCTGTACGATAGTAATGCGTTATGGAACAATTATATTCCGAAGAATTTCAAAATTATTTTAATTAATAATAGTGGAGGAGGGATTTTTAGAATTTTACCAGGGCATCAAGAAACGGAAACGTTCAATACTTTTTTCGAGACGTCTCATCATTTAACAGCAGAACATTTAGCAAAAATGTATGATTTTGAGTATACTTCAGTCCAAAACGAAAACGAATTACATTCTGTTTGGGATTCTTTTATTTCGAATCAAAACACACCATCAATTTTAGAGATTTTTACCCCAGAAAAAATAAATGATATTGTTTTATTAGATTACTTTAGGAAGTTGTAATTACAGAATTTATTTATTTAATTCAGTTTCCATTAACTTTAAGTATTTAGTAAACTGATTTTCAGTTTTCGACCATTTTTCAGCTTCCATTTTCCATTTCTTAAAATTAACTTTATCTTTTGTTTCATAATATTTAAATGCAAGATTATAGGCAGTTTCTTGAATGTAGTTTTCTTCTTTACACGTTTTTACCATTGTAAAATATGTTTTTATTCCGTCATCTGTTTTTCCTTGATTATTATATGAATACGCTAATTCCTTATAAGTATAGCAGTCATTTGGATTGATTTTAATGGCTTTTAATAAACAAATTTCTGCACTTTCATATTTTTTTAATGCATTATAAGAAAACGCTAGTTCTGTTTGTAATCCTTTAAAATTTGGATCTATTTTCTCAGCTTTTTCTAAATAAGTTAATGCTTTTTCACATTCATTCCATCCATTATATAGGAATCCCCAGCGATAAAGACGGTCAATAGAATTTTCATCCGATTTGTAAATCGCTAACCATTTTGGTGTTTTCTCAATTTCAAGTTCTGTAAATTTAGATTCGGGTATTTCTGCTATAGCAACACGATTTGGCTCAAGTCTTACTTTCATAAAACCAACTTCTCTTATTGAATCTTGTTTTATTCTATTAAATTTCCCTGTTTTATCAATTTTAAAATTTCCTTCATAGTTTAAAGTTAAACCTGCTGTAGCGTCAATATAAATAAAACCAAAACTATAAAGACTATCTTTATTCATTTGATAGGCTACCCATTTGTCTTCACATTGCACATTTCTTTTATCAAATTTCAATATATTTTGAGCATGTATTGAGCCAATTGAAGCAAAGAATAATAAAGTTAATAGATATTTCATAGTAATAAATTTAAGGTTAAATCAAATATAAAAAAAAATCCTCAATACTATTGAGGATTTGCTTTTATTTTTTTCCATCTTTAAATTTAAATTTTTCAACTGGATTTTGTTTGGCTGGTTTTTTGTCGTTGCCAAATTTATTTTTTCCAAACGCTGGTTTTTTATCTGAACTGTCACCAGTTTTTGGTTTAAACTCTTTTTTGTCGCCAGTTCTTGGTTTAAACTGTGTTTTACTATCCGTTTTATTAAATGGTTTTTTCGGTTCGTAAATGGTTTTATCTGTTCGTTCTGTTTGTGTTTCGTAATCTTTGTGCGACTTAATTACTTCACGTGGATTTTTTGGGTTTTCCTTTGTCCCACGTAAATGAATAATTAATCCGTTTAAGAAATTTCGAAGTACTTGGTCGCCACATTCCATAAAATTAGCGTGGTCTTCCGCACGGAAAATATCACCTAATTCGCCTTTCGACATTTTAAAATCGACTAAATTTAAGATTTCAACTATTTGGTCGTCACGTAATTGTAAAGCCACACGTAGTTTTTTGAAGATATCGTTGTTATTCATTTTATAGTTTATAGTTTGTTGTTTGTTGTTTGTTGTTTGTTGTTTGTTGCGACTTTCGACTTTTTTAGAAAAGCCAAAGATACGCTTTTGCAAATGCATTTCGCCATAATTTTTCGTTATGTTCGCCCTCTTTAACAATTACTGATTTATTTAGTTTTTTGCATTCACAGCGTTTTGAATTGATTAGTGTTTCCATTTCTTTCATATCCGAAACCATTGCACCGCTATCTTCTTTATCGCCACAAAGCAAATAAATTTCGGTATTAAATTTTGGTGTGTCCTCCATTTTCTGAAAAATCTCTTTTTTGTTAATCCAAAAAGCAGGCGAGAAGCAACCTACTTTTCCAAAAACCTCTGGATATTGTAAAGCCGCGTAAAAAGAAACCAATCCGCCAAGGGAACTTCCCCAAATGGCAGTATTTTTTGCGTTTGTTTTTGTTCTGTAGGTTGAATCAATAAGAGGTTTTACTGTTTTTACAATAAATTCTAAGTACGCATTGGCATTTCCGCCGCCATATTTTTCGTTTTTATACGGAGTAAGTTCGTCTATGCGTTTTTCATTTCCGTGTTCAATTCCAATGACAATTACTTTGGCTTTCAAACTGTCTAAAGTTTCGTCAATGTTCCATTCTCCTGCATAAGAAGCTGCTGCATCAAATAAATTTTGAGCATCGTGCATATAAATTACGGGATATTTTTTATTGGATTTTTCGTAATTTAGAGGTAAATACACCCAAATTTTCTTTTTAGTTTGAAGCTGTGGCGCGTCTATTACAAATGTGGAGAATCGGCTTTGTGCTTCTGTTTTCGTAATAGAAATCAAAAAAAAGAATAGAAATAGTCTAAAAAATTGTTGCATTTTTTTATATTTGAAGAATAGTATAAAAGTAATAATTTTGATGGAAACTACTCAAGAAAAAATTAGTTTGTTGCAAGAAATGATTTCGTTTGCATTAATTGACGGCGAATTACACGATAAAGAATATGATTTTATTGAAATTGTAGCGTATGAACTGCGAATTAATAAAGCTACTTTATTGAAATTATATGAAAATAAAGGTGAAGTTAAAGTAATAAAAGATGAAATGAACCGGATTTGTCAGTTTTATCGTCTGGCTTTATTAATGCGTTGTGACAATGTTTTGCACGAACGTGAAATTATAAAAATTAATGAAATTGGCATTCATATGGGACTAAATCCATTTGCGATGAAACGCGTTTTAAAACTAATTGAAGATTCTCCACATCATACCGTCGAAGCGCATACATTAATTGCTATTTTCAGCGAACAGTTGAATTAGGTTTTCTTTAGGGTAAAAGGTAAAAGGTAAAAGTAAAAAGTAAATAGAAAGCCAATCTATGTTTTCTATGCTAAGCGAAGCTTCTCAATTTATCAAGACTTTTTCTATGTTCCTATGTGTTTGATAAAAGTAAAAAGTTAATAGTTTAATTTTCACCCAAATTTTTATATTGGTTCCGCATACAAATCAAATTCTGTAGCGTCGATGATTTTTAAATTTACGAAATCGCCAGTTTTTAAATAAAATTTTGAAGCGTCAATTAATACTTCATTATCTACGTCTGGACTGTCAAATTCCGTTCTTCCAACAAAATGTTCGCCTTCTTTTCTGTCGATGACACATTTATATGTTTGTCCAATTTTATCTTGATTTAATTCCCAAGAAATTTGTGCTTGGATATCCATAATTTGTGCTGCTCGGTCTTGTTTTACTTCTTCAGGAACATCGTCTTCTAATAAATAGGCGTGTGTGTTTTCCTCGTGAGAATAGGTAAAGCAACCCAAACGTTCGAAACGCATTTCCTCAACCCAATTTTTAAGTATATTGAAATCTTCTTCAGTTTCGCCAGGATAGCCAACAATTAAAGTCGTTCTAATAGTCATTTCAGGAACTAACGCTCTAAATTCTTTAATTAAATTCGTCGTTTTTTCTTGAGTCGTTCCACGTCGCATCGATTTTAAAATGCTATCTGAAATATGTTGTAACGGAATATCTAAATAGTTGCAAATTTTTGGTTCGCGTTTCATTAATTCTAAAACGTCCATTGGAAAACCAGTAGGGAAGGCGTAATGTAATCGGATCCACTCAATTCCTTCCACTTTAACTAAGGCTTCTAAAAGTTCAGCTAAGTTTCTTTTTTTGTATAAATCTAAACCGTAATAGGTTAAATCTTGTGCGATTAAAATTAATTCTTTTACGCCGTTTTTTGCTAATTTTTCAGCTTCAATCACCAAATGTTCAATAGGAGTAGACTTGTGTTTTCCTCTCATTAAAGGAATGGCACAAAAACTACAAGGTCTATCGCAACCTTCAGCAATTTTTAAATAGGCATAATTTTTAGGCGTTGTGGTTAAACGTTCTCCAATTAATTCGTGTTTATAATCTGCACCTAATGCTTTTAATAATAAAGGTAATTCAGTAGTGCCAAAAAACTGGTCTATATTTGGAATTTCTTTTTCTAAATCGGGTCTGTATCGTTCAGATAAACAACCTGTAACAAAAACTTTATCTACTAAACCTTGTTCTTTTTTTTCGGCATATTCTAAAATTGTATTTACCGATTCTTCTTTCGCATTATCAATAAAACCACACGTATTTATTACTATGATGTTTCCTTCGTCTTTGGTAGCTTCGTGAGTTACTTCTTTTCCGTTGGCACGAAGTTGTCCCATTAAAACTTCACTATCATATACGTTTTTAGAACAACCTAAGGTAATGACGTTGATTTTATTTTTCTTTAAAGACTTGGTTCTCATAGTATTTGTTTTGTTTCAGGGTGCAAAATTAATAAAAAAATGTCGCTAAACTTGAAGTAAAGCGACATTTGTGTAATATTTGTGTGTGATTTAGAAATTCACCACATACGTTAAAGTAACATTATTGTTTTTATTTTTAATTCTTGCTGTATCATTTAAGCCAGAAGTTAATAATGCTTCTGTTCTTTCACGATTTTCGTTAGTGTACGAAATATCTAATTTAGAATTTCCGAAATTATATCCTAAACCACTAGAATAACTTGTTACATCACCAAAAGCGGTTTTTACTTTGTAAGGACTTTGTTCAAATCGATACCCACCTCTAACACTCCATTGTTTTATTTTGTACTCACCACCAATTCGTAGTTCGTAACTATCTTGAAGTTCGTTTTTGATTTGCGTGTTTAAAGTACTAAAAATGATTTCGCTATTAGGTTTAAATTGTGTTTTTGCAAAGTTTTTTGAAATATAATCCACACTTAACAATCCTTTTTTACCGAATAAAACAGTAGCACTGCTTGTTAATATACTCGGTGTTTGAATTTTATACGTTGGATATACATTTACAGCATTTGGATTTACGAATGCCTGATTCATAGTCGTATTTGTAGCATTGTAATAATTTGTAGAAATGCTTTGTGTTAATTCATCATTTAAGCGATACCATGTAGGCGTCTCGTAAGACAATCCTAAACGAATATTTTGATTTGCCTTATAAATGGCTCCAAAATTCATAGAAAATCCAGAACCGTATGTATATAATTCGTTGTTGAAACGTGCCGTGTCAATACTAAAACCAGTAGTATAAAATGCATTTAAATTACTTTCATATAAAGAGGAAGATCTTAAATAATCTGTAAAGTGAAAATTCATATTCATACCTACATATAATCTGTCTTCGTAAGCACCAGAAAAGTTCATAGTAAATTTTCCGTTATAACCTTTGGCTTGTATGGTATTTTTGTGAAAGTATTTTCCTCCACCTGGCACATTGGTATAATAATTATCAGTTGCGGAATCATAATCAATCAGATACGAATCGTAACCTAAAAGGGCTTGTTGGTCAATAAAATCTAAATCTTCATAATAATTTCCTCCAATATTCCCTGTTCTTGCATTTGCAAAACGTAAGAAATAACTGTCCATTGAGTTGAACGGATTTGTACCTTCACTTACAATAAAATCATCAAAATTATTGGCGTTTTCATAATTCAACCCTAAAGCAAATTTTTTCCAACCACTTTTTGCTTGATTATCATTAAAAACAAACACTGCACCCAATTGATTAATGTCTAATGAATTATCGTTTGATTTAGTATTTGTTCCAAAATAATTAGCCGTATTGCTCTTATTAAAGCTTGAAAGTGAAATAGTAGCTTGATTGTAATTGAAAATTGAAGATCCAGCCGGGTTATTATTCAATGCAGATAAATCACCACCAACAGCACCAAATGCGCCACCCATTGCTCGGTATCTCGCAGTTCCATTTAAATTTTGTATGCCATAACGCAACGCATCTGACATAGTGGTTTCTTGTGCGCTAACAGTAAAAGCACTTCCTATTAATAGAGAAAATAGTATCTTTTTCATAAATGTAAAATTATATTTTTTAATGAAACCTACTTGTGTTTTTCAAACAGGTTTTATGTATTTTTTTATCTTCCACCACGACCACCGCCGCCGCCAGATCTTCCACCACCACCAGTAGAGCCACCTCCGCCAAATCCTCCTGAACTTCTTCCGCCACCAAAGTCGGAACTTCTTGGTGTAGATATTGTTCTAGGTGCTTCGTTTCTAGGTGAGTCATTTCTTGGAGTATATGTTCTAGGTTCTGAGGTTTGTGTTCTCGGAGTTCCAGTATTGGTGTTTCCTCTTGGATTATAGGTTCTTGGATCAGAAATAGGTGCTCTAGGCGTTCCTGTATTTGTGTTTCCTCTTGGAGTAAAAGTTCTCGGTTCTGAAGTTTGAGTTCTAGGTGTACCGATTGAATTTCCTCTAGTTTGACCAATTTGAGTTCTAGGGCTTCCAATACTATTTCCAACTCTTCCAGAAGTTAGTCTTCCAGAATTACCATTATTATTTATATAGCCACCACGAGGTCCGTTATTGATTACCACATTTCTACCGCCACCATACCAACCATTCCAGCCCCAACCGTTCATTCCCCAATTATTGCCATACCAGCCCCAACCGTTACCATACCAACCGTTACCATACCAGCCATTCCAACCCCAACCGTTCATTCCCCAGTTGTTACCATACCAGCCATTCCATCCCCAACCGTTCATTCCCCAGTTATTGCCATACCAGCCATTCCAACCCCATCCATTCATTCCCCAGTTGTTCCAACCCCAATTATCATTTACAATTACAATGTTATTGTTGGTTGGGTTTTCACCCCATCCACCATATCTAGTTCCATTTTCTTGAACATATACCGTGTCGGGTGCTGATTTATAGTTGTCTACATCAGTCAATACTTCTGTAGGTCCAAACTCTTCTTTCATACTTTTAAATTGTTGAGCATAGGCATTGCTATAAGAACCTGAACTGGTTTCGTTTTGTACCACTCGTTTTGCTTTATCTGAATTATCAGGGCCATACACGCCATCATCATCATAATACGACGAATTTTGATACGAACCACAACTTACTACTGTGATAGTACCTACAATTAGACTTAAAAATCTAAGTGTTTTTAGCTGAAAAATGCGATTTGTTTTCATATATATTAATTTTTATTGTTGGTCTTTACAAAATTAAGTAGTTTTGTACCACTAAATTAATACAAATTAAACAAATTTTGTGCCAATATTATAAAAATGAATAAAAATTTAACAACTAGAAGCGAAGATTATTCTGCTTGGTATAACGAATTGGTCGTAAAGGCTGATTTAGCTGAGAATTCAGGGGTAAGAGGTTGTATGGTAATTAAGCCATACGGCTATGCAATTTGGGAAAAAATGCAAGCTGAATTAGATAAAATGTTTAAAGAAACCGGTCATAGTAATGCATATTTTCCATTATTTGTGCCAAAAAGTATGTTTGAAGCGGAAGAAAAAAACGCAGAAGGCTTTGCAAAAGAGTGTGCTATTGTTACTCATTATAGATTAAAAAACGATCCAGACAAACCAGGTAAATTAATGGTGGATCCAAATGCGAAGTTAGAAGAAGAACTAATTGTCCGACCAACATCTGAAGCTATTATCTGGAGCACCTACAAAGGATGGGTGCAATCTTATAGAGATTTACCTTTATTAGTTAACCAATGGGCAAATGTAGTGCGTTGGGAAATGAGAACGCGTTTGTTTTTAAGAACTGCCGAATTTTTATGGCAAGAAGGACATACGGCGCATGCCACAAAAGCAGAAGCATTAGAAGAATCAGAAAAAATGATGCACGTATATGCTGATTTTGCTGAAAATTTTATGGCTATTCCAGTTGTAAAAGGATTAAAAACAGAAACTGAACGTTTTGCTGGAGCAGATGAAACGTATTGTATCGAAGCTTTAATGCAAGACGGAAAGGCATTACAAGCTGGAACTTCGCACTTTTTAGGTCAAAATTTTGCCAAAGCATTTGATGTGAAATTCACCAATCAAGAAGGAAAACAAGAGTATGTTTGGGGAACTTCGTGGGGTGTTTCTACTCGTTTAATGGGAGCTTTAGTAATGACACATTCTGATGATAATGGATTGGTATTGCCTCCAAATGTAGCGCCAATCCAGGTTGTTATCGTTCCGATTTTTAAAACAGATGAAGAATTTGAACGTATTTCAGAAGTAGCAAATGGTTTAGTAGCCCAATTCAAAAAACTAAATATTTCAGTAAAATTTGATAACAGAACGACTCAGAAACCAGGGTTTAAATTTGCAGAATGGGAATTAAAAGGCGTACCAGTTCGTTTAGCAATCGGTCCGAAAGATTTAGAAAATGGTACTTTTGAAGTAGCGAGAAGAGATACTTTAACCAAAGAAGTGAAACCAGCAGAAGGTATTGTAACCTATATTCAAGATTTATTAGAGCAAATTCAGAAAGATTTATTTAATAAAGCTGTAGATTATCGCACAGAGCATACTACAGAAGTCAATTCCTATGCTGAATTTAAAGATGTTTTAGAACATAAAACAGGTTTTGTTTCTGCACATTGGGATGGAACCGCTGCAACCGAAGAGAAAATAAAAGAGGAAACTAAAGCAACGATTAGATGTATTCCTTTAGATAGAGTAGAAGAAGCTGGAGTTTGTATTTTCTCTGGTGCACCATCAAAAGGAAGAGTTTTATTTGCTAAAGCGTATTAAGCGATTTACGATTTACGATTTGGAATTTGAGATTTGGAATTTGAGATTTGGAATTTCTATTTTTAATAAATGTCTTATAAATAAAGCATTATACGAAGGTTTTCAAAAAAACTGAAAATTTTCACATTAGGTATTGCACAAATAAAAAATAGTTGTATTTTTGCACTCGCATTACGGAAATGTAATGGTCCGTTCGTCTATCGGTTAGGACGCCAGGTTTTCATCCTGGTAAGAGGGGTTCGATTCCCCTACGGACTACACTGTTTTTACTGAAACATTAAATCAGTTACTGGTCCGTTCGTCTATCGGTTAGGACGCCAGGTTTTCATCCTGGTAAGAGGGGTTCGATTCCCCTACGGACTACAAATTAGTTTTGAAATGGTTTTATAAAATGGGTTTTGGTGTCTCCTCTACTTGTTTTGTTAGTTAAAACTGAAGTGATTGGTTTTTAAAATCAATTGTGGGAGGCTTTTCTTATTTTTCTACTAATGCATAAAATAGTTATTTACATTTAAAATATAAAAAAAATGGCAAATCATAAGTCAGCTTTAAAAAGAATTAGAAGCAACGAGAAAAGAAGAGTATTGAACAAATACCAACACAAAACTACACGTAATGCAATTAAAGCAATTCGTTTAGCAACTGTAAAAGCAGAAGCTGCAGCGAAATTACCTATAGTTATTTCAATGATTGACAAGTTAGCTAAGAAAAACATTATTCACGCTAACAAAGCATCAAACTTAAAATCTAAGTTGACAAGATTAGTTGCTAAATTATAATAGTAACTTAAGATAATTTAAAAGTCCTGATGAAAATCAGGACTTTTTTTGTTTTATGTACTTTTTAAATCTGTTGCCTGAGGTTCTCGAAGGCAACTGATTAGTAGTACTTATGAATTTTAATATATTGAAAATGAAACATTTTACTTCTAAATTTATTAAAATGTAAACTAAATGAATAGTTGTTTGAATATCAAGATAATAAACGTACCTTTGCACTTTCAAAAAAAGAATATATGTCATCTATTAGAAACATTGCAATTATTGCCCACGTTGACCACGGTAAAACTACATTGGTTGATAAAATTATGTATCACTGTCAATTGTTCCGTGATAACGAAAACACAGGAGATTTAATCTTAGATAATAACGACTTAGAGCGTGAAAGAGGAATTACTATTACTTCTAAAAACGTTTCGGTTTCTTATAAAGGAACTAAAATTAATATTATTGATACCCCAGGTCACGCCGATTTTGGTGGAGAAGTAGAGCGTGTATTAAACATGGCCGATGGTGTATGTTTGTTAGTAGATGCTTTTGAAGGACCAATGCCACAAACGCGTTTCGTATTACAAAAAGCAATCGATTTAGGTTTAAAACCTTGCGTAGTAATTAATAAAGTAGATAAAGAAAACTGTACGCCAGAAGAAGTTCATGAAAAAGTATTCGACTTAATGTTCGAATTAGGCGCTACAGAAGCACAATTAGATTTTCCAACAGTTTATGGTTCAGCTAAAAATAACTGGATGTCGGATCATTGGGAAAATGTAACGGATAATGTTGAAGCATTATTAGATATGGTTATCGAGCATGTACCTGCTCCAAATGTTGGACAAGGAACACCTCAAATGTTAATTACATCTTTAGATTTCTCAGCATTTACAGGTCGTATCGCGATTGGTAGATTAGAAAGAGGCGAATTAAAAGAAGGAATGAACATTTCGTTGGTAAAACGTGATGGTACTATTACAAAATCAAAAATTAAAGAGTTGCACACTTTTGAAGGTTTAGGTCGTAAGAAAGTAGAAAGTGTAATTGCTGGAGATATCTGTGCGATTATTGGTGTTGAAGGTTTTGAAATTGGGGATACTATTGCAGATTTTGAAAACCCTGAAGCCTTAACTTCTATTGCAATTGACGAACCAACAATGAGTATGTTGTTTACAATTAACGATTCACCATTTTTTGGTAAAGAAGGTAAATTTGTAACGTCTCGTCATATTAGAGAAAGATTAGAAAAAGAGTTAGAGAAAAATTTAGCCATGAGAATGGGTGAGACGGATTCTGCAGATAAATTCATGGTTTTTGGACGTGGTGTATTACACTTATCGGTACTTATTGAAACTATGAGAAGAGAAGGTTACGAATTACAAATTGGACAACCACAAGTTATCATCAAAGAAGTTGATGGTGTTAAATGTGAGCCAATTGAAGAATTAACTATCGATTTACCGGAAAGTTTATCAGGTAGAGCTGTA
>Ga0208595_1000326_pt1 | contig 18660 bp, 13 predicted proteins | sample LakMenEpi28Jun11_FD_150742 | JGI IMG/M metagenome (GOLD analysis project Ga0208595, IMG submission 150742) | Freshwater microbial communities from Lake Mendota, WI - 28JUN2011 deep hole epilimnion (SPAdes) | ecosystem: Environmental > Aquatic > Freshwater > Lake > Epilimnion/Euphotic zone ...
AGGGACGCGGCGCGAGAGCTCAGCGGCGAGATCTCGGGCGGTCGTCTCGCCAACATGACGAATTCCGAGCGCAACGAGCACACGCCAGAGCTCTTGCTCCTTCCGTCGATTCAGTTCACGCAGCACGTTGTCAATGCGATTGGCGCCGGCCTTCTTCTCCTTCGCCGCAGCACTCCCCATGCGCTCCAGGCCATCCAGATCACTCGTTGTCAGGGTGAAGAGATCCGCGAGTCGCCGCACCCTCCCTCGGTCGACCAACTGCGCAAGCAGCTTTTCACCAAGCCCCTCAATGTCGAGTGCGCCACGTCCAATGGCGTGACGGAGCCCTTCAAACAGTTGCGCCTCACACCATGGATTTGGGCAGCGGTGGCGAACCTCATCCCGCAGCACCTCACCCTTGCACGAGGGACAGCGGGAGGGCATCTCGAATTCAGGGAGCACGCCGCGTCGGCGCGCTGGGACGGAGCGCACCACCTCTGGAATCACGTCCCCCGCCTTCTGCAGGATCACCACATCGCCAATGCGCACATCTTTGCGCCGAATCTCATCAATGTTATGGAGCGTCGCACGTCGCACCGTAGATCCTGCAAGAAACACAGGTTCCATTTCGGCGACAGGTGTGAGGTAGCCAGTACGACCAACCTCGACCACAATGTTGAGCAGCGTCGTCGTGACCTGCTCAGGTGGGAACTTGTACGCGATCGCCCATTTCGGTGAGCGCGAGATTGACCCGAGGAGCGCTTGATCGCTTTCAGCATCTACCTTCAACACCGCCCCATCGGTCTCATAGGGGAGCTCATGCCGCTTCTCCTCCCACTCGGCGAGAAACGCGGCTGCACCAGCGGCGTTGAGACCAGCACGCGCATGGACCTCAATCGGGAGGCCGAGCGCGTGAAGTTGCTGAAGAGCAGCGCTCTGTGAGGCTGGCTGTGGCTCCATAAAGAGCTGGTAGGCGAAGAAGGCAAGGTTCCGCTCCGCCGTGATCCGTGGATCTTTCTGCCGAAGAGATCCTGCGGCGGAGTTGCGTGGATTCGCGTAAAGCTGAAGCCCCTCCTCCTCTCTCGCGGCGTTCAGCGCGGCAAATGCCTCCTTCGGCATGTAAACCTCACCACGCACCTCGGCGCTGATCGGCTGACGCAACTCCTGCGGGATTCCTCGAATCGTCCGAATGTTTTCGGTAACGTCTTCCCCTGTTGATCCGTCACCACGTGTGGCCGCGCGCACGAGAAGCCCCCGCTCATAGCGCAGGCTGATCGCGAGGCCATCAATCTTTAGTTCCGCAACGAGTTCAGGCTCACGACCTGCGAGCCCCTTGGTTGCGCTAAGGACAAATGCGGCAACCTCGTCTGAGGAGAAGGCGTTTGCAAGGCTGAGCATCGGCCGCTCGTGCTGCACCTCGCCGAGAGCGCCGCCAAGCTCACGTGGCCCAACGCGCTGCGTTGGAGACCCTTCACTGCGGAGGGAAGGGTGCTCCCCCTCAATCTCTTCGAGTTCACGACGCAGTGCATCGTATTCCGCGTCGGGTAGGCGCGGCGCATCGGCCACGTAGTAGTCTCGATCGGCAGCGTTAATCAGTTCGGCGAGGGCTGCGTGTCGTCGTGCAGTTGCGCTCGGGACGGCCGGCATCAGACGATCTCCAAGTTGGCGAGGCTCGCTGCGAGAGTTTTCACGCCAACACCGACGAACGCAATCGTCACCTCTTCATCGCTTCGCGTGAGCTTTGAGGTCACCACAACCCCCGTGCCGAAGTGTGCGTGCTGCACCCGATCACCATCGCGGAAGTATCGCTCGCCTGGGATGCGAACGCGTGCGGGCCTTCTGGTGCGCTCTGGCAACGTCGGCTCATCGTGAGACGGGGTTGTGCCCCCGCGCTGCTGTTCGCCCCCCTCAACGCGGCGCCCAGTTGCCCATGGCGGAATTCGACCGATCGGCCTTGTAAGCGGCGGTTCGTCGTGGTCTGGATCAGCGATCGGCGCATCCACACCATCGTCGTGGTCGGGCGTTCGTAGCGAGCCGGATCGGGCCCCAGCTCCGTAAGCACGGCGCTTCGCCTCAAGGTCGCGCCCTGGGCTGAATGGGCCATCTGGCGTGCCCGGTCGCCCACTCCCTTCGCGCCACGCCTCTCCACTGGCAAACCCGCTGCGTGCCGATCGATAACCTGCAACCCCGCGGCCGAATCTCGTGGTGCCGTCCGTGCGCGGATCTTCATCATTCGCCACCTCGAGGAGCTCATCGGGAATTTCAGCGAGGAAGCGTGAAGGCACGCCCTCACCGTCGCCCCATCCGCGACGGATCGCATAGGTCAGCGTAAGGCGTCGCTTCGCTCGGGTGATCCCGACATAACAGAGCCTCCGCTCCTCCTCCATCTGCTCCTCATCCATGAGTGCACGGCTGTGCGGGAAGAGGCCCTCAGTGAGGCCGCTGATGAACACGGTGGGCCACTCAAGTCCCTTCGCCGCATGCATCGTGATCAGCGTCACGCGCTCGCTCTCATCTTCAATGGAGTCCTGGTCGGCAACGAGTGCGGTCTCTTCGATGAATCGATCGAGCGCATCGAGCGGCTCGAGCTCAAGGAAGCGTCCCGCGATGCCACGCAACTCAAGCAGGTTCGCCCAACGCTCCTCCCCGTCAACCCCTTCGTTGGCCAAGTGAGCACGTAAACCGGTTTCGCTATAGACCGCGTCAAGGAGCTCTGGGAGTTCAATGAGCGCGAGGCGGCCGCGAAGTCGCGAGATCATGCCATCAACTTCAGCAAGGGCTTTGCGCGCCTTCGGCGCAGCCCCAAGCACTTCACCGCGTCCAGCCGCGGCAATCACTCGCCCGAACGGAACCCCGTCAGGTGCGTCGCTACGAGGCGCCGCCGCCTCTCGCAAGAGTTCTACCGTCTTCTCGCCAATCCCACGTGGCGGCACGTTGATGATCCGTTCATACGAGATGCGATCGGTGTCACTCCGCAGCACGCGCAGCCACGCCAGCGCATCTTTCACCTCGCGGCGCTGATAGAAGCGCGTTCCGCCGATTAGTTGGTAAGGGATTGAGGCGCGCAGGAGCGCCTCTTCGATCGCGCGCGACTGAGCGTTTGTCCTGTACAGAATTGCCATTCCGCCGTATGACTCAGCGGGCTCTGCATCGCTGCTCCCCCTCCCCTGCCGTGGCGCGGCGTGCTCTTCAAGGCGGCGCACGATCCACGCCGCTTCGTCCTCCGCATCAAAGCCACCGTATACAGGGATCGGCAGTCCACCAGACTGATCCGTCCAGAGCTTCTTCGCCTTGCGGCCACGATTGTTGGAGACCACACCGTGCGCGGCGTCAAGAATGGACTGTGTGGAGCGATAGTTCTGCTCAAGGGCGATCACCTCTGCCTTCGGCCAGTCGCGCTCAAAGTCCAAGATGTTGCGGATGTCTGCACCACGCCATGAATAGATCGATTGGTCATCATCGCCAACCACGCAGAGATTCCCGTGCCCCGCGGCGAGTTCGCGGATCCATGCGTATTGAATGCGGTTCGTATCCTGATACTCATCCACATGCAGGTACTGCCACTTCGTTCGATACCGCTCAGCGACTGCTGGAGCCTCCTGGAGCAGTCGCAGCCCTTCAATCAATAGATCATCAAAGTCGAGGGCCTCAAGTCGCTTGAGCTCCGCGGCGTATCGTCGTGCGAGTCCCGCAATGAGGCGCTCATGATGCGTGACGGCCTGGTCCTCCATCTGATCAGGGGTGAGGCCGTCGTTCTTCGCACGGCTGATTGCGCCCAGGATCAGTCCCGGCTTCGTGGAGCCTGTTGCGGGGAGGTCATCCTCCTTGAGGAACCCCTTGATGACGCGTGCCTGATCATCTGCGTCATAGATCGCAAACTCTCTCGGTAGTCCGATCGCCTCGCCATCACGGCGCAGCATGCGCACGCAGAGGCTATGGAAGGTCCCCATCGCGACGTCGCGCGAGCGTTCACCGATCATCTCCTCAAGGCGCGCACGCATCTCTGCCGCCGCCTTGTTGGTGAACGTCACCGCCAAGATGCGCCACGGGGCGACCCCCTCGTGTTCAATGAGCCAGGCGATCCGGTGCGTGATGACGCGTGTCTTCCCCGAGCCCGCGCCAGCGAGAACAAGGAGCGGGCCAGTGGTGGTCGTTACCGCCCGCCGCTGGACCTCATTGAGTGGACCGAGGATGCGCTCCTCGAGCGCGGCCTGGCTCGCCCCTTCGGCGATGCGGTGGCGTGTCGGGGTGGTCTGGAGCGGGGCGTCTGCCGTTGGATCAGAGGGGAGGTTCACCCGCTGATTCTACCGCCCAGCACATCCCAACCCAGGATCTGCAGCGGAGCAGAGTGACTGGGGGCTAGCGCGCTGGGTAGAACCCCGCGTTCATGATCTTCACCCACGCGGCCGCAAAATCCTGAACCAGCTTCTGGCTCGAATCATCCTGTGCGTACACCTCGGCGTACGAGCGGAGGATTGAGTTCGACCCGAAGACGAGGTCAACCCTCGTTGCCGTGTGCTCCACCTTCCCCGTCTGACGATCTCGCAGGTTGTAGAGATTTTCACCAGCCGGCTCCCAGACAAAGCGCATGTCGGTGAGCGTCGTGAAGAAATCGCGGGTGAGCGCCCCTTCCCGTGCAGTGAACACCCCGTGCTTTGAGCCGCCGTGGTTTACGCCGATCGCACGGAGTCCGCCGAGTAGCACCGTCGCCTCTGGGGCAGTGAAACCCATCAGCTGCGCTCGATCGAGCATCAGCTCTTCTGGGCTCACCACGTAGTCCTCTTTCAACCAGTTACGGAAGGCATCATGGATTGGCTCGAGCGGAGCAAACGATGCAACATCCGTCTGCTCAGCGGTGGCGTCACCGCGACCGGCAGTGAACGGGAGATCAAGCGGCACACCAGCCGCCTTTGCCGCGCGTTCCACCCCGACGTTTCCGGCGAGGACGATCGTGTCGGCAACACTCGCGCCGAACTCCTTGGCAATAGGCTCAAGAACGGCGAGCACCTTGTTGAGTCGCTCTGGCTCATTCCCCTGCCAAGTTCGCTGAGGGGCCAAGCGGATGCGCGCCCCGTTCGCTCCTCCGCGCATGTCTGACCCTCGATAGGTGCGCGCAGAATCCCACGCAGTTGCAACAAGCTCCTGTGTGGTGAGCCCTGATGCGTCAATGCGCGCCTTCAGTGCGTTGACGTCGTACTTGACGGGCCCACTTGCGACTGGGTCCTGCCAAATCAGATCTTCCTTAGGAACATCTGGCCCGTAGTAGCGTTGCTTCGGACCGAGATCGCGGTGCGTCAACTTGAACCACGCGCGCGCAAATACGTCGTCAAAATAGGCTGGATCTTTGTGGAATCGCTCAGAGATCTTTCGATACGCAGGGTCCTTGATCATTGCCATATCGGCGTCCGTCATGATCGGGTTGTATCGAATGGAGGGGTCCTCCACGTCAACAGGCTTGTCCTCTTCCTTGATGCCAATTGGCTCCCACTGTGAAGCACCTGCTGGTGACTTCTTCAACTCCCACTCGTATCCAAAGAGAAGGGTGAAGTAGCCGTTGTCCCACTTGGTTGGGTGTGTGGTCCATGCGCCCTCAATGCCGCTCGTCACGGTGTCTCGTCCGATGGCGCGGGTGGTGTGATTCATCCAGCCGAGACCCTGTTCGGTGATGTCCGCCGCTTCGGGGGCTGGACCAAGGCGAGCTGCGCTTCCGTTACCGTGCGCCTTCCCGACCGTGTGCCCTCCTGCAGTGAGCGCAACCGTCTCCTCGTCGTTCATCGCCATTCGTGCAAAGGTCTCTCGAACGTGCGCTGCAGTCTTCAACGGATCAGAGACGCCGTTCACGCCCTCAGGGTTCACATAGATCAGACCCATCTGAACTGCTGCCAGTGGGCTCTCCATCGTGGATGCGTCGTTGAGATCCGCGTACCGCTGATCGCTCGGCGCAAGCCACTCTGTCTCTGAACCCCAGTAGATGTCCTCTTCTGGGTGCCAGATGTCTGGTCGCCCGAAGGAGAAGCCGAATGTCTTAAGGCCCATTGACTCATAGGCGATCGTTCCCGCAAGGATCATGAGATCGGCCCAGCTGACACGGTTGCCGTACTTGCGCTTGATTGGCCAAAGAAGGCGTCGGGCCTTATCAAGGTTTGCGTTATCTGGGAATGAGTTCAGCGGTGCGAACCTCTGATTACCCGTCCCTGCGCCGCCGCGACCATCAGTGATTCGATAGGTCCCGGCGGAGTGCCATGCCATACGGATCATCAAACCGCCGTAGTGCCCCCAGTCGGCCGGCCACCAGGGCTGGCTCTCTGTCATCAACGCGTGCATGTCGCGCTTCAGAGCTGGGATGTCGAGCTTCTCGAGTTCCTTTCGGTAGTCAAAATCCGCGCCGAGCGGGTTGGTCTTGGTGTCATGCTGATGCAAGATTCCGAGATTCAGTGCCTTCGGCCACCAGGCGGCGTTTCCGCCAGCGGCCTCCGTGTTTGCCCCATGAGCGACTGGGCACTTCGCGGCGTCTTGCATCAGATGATCCTCCAACTGCGTTCGACGATTTAGCGACTAGAAGTCCATCTCCCCGCCGTGGCTGTGGCCACCAGGGGCGGATGCCTCCTTCTTTTCTGGGATGTCGCTCACTACCGCTTCGGTGGTGAGAACCATCGCTGCGACAGATGCCGCATTCTGCAGGGCAGAGCGCGTCACCTTGGCGGCGTCGACGATCCCCTTCTCGAACATGTCGACCATGGTGTCAGTGGCTGCATCGAAGCCAGTGCCACGCTTCGCCTTCAAGATTGCCTCAATCACCACGTCGCCTCGGGCGCCCGCGTTCTCAGCGATCTGCCGGGCTGGCGCTTCAAGTGCGCGTCGGACGATGTCCACGCCAACCTGTTCGTCACCCTCAAGCTTCAACTTGTCTAGTGAGGAGCGTGCCTGAAGGAGCGTGGTGCCACCGCCAGCGACGATCCCCTCTTCAACAGCCGCGCGGGTTGTTGAGAGCGCATCTTCGATGCGGTGCTTCTTCTCCTTGAGCTCAACTTCAGTTGCGGCACCCACCTTGATCACGGCGACGCCGCCGGAGAGCTTGGCGAGACGCTCCTGGAGCTTCTCCTTGTCGTAGTCCGACGTGGTCTCTTCAATCTGGGCCTTGATCTGCGCCATGCGCGCCTTGATCTCAGCAGGCTTGCCAGAGCCATCCACGATCGTGGTGTTGTCCTTTGACGAGACTACGCGGCGTGCGGAGCCGAGATCTTCGGCGGTCACGCTGTCCAGCTTTCGGCCGACCTCTTCCGAGATCACCGTGCCGCCGGTGAGCACCGCAATGTCGCGGAGCATCTCCTTGCGTCGGTCGCCGAAGCCTGGCGCCTTCACCGCAAGCACCTGCACGGTGCCACGGATCTTGTTCACCACGAGGGTGGCGAGCGCCTCGCCGTCAACATCTTCAGCAACGATCAGGAGTGGTCGACCGGTGCCGACCGCCTTCTCAAGTGCAGGAAGTGCATCCTGCACTGCAGAGATCTTCTTGTCGGTGATGAGGATCGCTGGATTATCCAGCTGTGCCTCCATCCGGTCTGCATTCGTGACGAAGTAGGCAGAGATGTATCCGCGATCGAACTGCATCCCCTCGGTGTACTCCTTGTCAAGGCCGAGCGACTGGCCCTCCTCAACGGTGATCACGCCATCCTTGCCGACCTTCCCCATCACTTCGGCGATCAGCTCGCCAACGCTCGGGTCTGCGGCGGAGATAGAGGCAACCGCGGCGATCTGCTCGCGTGTCTCCACCTTGCGGGAGTGCGCCTTGATCTCTGCGACAACGGCGGCAACCGCCTTGTCGAGTCCACGCTTGATCACCATCGGGTTTGCACCCGCGGCAACGTTGCGAAGGCCCTCGGTAACGAGCGCCTGACCGAGAACCACGGCGGTTGTGGTGCCGTCACCAGCAACGTCGTCTGTCTTAGTGGCAACTTCCTTAAGAAGCTGCGCACCCATGTTCTCGAAGTGATCTTCCAACTCAATGTCGCGTGCAATCGTCACGCCGTCATTGGTAATCGTTGGTGCGCCGAACTTCTTGTCGAGGACCACATTGCGACCCTTTGGGCCGATCGTGACCTTTACCGTGTCAGCGAGCTTATCGATGCCGCGCTTGAGTGCGCGTCGTGCCGCTTCGTCGAAGACAACCTGCTTTGCCATTTTGTCCCTCTACTTTCTTTCTTTACTTCAACCTATTGATCAGTTGTGCTGAGCGCCGTGCTATTCGACGATCGCGAGGATGTCCTTCGCGCCGACGATGAGGTACTCCGCACCGTCGAGCTTGAACTCGGTGCCGGCGTACTTCGCGTGGAGGACGCGATCCCCCACCTTGACGTCAATCGGCTCGCGCTTCCCGTCATCAAGGATGCGGCCTGGGCCGACGGAGACGACCTCTCCCTCTTGCGGCTTCTCTTGCGCCGTGTCAGGAAGGATGATCCCGCTCGCCGTCTTCTCGTCGCGCGGGACCGGCTTTACGACCACACGGTCGCCGAGGGGTCGGAGTGATGCCTTCTTCGCCATGGTTGACCTCCTGCTGGGCAGCAGGCACCGTGCCGGCTGCGGATTCTCACAGCGCGCACCATCCGTGCGCTTGGGTCGATGTTAGCACTCTCGCTTGGCGAGTGCCAACAGCACGCTCAGGCTGAGCGTGGACTCCCATCAGTTCGAGGCCTGCTTCGTGGGAAGGCCCGGTCATAGTTGGCGCTGATCGCCTCGGCGAGGAGTTCGATCGACTCGTTCCGCCGCTCCGCGATCCAGGCGAGCGTCAGAGCAACGTTCGCTGGCTCATTTCGGTTCGGGTCTGGCGCTCCGGGCATGGCGAGCCACGGCGCGTCCGTCTCCGTCAGCAGTCGGTCGAGGGGGATGCTGCGAACCCAGTCAGCGGTGGCGCGCTCTTCAGGGCGAAAGACGAGACCCGAGAGTGAGACCACTCCGCCGAGCGCGAGCCCCTCGTTGATGTACTCAGCACTCCCTGAGGCACTGTGCAAGATGAACGGGGGGCGGTCTTGGAAGGCTGCGCGACCACGCGCGGAGGTGATTGGTGAATCGTTCAGTGTCTTGATCAGCTGCCGCTGCGCATCGTCAGCGTCACCCGCAGATCGGCAGTGGAGGATCAGCGGCTTCCCAAGCTGTACGGCAACCTCTATGTGCGCCTCAAGGTTCGCCACCTGAACAGCAATCGGCGCGAAATTCCGCTTGGTGTCAATCCCCGTCTCGCCGATCGCCACAATCTCTGGCGCATCAGCCCCCGCCAGAAGTGCGGCTCGCTCGTGCGCCTCATCAGCGGCGTGATGCGGATGAATCCCGATCGCAGCATCCATCCAAGGGTTCGCGCGCACGATCTCAAGTGCACCGCGTGAACTTACGGTACTCCACGATGGGACGAGGAGACGCGTCGCCCCAGCGGCAATCAGTCTCGCGATCACCTCTTCGCGATCGGCATCAAAGCGCTCGGCCTGAAGGTGGCCGTGCGCGTCAGTCAGCGGAAGGCGTGGGCTCATCAGCGTCAAGTCGGGGGAAGAGTGGTGTTGGCTCACCGAGCGGACCGCTACGTGTTGCACTCCCCCACCCTGCAAGATCGCTTCGCGGGGTGGAACCATGACCCGACGCGTCATACGGCCACTGGTAGCCGAGCAGTTTCCAAATCTTCTCCGAGACCGTCGGGATCACCGGCGCCGCATAAAGAGCGACGAGTCGGCACGCTTCAAGGAGATCGCCGATCACGCCAGCGAGTCGCGCCCGCGCCTCCGCATCGCCCGCCTTCGCCGCCTTCACCAACTCCCACGGCTTCTCTGCATCAACATATCGGTTCGCGGCACCAACGAACTCCCACAGCGCACCGATCCACTCATGGAGCGCGAGGGTGCTCATCGCCTCCTCACTCTTGCGGCGCGCAGACTCCCACTCAGCGGCGAGTGGCGATTCTCCCGCTGCACGCGGCGCTGGCGCGTCCCCTCCAAACGCACGGCTTGCCAGTGTTGACGCACGATTCACGAGGTTCCCGAAGTCATTCGCAAGCTCTGCGTTGTAGCGGCGAATGATTGAGTCCCAACTCACATCCCCATCGCGATCAAACGGAACTTCACGCAAGGCAACAAAGCGAGCACCATCCGCGCCGAGCGCAGCGACGGCGCTATCGGGGTCAAGGAAGTTTCCGCGACTCTTGCTCATCCGTTCGCCGCTGGAGAGAAGCCATCCATGCACCCAGATCTTCTTTGGCGCAGGGAGCCCGGCGCTCCACAGCATTGCCGGCCAGAAGACTGAGTGGAAGCGATTGATGTCCTTCCCGATGATGTGCAGATCCGCGGGCCACCATGGTGCCCCGCTCGGCTCTGCAGGGAACCCGGCGCCCGTGAGGTAGTTGATCAGCGCGTCGTACCAAACATAGATTGTCCCCGCAGCAGGGTCCCCACCTCCATCTGCGCTGAGTGCGCTCCTCCCATCTTCATGAATCGGAAAAGGGATTCCCCAGCTTCCGCCTTCACGGCTAATGGAGAAGTCTTCAAGACCTTGGCGAATGAAGCCGAGCATCTCGTTGCGCCGATACTCAGGCTGTACGGGCGAAGGATCCTGGGTCAGCCACGCCTCCAGTCGTTCCTGGTACGCGCTGAGTCGGAAGAACCAGTTTCGCTCTTTGAGCCACTGAAGTGGAACGCCTGGATGATTAGGGCAGACCGTCGCACTCCCCTCGCTGACCACATCGCCCGCTGCACGGAACCCTTCATTTGGGCAGTACCACCCCTCATAGGTTCCAAGGTAGATATCCCCAGCGGCGAACGATCGGCGCACCATCTCTTGTGCTGCGAGCGTATGGTCCGCATCTGTCGTGCGAATGAATCGATCCGGAGTGATCAGTAGCAGGGCCTCACTCTCCTTAAAGAGGGCCACGTTGCGATCAACAAAGGCCTTCGGGGAGAGCCCCTCCTCTTCTGCGCGAGCGGCGATGTTCACGGAGTACTCGTCGGTACCAGTGAGGAACCGCACCTCGTCGCCACCCATCCTCCGCCAGCGCGCGATGACATCCGCCCCAATCACCTCATAGAGCGTGTGCAGGCCAGGCTTGTTGTTTGCATAGGCAATGGCCGTCGTCAGGTAGTACCGCATCGCGACCGAGTGTCGCACACGATACGTCCGCCGTATGCGCGCACGGGGATGCTTCGTGCACGGAGCGGGCTACAGCGCAGGGGGGAGACCCCTGGGGCCCGCCTCGAGAGAGGAGCGACGATGAACAAGGTGATTCTGGCGGGGAGGATGACCAAGCCAGTAGAGATCAAGTCCCTACCTTCGGGGAGCAAGGTGGCGGTGGGGAGCCTCGCCAGCCACGACTACCGAGGCGGCGAGGAGCGGACGGAATTCCACCGCCTTGTCTTCTGGGAGAAGCTTGCGGAGATCGCGGCCACCCATCTACAGGCTGGGTCACTCGTTGCGATTGACGGGCGACTGAAGACGCACGAGTGGGAGAGTGAAGGGGCACGGCGGTGGATGACGGAGGTCATCGTCAACCGTCTCGAATTCCTCGGACCAAAGCCGCAGAGCGCAGAACCGGTTTCGCAAGGCGGCGAGCCGACTGATCTAAGCGAAGCGGAGTACGGGGAAGAGATCGCTCCCGCACGCGCGTAACACTGGCGCGGCCGAGCGGTTACTCCCCCTCGGCCGCGTCGCGGTGCGCCAGCGACCAGAGTCGGCGCCTGTCGAGCTTCCACGCTGCCGCGATTGCTCGAACCGCGTCACTTCGAGAGGATCCTTCCGCGATGCGCTGCTCAACAGCCGCAAGCGCAGCGGGATACGCGCCGTCAACGTCGGATTCCATGACATCCGCGATTGACTCACCGAGCACGATGACGAACTCACCGCGACCATCAACCGCTCCAGACTCAACGTGTCCGGCGAGCTCTGCGAGAGAGCCGCGTCGGATCTCTTCATGCATCTTTGTAAGCTCCCGACAGAGCGCCGCGGGACGGTCTGGACCTGCCGCCTCCGCGAGATCCCGCAGGGTCGCAGCGACGCGATTCCCGGCCTCATAGATCACGCTCGCACGCAGATCCGCTGCGAGCGTGCCGATCGCACGTTGACGATCCGCACCGCTGCGCGGGAGGAAGCCTTCAAAGTTCCAACGGGCGCCAGCAACACCAGATGCGACCACGGCTGCAAGGAGCGCCGAAGCACCAGGGATGGGAACGATGCGGACTCCTGCGGCGATCGCCGCTCGCACAAGCTGCTGTCCAGGATCACTAATCAACGGAGTACCAGCATCACTAATGAGCGCCACCGCCTCCCCCGCTAGGAGTCGCGCGATGATTGGTGCGATTCGATCCGCTTCATCAAAGCCAGGGAGCGATGTAGTTTCTGTGTTGATCTCAATGGATGAGAGCAGCACCCGTGCAACGCGCGAATCCTCCGCAAGGATAAGGCGTACTTCGCGCAACACGGCCACGGCCCGGGGCGAAAGATCGGCGAGATTTCCGATTGGCGTGGAAACGATGTGGAGCGCCCCAGGAGTTGCGCCACCGCCTCGGCCGTCACTCATCGTTCGACGACCGGCTCAACGAACTACGTGGTGATCTTGGGGAAGGGGGGCATCTCCCGCTTGAACTGCGATGCGGCAATCATCTTCTGAATGTGCGCAACCAGCGCCTGATCAAACCCGTCTGCAACGACCGACTCAGCGCTCGCCCCTTGGTCCACTAGGCGGAAAAGGATGCGATCGAGCGTTGGGTAATCAAAGCCGCCCTCCCCTTCGTCGGTCTGGCCAGGCCAGAGATCCGCGCTCGGCGCCTTCGTCAGAATTGCGTCGGGAACACCGAGATGAGCGGCGAGAGTGCGAACCTGACTCTTGTAGAGATCACCAATTGGATTGATGGCGCATGCGGCATCACCGTGGAGCGTGGTGTAGCCAATCATCGCCTCAGACTTGTTCCCTGTGCCCATGACGATGCCGTCATGACGAGCAGATTCGTGATAGAGCGTAATCATGCGCATGCGGGCAGCAATGTTCCCGCGCTGAATCGGCGTGATCGGCGTACCAGCTGGCAACGAAGCCTCAACGGCGTCCACGCCCGCACTGATCGGCACCTCTTCAACGCTGCACCCAAGCGCGCTCGCAACAGCGAGGGCGTCGTCGCGAGAGCTTGCAGCGGATGTGCGGTACGGAAGAATGTACGTGCGAAGTCGATCGGCGCCAATGGCGTCAGCGGTCAGAAATGCAACCAGGGCCGAATCAATCCCGCCGGAGAGTCCCAAGATTGCGTTCCGAACACCGATCTTCTTGAACTCGTCAGCGATGAACGTTCGACAGACAGCGTGGACCGCATCAGCATCAATGAGAAGTTCGGAGGGTGTGCTCACTCGCAGCGCGTTGCTCATCAGTGCCTCCTACTCTTCACTCCACGCTTCAATCGACCACGCATAGAGCAGGCTTGCAGCGTCCGCCTCTCGCGTTGGCCACGTGAACGTTCTGTCTAGAAGTGTATACCCAGCATCTGCCCAGAGCAAAAGGTAAGGACGCTCGCTGCGGCGTAGCGCCTGAAACTCTGCATAAATCGGCGCACGCACTTCTTCACTGGAACCAGTCACCGCCTGGCGCAGGAGGCTGTCTGCGCGCTCGCTTTGCCAGCAGACGAAGTTCTTCCCCGCGGGCGCCTCTTCGGTAGGGCACGCGGCAGATGCAAATAGATCGGTGTCATCAGGATCAAGACTCCACTGCCAACCGCCGATGTAGGCGTCAAAATCGCCTGGATATTGGAGTCTAGGGAGGATTCCGCTCCGATACGGCTGCACGGAGACGGTAATGGAGAACCCGCATGCCGACGCCTGGTCTGCAATCGACTGTGCAGCACTCAGGCGTGTGCTTAGCCCCTCACGAACAAGGATTTCTCCTTCAAGGCGTGTGCCAAGCTTAGCGAAGACCCCATCACTCTCCTCTTGCCACCCATCTGCAAGAAGAGCGCTGCGCGCTGTGCTCGGGTCAAACGTTGCCTCGGCAATGCTCGCTGCCGGCAACGCCCAGGATCCAGGAGTAACCGTGCTGCTGACTGCGACCCCAGCTCCACTCGTCGCACTCTGCGCGATGTCATCAAGATCTACGCACGAACTCAGCGCGGTTCGAACCACCTTGTCTGCAAACGGTCTCCCCGATCGAAGATTAAAGGCGAGATAGACGTACCCGCGCGACGATGGTCCCTTTAAGAGCTCGCCCCCATCTCGAACGTTCAAGCTCGCCACGCTCGTACCGCTCAGGTGCGGAGCCCAATCAACTTGTGATGATTGGAAAGAGGCAACGACGGCTGACTCGCTTGCGAAACGATTGATCCTGATCTGGCGAATGCTTGGCGCGCCGAGCGCAAATGCGCGGAAGGCGTCAAGGACCACTGAGGCGCCAGGGATCCGCTCGTTGACTCTGTAGGGCCCCGCACCAATGGGCGTCAGCTGAATGTCCAAGAGGGGATATGCGACTGCCAACTGGCTCTCCGTAGGTGCAAGTAGATACGCTTCAAGGGTGACGAGTCGCGCGTAGAGATCACGAGCATATGTTTCATCGTTTTGCGACGTGAGAACCTGGCCCCCGCTGCTCGCTTCAGGGAATATGCGTACGTCTGGGAGTTGGACGCCTGATGCATTGAGCACGCGCTCAAGCTCGCCAGCGAACGGGGCATACTCACAGTTCCCATCACCAGCCGATGCGCAGGAGGTTGACTCAAGTTGCGCCGCGATGTTTTCGCGAGTGGCAGTGATGAGCGCGCGGTCAGCACCACTGATGCCCTCCTGCATGCGCTGGAGCGACTCCTCAATCGCCCCCTTCGGGAGGATTGGGATGGTCAGGCCGCGGGTGCGCCAGGGCGCCCAGCTTGAGATCAGGCGGAAGCGAACGCTGTTGGAGCTGTCCGACTCCACTGATTCCAGGTTCGTTCTCACCACATCACAGATGTCAGGCGCGAGCGGGCACTGACCACTCTTTGCGAGCTCATACGTGAAGAGAACATCTTCTGCGCTGAGCGGAGATCCGTCATGGAAAGTGAGTCCGTCCTTCAGCGTGATCTGAACCGTGGCGCCCCCAGCGGATGAGAGTGGCGCCCCTTCGGCGAGAACTGGCTGTGGAAGGAGCGTGGCGTCGGGCCGATAGAGCCCTGCGTGGACCAACCCCCCTACGAACGCAGACGATTCGTCTTGGTAGGCGGCACTAAGGTTGAGCGGTTCAGCCCTGAGCCCAACGCGGAGCGGTGTGCCGCCCACGATCGAACACGCTGCACTAGAAAGCGCGATCAGGAGCGCTGCAGAGAGCGGAGCGATCGTTTGACGCATCATGCCGTGAGTTGGTCGTATCCCGCCGCGTCAAGGAGCAGGCTGAGTTCCACTGGGTCGGCAAGCTGAATCTCTAGGAGCCAGCCAGAGCCGTATGGGTCCGCGTTGATCGACTCTGGCGCAGTAGAAAGCGCTTCGTTACGGGCAAGTACGCCGCCAGAGATTGGGCTGAAAAGATCGCTGACCGCCTTCACTGATTCAACCGCGCCGAAAACGGCAAACTGCTTGAGCATGGCCCCCACTTGAGGGAGGTCAACGAAGACGACGTCGCCAAGTTCATTAGCCGCGTGCGCGGTGATCCCGATCACGGCACGATCCCCCTGGACGCGAACCCACTCGTGCTCTTTGGAGTAGCGAAGTTCGGCTGGTGAACTCATCGTGTTCCTCCTATGCTCTCGCGGTTCCGATCAATCCCTTCGGCACAAATGGTACGCCAGTCACCACCGCGGCGACTCGCTCCCCACGAATGAGCACGTCGAGCGGTTCACCCAGTGGGTATGGTGATGCGGACGCGTCAAGATCAGCGAGTGCAATCGGGTAGCCGAGCGTTGGCGAGTGCGTCCCCGAGGTGATGTGCCCGATCAGGCCCCCATCAGGTTGATGCACTTCATACCCGCGGCGAGCGATCCCTCGTCCAGTGACCTTCAGGCCAACGAGTGCCCGTCCGGCACGCGCCCCTGCGGCGGCACGTGCGGTCAGGGCTGCGTCGCCAACGGCACCCTCTCCCTTGTTGAACTTGACGACTCGCCCGAGTCCAACATCAAACGGGGTGAGCTCTTCACGCAGCTCGTTCCCGAAGAGTGGCATCCCCGCCTCTAACCGCAGCGTGTCCCGCGCACCTAGCCCGATCGGCTGCGGTGCAGGTGCTCCCGATATGCCAGGCGTCAGCAGTGCGCGCCAAAGGGAAACCGCACGATCCGCAGCGAGATAGAACTCAAATCCGTCTTCACCCGTATAGCCCGTACGCGCAACGAGGAGCGGGATTCGCACGCCGCCAATAAGCGCTTTGCTGCTGCGACAGGCATAGTTTCGTAGCGCACGAACCGCGTCGGCCTCTTCAGCGTCAAACAGGCTTGCGACAAGGTCGCCGCTTTGCGGTCCTTGAACCGCGATCATGGCGGTTGAGGCGCTCTCATCGGTAACATCCGCAGCGGTGCCAATGCGTTGGGTGAGGAGCGCCGCGACGCGCTCCGCATTTGATGCGTTTGCCACAACCAGCCACTCCTCGTCGGCAACGCGGTAGACCAACAGGTCATCAATCATCCCGCCCGCCTCGTTCACAACGATGCTGTATTGCGCCCGTCCTGGATTCAGCGCTGATGGGAGCGAGACGAGGGCGCGGTCGAGTGCCACGCCTGCATGCGGGCCACGAACCCAGATCTCTCCCATGTGACCAAGATCAAAGATTCCGGCGCCCGCTCGCACGGCCAGATGCTCCTCAATCACACCCGCGTACTGCACCGGCATCTCCCACCCAGCGAAGTCAACCATGCGGGCTCCAAGGTTGAGATGCTCCTCAAAGAGAGCCGTGCGACGCATCAGGTCAGCGTCAGGGCGTCATACGCGCGTTGGACGAGCGCACTCTCAGTTTGAAAGTCCAAGAGGGCAACAGCTTCGTCCATCGGTACCCAGCGCAACTCTTCAAACTCTTGGTCGTACGCTTCAAAGCTGCCGCCCACCTGCTCCATCAGGTAGTAGTGCACCGTCTTTTCAATGCGCTCACCAGTGCGGACAAACGAGTACGAGATTGCAGCGAAGTACGAGAGGATGCGTACCTCAAGTCCCGACTCCTCCCTAACCTCGCGCAGGGCGGTCTCCTCGCGCGTCTCTCCCTCCTCGGGGGTCCCCTTCGGGAGCGACCAGACGTATCCGTCACGCTCTCGGCGGCGTCGACCAACGACGATCTCTGGCCTCCCGGCAACGGCACGAATGACCAGCCCCCCTGCGGAGACGGCGGTGCGCTTCGTCAGCGGCATAGATGCTCCTGTCTCGTATGGCTCAGGCTCCCGTAGGAGCCCCTCATTACGTCAATGGTAGCCCTTCATGAAGGGGCGTATGGTGTGGCGGCGCGCTACGCTACGCGAAGCCCGTGGAGCGGCGGTGAACGAGAGGAGGGGCTGTGACCAATCGAGCGCACACGCGCACGAGCCTCGGCGCTGGACTACCCGATCGGATCGCACTTGAGCGTCTCCCAGCACCAGCGACGCCGTGGGATCAACTCCCATTCATTCTCAAGATCCTCATTGAAGGAGCTGCGCGACGAGCGGGTAACGGCTTTGTCCGTGAGGAAGATGTCCACGCGTACCTTGCATGGAGGCCCGGTGCCGCGGCCGCGTCATCGGGCGACGAACGTGAGCTTCCCTTCTCTCCTGCACGCGTCGTGCTTCAGGACTTCACGGGTGTCCCAGCAGTGGTTGACCTGGCAGCGCTCCGCGATGCGGCGCGTGAACTCGGCATTGACCCTGAGCGCATTAACCCTCAGGTCCCAGCTGATCTTGTGATTGACCACTCGGTACAAGTTGATCGATGGGCCACCGCGGAAGCACTCGAGCAGAACGTGACAAGAGAGTACGAACGCAATGCCGAGCGGTACCAGCTGCTCCGTTGGGCTCAAGGCGCATTTGATACGTTCCGCGTCGTCCCCCCTGGGGCTGGAATCGTGCACCAGGTAAACCTTGAGAGCCTTGCAACGGTGGTGCGCGTTGAAGAGATTGACGGGGCACCACTCGCCTTCCCGGATACGTGTGTCGGTACCGACTCACACACCACAATGATCTCTGGCCTTGGCGTCCTTGGCTTCGGCGTTGGTGGGATTGAGGCAGAGGCGGTGCTCCTTGGCGAGCCGCTCTTCGCGCCACTCCCGAAGATTGTTGGGCTCAAGCTCACAGGGAAGCTCCCTGCGGGGACCACGGCGACCGACCTTGTCCTCACCGTAACCGAGCGACTCCGCGCGCATGGTGTGGTCGGCGCATACGTAGAGGCATTCGGTGACGGCCTCTCCACCGTCTCGCTCGCCGATCGAGCGACCATCGCCAATATGTCGCCAGAGTTCGGCGCAACGACGACGCTCTTCCCGATTGACGAGATCACCCTTGACTACCTCCGCGTGACTGGTCGCGAGAGCGCGCAGATTGCGCTGGTTGAAACGTATGCCAAGGCGCAGGGCCTCTGGCGAGTCAGTGGGCAGGAGCCGCTCTACGACGAAGTGGTCGAGATCAGTCTTGCCGAGATCGTTCCGTCGCTCGCCGGACCGAAGCGACCGCAGGATCGAGTCCCCCTCCCCGATCTCGGGAAGGGCTTTGAGGAGAGCTACCCAGATCGCGCTGGATCGAAGGCGCACAGCGCCACAGTAGGGGGAGCAAG
>Ga0208595_1000329_pt1 | contig 18526 bp, 14 predicted proteins | sample LakMenEpi28Jun11_FD_150742 | JGI IMG/M metagenome (GOLD analysis project Ga0208595, IMG submission 150742) | Freshwater microbial communities from Lake Mendota, WI - 28JUN2011 deep hole epilimnion (SPAdes) | ecosystem: Environmental > Aquatic > Freshwater > Lake > Epilimnion/Euphotic zone ...
ATCTGGTCATCCGCAAGGCCGCGCAGCATTTTTGGTTCAATGCCTGCGATAACTTGCCCGATGAAGGTGATATCACCGATCTGTTCGGCCTCTGCCTTCGGACCACCGCCACCGGACAAAGCGAGCGCGGTTTTGGTTTCGGACAGTTCCTTCTCCATCCGCTTGCGTTCGTTCATGAGCGTTTCGATGCGCGCGCCCACTTCATCCGGCGCAGTTTTCAGCATCGCAGCGACATTCTTCAACTGCGTCTCACGGCCAACAAGCCATAAGCGCGCCGCTTCGCCCGTCAGCGCCTCAATGCGGCGAATGCCGCTTGCAACTGCGCCTTCGGAGATGATCGTGAACAACGCGATGTCGCCCAATGCGTTGACATGGGTGCCGCCGCACAGTTCCAACGAATAATGCGTGTCCTCGCTTTTGCCCATCGTCAAAACGCGGACTTCTTCGCCATATTTTTCGCCGAACAAGGCCAGCGCGCCAGCGGCGACGGCGTCATCGGGGGTCATCAACCGCGTCGTCACCGCGTCATTGCCACGGATTTGCGCGTTCACGTCGGCCTCGATCATCGCAATCTCTTGCGGCGTCACTGCCTGGTTATGCGAAAAGTCGAACCGCAAGCGATCCGGTGCCACCATGCTGCCCTTTTGGCTGACATGGTCGCCCAAGCGATGGCGCAATGATGCATGCAGTAAATGTGTGGCGCTATGGTTGGCGCGCAAGGCGTCGCGGCGCGCAGTATCGATTTTCAGCGTCACAAAATCGCCGACTTTGATCTCGCCTGTGCCAATCGTTACCTGATGCGCATGCAGTCGGCCCAAGGGCTTTGCCGTGTCCGTCACTTCGCCGCGCATATTACTGCTGGAAATAACGCCAGCGTCACCCATCTGGCCGCCGCTCTCGCCGTAAAATGGTGTCTGGTTAGTGATAACCGTGACCGTGTCATTGGCGAGGGCCGATTGCACCTCTATGCCGTCATTGACGAGAGCCACAACCTGCCCCTCGCCTTCGTTTGCGGCATAGCCTGTAAATTCGGTGCTGCCGACGCGTTCGGCGATATCGAACCAGACATCGTCCGACGCCTTCGCGCCCGAACCCTTCCATGCGGCCCGCGCCATGGCTTTTTGACTATTCATCGCGGTTTCAAAACCCGCCTGATCAATACCAAAGCCTTGCGCACGCAAAGCGTCTTCGGTCAGGTCATAAGGAAAACCATAAGTGTCATACAGCTTGAACGCCGTGTCGCCTGCCAAAATATCGCCCGGCGTCATGCCAGCGGTCGCTTCGTCGAGTAGCTTAATGCCCTTGTCGAGCGTCCGGCGGAACTGCGTTTCCTCTTGCTTCAACGTCGCCTCAATCATGGGCTGCGCGCGCAATAGTTCGGGGTAAGCCGCACCCATTTCGGCGGCAAGGCTTCCGACCAGACGGTGCATCAATGGCTCTTTGGCACCAAGAATATGTGCATGGCGCATGGCGCGGCGCATGATCCGCCGCAAGACATAGCCGCGCCCTTCGTTCGACGGCATGACGCCATCGGCGAGCAGGAAGCTGGTCGAGCGCAAATGATCCGCGATGACGCGATGGCTGGCCTTTTGATCGCCAACCGCCTTTGTGCCCGTGAGCTCCTCAGACGCGTTGATCAATGCCTTGAACGTATCGGTGTCGTAATTGTCCGGCACGCCTTGCATGACCGCCGCGATCCGCTCCAGCCCCATGCCCGTATCAATAGACGGCTTGGGCAATGGCACGTCGGTGCCGTCGTCCTGCCGTTCAAACTGCATGAACACGAGGTTCCAGATTTCGACAAAACGGTCGCCATCTTCATCGGGGCTTCCCGGTGGGCCACCGAAAATATGGTCGCCATGGTCGTAGAATATCTCGCTGCATGGTCCGCAGGGTCCAGTGTCGCCCATTGACCAAAAATTGTCCGTCGTGGCGATACGGATTATCCGTTCTTCAGGCAGGCCGGCAATCTTGCGCCACAGGTCGAACGCCTCATCATCGGTGTGATAAACGGTGGTCGTCAACCGTGCTGGGTCAAGCCCCCATTCCTTGGTCAACAATGTCCATGCATGGGTAATCGCCTGCTCTTTGAAATAATCGCCGAAGGAAAAATTGCCGAGCATTTCAAAAAACGTGTGATGCCGCGCAGTATAGCCAACATTATCGAGGTCGTTATGCTTGCCCCCTGCCCGCACGCATTTCTGGCTTGATGCTGCACGCGGCGTTTCGCGACTTTCAAGGCCCGTGAACACGTTCTTGAACGGCACCATTCCGGCATTGACGAACATCAATGTCGGGTCATTATAGGGAACGAGCGGTGCAGACTGCACTATGTCATGATTGGCACCACCGAAATAATCGAGGAAGCCGCGGCGAATGTCATTGGTCGATGTCATAATGACTGCGACTTAGGGAACGACTCGCCGCGCTGCAAGCCGGATATGCAGTTTGCGGCCGCCATCACGCATAGGCATAAGGTCCGCCCTTTTGCAGGGCGGTCTGATACGCTGGACGAGCGTGGATTTTTTCGACGAAAGCAGTGAGGTTTGGCAGGTTTGCAGCCCGGCCCATTTTAACCGCTGCTTCGGCCGGAAAACTCATCATAATGTCAGCGCCCGTGAGCGTATCGCCAACAAACCAGCCCGTCGCTTTCAAATTGTCGTCCATGAACGCAAAATGGCTTTCAAGCTGCTGACTAATGCGCGAATGCAAGGGTGCAGCAGCATCGCCCAACCGCGCAGTATACAGGTTCAGCAAGATCGGCGTCATCGCCGAGCCTTCGGCAAAATGCATGAATTCCAGATAGCGGACATGCGCGTCAGATCCGCGTGCCGGCACAAGATGCGCACCATTATGCCGTTCACACAGATATTCGACGATTGCACCGGATTCGAAAATCACATTGCCGTCATCTTCAATCAAGGGCGATTTACCCAAAGGATGGACGTTCAAAAGCGCTTCGGGCGCAAGATTGGTCACAGCATCACGGGCGTGATGGCGGATTTCATAAGGAAGGTTCAGTTCTTCGAGCAACCACAAGATACGTTGCGAACGCGAATTGTTGAGATGGTGTACGATGATGGTCATAGCTGCTTCCTTATATATGGTCGTAATTTTGATGCATTTGCGCGGCGATTTCGCGCACCAGTTTGGCGGCGACTATGGCGGTAATGTCGTTCACGTCGCGCGCGGGGTTAAGTTCGACGATGTCCGCGCCCACGATCCGCGCGCGTTGTTTAGCGATAATGGACAGGACTTCGCGGACCGTTAAGCCGCCAGGCTCTGGATGTGCCACGCCGGGCGCTTCGGACGGGTCGATGCCGTGAAGGTCAACGCTGATATATAATGGGCCGTCAAGAATGGGGTGCGTCACCGCATGGTCACCGCCAAGCAGTAGGGGGACGGCATCTGCCTCCATGCTTTCGGTCACCGCCCGCAGAATTAATGCGTCATCGGCAGCGCAGTCAACGTCCGATAAGGGCAAATCGCCGAGGTCCTTGAGCATGACGTCCGTGCCAATTTCAAGGCCGGATTGCGCGGATAGATTGCCCCGGTCGCTCCACAATGCCGTGCGGATGGCCGGTGGTGCCAATGCTGCACCGCGCGCGAATGAGCTGTTCTGATCAGTCAGCAAGCCGATAAGATGAATGACTGGCCCCATGCCGACCGTTGTGCCCCAGCCATTGTGCCTGTCAAGAACTTAGCGCCCGTGCGTCCGCCGATGCCGTAAAGGCGGCAAGGGGTAGCATCTACCGACCTTCACACAAATGACCCGCCCCGGGGTGGACCAGGGCGGGCCGAAAGCAGCAGCCTCAGGCAAGGCCGCGCTTGTTCGTCAATTCTTAAACGTCGTCGTCTGCGTCTGGCCCGGTCATCAGGACCTCAGCGACTTCTTCTGTCTTGCCGCGAATGGCGGCTTCCAACCGGGCCGCAACCTCCGGATTTTCGGTCAGATAGCTTTTTGAATTCTCACGACCTTGGCCAATACGGATCGAATCATAGCTAAACCAACTACCCGATTTTTCTACCAATCCCGCCTTCACACCCAAATCGAGCAGCTCACCCGTTTTGGAAATGCCTTCGCCATACATGATGTCAAATTCGACCTGTTTGAATGGCGGCGCGACCTTGTTCTTAACAACCTTCACGCGGGTCGTGTTGCCTACAATGTCTTCGCCTGCCTTAATCTGGCCTGTGCGGCGAATGTCCAAGCGCACCGATGCGTAGAATTTCAACGCATTGCCGCCCGTGGTGGTTTCTGGCGAACCATACATCACCCCGATCTTCATACGAATCTGGTTGATGAAAATGACCATGCAGTTTGACCGGCTGATCGAACCTGTAATCTTGCGCAGCGCTTGGCTCATCAACCGCGCTTGCAAACCCACATGGCTGTCGCCCATTTCGCCTTCGATTTCCGCGCGCGGGACAAGTGCCGCGACCGAGTCGATGACGATGATGTCCACGGCGTTTGAACGCACCAAAGTGTCGGCAATCTCAAGCGCTTGTTCACCCGTATCTGGCTGCGACACGATCAAATTGTCCACGTCGACGCCAAGCTTCTTCGCATAGCCGGGATCAAGCGCATGCTCTGCGTCGATAAATGCCGCCGTGCCGCCTGCCTTTTGCGCCTCTGCAATCACGTGCAGGGTCAATGTCGTCTTACCCGAACTTTCAGGGCCATAAATTTCAATCACGCGTCCTTTGGGCAATCCACCAATGCCAAGCGCGATGTCCAACCCAAGCGAACCCGTCGACACCGCATCGATGCTGATCGCTTCACGACTACCAAGCTTCATCGCCGAACCCTTGCCGAATGCGCGATCAATCTGCGCCAGGGCTGCTTCTAGGGCCTTTTCACGTTCCGAATTTTTCATACCGTTTGCCTGATTCCCATCAATTATCTTGAGACTAGCTGCCATTTTTCCACTCCTTAGCGTCATGCCTATTCCGAAAGACTTCGTCGGAACATCACCTATGTACGCCTTCTGTTCCAAAAGAACAAGAGTGGAACAAAAAAATTTACATCTTGTATTTCAATATCTAATCTAATCGTCCTTCGCAAGCGCGTCGTGAACCGCTTCGGCAATTTGCTGGACGGAAAACGGCTTAGCCAAGAAAGCGACATTGTCGAGGCTGATCGTTTCGCGCAATTGCTCCTCGGCATAGCCAGATATGAACAGCAACCGGATATCGCCATAGCTTTCGCGCAATCGCCGTGCCATGGATGGCCCATCCAAATTGGGCATCACGACATCGGATACGACCAAGTCGTAACGCTTCCCGTCGGCGAAGAGTTCAAGCGCTTGTTCGCCATCGTTCGCGGTTTCCACCACATAGCCTTGCCGGACCAGCGCCCGTTCGGCCACGGCGCGCACCATGTCCTCATCCTCAACGATTAAGATCCGGCCACTGCCCCAAAGGTCCTTTGGCTTGGACAATTCGCGCCTCGTGACTTCAGGCGTCGGAATTTCGCCCCGGTGGACCGGCAGGAAGATGTCAAACCGCGTTCCATTTTGCAGTTGGGAGTCTGCAAAAATAAACCCGCCAGATTGTTTGACGATGCCGTATACCGTTGAAAGGCCAAGCCCTGTGCCTTTGCCCATTTCCTTGGTCGTGAAAAACGGTTCGAATATCTTCGACAGATTTTCTTTCGGGATACCAACGCCGCTGTCTTCGACAGACAGTTGGACATAATCACCTATTGGCAAAAACTCTCTACCCATTGCGGCAACTTCGCTTTGGCTAACAGCGACGGTGCTGATGTGAACGACGCCACCCTTGGGCATAGCGTCACGCGCATTCACACCCAGGTTGATGATAACTTGTTCAAGCTGCCCCGGGTCAGCCCGCACTGCGCCAACGCCGCGCCCATGATGCACCTCAAGCCGCACGGTTTCGCCCAAAAGTCGCTTCAACAGGCTGGAGACATCGGCCACCACATTGGCGAGTTGCAGGATTTGCGGACGCAGGGTCTGCTGACGCGAAAAGGCCAGCAACTGGCGCGTCAGGCTGGCCGCGCGGTTGGAGTTATTCTTAATCTGCTGGATATCGTCATAATCGCTGTCGCCCGGCTGATGTCGCAACAGCATCAGGTCGCAATAGCCAATGATCGCAGTCAGGATATTGTTAAAGTCATGCGCGACTCCACCTGCAAGCTGGCCAATGGATTCCATCTTGGTCTGCTGCGCGACTTGGCGTTTCAGTGTAATTTCTTCGCTATTATCCTTCAGCCCGAGCAGCACCGCAGCCTCACCTAGTCCGCGCACGCCAGCGATCGACAAAGCGATCACCTCTTCGGGTCGCTCCTTCAGCCGAATGGCGATATCGCCTGAAGCTACTGCGCCGCTGCCGTATCGCCGAATGCTATCAAGGACCGCGCCTTTGTCCTCGTTGATGACAAGATCGCCCGGATAAGGCGGCAATTTATCTGCCTGCACATCAAGCACGCGCGCGAAGGCGTCATTGGCAAACAGGAACCGTCCGTCGCGATCAACAAGCGCAAGCCCAAGTGGAAGCGTCGACAGCAATTGTTCCACATGCGCCAGCGCCAAACCGCGATCAACTTTCACGCCTTCTTCATCGACCGCGAGCAAAAGCGCTGCGCTTTCGGCATTTTCTTCGTTCAAAGGCACGTGCAGCAACCGGATCGGCAAACCCCGGCGCCCCTCGCGTTCAAAGTATACGCTACCTTTTTCATCCATTCGAACAAAATCGGCAAAGAGCTGACCAAGAATAGGCTCCATATCCTTGCCCGTCGCGCGCAATGCAAAGGCGGCATTGGCCGCACGCACTGCGCCATCCGCGCTCACGGCGACCGCCATCACGCCGCTGCTGGACATCGCCCGGCCAATGCGCCCCGTAATCACCTCAATCGCGCGGTGCTCAATGGCGATCTCCTCTACCGCCGCCAAATGCCACAACAGATATTCATCGGCCATGCCTGCTCGAGCAACCTTTACGCGGAAGGTTCTGCCATCTTGAACGATCGTTGCGATATCCGTGCTTCCGTCGCGCCATGCGGCACGACCTGCGGCAACAAGCAATGCACGATTGGCGTCATCGCCGCCAAGGTCTGGTGGCGCTTTCAATCCCGGAAAGGCTATTGTGTAATGGTCATTGGCGCAGACCAAACGGCCTGCCCGGTCGCTGATCGCGATGGCAGCATTGCTCATCTGAGTCGCTGCATGGGTTATCGACCAGTCAGGCACCGACAATTCAGACGCGCTGTCGACAGAAGGTCCGCTGCGGAAAAAATGAATGACGCCGACCGCGGCGATTATCGTTCCAGCGCATGATCCCAACAGGATGATATTTTCCGTCGAAAACCACATAATTGTGAGCGACAATATGGTTGCCAGCACCACGACCCCGAGCTTTTGAAAATCCAGCCGCGGATAGGCATCGACATCCCCGCCAAGCATCTGAAAATCAGTCGGCGACGGTATCTTGTTCAAAACGGCCCCTTACCCGATAAAATCGCAAGGATCAGATTTAAGGCACAGTTTACCATGACCATGGGCTGGAACGCATCGCACCGTTTGTCAAGATTTCGTGATCGCAATGCAGGTTCTGCCTCGAACTTGCCGAAACTTCATCTGCCCGACAGAAGTGACTTCGACCGACGACGCCATTTGGCACTTACGCGCCAACGCCAAAACCAAGCGGAGATGAAATAGCCAATGGCGGCCATCACAATCGAAATAATTGCCAGCCCAGCTATCCCCTGAACGAGCGCAAGCGGCGCTTCATTCCAGACATAATCACCCCAAGCGGATAATGGCGCGGCGGTTTCAATGAGTTCATAAAATCGCCCGGAACCATTGTTTAACCGCAAAACAGATTCACCGACATAGATCGACCCGAAGAGGATAAACGGCGTGGTCGCTGGCATACTGAGAAAAGTCATCGCCGCGCCGATTGGAATATTGGCACGGAACGGCAGCGCCAATAATGCTACGCCAGCAATTTGGACACCGGGTATCAGCAGGAAAATGCCGACGAGCAGGCCAAGCGCGACGCCGCGCGGCACCGAACGGCGCGTAAATCGCCACAATGCCGGGTGGAAAACGCGTTGCGCAAAAGGACGCAGAAAACGGCTGCGTTCAAAGCTGTCGCGAGTCGGAGCTTGCTTATGTAACCAGGCGTTGAATTTGCTCATCCGCGATCCCGCATAATTCGTCCTTGTTCGCGCTTCCAGTCACGCTCTTTTTCCGTCGCACGCTTGTCTGGGGCCTTTTTACCCTTTGCCAAAGCCAATTCCACTTTCGCCCGGCCCCGGCCATTGAAGTAAATCGACAGCGGCACCAGCGTCATACCTTGACGCATAACCGCTCCATGCAGCTTATATATTTCACGTTCATTAAGTAGCAACTTGCGCGGGCGCTTCGGTTCGTGATTGAAACGGTTGCCATGACTGAATTCAGGAATATTGGCATTAATCAGCCAAATTTGATCATCACGAACTTCGGCGTAACTCTCGGCAATTGACCCCTCGCCAAAGCGTAAGGACTTTACCTCCGTACCAGTCAGGACAATGCCAGCTTCATATTTGTCCTCAATATGAAAATCATAGCGCGCCCGCCGGTTTTCGGCGACCGTTTTGACCTTGTTAAATGCTTCCGGCTTTGGACGAGTCATCAGATCAGACCTGCATTCTCCAAAGCGGCATCAACCTGACGGCGGCTCGTCTCACTCGGCGGTGTCATTGGCAAACGCAACTCCGTCGGGAAGCCTTCGATTACCTGAGACAACGCATATTTGATTGGACCGGGGGACGCATCAGAAAACAATGCCAAATGGAGGGGATAGAGCTTGTCGTTCAGCTTGCGCGCCAAATCATAGTCACCCGATGCACAAGCCGCCTGAAACTCTGCGCATAGCTTCGGCGCGACATTCGCCGTCACCGAAATACAGCCTTTGCCGCCCGCCGCGTTGAACGCGAGCGACTGTTCATCGACACCTGACAACAGACAGAAGTCCGGCCCACAGGCCAAACGGTGGTCGGTGACACGCGGCATGTCGCCACTGGCATCCTTAATGCCGATTATGGTTGGCAACTTTGCCAGACGGGCGACGGTTTCCGGCTTGATATCCGTCACCGTGCGCGCCGGCACATTGTAGAGCAATATCGGCAGATCGTTCTTTTTCGTCATATGTTCGAAATGCGCGTAAATGCCCTCTTGATTTGGCCGGTTGTAATAAGGCGCTACCACAAGCCCAGCGGCAGCTCCGCTTTTCTTAGAAAAGTTGAGGTGCAGGACAGCGTTGTTTGTGTCGTTTGAACCGCAACCCGCGATGACAGGCACGCGCCCGGCGGCTTGCTCGATGCATATCTCAATGACACGGTGATGCTCCGCGTTAGACAGTGTCGATGCCTCTCCAGTGGTTCCTGCGGGCACAAGCGCGCTTGAGCCTTGCTCGATTTGCCAATCGATTAACGCACGAAAATGCTTTTCGCTAAACGCTCCGTCGCAAAAAGGAGTCACTAGAGCCGGTATTGATCCGGAAAACATATTACAGGACTTCCATTCTGATCCAAATTGAACGCTAAGCTTAATATAGTCGCTTGTTCAGCGATTGATAAGATTGAGGTCCATAATATGTCCGGCATGGTAAAGCATCTTCTTTCAGCATCGACTCTCATTATTTCATTCACTGCGCTCGCCTCCGCACAGCAATCCGATGGGATCATATGGAAACCCGGCACTGGCGGTGGACAAATGTCCGCGCCATCTGGACAACCACTGCCTACACCCGTCGTTTACGACCCAAGCGAGGGCAAAATCCCCGCCGCGCTGCAGCGTTGGAAAATGTTAAGCGCACCCGGCAATTTCAGCTTTCACAATTATGCCTCATTTTTGATGCTTTACCCCGATTGGCCAAATGCCGACGACATGCGCAAAAAGGCGGAACAGGCGATAGATCCCCTGTCTTACTCCCCTAACCAACTAGTGGCCTATTTTGACCGTTTACCGCCAGTCACCAATGAAGGCCGCGCAAAATTTGCATTGGCGCTGGATAGCGTTGGCGACAAGGCGCGTGCCGAAGCACAAGCGCGCGAAGCTTGGCGCGGTGGCGCGCTGAGCGACGAAGATGAAGGCCGGGTTTTCCGCATTGCCAGCGGCACGCTGACATCCGCCGACCATGATGCACGAATCGACCGGCTGCTTTGGTCAGGATCGACGCGCGCCGCCGAACGTTGGATCGCATTCACCTCGCAGCAGCGTCGCCCTGCGTTTGTCGCTGCGCTTGCAACGCGGATGAAGGCACAAGATGCCGACTTGAAGGTGCAAGAGGCAGGTGCTTTAGCGAATAGCGAAGCCAGTCTGCTGGCGGCGCGGGCGGACGCGATGCGCGCTGCTGGCGATGGCGTTGCTGTGCGCGAATTACTTGCAAACCGCGGGAATCTGGTCGCACCGGTGCCCGTCCTCAAGGATTGGTACCAATTGCTACTAACGCATGCCCGCGCTGCCGAAATGGACGGCCAATATGACGTGGCATATCGCATCGCCTCGCGCGTGGACGATGCCGTCCCTGCTGGCCTTGTCATGGCGGATCAGGATCTGCCGACGCGTGATCGATATACCAGCCTCACTTGGCTGGCCGGATCGTTGGCTATGGAGCGTTTGGGCCGCCCGCGTGATGCCGTAAACATGTTCGAACGCTATGCGACTGCCGCAAAAACCGCACAAACCCGATCAAAGGGTTTTTATTGGGCGGGCAAGGCCGCAGCAAAGGCTGGCGACCCGTCAAGCGCGACGCTTTATTATGAAGAAGCAGCGGCATATTATGAAAGCTTTTTTGGCCAGTTGTCTTTGGAGCAGCTGCGTCGTGCCTTACCGCAAGTTCCGCGCGTGGCAGCTACCCCGCCTGTTCTGGCGGACGGGAATCTTCCCCCCGTGCATTTGGCGGCGGCGCTGGCCGCAAAATATGGAAGCTGGCGTGACCAAAGCAATTTTTTCAGGGCCATTGCCCGCCACGCGGATGACCGTGGCGCATATATTGCTGCAATTGGCCTGTCGCAAGCGCTTGGCCGTCCCGATTTAGCGGTTATGGCGGGTCGCGCAGCGCGCAGCGATGGCATCCCCGATTTGCTGGGTAACAGCTACCCCACCGTCAATGTTCCAGCGGCGCATAGCCAGACCTGGACGCTCGCCCATGCGATCATGCGTCAGGAAAGCCAGTTTGACCGCGCCGCCGTCAGCCACGCAGGAGCACGCGGCCTGATGCAATTGATGCCCGGAACCGCGCGGGAGACATCGGGCAAAATATCAATGGCTTATCGTCCTGATGCGCTGACCATTGATACCGATTACAACATCGCCTTGGGTGCCACCTATATTGAGCGCATGCTCGATTATTATGACGGAAGCTATCCCTTGGCCATTGCCGCATATAATGGCGGTCCTGGTAACGTGAACAAATGGCTCCGCGCCTATGGCGACCCACGCACAGGCAGCATCGATATGATGGATTGGATTGAGAAAATCCCGCTCAGCGAAACCCGCGATTATGTCTACCGCGTTTTGGAAAATGCGGTGATGTATGACCATCTCCACCCTGAAAAGGCACGGGTGCAGTCATCCACGCCACTTAGCGCCTATTTGGGCAAATCGACACCGGGTTGATATCCAACCTTTCATATCGAGCGCAGTCGAGGCACCGCAAGGTCGTGCGGCACGACTGGGCTCTATCGACTCTCCTCGCCCCGAACGGCTAAGGCAGTTGTATGGCCGAGCGCACCAACCCGATCACCCCAGCCGGATTCGCGGCCTTGCGCGAACGCTATCAACAATTATTCGCCATCGACCGCCCAGCAGTCGTCGAAATCGTCCATTGGGCCGCCGGCAATGGCGACCGAAGCGAGAATGGCGATTATATCTATGGCCGCCAGAAACTGCGCGCGATTGACCGGGAATTGGGTCAGTTGTCCAAAAAGATGAAAGTCGCGCAAATACTCGACCCATCCAAGCAAGAGGACCAAAGCCGCATATTCTTCGGCGCTTGTGTGACGATTGCGGACGTCGATGACGTGGAGCGCACGATCACAATCCTTGGCGATGATGAAGCCGATGCGAGCAACGGGCGCATAGGCTGGAACGCACCGCTTTCCCGCGCATTACGCGGGGCGCGCGTGGGTGATGTCAAAACCGTGAATTTGCCCACTGGGCCCAAAGAATGGGAAATATTACGTATAGACTATCCCTTGGGGGAATAGCCAATCGCCCGCTGCGCCAACGCCACGACCGCTGGGTCGGCCTCCGGAAATTCCTGCGGCACGCTCTTCTCTAATTCTGCGATCACATGTGAAAGGACCGCTATTCGCGCCGCCTTTTGATTATTGCCGTCAACAACGGTCCAGGGTGCCCAATGCGTATGCGTGCGCTTGAACATATCCTTTAGCGCGTCGAGATATTGCTCCCGCTTTTCGCGATTGCGAAAATCTTCTGCAGTGACTTTCCACCTTTTGGTTGGATCATCCAGCCGTTCGATCAGAACCTTGTCTTGTGTTGCGGCGGTCACATGCAGGAATATCTTGATAATCTTTGTGCCGATTTCGCCTTGGCGCGATTCAAATTCGTTGATTTCGTCATAGCCGCGCCGCCATTCGGCTTCGGTGCAAAATCCCTCGACACGCTCCACAAGCACGCGGCCGTAGTGACTTCTGTCCCAAATGCTGATTTCCTGTTTGCCCGGCAATTTGTTCCAAAAGCGCCACAGGAAATGCTTGTCCTTTTCTTCTGAAGTCGGCGCAGAAATCGGGAAGACCTGATAAAAGCGCGGGTCAAGCAAAGAGGTCATGCGCTTAATTGCACCGCCCTTGCCTGCGGCATCCCAGCCTTCGAAGATGATTAAGGTGCGCGCTTCATGCAGGATATGCAGTGCTTGTAGCTCGGACAAGCGATCCTGAAGGCTTTTCAGGTCCTTGTCATATATGCCGTCATAAATTTTGCCGGCTTCAAACTTGGAAAGGTCAATGGACATGCCCGCTTTCCAGCATCTATTGCGCGGACAAACAAGCAAAAGCGCAGCTCTGTCCCCAAAAGGGACATATCCTGCTTCTAATTTTGTCGCTGAAATCAGGCCTTGGGCGGTTGTTCCACCACGCGAATGTTCAATTCGCGCAACTGCTTAGCCATCGCAGGCGACGGCGCGCCCATCAACAAGTCCTCGGCCCGCTGGTTCATCGGGAAAAGCGTGATTTCGCGCAGATTCTGCACGCCGCACAACAGCATGACCATCCGGTCCACCCCTGCGGCCATGCCGCCATGCGGTGGCGCACCAAATTGGAAAGCGCGATACATGCCGCCAAAACGTGCCTCAACATCCGCCTGCGTCAAACCCGTGAGTTCAAACGCCTTGACCATCAAATCGGGGTGCTGGTTCCGGATCGAGCCTGAGGCAAGCTCATAGCCGTTACAGACCATGTCATATTGATACGCCTTAATGGTGAGCGGGTCCTGCGTTTCGAGCGCCTGTAGCCCGCCCTGTGGCATGGAGAAGGGGTTGTGGGCAAAGTCGACCTTTTTGTCTTCCTCGCTCCATTCGTAGAACGGGAAGTCAATGATCCAGCAAAAACGGAACGCGTCCTTTTCAATCAGATCAAGCTGCTCGCCCGTCCGCGTGCGGGCCGCGCCAGCCAGCTTTGCCGCTTGCTCTTCCTTGCCAGCGGCGAAGAAGCAACCATCGTCTGGCCCAAGTCCAATAGCTTCGTACAGCGCACGCATCCCCTCTTCGCCATGGTTCTTGGCGATTGGGCCGCCAAACTCGCCACCCTTGCGGGTGACATAGCCAAGTCCGGCGTGGCCTTCGCTGCGCGCCCATTCGTTCATATCGTCGAAGAATTTACGGCTCTTGTCCGCAGTCTTTGGCGCAGGAATGGCGCGGACAACGCCGCCGCCTTCGACAATACGTTCAAACAGGCCGAAGCCCGATGTTGTGAAATGGTCAGTAACGTCGAGGATCATCAGCGGATTGCGCAAATCGGGCTTGTCAGTGCCGTAATCTAACATCGCCTTTGAATGCGGGATGCGCGGGAACTGTCCTGCTGGTGTTACTTTTTTGCCGTCGGCAAATGCTTCGAACACACCCGCCATCACTGGCTCCATCGTGTCCCAGATTTCTTCTTGCGTGACAAAGCTCATTTCCAGATCAAGCTGGTAAAATTCGCCAGGCAAACGGTCGGCGCGCGGGTCTTCATCGCGGAAACAGGGGGCAATCTGAAAATAGCGGTCGAAACCGGCGACCATCAACAACTGCTTATACTGCTGTGGCGCTTGCGGCAGCGCAAAGAATTTACCCGCGTGGATGCGGCTTGGCACAAGAAAGTCGCGCGCGCCTTCTGGGCTGGATGCCGTCAGGATGGGCGTTGAATATTCGGTGAAGCCGATATCTTCCATCCGGCGGCGCGTTTCGCGGATGATCTGTGTGCGCTTGACGATATTGGCGTGCAGCGTTTCGCGACGCAAATCGAGAAAGCGGTATTTCAGCCGCGTTTCTTCAGGATATTCTTGCTCACCGGCAACGGGCAACGGCAGTTCTTCGGACTTGCTCAGCACGGTCACGCTGCGGGCGAAGACTTCAATCTGCCCGGTCGGCAGATGGGCATTGACCGTGCTTGCGCTTCGGGCCTTCACCTCGCCATCAATGGTTATGACGCTTTCAAGGCGCAACGCCTCCAAGATCGGCAAAGCGGGGCTGTCGGTATCGGCCACGATCTGCGTCATGCCATAATGGTCGCGCAGGTCGACGAACAACACACCGCCATGGTCGCGCTTACGGTGGACCCAGCCCGACAAGCGGACGGTTTCGCCCACATGGGAATCGCGGAGTTCAGCGCATTTGTGCGTACGATAAGCGTGCATTGTTTACTCAATTCAAAAAAGCTGTGGAAAGCGGGCCTGTCAACAGTGCAGCGGCACTTTGTCAAGTCGCGAATGGGTGCTACGGCGATACCCAATGCAGATTCATCCACTTATCACCGACAGCAAACGCCTCGCCGAATTATGCGCACGCCTTGCACAATCGCCTTTTATTGCGGTCGACACCGAATTTATGCGGGAAAACACTTATTATCCTGACTTATGTTTGGTTCAACTGGCAGACGCCAATGAGGCTGCGGCAATTGACCCCAAGGCCGAGGGCCTTGACCTAACTCCAATGCTTGCGCTGCTGTGCGAAAATGAGGATGTGTTGAAGGTTTTCCACGCGGGCGGGCAGGATATCGAGATATTTTTCAACCTGACCGGCAAAACCCCGTACCCCATGTTCGACACGCAAATTGCCGCCATGGCGCTGGGTCAGGGTGAGCAAGTCGGTTACTCAAACCTCGTCGACCTGTGGATGGGCATCCAATTGGACAAGGGCGCCCGCTTTACCGATTGGTCACGGCGTCCTCTTGATAAACGCCAAATTGATTATGCCATTGCCGATGTGACGCATTTGTCCGTCATTTTTCCAATGATGCTTGAAAAGCTTAAGTCGACGGGTCGCGGTGCGTGGTTGAATGACGAGATGGAGCGGATTTCCGACGCCGCCAATTATCGCAATGACCCCGAAAACGCGTGGGCACGGATTAAGGTGCAATCGCGCAAGCCCGAAGTGCTTGGTCGGCTTCAAGCCATGGCTGCGTGGCGCGAAAAAGAGGCGCAGCGCAAGAATATCCCGCGTGGACGGATCATGAAGGATGAAACGCTGGCCGATATCGCCGCGCATCCACCAAAAAGTCAGGCTGACCTGCCCAAAGTGCGCGGTCTTTCGCCCGCATGGCGCGACAATGACATCGGTGCGCGCCTGATCGGGGTGATTGAAGCGAGCCAGCCTATGGCGCGTGAAAATTTGCCAGACCGTGCCCGCTCGTCCCCTGGCGGTGGCAAAGATGGTTCGTTAGTCGCGGATCTGCTGAAGCTATTGCTCAAAATCCGGTCACGCGAAATTAACGTGGCCCCGCGCTTGATTGTGCGGACGGAAGAGCTTGAGCGCTTGGCTGCTGGCGAGCGCGAAGACCTTGAAGTGTTAACGGGATGGCGTTTTGACCAATTCGGACGCGATGCTCTTGACCTTGTCGAAGGACGGTTGGCCTTTGCCGTGGTCAATGGCAAGCTCAAGATGACCCTAACGCATGAAGAAGACATGGTGCGGGAAACACCGGCTTAGGGTCAGGACCTAGATCAGCATTCGAGAACTTTTTTTACCAAGGTCAAATTTACGGGCGCATTTTCCGAGAGCGCCATGGCGTTTGCGGATCGCGCAAATTTTTCAATGGCCACATAGCTGCGTTCGATACGCCGCTTCACATAGCTTACGGCATCGATACTAATCGCTGCGCCCCGGTCGGCGAGTTGTTTTTGCAGTAATTGTTCAATCATCTCGTCATCCGGCGGCGCAATGTCGAGCAACATTGCCGCGCCTAATCGCGACTGCAAATCGGGCAATGCAATATTCCATTCCGAAGGTTGCCAACGCGATATCAGCAATAACGGCACGCCGCTCTCTTGCGAACGGTTCCACGCGTTGAAAATTGTTTCGTCAGAACACGCCTCGGCTTCATCGATGACCGTACCATTTCGTCCCGAAAAATAACGCGCCATCAGCGTTTTTCCGGAGCGCGCCGGCCCTGTAAGAATTGCACAGCCCGTTGCCCAGCCCGCCGCACTGGATAGCCCGGCAAAGGCCGCCGCATTCGAATCCGTAATGATGAGGCTGGACGACGCGCCACTGCGCAACTCGTCCAAGGGTAAGGCAATTTGACTCATCGACCCGCTAAATGCGCTTATGGCCGGGGTTGAGGCGCGGAAGGGGCCTGCCCCTCTGGCACAATGGATCTGACGACGTCATCAAGCGATGGCGCGGCGGATTCCTGCACCGTTGCGCCGGTTTGATCCCCGGCCGCGGCGTCTTCGACTTCACCTTCCAGATCCTCGTCCTCAACCACTTCGGGTTCTAGGACCAGCGATGCATCGGCCCGCAGGCTGCCTGAGGAGAAGGCCGATTGGAATAATTGATCCATCCGCAATACAGCTTGATCCATCATCGCAGGAATGCCCGCGCTACTCGATGTGCGCAACGTGAATGCACCCAAAAACTTGCTATCCGGGCCATAACGCGCCGAGAAACGCCCGATCACTGGACCACCAGGCCATTGCCGTTCAATCCGCGCAATGGGAATGATAACGTCAGCCGCACCGAATTGGTCAAGGATCGTGCGCCACCAAATGCGGCTGCGGCGTTCAGGTTGGCCGGCATTCAACAAAAGCGACTCGCCGCCTGCCCCGCTTGGGCGGACATAATCGATGGTGCTGTCTGCGGTACGAAATTTGGCCCAGCTCCGCTGCCATGATGTGCGCTGTTCAAACACTGTGGGTGCACCTGCAGAATAGGTCACGGGCAACAACATCAAAGGCGCAGAACGCCTTGCAACGCCGCTGACGCCCAGCGACTGACCCGCACGCGCGCGATCAAACAGCACGCCCAGCTTTGCGACATAACGGCGTGGGCCAATTTGTTCCCGTTCCACCACAATGGCGGCAGTGATGCCGTCCAATGTCGAATCGGACAGGTCAGTCCCTGCTTCATTATGGGTTTTGCGCCACAATGCCGCCCAAGCGATGCGCTGCGCCTGCTCCCACCCCTTTTTTCGTGCTTCAAAGGCGTTGTCGCCAACCACATTAACCGAAACGCCGGTAACTTCAAAGTCTCCGGCGCTCGCAATCGGCGCAATACCGCGCTTTGGCCCCTCAATCTGCGCAACAACGATGCCGCCGCCGACCAGTGCCAAAGGCAAGCCAAACGCTGCAATGCGGAACCAATTCTTGCGCAAATTTGTCATCTCGGCACCTTTAGGCGACATAGACGTGGAATTCCAAGCCTGTTCTCGCTAACGGCGACAAATGGACGCAAAAGATCGAACCCCAGAATCCTACACTTACGCCAAGGCGGGTGTCTCCATCGAAACCGGCAATGCCCTGGTGCGCGCCATTGCGCCACTGGCCAAAGCAACGCGTCGTGCAGGTGCGGACGCGGACCTTGGCGGATTTGGCGGGTTCTTCGATTTGAAAGCAGCAGGGTTTCGTGACCCGTTACTGGTCGCGGCCAATGACGGTGTGGGAACAAAACTGAAACTGGCGATAGAGTGCGGACGGCACGAAGGCGTCGGTATTGATTTGGTCGCGATGTGCGCAAATGACCTGATCGTGCAAGGCGCGGAACCGCTGTTTTTCCTTGATTATTATGCGACCGGTAAGCTGGACAATGCTATCGCGACATCAGTGGTGGCCAGCATCGCTAAGGGCTGCAAACTGGCTGGATGCGCGCTGATCGGCGGCGAAACCGCGGAGATGCCCGGCATGTATTCCGACGGTGATTATGACCTCGCCGGTTTTTGTGTCGGCGCAGTGGAACGCGACCAAGTCCTGACCGCCGACAAAATTGTGGCGGGTGATGTCATCTTGGGCCTCGCGTCTTCGGGCGTGCACTCCAACGGCTTTTCCTTGGTGCGCCGACTTGCGGCGGACAAAGGGTGGAA
>Ga0208595_1000334_pt1 | contig 18424 bp, 20 predicted proteins | sample LakMenEpi28Jun11_FD_150742 | JGI IMG/M metagenome (GOLD analysis project Ga0208595, IMG submission 150742) | Freshwater microbial communities from Lake Mendota, WI - 28JUN2011 deep hole epilimnion (SPAdes) | ecosystem: Environmental > Aquatic > Freshwater > Lake > Epilimnion/Euphotic zone ...
CTCACCGCCGCGATCCGCCGCGGCTGCGTGCAACCCACACGCCCACCCTCTGCACCCAAGGCCTCGGCGACCATCTTCGGCAACTGCGTGGTCTTGCCCGACCCGGTGTCGCTCACCACGACCACCACACGATGCCTACGCAACGCGGCAAAGATCTCCTCCCGGTGTGCAACCACCGGCAGTTCCCGCGGATAATTCCATGAGCCCAAAAATTCCATACTGCCAATCCTTGCACGAAGCATCCCATGCACCGCGCGCCCCATTTCAATCCAAGCCACCCCCATGGCCAATGCGAAAAAAACCACCACCCAAAACCATGGTGGACGCCAATGCGCCAAACCGCTTGAATCACAGCCAAGCCACGATGGACACACTCGCCGACCTCTTGGAAAAAAACCGCAACTGGGCCGCATCAGTGCGCTCCGAAGACCCTTCTTTCTTTTCCGAACTCGCCAACCAACAAACACCCCAGTACCTCTGGATCGGTTGCTCGGACAGCCGCGTGCCCGCCAACCAAATCACCGGCCTCGCACCCGGCGAAGTCTTCGTCCACCGCAATGTCGCCAATGTCGTCGCCGAAACCGATTTCAACCTGCTCGCTGTCCTGCAATACGCGGTCGATGTCCTCAAGGTGCGCCATGTGATCGTCTGCGGCCACTACGGCTGCGGCGGCGTGATCGCCGCCCTCGAAAACTTCCGCCACGGGATCATCGACAACTGGCTCTCCGGCATCCGCAACCTCCACCGCGCCCACCGGGATGAACTCGACGCCCTCCCGCCCCAAGCCGCCGCCGACCGACTCTGCGAACTCAATGTGCTCGCCCAAGCCCGCCATGTTGCTCGCACCACCATCGTCGAAGACGCCTGGGACCGCGGCCAACAAATCTCCATCCACAGCTGGATCTACCGCCTCGACAACGGCATCATCAAACCCCTCGCCCCACACATGGGCAAAAAACTCAACGACTGGAACGCCCAGCTGGATTGAGTTGAGAAAAAAGACAGAAGACTTTGAGACGGAAGACAGAAGAAAAAATGCCGCTTCTTCATCTTCCTCCCACTTCGATGTTCAGTGTTCGATCTCCTCTTCATCTTCTGTCTTCCGTCTCCAAGTCTTCTGTCTTCCCCAAACTTCCCCCTTGCTATCCTGCCGATCCGTGGCACTTTGAATCCGACCCTGCGTCAGGGGGCGTCCCGGCTTCGACGGGATGTTCGATGCGCTGGTTGCATGTGGAGGTTGATCGGCTGGCCTCCTAAAAAGCCGTTCAAACAAACAAATGCAGACTCTAACGAGCTCGCACTGGCTGCTTAATTGACGGCCACGTCAGAACCCCGACGCCTTCTGGGGGGGATGGCGAAACTTAGAAGGCTGGACAAAAAGCCGGGGCACCGGGCTTGAGTCGAGATCCAACAGGTTTCTAGGAAAGGCAACGCCGCAAGCGGGCCCAGCCTCTCCGAAACTCCAGACCGCCTGCTAAACATGTAGATACCATCGCTGAAGGCATCTCGGACAGGGGTTCGACTCCCCTCGCCTCCACCAACCTTCTCATCTTCCAAACAGGACAAGCGTCCAGCGCTACCATGCACATGGTAGCGCGAGGTAGCATTTTTCGACCCCGATTTGGGGCAATTTGGTGCCATTTCTTGCAACTCGCCACTGATGAGGAAAGGCGGAAGAAATTCAAAAATCCCTTGTTTTAAAGCGCTTTCCAGCGGTTTTTTGAGTGGTGGTCCCGCCAGGAATCGAACCTGGACCTACGGCTTCGGAGGCCATCGTCCTATCCATTGGACCACGGGACCATTGACGCGCATGCGGCAGAACCCATCCTAATGCGCCGCATGAGGGCTTGGCAAGATTAAGCGAAGCGATCCGCCAATTCGCGGAGATCACTCGGCCTCAGAACCGCCCTCACCGCCATAAAAACTTTTGATGTAACCGTACTCAACCAAGGTGTCCTGCCATGGCGCGAGGACATTGGGATCCTGGAAAATCCGGCTTGCGATGGCCAACCACTCTTCAGCTTTCACGAGGTTGTTCACCTCATACTCAAGCGCCGCTTTGGCATAGTAGTGATATGGCGAATCATCGAGGTAATCATACTTCTCCGAGAGAATCATCACCTCGTCCTTTTTGCCCAACTTGTTCTTGCAAAGCATGATCTTGAACTCAATGAGGCGACTCAAAGCGATGTTGTCTTGGGAAATATCCTTGATCACCTTTTCAAAAATATCGACAGCCTTCTGCCATTCGTGGGTCACAAAATACACCTCGCCGATGTTGAACTGGATGGACGGATTGTCCTTTGAAAGGCTCAGGGCGTTGTTGAAATCCACAAGCGCCTTGTCGAAGGCCCGCATTTCCACAAAGCAACTGGCGCGAAGATTATAGATCTCCGAGCTGTCCTTGAAGATGGCCTCGGCCTTCTGAAGTTGATCAAGCGTCTCGAAAATACGCTTCTGCTGAAATAGTCGGTTGGCTTCGTTAATATTCTTGATGAAGTCCTTGCGACGCTCCTCAGCGAGGTTGAGGAACTCCTTCTGATTTGACATCAACTCCTGGGGCAATGCTTGCCCATTCGCTTCAGCGGATTTCGGAGCAACCTCTGCGCCGGTAACAGTGGTTGACGGATTTTTGACATCGACACCTGGTTGTTCTTCAGCCGTGACGGACACAGCAGCGGCAAGGAGACTAAAAAGAGAAATATAAGTAGGTTTCATAGTTGCCTGAAACACCATCATAGCGAGCTCAAAGCCACACCGCAAGCCACAGCTGCAGGCAAAAGCGTATTTCCCAATGCTCTTTTGATCCGAAATTTCCTCTTGATCGGGTCCGCATCGCATGCTTTGTTCCCTCGAACACTGTTCAAAATCATGCACACTAACCTCACCCGCCGTCAAAACGACATTCTCGAGTATCTCAAAATGTCCCAACGCCGCAGCGGCCTGATGCCCTCCACGAGGGAGATTCAACACTATTTCGGATTCGCAAGCCAGACGGCCGCCATGAGCCACCTGCGCGCCCTCGAGCGCAAGGGTGTCATTCATCGCCTGCCAGGCAAGGCCCGCGCAGTAATTTTCCCCGACGAACTCGACCGCGGAGAAATCTGCGACATCCCGATCTACGGCAACATTGCCGCCGGCATGGCGCAGGATGTGACGCCCGAACGCGAGGGCTCGATCAGCATCGACGCCACCGCCCTTGGCATCCACCGCAACTCGAAAACCTTTGCCCTCAAAGTTCGTGGCGATTCCATGATCGATGCGCACATCTGCCATGGCGACACGGTTATTCTCGATCAACGCGAACCCCGCAAGGGGGACATCGTTGCCGCCTTGATCGACGGCGAAACCACCCTCAAGCGCTACCTCGTCGAACAAGGCCAACCCTTCCTCCGCGCGGAAAATCCAGACTACCCCGACCTCATCCCCGTCACCGATCTGGTCATCCAAGGCGTCCTCGTCGCACTGCTGCGCAACGCTGCTTGAAATAGGTGTAACTCAGCAAGAACCAACGACTCACACCAATGAATGGGAAGAAGGCTTTTTTCCCTTAAAGTGTTAGGTTGGATCGAATTGGATTGGCACTGGTTGATCAGGCAATACCACCGTGCCTATACTTCAATACTGGTGGGACGGCACGTGTGCGGTGCTCTCGTTGGTTGACCGCCCCACGTTGCACACTCAAGCAAACGCTTCGTGGCAAAATTGACAGCGCCAATGCAAATTGGTTTTAAGTTGCAGACAAAAAAGTTGTAGACAAAAATTGGCCCAACCTCCACTGTACTCATCAATTCGCGCCTCACACCAGCCAGCTTACTTTAACGATCTGTGGGACATCCCCCAGCAAGTGCACAAACTAGCTAACAAACTCTCAATCATTCGCTTCCGCATCGCCGCATTGCTGCTGCTCGTCAGAATGATGCTGTTGCTTGCAACCTTCTTGGTTTATGCCTTGTTTTTCTCAACCCAGCGTCAAGATCTCGCAATGATCGGGCTCATGCTCGCAGGCTCCATCGCCGTGCTTTTCCCCATTCGCCTTGCGATTGCTTCCGAATGCAAGTGCCCACTCTGCCGTGTGCCCGTGCTATCGATAAAACGCTGCTCAAAAAACACGAATTCCAAAACCTTCCTCGGCAGCTACCGACTCCGCATAGCACTCCAAATTCTTTTTAAAAACCGCTTCCGGTGCCCTTACTGCAACGAGACCACCGAGATGAGGTCTCGCCGTTGATTTCGCTGAAGGCCACTCCGCAGGATTGACAGCCCACCTGCGATGGTTTGTCGTGCGCGGCATGCGCCTCCCACAAATCCTCCTGACCCTCACCGCAGGCTGTGTTTTCTCACTCCTACTCACCCTCAATGTACAAGCCGACAACACCATGATTGAAACTCCATCCGATGTGAAAGCCGCCCCAGCCGACGCCCACAAAACCGCGTCCGGCCTCTGCTCGAAAGTCCTCGAAAAAGGCAAAGGGAGCACCCACCCCGCTTCCACCGACACTGTGACCGTCCACTACTCGGGCTGGACCACCGATGGAAAGCTTTTCGACAGCTCGGTGAAGCGTGGTCAACCCGCAAGCTTCCCGCTCAACGGTGTGATCAAAGGCTGGACCGAAGGCTTGCAACTCATGGTCGAAGGCGAAAAACGCCGTTTCTGGATTCCCGCGAACCTCGCCTACGGCGAAAATCCCGGCGGCGGACGCCCCGGCGGATTGCTCGTTTTCGATGTCGAACTCCTCAGCATCAAAGCCGCACCGAAGCCGCCCGCCACTCCCGATGATGTCGCCGCAGCCCCCGCATCTGCCGAGAAAACCGAATCCGGCATCGCCTCGCGCGTTCTCGAAAAAGGCAAAGGCAGCACTCACCCGAAGGCCACCGATCAAGTCGAAGTTCACTACTCCGGCTGGACCACCGACGGAAAACTTTTCGATAGCTCGGTGATGCGCGGCGAGACGGTTGTCTTCCCGCTCAACCGCGTCATTCCCGGCTGGACGGAAGGCGTGCAACTCATGGTCGAAGGCGAAAAACGCCGACTCTGGATTCCAGCCAAACTCGCTTACGGCGAAAGCCCGCCGCCGGGCGCCCCCGCCGGCACGCTGGTCTTTGATGTGGAACTCATCCGAATCGTCAAGTGATTCGCGCTCGGCTCATCACCGCATTGCTTGCGATGGCGCTCGCCCAAACGGCATGCGCCCCAAAGCCGCAACCACGCGGCGATGATAAGCCAGTCCACATCCTCAATCAAACCACCAACCCGAAAGCCAAAACCAAAAAGCCGGTCCGCATGAACGGCCGAGGCGAGATTTCCTCGATCCCCCTCGAGGAAATGTTCGCACTCCAAGGCTCGGGCAACGCGCTGATCTTCGACGCAAGACCCGGCTATCTGTTCCATCTCGGCCACATCCCCGGCGCCGAGAGCCTGCCAAAATCCGATTGCGAAAACTCCATTGCCAAGATGGAAGATCGACTCAAGTCCGCCGTCACTGCCGGCAAACCGATCATCGTCTACTGCTCGGGTCTCCTCTGCCCCGACGCACGCACGGTCGCCATCCACATTTCCGGCTACGGCCACCCGGCCAAAATTTTCTCAGGCGGATACGACGCATGGAAAAAAGCCGGACTCCCCACCGATTGATCAACCCCACATACCCAACACACCATGACCTCATTCAGCAATGTCACCGTCGATAGCAAAGCCAATGTCTACTTCGATGGCCGCGTCGTTTCCCATACCGTTCACTTCAACGACGGCTCACGCAAAACTCTCGGCCTGATCTATCCGGGCAAATTCCATTTCGGCACCGCCGCCCCTGAACGCATGGAAATCATCGCCGGCGATTGCGAGGTCGTGCTCGATGGCACCGACAAAACCCTCAACATCGAGGCCGGATCCGCATTCGACGTCGCCGGCAACAGCGGCTTCACCATCACCGTGAAAGACGGCATCTGCGAATACATCTGCTCGTTCATCCAGGACTGATGCCACGCACATCCGCGGCCCTGAAGCTTGCAAGCACGGTTGCCGCCGCGGCCTTGCTCACATCTTGCAGCCTGCGCCTGCCCACACAAAAAGTCCCCACCGCCAAAGCTCAGGTCCGCACCGCTGCCAAATCATTGCACGGCAAGGAGCCCGATGTGCTGGTGTGGATGGTCGCCGACAAATGGCACACCGGCCTCGTCTTCCCCTACGACTGGCTCATCGAATCCGGCTTCATCCCACCGGAAAATTTCGGCAAACCGAAGTTCGTCACGATGAGCTGGGGCAACACCGACGCCTACTCGCCCGAAGGCATCGGATCAACTTGGAACCTGCTGCGCGTCATCCTCACACCAACCCCGGCGGTGATGGAGCTGATCCCGTCAAATTGGGATGTCGCCGAGGTGATGCCCCATCAGCGCATCTGGCGCAAACTCACCCCACGGGACAAAGGCCCGGCCCTCGCCGATTTCCTCAACAAATGCTCGGTCACCGATGCCAAGGGTCGCCCCATCGTCGTACGTCCATCAAGCTGGGGAAAAGGCGTGCAACTCGAGTCCGCCCACCGCTACTTCATCCCGCGCGTCTGCAATGTCTGGACCGCCCAAGCGCTCGAAAACCTCGGCTGCGAAATCAACCCGATGCTCGGCCTCACCGCCAACAGCCTCATCCGCCAAGCGGAAAACCCACCCAACAACCTAGAGCTGATCTGGCCAGGCAAACGCTGAGGGCTCAAGCCAAGCCGTCGCGCGGAAATCTCGCCACTTCACCGTTGCTGGATCAGCCTGATCCAGGCCGTCCTTGAAGCGCCAAAGAATCCGCCACTTCTTCCCGCTCTTTCCTCACTTGAAACTGTATACTTGAAACTTGAAACTTCTCCCCCCTTCGGTTGACTCCACCGCCTGCCTCGACTAATCATGGCGGAGACATGGTTGATCAGATCCCGAAAATCATCGCCGCCATCACACTCCTCTGCATCGGCCACGCCGAGGCACAGCTCGCGGCATCACTGAAGATCACCAAAAAACAATACCTCGCCGGCGAACAGGTCCTGGCCGTGGTCACCATCACCAACCATGCCGGACGCGAGCTGGTCTTCCAAAGCGATGGACGCTTTCAGTGGCTCGACTTCTCCATCAAGAATAGCAACGGCACCACCGTGAACCCAAGAGGTCGCAAAATTTTCGGCCCAATGAAAATTGGCGCCGGCCAAACGCTCGCCCGCGAAGTCGACCTCACCCAACATTTTCAACTCACCGAACCGGGGAACTTTTCCGCCGCCGCCGTGATCCACCCGCCCGGCAGTACAACCGAAGGCACTTCGACCAACCGCGTGTTCTTCAGCCAATCGCCCGGACGCCCTTACTGGTCGCAAAAAGTAGGCATCCCCGGAAGAGCGGGCCAAACCCGCGAGTTTCGCATCCTCAACTTCAGCGGTGATACCAAGTCCCAACTCTACGCCCAGGTCCTCGACGGCCGCACCGGTGAATCAGTCCGCACCTTTCTGCTCGGCGACACACTCATGCTGCGCAAACCCAGCGCCACCATCGACCGCAACCAGCGCCTGCATGTGATGTTTCTCACCACCCCCACGATGTGGGCGCACTACGAAATCGACACCGATGGCCGCGTCGCAAGTCGCCAAATCCACCAACGCGGCGCAGTCGGCGACCCACAACTCATCACCATGGGCGATGGCAGCGTCAGCGTCGGTAACTCAATCCCCTACGACCTCAAAGCAGCCGCCGAAGCCCGCAAAAAAACCCGCAAAGCCTCGGATCGACCGGCCGGAACTTATTGAAATCGGCGGAATTTTTCAAAAAACCCCGTAAATACTGGCGTTTCGGACAATCCGCGACATTATGGGCTTTACAAATATTTGATTTTGTTAATTTTTCCTAATTATCAGACGTCCATAACATTCTCATGAAAACTTTGCACCGCCTCATTTTACTCGCCTTGCTGGCTTGCGGCATCAGCGGACTCAACGCTGCGGATTTCCGCACGGTTGTCATCGATGCCGGTCACGGCGGGCATGACGTCGGCGGTCAATGGGGCCGCGTCTACGAAAAGCATCTGGCACTCGACACGGCTGTTCGCCTCGAAAAACACCTCAAGCGCATGGGCTACCGCACGGTCATGACCCGCCGCGGCGATTATTTCCTCACCCTGCCCCAGCGCTGCCAAATCGCCAACCGCTACCGCAACGCAATCTTCGTAAGCGTTCACTTCAACTACACCTGGAAACAAGATGTCAGCGGCCTCGAGACTTTTTACTTCAACAACGAAGGACAAAAGATCGCCAACCATGTGCAAAACCGAATGATTCGCTACACGCGGTCTGTCGATCGTAACGAAAAATTCTCGCGCTTCTATGTGATCCGTAACACGAAAATGCCATCGATCCTCGTCGAGGGCGGCTTCGTCAGCAACGAGGCGGAACGCAATCGCATGAAGTCAGGTCGTTTCCGCGAAGCACTCGCCCGCGCGATCGCCGATGGCATCCAGCGCTACGATCGCGAGAGCTGATCGCCCCACCCCACCTACGGGGTTTTCCGCTTTTTTGAAACTGCAAGCCCGTACGGCATGCGGTAGCATTATGCTCATGGCCGCAGTCACCGTACAGGAAATGCGCGATGCCGAAACCCGCGCGATGGCATCAGGCTTGACCGAAGAGGAAATTCTCAATCACGCCGGCGAACAACTCGGTCACGCCCTGGTAAAATTTTTTCCCACACCCGGCAGCGCCATCGCCTATCTCGGCAAAGGCCATAACGCCGGCGATGCCTTGGTCGCACTCAAGATCCTGCGCGACACATACGGATGGAAAATCTCAACCCGCGCAGCATACCCGATCGATGCCTGCGCTCCGCTCACGCAGAAAAAATGGAACGAACTCGGCAACGCCGAAAATTTATCCGCCACACCCGATTGGCAAAATTACCATCGACCCTTGATTCTGTTAGACGGCCTGCTCGGCATCGGTGCCCAAGGCCCGATGCGCGAACCGCTGATCTCCATGGCCTGCGAAATGCGCCGACTGCGCGACAACGCCGGTGCCCGCATCGCCGCTGTCGACCTCCCCTCGGGCATCGATGCCGATAGCGGCACTGCCACGCCCGGCACGGTCACCGCCGACCTCACGCTGATGATCGGACTCGCAAAACGCGGCCTGCTGATGTCTCACGCGGCGACTTACACCGGCGCCCTGTCGCTTGTTCCCGTCGATTGCCTCAAGCACCGTCATCCGACCGATTTCGAACTCATCTGCCCGCAAACCCTGCACTTCGGGAAATCACCCCGACCTTTCGATTTCCACAAAGGCATGGCTGGCAGAGTCGCGATCCTCGCCGGTTCGACGACCTACCCCGGTGCCGCCGTTCTCGCCGCCATCGGCGCACTGCGTGGCGGCGCGGGACTGATCACGCTTCACACGCCCAAAGATGCCGCACCGCTCATCGCCGCACGCTGCCCGCCAGAAATCATCATCCGCCCCTACTCGTCGCCGCTCAAGTTGCTAAATACCCGCTTCGACTCGCTCGTGATCGGTTGCGGCATCGGCCAGCCGGATCAACACACCGAGGACGAAATCATCCGCCTCATCGCCGAAACCCGCGTGCCCACCGTCGTCGATGCCGACGCGCTCAACCTCATCGCCGCCAACTCACAAACCCACATCCTCGACGAGCGCCACCTGCTCACACCCCACCCGGGAGAATTTGCCCGACTCTTCCCCGAGCTCGCAAAAATTTCGCGCGAAGCGGCAGTCTCAAGCTTCATCGAAAACTCCAAGGCCATCCTGCTGCTCAAAGGTTCACGCAGCCTCATCGCAAAACGCGGCAACCCGATCCTTGCCAACTCCACTGGCACATCCGGCATGGCGACTGGAGGTCAAGGCGACCTGCTCTCCGGCATCATCGGCGCCCAACTCGCCGCCGGCCTCACACCCATCGAATCCGCCGCCCTCGGCGCATGGCTCTGCGGCCGAGCCTCCGAAATCGCCATCCATTCGCACTCACAGTCCGAGCAATCCCTCAGCCCCAGCGACACGGCAAACCATCTCGGCCATGCCTTCATCGACTGGCATGGCTCGCAGCGTTGATCTGCTCTCTCCTAAAGAAAAAACCAGTGACCCGTTGCCGGGCCACTGGTCCACAAAACACAATGAATAACCAGTAAATCAGTTGACCGCCACTGCCGAGGATCCGGTCTCACCGGTACGGATGCGGATGGCTTGCTCGACCGAGGAGACAAAGACTTTGCCGTCGCCGATCTTGCCGGTGTTCGCGCTTTTGACGATCACCGAGGCAACATTTTCCGCCAAGGAGTCGTCGATCACGATTTCGATTTTCACCTTCGGCAGGAAGTCGACGGTGTACTCGGATCCGCGGTAAATTTCCGTGTGACCTTTCTGGCGGCCGAAGCCCTTGACTTCGGTCACGGTCATGCCTTGCACACCCACCTCAGCGAGTGCTTCCTTAACTTCTTCGAGCTTGAACGGTTTGATGATCGCTTCGATTTTTTTCATAATTGGGTGGATTGGTGAATGTGGATAAGCACGGAGCGTGCCAACTTTTTCCAGAAAGGACCTTTTGTCTGTGCAAGGAGAATAGCTTTAAGGGCGGAAAATGACGAGTGGAAAAACCCGTAACCCGCGGAAAACCTCATGAAATGGCCATTCCCACAACTAAGAGACCCCTCAACTCACTGCCGCTGTCTCAGCAAATCGCGAATCTCAGTGAGCAGCTTTTCCTGGGCGCTCACCTCGACCGGAGCCGCATCGGCCGCCGCTTCCGCCTGTTTTTCGGTCAACGCCTTGGCCTTGTTGATGGCTTTGACGACCAAAAACATGACAAACGCGACGATCACGAAGTTGATGGAGATGGTGACAAAATTTCCGTACGCGAGCACCGCCGCCTGTTTCTTGGCCTCGACAAGGCTCGTCGCGGTCACGCCGGTGGAGAGAGCCACAAACTTGTTGCTGAAGTCGACCCCACCCGAGATGCGCCCAACCAAGGGCATGATCAGATCCTCGATGAACGAGCTGGAGAGCTTGGTGAATGCCGCGCCCATGACAAAGGCCACGGCCATGTCGATGAGGTTGCCCTTGAGTGCAAATTCCCTGAATTCCTTAAACATGATGTAATGGTGTTGGTGAGAAACAAACTCAAGCCAAGACCATCCGCCCGGCCAAGCCTTTTCTAAACCTGCCTCTTGCCTCATGAATCCCGAATCTGTTTCATGGAAGCCACAAAGCGCTTCAATGGCTCGCAACTCTCCAGCACGCCCCAGCTCCGCCCGCGAACTCCTCTTCGGCGACCTCTGGGAATTCGACCCCGCACCCGAATCCGCGCCCGCCCACATCGAGCCAAGCTACGGGCTTTTCATCAATGGACGCTTCGTCGCCGCAAAGTCACGCCGGCGCTTTGATTCGATCTCCCCCCGCAATGGTGCGAAGCTCGCCGAAATTTCCGAAGCCAACGCCGCCGATGTCGATGCGGCTTATCAAGCCGCAGACAAAGCCTTCAAGTCGTGGAGCAAAATCCCCGGCCGCGACCGCTCGAAATTCCTCTTCCGCATCGCCCGACTCCTCCAAGACCGAGCCCGCGAATTCGCCGTCGCCGAAACCCTCGACGGCGGCAAACCGATCCGCGAGTCACGCGACTTCGACCTGCCGATGGCGGCCGCGCACTTTTTCTATCACGCCGGCTGGGCCGACAAACTCGATCATGTCGCCCCCGGTCGCAGGCTCGCGCCACTCGGCGTCATCGGCCAAGTGATCCCATGGAATTTCCCTCTCCTGATGCTGGCATGGAAAATCGCGCCAGCCCTCGCCACCGGCAACACGGTGGTGATCAAGCCCGCCGAAACAACATCAATCACCGCGCTGAAGTTTGCATCGATCCTGCAAGATGCCGGACTCCCACCCGGTGTGGTCAACATCGTCACCGGCGGAGCCGAAACAGGCGCGCTGGTGGTCAATCACCCGCTCGCCGCTAAGATCGCCTTCACCGGATCGACCGATGTGGGGAAAATAATCCAACACTCGCTCGCCGGCACCGGCAAAAAACTCTCGCTCGAACTCGGTGGCAAAGCCGCCAACATCGTCTTCGAAGACGCGCCGCTCGATCAAGCGGTCGAAGGAGTGATCAATGGCATCTTTTTCAATCAAGGCCATGTTTGCTGCGCCGGATCCCGCCTCCTCGTGCAGGAAGGCATCGCCGCGGCATTCACCGCACGCTTGAAACGCCGCATGGCCACACTCCGCGTTGGTGATCCGCTCGACAAAAACACCGATGTCGGCGCCATCAATTCACTCGCTCAATTGAAAAAAATCCAAGAGCTCGTGCAGTCGGGCATCGACGATGGCACAGAGATGCACCAACACGCCTGCCAGCTTCCGAAAAAAGGTTTCTATTTTCCACCCACGCTCTTCTCGGGCGTCTCGATGAGCCAACGCATCGCAAGCGAGGAAATTTTCGGGCCCGTCCTTTCGATCCTCACCTTCCGCACACCAGAGGAAGCAATCGAAAAAGCCAACAACACCCGCTTTGGACTCTCCGCCGGCGTATGGACCGACAAGGGCTCGCGCATCCTGATGATGGCTTCACGCCTCAAGGCCGGCGTGGTCTGGGCCAACACCTATCAGAAGTTCGATCCCGCAAGCCCCTTCGGCGGATACAAAGAATCTGGCTTCGGCCGCGAAGGCGGCAAACACGGCCTACTCGAATATTCGCAACTCGTCTGAACCACCAGACACCGCATGAGCACCACACCAGACACCATCCCATGCGGCGCGATCATCGTCGCCGCCGGCAACAGCCGCCGACTCGGCCATGACAAACTCACATGGACGCTCGATGGCGTCACTGTCCTGCGACGCAGCATCAACGCGTTTCTCAAAGCACAACACATCAACTCAATCGTGGTGGTCTGCCCGCTCGATCGCTGGAACCAAATCGATCATGAAAATTTCACCAAGCCGGTGACCCGCATCGATGGTGGCAAGGAACGCCAGGATTCGGTCGCCGCCGGACTCGCCGCTTTACCCGCCGACACGCAACTGGTCGCCGTCCACGATGGCGCGCGCCCGCTTGTTTCTCCGAATGACATCGACCGCTGCGTCCAAGCAGCCCATGCATTCGGCGCCGCCGCGCTCGCTCGCCGCGCGACCGAAACGATGAAGCGCTCGGACGACAACGACATCAACACCGAGCCAGTCGACCGCCACAACCTCTGGTGCATGGAAACCCCGCAGGTTTTCCGAACCGATCTCCTGCGCGACGCAAGCAACACAATCGCACGCGATGGCATCACCGCCACCGATGAAGTCAGCGCCGTCGAACAACTCGGCACAAAAGTGAAGTTTGTGGAGTCCCAGAACCCGAATCTCAAAATCACCACACCCGCCGACCTCGCCCTCGCCGAAGCCATGGTGAAAATCCAAACGACCCGATGAACAAGGCAATCTACGACTGGCGCCAAATCAACAACGGCCCACGCCTCGCCGTCGCCACCATGCCGCACGCGGAGTGCGCCTCGTTTGCCATCCATGTGCCCGCTGGCAGCCGCGATGAATCCAACCTGCCCGCTGGCCTCGCCCACTTCGTCGAACACATGGTCTTCAAAGGCACGCACAGCCGCAGCGCCCGCGACCTGACCTTTGAGATCGAAAATGTCGGCGGCCAAATCAACGCCTGCACCAGCGAGGACCAAACGACCTACGAAGGCCGCGCCGATGCCGATCAACTCGCCACGCTCGCCGGCGTGATCAGCGACATGGTCTGGAACCCAACCTTTCCCGATGCGGAAATCGAACTCGAACGCGAAGTGATCTACGAGGAAATCACCCTCTACCGGGAATCACCCTCCGATCACATCGGCGACCTGATCTCCAAAGCGCTCTGGGGCGACCACCCGCTCGGCAACCCGATCTCCGGCAGCGCCAAAAGCATCGCCCGCATCACCCGCCAGCACCTGCTCGATTTCACCGCACGCCACCACTTCCGCAATGACATGGTGATCGCCGCCGCCGGACCTTTCAGCCTCGACGAGGTCCACACACTCATCCGCCCGCTGCTGCCAAAAAATTTCCAAGATGGCAGCCGTCCAACACCATTCGAGCCGCGTCCATCTACGATGAACATCGTAGATGAGTCCCGCGACACCGACCAACTCCAGCTCGCTCTCGCATGGCACACCCCCGGCCGCCACTCCCCACAACGCCACGCGCTGCGATTGCTCAGCCTCATGCTGGGCGAATCCGCGAGCTCGCGACTCTTTCTCGAACTCCGCGAAAAACGCGGACTCTGCTACCAGATCGCCAGCGATGTGAGCTTTCTCCATGAGACCGGCGCCTTCGAAATCCATGCCGGACTCGCCCCCGAAGGCCGTAACGCGGCACTCGAATGCATCCACGCGGAGATCAACGACCTCGCCACCCGCGGCCCCGCCGATGGAGAATTGGAACGCGCCAAACGCCTCGCCATATCACAAAACAAGCAGGCACTCGAATCCACCGCCTCCCACGCGACATGGGCCGGCGAGTGCCTGCTCGAGTTCGGCCACATCCCCCACCCGCTCGAATGGCGCGACCAAGTGCTCGCCGTCACACACGACGAAATCCAATCAATCGCCTCACAAATTTTCTCCGGCCAAACACCCGCAATGGCGGAAATCAAACCCGACGCGACCTAAGCCACCGCCCTCACGCCATGCCCTTCCACCCATTCAGCCGCGAACACCTCGCCGCCGTCACGCTGGGCACCTGCATCACCGCGGCCCTGCTCATCGCCGCGAAGTCAAATCCCCGCAGGCGACACCTCGTCACCCGCCTGCTCGCCTTCACCAACCTCGCAGCCTACCCGCTCAACCTCATCGCATGGAAAACTCACGACCAAGCGATCGGCCTCGAAAACCTCCTGCCACTCCACCTCTGCGACATCGCCGCCTTCATCGCCGGATTCGCCCTGCTCACAGGAAATCCGCTGCTGCGCACACTCACCTACTTCTGGGGACTCGCCGCCACGCTCCAAGCCCTGATCACCCCCGCGATCTCGGCCGATTTCCTCACGCCTCCCTTCATCACCTTTTTCATCCAACACTTCGCGATCGTCGCCGCCGCGATCCACATCCCTCTCGTCGAAGGCTGGCGCCCAAAATCCCCCCTCTGGAAATCCCCCTTCGACGCCTACCTCGGCGCCCTCGCCTACATGCTTTTCTCGATCGCCATCAACCAATGGCTCGGCACCAATTTTGGCTTCACCTCGCGCCCGCCCGACAAGGCCAGCATGATCGACCACCTCGGCCCATGGCCATGGTACCTCGCATCGTTCCAACCCCTCGCCTTCTCGCTCTTCTTCATCCTCGCCATCCCGCTGCACCGCCTCCGGCCAGCCCGACCCGATACCCCTTGAACCCGCTCAAGCCCCTTACTTGCTGGGATTTTGCGAATCGAAAAAACAAATCCGGCCGCAAGCCTCGCTGTCTTCCTGCAAGAGCCCATGACCACACTCAGCCTCATGCCCGAAAACAAACCCGCGCCCACCGAATGGCGCGACTGGTTGGCACTGCACGCCCCCAAGCTGCTGCTTTTCGCCCGCCAACAGACTCGCTCCCGCGAGGACGCGGAGGATGTCCTGCAGGACGCGCTGGTGAAGCTCGTGGACAAACTTCGCAACGATCAGTTCATCGGCGGATCCGAAGCTTGGCAGCCCTACCTCTACGCGACCATCCGCCGACTCGCCATCGACCTCAGCCGCCGCGATGACCGCAGAAAACGCCGCGAAGACACAGTCGCCGGCGACCGCCCGGAATTCGACGCCAACGGCTCACACCCATGGTTCGAATCGGATTCCTCCGACGATGAAACCCGCAGCCAACTCGAATCCAAACTCAAGGAACTCCCGCAAAAATTCGCCGAGGTGATCCTGATGAAAATTTGGGGCGAACGCACCTTCGCCGAAATCGCCGAAATTCTCGACATCTCACAAAACACCGCCGCCTCACGCTACCGCTACGGACTCGAGGCCTTGAAAAAATCACTCGGCAGCGCCCGCCGCCGCGGAGACCTCTCGATCTGAACCATCACTGCACGCCACCGCCATGCACGACGACACATCACACCTCGAAGCCGAACTCCTCAAGCTCCGCCCCGCAGGTTCGCATGACCAACTCATCGACCGGCTCGAAGCCTGCGCCCGCGGCGATTGGTCGGAACCACTCGACGACGAACTCGAACTCGAAGAAAAACTTCGCACCAACGCACCCGCCCGCCTCGACCCCGCGCTGATGGCTTCACTCGAAGCGATCTGCACCGCGATCCCATTTCCAAAAGAGAAAAACATCGTCGGTTTCCCAAAATCAAAATCCCGCCCGCCCACATCCAAACGCAGGCAATTCGCCGCCGCCGCTGCCATTGCTCTGCTAGGCGCCGCAACCGCCTTGCTCATCCCCATGAAGGGCAACAGCCCCTCCGCCACCTCAGGCAACTCGCCCTCAGGCCAAGCCATCCAAGCCAATAACGCCATCCTTACCCCCGCCTCATTCAAACGCGGCCTCACCGCCGCCAGCGATGAAGGCGTGGTCTGGCAATCCAACCAACGCCCGCACCGCGTGCTGAAATTCACTTACCAAGACTGCGCCACACTCCGCGACGACAAGGGCCGCACCTATGAGGTCGAACAACCACGCGTGGAATATGTGCTCGTCCCCGCCAAAACGGACTGAACGCACAATTTGAACAAATCCGACGAACTACTACGCTCATCGTATCAAAATAACCGATATGAACTACGGCCGAATCCTCACTGCAGTCACCGTCAGCCTCATGGCCACCCGCGCACCGGCCGTTGAGGCCCCGGCTGATGACGCACCGCCGCCCGCACGCAGCCTCGCCCGTGAAAACGAATCGGCCATGCCACCCGCCCGCCAAGCGAACACCCCAGCTCCTCGCGTGGCACCACCGGCCCAAAACGGGAACGCTCAGAACGCCAAAGCCGGCAACGCGTTTCTTGGCGTCGTTTCCGAACCCGTGCCGGAAACCTTTGCCTCCCACTTCGGCATCGATAAAGCCATCATCGTCAAAGGACTCATGCCCGATGGCCCCGCCGCCCAAGCCGGCATCGCCGCCAACGACATCATCACCCACATCGGCGGCCAAGCAATCCAGTCACCCGACGAACTCACCCGCAATGTTGCCTCCCATCAGCCCGGCGAAAAAATCCGCGTCGCCATCATCCGCAAAGGAAAGTCCCAAGACCTCGATGTGACCCTCGGTCAACGCCCGAACAATTTCGCCGAGGCCACACCCGAACCGCGCGACGCGAAGCCCGACCTCAACGCGATCCCCAACGAACTCCGCGAGCGAGCCCGCCAAATGCTCGGCGAAAACTTCGGCGAGCGCGAAATGAACTTCGAGCAACAACTCCAAGGCATGTTCCCTGAAATGAATGATGCCATGAAACAACTGCGCCAGCACATGGAAAATGCCATGCGCAACCTCGAGGCGCCAAAGATCTCCCGTGAACGCGGCATCCAACTCCAACAAGGCACGACCTTCCGACTCAGCGATGAAAAAGGCTGTGTCGAAGTCCAAACCAACAATGGCAGCAAGGAAGTCACCGTCCGCGATGCCGACCAAAAAATCGCATGGAGCGGCCCCTGGGACACCGCACAGGACAAAGCCGCCGCACCCGAAGATGTGCGCCAACGCATCGAAGCTCTCAACATCGACTCATGCTTCCGCAGCAACGGCTTCAGCCTCCGCTTTGGCAACATTCCCGACAACAAATGAGCCGCATGCCACTCCAACCGTTTTTTCATGGGTAAACAACGCGTCGGGTTTTCGCGTTGATGGTGTAACCCGCGTCGGATGCGTCCGGCGCGGGTTTTTCATGTCGACTAGGCATAGAGCATTTTCAAAAATTGTGATACCGCAAAAAAGTGGCGGCGGTTTTCAACCGCCATGCCAAATACATTTAGAAAGATAGGCTTGGCGGTTAAAAACCGCCACCACGATTTGATCATCGTAGCTATGCAATTTTTTAAAATGCTCTAAAACCGCCGCACCACAGTATCCACGCGCTGACGCTCATCAGCCTCGGGATAATCAAGCGTGTAATGAAGCCCGCGTGATTCCTTGCGGCGCAGCGCACATTCAACGATCAAACCCGCAACCGCCACCAAATTTCGCAGTTCGAGGATGTCGGAATTCACTCGGTGACCCCAATAAAACTCGCGCACCTCGCGCTTGAGGTTTCGCAAACGCGCCGCAGCTCGCCGCAGACGGTTGTCGGTGCGCACGATGGAAACATAGTCCCACATCAAAAGGCGGATTTCATCCCAGTTGTGATAAATGACCACCAATTCATCGGGCTCGGCAGTGTCGCCATGCTCCCACTCAGGGATCGTCGGCGGATTCGGCGCCTCCTTGCCCGGCGGGTAAAG
>Ga0208595_1000336_pt1 | contig 18215 bp, 19 predicted proteins | sample LakMenEpi28Jun11_FD_150742 | JGI IMG/M metagenome (GOLD analysis project Ga0208595, IMG submission 150742) | Freshwater microbial communities from Lake Mendota, WI - 28JUN2011 deep hole epilimnion (SPAdes) | ecosystem: Environmental > Aquatic > Freshwater > Lake > Epilimnion/Euphotic zone ...
TACTTAACTTTTGACTTCATAATTGTATTTTAAATTTTTAGCAAAATATAAAAAAATATGATACCACAACTATTATTTACATTATTTTTTACAACAAATTTTTAATTATAAAATTTCGATTTATTTTTTGGAAAGAAAGTAATTATTTATATATTTGCACCCGCATTGAGAAATGCAAAAATATTTAATGGCGAGATAGCTCAGTTGGTTAGAGCGCAGGATTCATAACCCTGAGGTCACGGGTTCAACTCCCGTTTTCGCTACGATTAAAAACCCTAACTTCTTAATAATTAGATGTTAGGGTTTTTTTAGTACTTCTAAACAGAAAACGAATTGACATTTAAAATCTAATTTCCAAAAACGAATTGATTTTAGTTATTATTTTTTCTCAAATTTTTGTTATTGAATCCTATTTTTTTCGCACTTTTGCATAGCAAAAATTATAGCTATGCCAAAAATTTCAAACAAAGGGATTCAAATGCCTGAATCGCCAATTAGAAAATTAGTTCCTTATGCAGAAGGCGCTAAAAAACGTGGAACAAAAGTATACCATTTAAATATTGGTCAGCCCGATATTAAAACACCTGAAGTAGCTTTACAAGCTGTAAAAGACTTCGATATAAAAGTATTAGAATACAGTCATAGTGCTGGATTTGAAAGCTATAGAACCAAACTTTCAGCTTATTATAAAAATCAAGGTTTACCCGTAGATACAAAAGACATTATCATTACAACAGGTGGATCTGAAGCACTTATGTTTGCTTTAGGATCTACTTTAGATAATGGTGATGAAGTAATTATTCCAGAACCTTTTTATGCCAATTATAATGGTTTTGCTACGGCAAGTGGTGTAAAAGTTGTACCTGTAATTTCGGGAATTGAAACTGGTTTTGCATTGCCACCAATGGAAGCGTTTGAAAAATTAATTACGCCAAAAACAAAAGCCATAATGATTTGTAATCCTGGTAATCCTACAGGATATTTATATTCTGAAGCGGAAATAAACAAATTGGCTGAAATTGTAAAAAAACACGATTTGTTTTTAATTGCAGATGAAGTGTATAGAGAATTTACCTATGATGGATTAAAACATTATTCGGTATTAAACGTTCCTGGTTTAGAGCAACACGCGATTATGATTGATTCAGTTTCGAAAAGATTTAGTATGTGTGGTGCAAGAATTGGTTGTGTGGTTTCTAAAAATGCTGAATTTATGGCAACTGCTATGAAATTCGCACAAGCACGTTTGAGTCCACCTACCTATGCACAAGTAGCCAGTGAAGCTGCATTAGATACCCCACAAAGTTATTTTGATGAAGTAATTACTGAATATGTTGACAGAAGAAATACGTTAGTGGAAGAAATGGAAAAAATTGAAGGCGTTACTATTGCTAAACCAAAAGGTGCTTTTTACTGTATTGCTAAATTACCTGTAAAAAATGCAGATAACTTTGCACAATGGCTTTTAGAAGAATATGATTTTAATGGTGAAACCGTTATGGTAGCTCCTGCAGCAGGCTTCTACTCTACTCCAGGTGTTGGATTAGATGAAATAAGAATGGCTTATGTTTTGAAAAAAGAAGATTTAATTAAATCGGCTCAAATTTTAAAAGAAGCATTAAAGGTTTATAAAGATTAAGTTTCTATTTATATAAAATAAAAAAATCCCGCTAATTGCGGGATTTTTTTATGTTTCTATATTTTAAAACAAATCACTATGAGTGCCTGTATTGGTAAATAAGAGAGTTAGTTCTTGATCATTTTGCATCCAAATTAAAAGCCAATCTCCTTTAATATGACATTCCCAACAATTTTCATAGTTCCCAGATAATTTGTGAGGCTTATACTTTGCTGGTAATTTTCCTGTATTTGAAAGAATAGAAATTACTTTTTGTATAAGTTCCATATCGTAGCCTCGTTTTTTGCAAAGTTTTAATTCTTTTTCAAAACGATTTGTAGTAATAATAGTGTACATTAACTCAAAACCTTTTCAAAAAGGTCATTTGCATCTTTATATTTTTTAACACGACCTTTTTTAACATCTTCCAAAGACATTTCTATAGCCGATTTTTTTGAAACCGTTTTAAAAACTCCAATAGATAAAATATAATCAATTGTTTTTTTTGCAATTGGATTTTTAGCGTCGAATTTTAATGTTATTTCTGCCATAATTTTAATTTTATCATACAAATATACAAAAAATTGAATATGCTATAAAATAGCAAATTATTATTTAGTTGAGAATGCTATGCTTCTTTTCTAATAATATACGTATAAAACCAAGTAATCGTAAACGTTGGAATGATATCTGTAAACGGAATTAACTCTTCAATAGTTCCAAACAAACCTGCAATTTTTCCGACTGTTCCTTTATACATTAAAACCAAAAGTAATCCTGAAATAGGTGCCCAAATAACATCAAGTGATTCTGCAAATACAGGCACGATATAGGACAACATTCCAATACCATCAAAAATAAGACTTAATATCAGCTTTGTTTTTTTATCGCTTTTATTTACAATCGTTGGTTGTGGTTCTTGATTCATATTTTTATGATATTTTATTGAATACTAAGATACGAATTTATTTCAAAAACTGATAGCTATCACAATAATTAAACACATAGGAACATAGAAAGGGTTATAATAAATTAAGTAGCTTCGCTATACATAGAAAAACATAGATTGGCAATCTTTTTACTTTTACCCTTTACCCAAAACCTTTCACCCTATTACTTTAACTTACTCTTATAATATTTTCTTAATTTATCTAATTTCGGTGCGATAACATACTGGCAATAGCCTTGCTCTTTGTTTTGATTGTAATAATTTTGATGATAGTCTTCCGCCAAATAAAAAACACCCGCTTCTTCTATTTGTGTTACAATTGGATTTGCGTATAATTTTTCTTTTTCAATGAATTGAATATATTTCTCCGCTTTTTCTTTTTGCTCTTTGGAATGATAAAAAATGGCACTTCTGTATTGTGTGCCCACATCGGCGCCTTGTTTATTTAAAGTCGTTGGATCGTGTGTGGCAAAAAATATTTCTAATAAATCTTCATACGCCACTTCTTTCGGATTAAATGTAATTTGAATGCCTTCGGCGTGTCCTGTAGTTTCGTTACACACTTCGCGATAAGCAGGATTTTTTACAAAACCACCCGTAAAACCAGAAACAATTTTTTCTACTCCTTTTACTTCTAAAAAAACGGCTTCTGTACACCAAAAGCAGCCTCCGGCAAACGTTGCCACTTGTACACTATCATTCATAATTTCTTTTTTAACCTCCGTTTTTATATCTGTTAGTTGTGTTTTATTTCCACACGAAAAAAAACTCAAAACAGTACTAATTAATACAATATAGTTCATCTTTTTTTATCAAATTTAGACAATAATACTTAATGATGAACCAATTTAACGTTACTTTTAGATTTGTACAGCAAAGATTTTAATATTCACAATTTCTTTGTTTCTTTGTACAAATTGATATGATGATTAAAGCGAACAATATTAATAAACATTACGGAGATTTACACGTTTTAAAAAACGTAAGTCTTCAAATAAATAAAGGTGAAATTGTTTCTATAGTTGGTCCTTCAGGAGCTGGAAAAACTACCTTGCTTCAAATTTTAGGTACTTTAGATGTTTTAGATAAAAAAGAAAACAAAGCAAGTTCGTTAGAAATTAATGGCACTTCCATTATTAATTTAAAAGATGCGGATTTATCTAAATTTAGAAATTTAAATTTGGGATTTATTTTTCAATTTCATCAACTATTACCTGAATTTACAGCATTAGAAAACGTATGTATTCCAGCTTTTATTGCAAATAAATCGAAAAAAGAAGTAGAAACAGAAGCCATAAAACTTTTAGATTATTTGGGATTATCTCATCGTATTCATCACAAACCAACCGAACTTTCTGGTGGAGAGCAACAACGCGTTGCTGTAGCCAGAGCTTTAATAAACAAACCAGCAGTTATTTTTGCTGACGAACCGTCAGGGAATTTAGACCATACTACTGCTGAAAATTTACATCAATTGTTTTTTAAATTACGTGATGAGTTAGGACAAACCTTTGTTATTGTTACGCATAATGAAGAATTAGCCAATATGGCCGATAGAAAATTGGTAATGATTGATGGCGTGTTACAGAGCTAAGATGACTACTGAAGAATTAAAAAGTTTTTTAGACGAAAAAGTACTGTTGTACAACAATAAAAATTTTATTGAATCGGATCCTGTTCAAATTCCACATTTGTATACTCTAAAGGAAGATATTGAAATTGCTGGGTTTTTAGCCGCAACAATTGCTTGGGGAAATAGAAAAATGATTATTTCAAATTCGCATAAACTTGTGCAAATTATGGGAAATTCGCCGTATGATTTTGTAATGAATCATAAAGAAATCCATTTAGAAAAATTATCAAACTTTGTGCATCGTACCTTTAATGCTACTGATGCTGTAACGTTTATAAAAGCGTTACAACATATTTACAAGAACAATCCCGATTTAGAAAGTGTATTTTCCAAACATATTGAAAATAATTCGACACAAAAAAGCATATCCGAATTTAAGAAAACCTTTTTTGAAATTCCACATTTGCCTCGGACACAAAAACATATTTCAGATCCATTAAATGGTTCTGCTGCCAAAAGAATTAATATGTTTTTACGTTGGATGGTACGAAATGATGCCAATGGTGTAGATTTAGGAATTTGGAAAACCATTCCTACAGCTACTTTATCTTGTCCGTTAGATGTACATTCAGGTAATGTGGCAAGGAAATTACTGCTTTTAACCAGAAAACAAAATGATGCAAAAGCGTTATACGAATTAGATACTAATTTAAGAAAATTAGATGCCAATGACCCTGTAAAATACGATTTTGCTTTGTTTGGATTAGGTGTTTTTGAAGGGTTTTAATAATCGTGGAGAATACCGGATTCGAACCGGTCGCCTCTACGCTGCCAGCGTAGCGCTCTAGCCAAATGAGCTAATCCCCCTTTACTTTTCAAATATAAAAAAAATCCCGACCTAAGTCGGGATAAATATATAAAATAAAAATAATTTTATTAAGATAATGCTGCTTTTACTTGGTCAGCTGCTTCTTGAAACTGAACTGCTGATAAAATTGGCATACCTGAATTGTCAATTAATTCTTTTGCAATTTCTGCATTTGTACCTTGTAAACGAACAATAATTGGCACTTTAATAGCATCACCCATATTTTTATAAGCATCAACTACACCTTGTGCTACTCTATCGCAACGTACAATTCCACCAAAAATATTAATTAAAATAGCTTTTACATTCGCATCTTTTAAAATAATACGGAAAGCGGTTTCAACACGTTTTGCATCTGCAGTTCCTCCAACATCTAAGAAGTTTGCAGGTTCAAAACCAGCGTATTTAATTAAATCCATAGTAGCCATTGCTAAACCAGCACCGTTTACCATACATCCAACCGTTCCATCTAAATCTACATAATTTAAACCAACTTCTTTCGCTTCAACTTCAATAGGATTTTCTTCACGAACATCACGCATTTCAGCTAAATCTTTATGACGGAATAAAGCATTATCATCTAAATCAACTTTAGCATCAACTGCAATAATTTTATTATCTGATGTTTTTAAAACTGGATTAATTTCAAACATAGTAGCGTCTGAACCAATATATGCTTTATATAAAGCATCTACAAATTTTACCATTTCTTTAAACGCTTCACCAGACAACCCTAAATTAAAAGCAATTTGTCTTGCTTGAAATCCTTGTAAACCAACTGAAGGATCGATTTCTTCAGTAAAAATTAAATGCGGTGTATGTTCAGCCACTTCTTCAATATCCATTCCACCTTCTGTAGAATACATAATCATATTACGACCTTTACCTCTATTTAATAAAACAGACATATAAAATTCTTTCGTTTCAGATTCACCTGGATAATATACATCTTCAGCAATTAAAACTTTATGAACTCTTTTTCCTGTTGGAGGTGTTTGAGGCGTAATTAAATCCATACCAATAATTTGACCCGCAATTTCTTTAACTTGGTCTAAATTTTTAGCTAATTTAACTCCACCACCTTTTCCACGACCACCTGCGTGAATTTGAGCTTTAATTACATGCCAACCTGTACCGGTTTCAGCAGTTAATTGTTTTGCTTTTTCAACAGCTTCTTCTGCATTATTGGCCACATGACCACGTTGTATGCGCACGCCATAGCTTGCTAATATTTCTTTACCTTGATATTCGTGTACGTTCATAATTGTGTATGAGTTAATCTTGTTTAAAGTGGCACAAAAATAATAAAGTAATTGGTAATTGACTAATTTTATTCTGATTTTTAAAATTAAATTTGATAATTTAGTATAGCTATTGTTATATTTATAACATTTTGTTATTTAATTATTTTATTTGTGTAATAATTTTAGTTTGGAAATTATCTAAACTACTTTTGCAAAAAAAATAAAAATGCAAAATTCAGAATTAGTACAAGTAGCAAAAGAATTTGGATGTCCATTATATGTGTACGATGCCGAAAAAATTATATCACAATATCATCGATTAACTAAAGCTTTTCATAAGATAGAAAATTTTAAAATTCATTATGCCGTAAAAGCACTTTCAAATGTTTCAATATTAAAATTATTAAAAAAAGAAGGCTGTGGTTTGGATACCGTTTCTATTGAGGAAGTATTACTTGGAATACATGCCGGTTTTCAACCTAACGAAATTATGTATACCCCAAATGGTGTTTCTTTTGAAGAAATTGAAAAAGTAGCAAAAATGGGTGTTCAAATAAATATTGATAATCTTTCCATTTTAGAACATTTTGGCGCTAAACACCCAACAATTCCAGTATGTATTCGAGTAAATCCGCATGTTATGGCTGGAGGAAATGCGAATATTTCTGTTGGACATATTGATAGTAAATTCGGAATTTCTATTCATCAATTGCCACATATAGTAAGGATTGTAGAAAATACAAAAATGCATATAAATGGTATTCATATGCACACAGGATCTGATATTTTAGATGTTGAAGTATTTTTATATGCTGCCGAAATTTTATTTGAAACTGCCAAACAATTTAAAAATCTTGATTTTATTGACTTTGGAAGCGGATTTAAAGTACCTTATAAAAAAGGTGATATTGAAACGGATATTGAAGAATTTGGTAGAAAATTAAGCAAGCGTTTCCTCGCCTTCGAAAAAGAATATGGTAGAAATTTAACTTTAGTATTTGAACCTGGTAAATTTTTAGTTAGCGAAGCAGGTGTTTTTTTAGCTAAAGTAAATGTTGTAAAACAAACTACTTCAACAGTTTTTGCTGGTGTTGATACCGGTTTTAATCATTTAATTCGACCGATGCTTTATGGAGCAGAACATCACATAGAAAATATATCAAACGCAAAAGGAAAAGAACGATATTATTCTGTTGTCGGATATATTTGTGAAACTGATACTTTTGCAACAAACAGAAGAATATCAGAAATACATGAAGGTGATATTTTAAGTTTTAAAAATGCTGGTGCCTACTGTTTTTCAATGTCATCTAATTATAATTCAAGAGTGAAACCTGCTGAAGTTTTATGGAAAAACGGTGCAGCCCATTTGATTAGACAACGAGAAACTTTTGATGATATTTTAAGAAATCAAGTTGAAATTGAAATATAGAAAACATAAAAAAAGGACTGATATTTCAGTGCTTTTTTTATCTATTTTAGTATCTCTTCTAAAACTTCAGATTGCGTGCCGTTTGGCATAGTAATCTTTAATTTTTGAGCTAAAGTTGGGGCTATTTGTGTAATTGTTTTTTTGTTGAACGATTCTCCTTTTTTAATTTTCCATCCATAAAACAGACAAGGAACATGTGTGTCATAAGAATATGGCGATCCATGTGTAGTTCCAGTAGAAGAATATTCCATAAAACCAGGCTTAAACAACAAGACTAATTCGCCGTTTTGTTTTGGATCGTAACCATTTGAAATAATTTGTAACAATTGATTATTTGAACCCGAATTTTGAATTTCTTCTTCTGTAAAAACATTACTAATAAAGTTTTGTGAAAGTAAAAACGTTTTAAATTTTTGTTTAACATCATTTAATTCAAATCCTTTTTGTTTGGCTTTTTCTTTATTAATAAAAACATTGAAATTTGAATAGTCCAATAACAAATTTTCGCCAAATGTTTTTTGAGAAAAATCGATTATACTTTGTTGTATGTTTTTACTATTTAAACTTTCTACCTCGTATTTATTATCTTTTAAATATGTAGCGTTTTCAGCACCAGCATGATCTGCTGTTAAGAAAACTAAATAATTACCTTTACCCACTTTTTCATCTAAATAAGTTAAAAAATCGGCTATTGTTTCATCTAAACGTAAATACGTGTCCTGTAATTCTATGGAACGTGGGCCTAAAACATGACCTACATAATCAGTAGATGAAAAACTCATCGTAAGAAAATCAGTAATTTCATCTGCACCCATTTTCTCATTTTCGATGGCTTTCTTAGCAAAATCTGCAATTAAATTATTTCCGTAAGGTGTGGTTCGTAAAACTCCGGCATCATTATTTGTAAACATTTCTTTCGTATCGTATGGAAAGAAAGGCGTTTTCTTAAATAATTTCCCTTCGTAGGGATTATTATCGTTTAAACTTTCGTTATAAATTTCTTTTGGTTTTAATAAATCCCAACCTTTTTCAATATATTTAATGTAGTTTTTTTCCTCATTAAATTGAATCGTCCAGTCTGGTAATTTATTTCCATAAAAAGAACTTGAAATAAAGTTTCCTGTTTTAGTATACCAAAAAGCCCAATCTGCGAAATGTCCGGCTGGTAAAATTGCTCCCCTGTCTTTAATACTTATTCCAATTACTTTACTTTTAAAATTTGTAGCTAATTTCAATTCATCTGTAATTGTTGTGCTAAAAAGATTTTTTGGCGACATTTTTCCTTCAGATTCTGTTCCTTCAACTAAAGTAATAACGGAAGCATCATCAGTGCAATACATTTCTTTGCCAGTAGCTTTATTAAACCAATCGTTACCTACAATTCCATTTACATTTGGTAATGCACCAGTAAATATTGCGGCGTGACCTGGAGCTGTATAGGTTGGCATATAATTATAATGCATATTATGAAAAGTAAATCCTTTTGCCATTAATTTTTTAAAACCATTGTTTGAAAAATCATTTGAAAAACGATATAAATACTCCATTTTCATTTGATCAACAACAATTCCAACCACTAATTTTGGCTTATCTTGTGCGTTTAAAACAAAACTGAATAAAATTAAAAAGAAATATAAATATTTTTTCATATAATAAATTTTTACAAATATATGTAAAAAATGGGTAAAATATTTTTAGAAAACAAAAAATATGACTAAATTTGTCATGACAAAAAAAGATAAGTGATGAAAAATATATTAAGAAACGCCAGATTAAAAAATCAGTTACGGACAATTGATGTTGCAATAGCGCTTGATATTGATCAATCTTTAATCAGTAAATATGAAAATGGTTCAAGAAAACCAACCAAAGAACAACTACTAAAATTGTCAGAAATTTTACAATTAAATTACGAAGACTTATTAATTACGTGGCTTAAAGAACGAATTTATGACGAAATTGGTCAAGATGAATATGCTTTAAAAGCAATGATGATTGCTGAAGAAGAAATTAGATATTATGCATCATTTAAAAGACAGAAATTATCTGACGATTTAGAAAATATTCTTTTAAAAATAGATGAACTAAAAAAAGAATTAGATAGATACAGAAATAACGATAGTTTTAGAATTACTCAAGCATTAGAATTAGAATATACTTTTGAAAGCAATAAAATCGAGGGCAATACTTTAACCTTACAAGAAACAGATTTTATAATCAACGAAGGACTTACTATTTCTGGAAAAAGTATGCGTGAGCATTTAGAAGTTTTAAATCATAATGAAGCTATTGATTATATTAAAGATTTAGTTCAAAATGAAATTTCAATTTCTGAAAGACAAGTATTATCTATTCATAATTTAATACTGAGAGGTATTTATCCGGAAGATGCTGGAAAATATAGAAAAGTACAAGTAATGATAAAAGGCAGTAAACATATTCCACCACAACCTTTTTTGGTTGCAAAAGAAATGGAAGAGCTCTATTTATGGTACTTTGAAAATAAAAAAAGATTGCACCCAGTAATTTTAGCTGCGGAAATGCATGAAAGATTGGTTTGTATTCATCCTTTTATTGATGGAAATGGAAGAACATCGCGCTTGTTAATGAATTTAATTTTACTTCAAAATGGTTATGTTATAGCTAATATTAAAGGAGAATTAACTTCCAGAATGAAATATTATAATGCTTTAGAAAGTTGTCATGCAGAAAAAAACAAAGAAAACTTTTTATTATTTATTGCACAAACAGAACTTGATTGTTTGGAACGCTATCTTTCTATCCTCAAACCTAATTAATCCCGATACTTCGGGATTAATTTTTATTTTCTAATAAAGGTACGAATTTAAAATCTCCATATTCGGTTTTTTCAAATTGCGTTTCGTTTTTTCGTATCAAAAGGGTCATAATTTGCTCTGTTTCTCCAACAGGAATCACTAACCTTCCGCCTATTTTTAATTGCGACATTAATGCTTGTGGAATTGATGGTGCACCAGCCGTTACAATAATACTATCAAAAGGTGCTTCTTTTTCTAAACCAATATAACCATCGCCAAAAACAAATAATTTTGGTCTAAAACCTAAAGTTGGTAATAATCTTGATGTTTTTTTAAATAGTTCGTTTTGTCTTTCAATCGAATAAACTTTTGCGCCTAAAGTTACTAAAACAGCTGTTTGATAGCCACTACCAGTACCGATTTCTAAAATTTTATGATCTTTTTCTATTTGTAGTAATTCACTCTGAAAAGCTACAGTATAAGGTTGAGAAATCGTTTGTCCTGCCCCTATCGGAAACGCTTTATCTTGATAAGCAAAATTTTCAAAACTGGAATCTAAAAATAAATGACGCGGTATTTTGCTGATAGCTGCCAAAACATTTTTATCTGTAATTCCTTTTTCTTCTAACTGTTTTACGAGTTGATTTCTAAGCCCTTGATGTTTGTTTGTATCTTTCAATTTTTGAAGTAAATTATTGATGTAAAATTAGATGGAATTTTCTCAAAAAACAAGAAAATTAAATACCAAAATCTAAAACACAAATTACAATCTGAAAATTAAATTGTTAAGAAAAAAATGAATTCTGAAAATGTTGGAATTTGGAATTTTAAAATCTTGTAAATTCTTATTTTATTACTATTTTTGATGAAATTTATTTTTATGTTAAAAGTCGGAGTTTTAGGTGCTGGTCACTTAGGAAAAATACATTTACGATTATTAAATCAGTCAGAAAAATACGAACTAGTTGGTTTTTTTGATCCTTTTGAGGAAAATGCAAATAAAGTCGCTGCAGAATTCGGTTATAAAAAATTTGATTCTATAGAAAGTTTAATTGCCGCAGTTGATGTGGTAGATATTGTTACTCCAACGATTCAACATTTCGAATGTGCCAAAATGGTTATCGAAGCTGGAAAACATATTTTTATAGAAAAACCAATCGCTACAACAGTTTCAGAAGCAGAAGAAATTGTGGCTTTGGCAAATAAATATAACGTTAAAGGTCAAGTCGGACACGTGGAACGTTTCAATCCTGCATTTACTGCTGTGAAAGATATGATTGATAAACCTATGTTTATAGAAACGCATCGCTTGGCAGAATTTAATCCGCGCGGTACTGATGTCCCTGTAGTTTTAGATTTAATGATTCACGATATTGATGCGATTTTAAGCGTAGTAAAATCGAAAGTAAAAACAGTAAATGCAAGTAGCGTTGCTGTAATTTCTGATTCTCCAGACATTACCAATGCGCGTTTAGAATTTGAAAATGGTTGTGTGGCGAACATAACAGCGAGTAGAATTTCTATGAAAAATATGCGTAAATCACGTTTCTTTCAAAAAGATGCTTACATTTCTGTAGATTATTTAGATAAAATTTGCGAAGTCGTTCGTATGCAAGACGCACCAGAAATTCCGGGCGATTTTGATATGATTTTACAAAATGCGGAAGGTGTGAAAAAACAAATTTATTTCGATAATCCAAATGTAAATCCAAACAACGCCATTTTAGACGAATTGGAATCATTTGCAGATGCTATAAATAATAACACAACTCCAATTGTAACTTTAGAAGATGGAACAGAAGCGTTGCGTGTAGCGTACATGATTATAGAATCTATGGGAAAATAATTTTCTATAACTTGAAACCTTAAACTTGAAACAAAATACATAATGAAACAAATAGCCGTAATAGGATCAGGAACAATGGGCAACGGAATTGCTCATACTTTTGCACAAGCAGGATTTACCGTAAAATTAATTGATATTTCTGAAAAATCATTAGAAAAAGGAATGGCAACTATTGCCGCTAACTTAGACAGAATGGTTACTAAAGGAAATATTACTGAAGAAGACAAACACAAAACCATTTCAAATATTATCACTTATACGGATATTAAAGATGGCGTTGTGGGTTGCGATTTGGTTGTTGAAGCTGCAACAGAAAATGTAACGCTTAAAATGAATATCTTTAAGCAATTAAGTGATATTTGCGACCATAATGTTATTTTAGCATCGAATACGTCTTCAATTTCTATTACACAAATTGCAGCACAAGTGGTTCATCCGGAACGAGTTATTGGAATGCATTTTATGAATCCAGTGCCAATTATGAAATTAGTTGAAATCATCCGTGGCTATTCTACTTCAGATGAAGTAACTAAAATTATTATGGATTTATCTGAAAAATTAGGTAAAACACCAACAGAAGTAAACGATTATCCAGGTTTCGTAGCCAACAGAATTTTAATGCCAATGATTAACGAATCTATTGAAACCTTATATAATGGCGTGGCGGGCGTATCTGAAATTGATACCGTGATGAAATTAGGGATGGCACATCCAATGGGACCGTTACAATTGGCAGATTTCATTGGTCTTGACGTTTGTTTGTCTATCTTAAACGTAATGTACGACGGATTCAAAAACCCTAAATATGCACCTTGTCCGCTATTAGTAAATATGGTAATGGCTGGGAAATTAGGTGTGAAATCTGGTGAAGGTTTTTATGATTATTCGGAAAGCAAAAAAGCAGAGAAAGTTTCAAAACAATTTAATTAAGAGCTTTTAGCTTTTAGCAGTTAGCTTTTGCTGACAGCTTAGAGCTAAAGGCTAAATGCTAAAAATGGCAAAAATAATCCCTTTTAAAGCAGTTCGTCCATCGGCAGATAAAGTCGCTTTGGTAACTTGCAGAACCTATGAAGATTATAGTTCTGCAGAGCTTGCGGCTTGGCTTAGTTTCAATCCGTATTCGTTTTTACACGTGATTCATCCAGCGTATGCGAATACTCAAAAGATTACTTTAGACAAGCGTTTTAAAGGTGTTTTGCATAAATATCAGGATTTTAAAAACGAATCTATTTTAATTTCCGAAGAACAACCTATTTTTTATTTGTACGAAATTCAATCGAAAAACCAAACTTTTACTGGAATTATTGCAGGAACTTCTGTAGAAGAATATCAGAAAAATCAGATTAAAAAACACGAAGATACCTTACAATATCGCGTAGAATTGTTTAAAGATTATTTACATCAAACCGGATTTAATACAGAACCCGTTTTGATTACGTATCCTGATTCTGTTGAAATAAACACGTTTATTTCGTTACGTAAAAAGAGTGAGCCCATTTATGCCTTTGCCACTCCAAATAAGGAAAAGCACACGTTATGGAAGATTGATACACAATCAGAAATAGAATGGTTACAAGAACATTTTGAAAACATTCCAAATTTATATATAGCTGATGGGCATCATCGTTCGGCTTCAGCAGAATTATTGTTTGAACAAGACAAACATTTAGGCAATAAAAACCTAAATTATTTTATGAGTTTTTTAATAGCCGAAAGCAATGTAAAAATTTATGAATTTAATAGAATTATACGCGATTTAAATGGTTTATCAAAAGATGATTTCCTTACTAAATTATCGGATAATTTTATCATCAAACCAAAAGATCAAGAATTGTGGAAACCACAAAATAAATTTGAATTTGGAATGTATTTAGATGGCCGTTTTTATGCGTTGTTTTATAAGCAAAATCAAAAAGCGACTTCTGTTTTAGAAAATTTAGATGCACAAATTTTATACGATACAGTTTTGCATCCCTTATTAGGTATAGAAGATTTGCGAAACGACGAACGCATTGATTACATTCCAGGAAAACAAAGCGTTTCCGTAATTAAAGATTTAGTAGATGAAGGCGAATATGAAGTGGGCTTTATGCTCTACCCTACTAATATGACAGAAATTAAAACCATTGCCGATAACAATTTAATTATGCCACCAAAATCAACTTTCATTGAACCAAAGTTTAGAAGTGGATTGGTGGTGTATGAATTGTAAACTTAGATTTAGATAAAAAATATTAATAACACAGATTTAAAAAATTATTAAAATTTAAAAAATTTCTTAAATCTGTGTTTAAAAAAATAATAATGTCAATAGCTAAAAACCTTACCGAGATAAAATCCCAACTTCCAGCTCACGTGACTTTGGTTGCGGTTTCAAAAACCAAACCGGTAGCCGATTTAATGGAAGCCTACAACGCAGGTCAGCTTATTTTTGGAGAGAATAAAATCCAAGAAATGACTGAAAAATGGGAACAAATGCCAAAAGATATCGAATGGCATATGATTGGCCACGTTCAAAGCAATAAAGTCAAATTTATGGCAGATTACGTAAGTTTGATTCACGGTGTGGATAGTTTAAAATTGTTACAAGAAATTAATAAACAAGCCAAAAAACACAATAGAGTAATTGATTGTTTGTTACAAATTCATATCGCAGAAGAAGAAACTAAATTTGGTTTAGATGAGTTCGAATTAGATGAGATTCTGAAACAAGTTCAGAATGAAAAAAGCGAATTTGAAAACATCAGAATCGTAGGTTTAATGGGAATGGCAACCTTCACTGAAAACACAACTCAAATTGAAAAAGAATTCAACCATTTAAAATCGATATTTGATAAAATAAACAAATTATCAATTATCAATTATCAATTATCAATTCTTTCAATGGGTATGTCTGGCGATTATCAACTAGCCATTTCGTGCGGTAGCACAATGGTTCGAATAGGAAGTAGTATCTTTGGAAATAGAAATTATCAATAAGGCAATTTTGAATGTGCCAATTATTGAAATCGAAATACTAAAATTAAAAAAAGAAAGCATATTTATACTATTATCGACATAGAAACCACTGGCGGACAATACAATGAAGAAGGTATTACGGAAATTGCCATTTATAAATTTGATGGTCACGAAGTGGTTGACCAGTTTATTAGTTTGGTGAATCCTGAAAAACCAATTCAGCCTTTTGTGGTAAAATTAACGGGTATAAACAGTGCTATGCTTCGAAGTGCGCCAAAGTTTTACGAAGTGGCAAAACGAATTATTGAAATTACTGAAGGCTCGATTGTAGTAGCACATAACGCCAGTTTCGATTACCGAATTTTACAAATGGAATTTAGACGTTTGGGTTTTGATTTTAAAAAACCAACGCTATGTACTGTAGAATTAGCAAAAAAAATCATTCCCGATTTGCCTTCATATAGCTTAGGAAAATTAGTACGTTCATTAGGAATTCCAATGGCAGACAGACATAGAGCAAGTGGTGATGCTTTGGCAACGGTTAAATTATTCAAGATGCTTTTAGCAAAAGATTTGACTAAAGAAATTGTAAAAAGTTATATCAAAACTGAAATAAAAGCAGGATTATCGCCTAAACTATTAGATATTATTGAGAAACTTCCATCAAAAACAGGTATCTATTATATTCATAATGAAAAAGGCGATTTAATTTACATTGGAAAAAGCAAAAATATTAAAAAACGTGTCAATCAGCATTTTACAGGTGTAAATTCTAAAAGTAAAAAAATTCAACGTGATGTATATACCGTTACATTTGAAGAAACTGGTAGCGAACTAATTGCTTTATTGAAAGAATCGGAAGAAATTAAAATCAATAAGCCTTTATATAATAGAGCACAGCGCAAAAGTATTTTCAATTTTGCTATGTATTCACATATAAATAATGATGGTTACTTAGCAATAACTATTGAAAAAGCAGATGGAAGAAAAAAAGAAATTACCTCGTTTATAAGCTTACAAGAAGGGAAAAACTTTCTTTTTAAATTAACATCTGAAAATCAATTATGTCAGAAAATTAACGGACTTTACAATACAAAATCGGCTTGTTTTCAATATAAAATAAAAGAATGTAATGGCGCTTGCATACAGCTTGAAAGTCCAGAAATATATAATGCTCGAGCTAAAAATTGTATTCATAACTTACAATTTGAAAACAACAATATGGTTGTTGTCGACAAAGGTCGAGGAATAGAAGAACGAAGTGCCGTTTTAATTGAAAATGGTGTTTATAAAGGATATTGTTTTTTCGATTTAAACTATCAAATTACGAATGTTGAGATATTAAAAAACATCATTATTCCGATGCAAAATAATAGAGATACCACAACCATCATAAAAAATCATATTAGAAAAAATAGAGTAATGCGAATAATTAAATTTTAGTTTTATTAAAAATAATATGGACAACACCATTGATGCAAAGGAAGAAGATTATTTATACATTCATAAATCTCAAATTGAAAATTCTGGAAATGGATTATTTACAGCAATAAAAATTTATAAGGAAGAAATAATTTCCATTTTTAAAGGTAAAATAATAACAAACACCGAAGCCGAATCTATTGTTGAACATAATGAAGACAAGTATTTTATTAATTTACTTGATGGCACAATTTTAGACTCAAATACTGTAGATTGTTTTGCTAAATACGCAAATGATTCCAATGGTTTTACAAAATCTAAGTATAAAAATAATTCGAAAATCTCGTTAGACGAAGCCAACAACGTTTGTTTAATTGCTACAAAAAACATCAAATCTAATGAAGAAATTTTTTGCAGTTATGGTAAAAGATATTGGAAAAAACACGGCTAACCTAACCAACCTTCTCTAACTTACGCTCCGCAAAGTCTCCGACTTTGAGGTTGTATTTAAAGGTCTCCGACCTTCCTTACCAATTATAAATATTACTAATTGATTGTGGTTTTAAAACATCTATTACTGGATTATTAACTTTAGTAATTGTTATAATTCCATAATCATTTACATAATTAGATGCACTTGAATACAAATAATGAGAAGCTTTGACAACAATACCTGCTCGAACTGGATTCAAATGAATATAATCCAATTTAGACCAAAAAAACTTTTCTGAAAAAATTTCTTCGGGATGATTTCCATATTGCCAAAACTGATATTTTTCATTTCGACTATGACTTTTACAAGCAAATTCAAAACGTTTCAGCATCCAATCAGCTCTGCTTTCTGGTTCTGTTTCTATTTTATGCAAAATGGTCTTTGCAGTAAACTTCTTGAAATCCCGAATCAAATCGGATAATTTATTTTTATCTGATTGTATAATTAAATGAATGTGATTAGACATTATTACAAATCCATACAAAATCATTCCTTTATTTTTGATGCAAAAATCCAAACTTTCAATTATGCAATCTCTATATGCTTTTCTTGAAAAAACATCAACCCAATCCACAACAGTTGCGGTAATAAAATGAGCCTTAGATTGGTCTCTAATTATGTATCCTTCTTTATCTTTCATATTTTTTAGGTCAGTCATAGACTGAAAAACATTACCTCAAAGTCAGAGACTTTGCGGAGCTTTAATATTAATATATTAAAATTACTAAAACTTAAGCAAACTTCTATATGCTCCGCAAAGTCTCCGACTTTGAGGATGTGTTAAAAGGTCTCAGACCTTGATTTCAAATTTCATTATTATTTTTTTTATTTTGTCTTATTAAAGTCAGTCAAAGACTGCAAAACACAACCTCAAAGTCAGAGACTTTGCGGAGCTTGCAAATTATCCCAACCAACCTTCTCTATCTAAACTTCTATACTGAATAGCTTCTGCAATATGATGTGAAAATACATTTTCTGAATTTTCTAAATCGGCAATGGTTCGGGAAACCTTTAAAATCCTATCGTATGCTCTTG
>Ga0208595_1000339_pt1 | contig 18128 bp, 12 predicted proteins | sample LakMenEpi28Jun11_FD_150742 | JGI IMG/M metagenome (GOLD analysis project Ga0208595, IMG submission 150742) | Freshwater microbial communities from Lake Mendota, WI - 28JUN2011 deep hole epilimnion (SPAdes) | ecosystem: Environmental > Aquatic > Freshwater > Lake > Epilimnion/Euphotic zone ...
AGGAGAACGGCACCGTCTTGCCCGATCTTGGCATGGCAACGATGCTGCGATGCCGTGTGCGGTATTTCACCGATGGCGCAGTGATTGGCAGCAAGGCATTTGTCAACGAAGCCTTCGCCGGCGCGAGAGAACGCTTCAGCCCAAGGCGCAAAGACGGCGCGCGAAAATTGAGAGGCAGCGCGCGTCCCGCAACTGACTTGCTATGGAGCGCTCGGGATTTGCGACTGCGTGTTTGAAGCTTCGATGGATGCTTAGCTCGGGATCATTTTCCTTAACCTTTCTCACTTGATCGGCGGAGTCGGCGCGCGCAGTGGAGCAATCGGTTTTTTGCCGGCGCTTGATTGCATGACTCGTCCACTCGGGTCGCGATAAGTGGTGGTGCATGCGCCGCTGGGTTGGCAGCGTGTGGTTGAGCTGCCGGAGACGCGCCCCGTGGGATCGCGAAAGCGCGCTTCGCTGGTGCGCGTAACACCTTCGCGCGTTTCCGCCGTGCCGGCGACCCTCCCCATCGGATCACGATAAGTGGTGCGTGCCGTGCCAGCGGTTGATGCCCTTGTCTCTGCCGTGCCGGCGACGCGCCCCATTGAGTCGCGGTATTCCGTGCGCGATGTGCCGGTCGCCGATTGGCGGGTGACGGCAGTACCGGTGACGCGGCCCATCGCATCGCGGGTGGTTGATTTCACCGTGCCGCTTGCATCGGTGCGGTGGTCGATTGTTTGAATGACTCTGCCGCTGGCATCGCGCACCACCTCGCGAGAGGTTTGCGCCTGTGCGCTGCTGGCGAGAATCAGCAATGGAAAGAAAACACAAAGGTTCATTTTCATACGAAACATCTACCTTTGATTTATCCGCTCGGCAAGTGGCTTTGTGCGGGGGTGCGACTGCCAAAAAATGGCAGCTCTTTCCAAATTCCCCCAATCACAAAAACTTCCCGGGGTTGAGAATGCCCTTTGGGTCGAGGGCGTTTTTGAGTGCGTGGTGCGTGGCTAGCGAGACCTCGCCGATCGCTTGTTTGAGCCAGCGTTTTTTGGCGAGGCCGACGCCGTGTTCGCCGGTGATGGTTCCACCGTTTTCGAGCACCCAGGTGAAGAGCCGGTCGAGAGCATGGTCGGCCTTTTCGCGAGTACTAGGTTCATCGTAGTTTGCGACCATCAGGTTGGTGTGGATGTTGCCATCGCCGGCATGGCCGAAACAGGCCACGGGTATGCCGGTGTCGCGTTGAAGTTTCTTTGCGAAGGTGACGAGTTCGACCAACTTTGAGCGCGGTACGACGATGTCCTCGTTGAGCTTGGTGAGCCCAGTGTCGCGCAGCGAGTAGGAGAACTCCCGGCGCAATTGCCAAATGCGTTCGCAGGATGCTTCGTCGGGCGCACGCTCGATGAAGCAGGCGCCGAGAGATTCTAGCAGAGGCTGGAGCTCGTCGATTTCGGCAGCGACCGCGGCCGGGCGGCCATCGACTTCAACGATCAGGTGCGCGTTGCCCTCGGGAAAAACCTCGGCACCAAGGCGTTTGCGTGCGGCAGCGAGCGTGAAGGCATCGGTGATCTCAAGCGCCGAAGGCAGGTGTCCTGAATTGAGAATCGCTTGGACGGCGGCGGCGGCCAATGAGAACTCGGGGAAAACCGCAGCCAGCATCGCGCGAGCCGGTGCTTTAGGGATCAGCCGCAGCGTGGCTTCGGTGACGATTCCCAGCATGCCCTCGGATCCAGTGAAAAGCCCGATGAGGTCAAAGCCGGTTTTGTTTTTGTGCAGGCGCCCGCCGATGTTCATCACGCGGCCGTCGGCCAGCACGACTTCGAGGCCGAGCACATAATTACGAGTTACGCCGTACTTCAGGCAGCGCGGGCCGCCGGCATTTGTTGCGATGTTTCCACCGATCGAGCATTCCTTGAGTGAGGCAGGATCGGGCGGGTATTCCCAGCCGATCGCGCGCACGGCTTTTTGCAATTCGTGAGTGATCACGCCCGGCTGCACGATGGCCACGCCGTCTTCAGGGTGAATGCCAAGGATCTGGTTCATGCGCATCATCGAGAGCGCGATGCCGCCGCGGATCGGCACGCAGCCGCCGACATAGCCGACCCCCGCGCCACGCGTGGTGACCGGGATTTCATGCTCGCTTGCAAAGCGCATCAGCGCCGCGACATCGGCAGTCGATTCGGCGAAAACCACCGCATCAGGCGGATGGCTGGCATCCCACTTGTCGGTCGAGTGACTGGCGATCAGCTCGGCGCTGGTGCTGACCTTCCCCTTTCCCAAAAGGGAAACGAGTTGCTCAATCCAATCGGCGGTGGGTGCGTTCATCAGGACTCGCCAAGGGTGGCGGGTGGGGTTTATTCGTCAATCCCCTGCTGCGCCTCACGTGTAATGATAGAAATTTGCTTTGAGTGGGTCCGTTGAAGTCGCCGGTGGCTGGACCGGGGGCGGGGAAAAGGGGTTGGGAACTTGGGGCGATGACTTGACAAACCGCAAGGATACATTTTAATTCATGTATGAAGACCATCACAGTCAATGTCTCCGAGCCAGTTTACGGGGAGTTTCAGGATTACGCCCGGAAGGTGGACAGGAAGACTTCCGAGTTGATCCGGGAGGCGATGGAACTCTACCGACAACACTACATGCACCGCACCACATCGCTGCGGGATTGCCGCCCGGCCAGTGTCGGTGGGCCGATTCTGCCGATCACCGGCGAAGACGATATTCTGGGGGGCATGCTCGATGACGCACGGGATTGATACGGATTTCCTCGTCGCGGTGGAGATCCAGGATCATCCGTTTCACCGTGAGGCGACCGCACTTTTGCGATCCTTGCTCACCGCGGGGCATGATTTGGCCGTGATGCCGCAGACGCTCGCGGAGTTCATCCACATTGTCACGGATGGGAAACGGATGCCGCAGCCCTTGACGATAGCGGACGCCATTGCGCGTGCGGAGCACTGGTGGCAGGCGAGAGAGGTGGTGCGGGTCTTTCCCTGCGGGCTGGCTGTCACGGATTTTCTGGCTTGGCTGACGCGATACCAACTGGGCCGCAAGCGACTTCTCGATACGTTGCTGGCAGCGACCTTCCAACATGCCGGCGTGAAACAGCTCATCACGAACAACGAGCGGGACTTCAAGGTGCTGGGATGCTTTGAAATCCTGACGTTCCGAGCCTGACTTTCCAATCGATGAATTGTTATTTCCCTGGCGGGCAACGCATCACACTCACGCGTAGATCTGCTTGTAGTACTCGTCGACCATGCGATCGGCGTCGAAGAACGGCACGACATCATTCATCGAGTTGAGAACGATGCGGCTCCACTCATCGGGCTTGTCGTAATAGGTGGGCAGGATCTTTTCGTTGAGGGCCGAGTAGAAACCGAGCATGTCGTGGCGATCGCGATCTTCCGGTGAAAGGGCGGGATCGGCCGGTGGAATGATGAAGGAGTTTTCACCGTCCTTGGCGAATTCGCAGACCCAACCGTCGTAGGTCGAGAGGTTGACCGAGCCGTTCATTGCGGCGGTCATGCCTGAGGTGCCGGAGGCCTCGCGGGTGACGATCGGGTTGTTGAGCCAGATGTCCGATCCGTTTTTGAGGAAACGGGAAAGTTCGAGTTCGTAGCCGACGAGCACTGTGGCATTCGGGTAATCGCGGGTCAGGCGGATGAGATGGTTGAAGATTTCGATCGCGGTGTAATCGAAGGGATAGGGCTTGCCTGCCCAGATGATTTGCACCGGGTATTTCGAGTTGTTGAGCATCGCGCGGAACAACTGGATGTCGCGCGTGATCAGATCCGGGCGCTTGTAGGCGGCGAAACGGCGGGCCCACACGATGGTCAGCACATCGGGCTTGAAGAGCTTGCCGGTTTGGTCGGCCACGACGCGGAACAAACGTTCCTTGAGCTCGCGCTTGCGGTGGCGCAGCTCTTCGTTCGAGCCAGTGACGCGTGAGTGTTCGATGCCGTGATCGGCCCAATACTTTTTGTTCTGCGCATTGGTGACATGGGTGATCTCGCAGATGTTCGGATAATCCTTCCACATCTGGCGCGAGACTTCGCCGTGAAGTTTCGAAACTCCATTGGCGATGCGCGCCATGCGCAGCGCGGCCAGCGAGTGGTTGAACTCGTCGCCTTCGATGCCGGTGATCTTGCGAACCTCTTCTTCGGAAACGCCGCCAAAGAAGCTGAAATCCTTGAGCAGATTGAATTCATGACGCTCATTGCCGGCTTCTTCGGGAGTGTGCGTGGTGAAAACCAAACGCTTCTTCACCTCCTCAAGGCTGTGGTGTTTTTCGTAAAGATGGAATGCGGCGGAAAGCCCATGTGCTTCGTTGAGGTGCCAGATTTCCGGATCAACACCGAGTTCGTCGAGCAGACGCGCGCCACCCGCGCCGAGGATGATGTATTGCGCGATGCGACGGCGGTGATCCTGATCGTAAAGACGATGCGTGATCTCACGCGAGAGCGAATCGTTTTCCTCAATGTCGGTGCTCAGGAAGAACATCGGCACGGTGCCAAAAATGTCGCCCGGCAGGAACATCGCCTTGACCCACACCGGATGACCGTGAACCGACACGGTGAAGCGGATGCCGGTGTCCTGCAGGAAGGCGTATTCTTTTTTGCGGAACTGAATAGCGAGCTCGCGATCCTCACCGCGGGCCTGATTGTAGTAACCATAGGTCCAGAGGATGCCGATGCCGCAGAGGTTTTGTTTCAGGTCGGCCGCCGCACGCATGTGGGATCCGGCCAAAAAGCCGAGACCACCGGAGTAAATTTTGAAGCTCTGATCGATCGCAAACTCGCAGGAAAAATACACCGCGCTCTTGGCGTACTGCGGATCGATCTCGTAGCTGTGCGAAAATGGCTTGGGGAGAAAAGAAGATGGCATGTTGGAGTTGTTGTAAAAGGTGTGCTGTTGAATGTGACCGACGCGATGGCGGTTGGATTAAATTTTGATTATGTGAAATTATTGAACGCCGCCGCGGTGGCGGACACGGATCCATTCTGCTGCTCATTTCATACCAATTCACCAAAAATCCCGGAAAGCGCCTCCTGCCACAGGCTAAGGCCCAGCAAGTTCCATCCGCCGCCGATCTTGTCAAAAACGCCATCACGGCTGAGGAAACCGTCCTTTTGTAAATACCGACCGAATGGTATTATTTGAAATATCTTCATTTTAAAGCGCTTGCAATCGGTGCTGGCGTCCGGGCGTGGACGATTTAGCCTGTGTGGAATCCCTGTGACTGCCGAGAAAATCATTTGTTCGCTGTTTGAAGACATTGAATCCTGGAAGGTCTTTGCGTCGGGTCATGCGGAGGGTCGGGTGAGTCGCGGCGAGGGTGGGGGCTTGAAATTGGAGTACGATTTTCACGAAGGCGGTGGATTTGTGGCCCTGCGGCGGGAGGTGGCATTTGCGATGCCCGAGACTTTTGAGTTGGGTTTCGACCTCAAGGGTTCGGGCGCGGCGAATGATTTTGAGTTCAAGGTGGCCGATCCGGCGGGCGTCAATGTTTGGCGTCACCGGCGGGAGGGCTTGATATTAGGGAGCGAGTGGCTCGGTTGCCGGGTCTGTGAGCGCGATTTGCCCTTTGCGTGGGGTCCGGCCGGTGGCGGGACGCCATCTGCGGTCGGTGCTGTGGAGTTTGTCGTGACGGCGGCCGCTGGCGGTCGTGGGGTCTTGGAAATTTCAAAACCATGGTTCGAGGATCAATCATTGCATTTGCCCTTGGAGGTCATGGCATCGAGTGGCGCTGGAGCGGCATCGGTCTTGTCGGATGAAAGCGGCGCCCATTGGCAAGCGGATGCGGCGGATGCCAAGCCGTGGTGGATGGTCGATCTTGGAAGAACGCATCGTTTTGGCGGACTGCTCATCGAGTGGCCCGCAGCGGGAGTGGCGCGCAGCTTTGAAGTGCAGGTTTCGAATGATGGTCAATCATGGTCGCTGTTGCGGCGGGTGGCGGATGCGCGTGGCGCAAAAAACCATTTGGCCGCGCCCGGTGCGGAAACGCGATTTTTGCGGCTCGCATTTTCGAATGCCGAAGCTGCCTCACTGCGTCGCTTGCATTTGAAGCCTGATGCTTTTTCGCGCTTGCCGAATGAATTCATTCATCATGTCGCGGCGGATTTCCCACGCGGTTGGTTTCCGCGTTACTGGCATCGCGAGCAATCGTATTGGACGGTGGTCGGCACTCCCGAGGGCGGACGCCGCGCTTTGATCAATGAAGAGGGTTTGATCGAAACCGACGAGGGCGCGTTTTCCATCGAGCCTTTCATCGTGACCAATGATGGGCTGCTCACATGGGCCGATGTGTCGACGCGCGTTGATTTGCCCGAGGGTGGTGAGCCGATGCCTTCGGTGATGTGGCGGGCGGAGGGGCTGAGCCTGGAAATTTTGCCATGGCTTCATGGCAGCGGCAGGGACATCGAACTGTGTGCGAGCTATCGGCTCGAGTGCGATCGCGCGCATTCCGGTGTGAAGCTTGTGCTCGCGCTGCGACCGTTTCAGGTCACGCCGCCCTGGCAGGCATTTCGCAACATGGGTGGGCGTGCCGTGCTGCGAAAAATCGAATGCGGCGAGCGTGGTATTGTGGCCGATGGCAAACAAATTTCATTTTCGCTGCCTGCGTCGCGCATCGGTGCGGCAAGCTTCGATGAAGGGGGCGTGCTTGCGGTGTTGGCGGAAAAGCAAATGCCGCAAAGCGCGCGCGTCGATGATGAATCCGGCCTTGCATCGGCCGCCATCGAGTGGGCGCTTGCACCGGGCGAAACGACGCTCGAGGTCACGGTTCGTGTTCCCTATTTTGAGAACGCAACACCAGCGCTTAATGTTTCTCGCGATGCCGCGATGCGCGAGTGGCAGAGGACGCTTGGCGGCATCGAATGGCGTGTGCCGCATGCGGCAAAAGGCGCGATCGCAACACTGCGCACCGCCTGCGCGCAGATCATGATCAACCGCGATGGCGCGGCCTTGCAGCCCGGTGCGCGGCGTTACACGCGCTCGTGGATCCGCGATGGCGTGATCATGGGCGCGGCTTTGGCGAAGTGTGGTTTGGCCGATCCATTCAAGCAATTCATGGAATGGTATGCGCCGTTCCAGCGTGATGATGGCTTTGTATTTTGTGTGGTCGACCGCGATGGCATGGATCCCTTGGTCGAGCACGACAGCCATGGGCAATTCATTTGGGGCGTGCGTGAAGTGCACCGCGCGACTGGCGATGCGGCATTTGTCGCTTCGTGCTTCGATCGCGTGGCGCGTGCGGCCGGTCATTTGATCTCGCTGCGGCGGCAACGCATGGGCGATCGTTATCGCAACGGCGAGCTAGCTGCGTGTTTTGGGCTATTGCCCGAATCGGCGAGCCACGAAGGGTACTTGGCGCATCCGGTACATTCGTATTGGGACGACTTCTGGGCCTTGCGCGGATTGCAAGCAGCGGCGGAACTTGCAACGGCAATTGGCAGCAATGAAGATGCGGTGCTTTGGAAAAATGAAGCCGATGCGTTTTTGCACGACCTGGTGCGCTCGATTGAAAGCGTCATCGCCACGCGCAATCTGCAGTACATTCCGGGATCGGTCGAGTGGGCCGATTTCGATCCGACAGCGACTGCCAATGCGATCTCGCAGCTCGACTTTGCCGATGCATTGCCACAAGGGCCGTTGCAAAAAACCTTCGCGACCTACCTCGAAGGATTTCGCCGCAGGCAAGATCCGCAATTGCCGTGGACAAATTACAGCGCTTACGAAATCCGCATCATTGGTGCGCTGGTGCGACTCGGCAAACGCGCGGAGGCAAACGAGCTGCTGGAATTTTTCCTCGCCGACCGCAGACCGGTAGAATGGAACCAATGGCCGGAAATTTCATGGCGCGATCCGCGCTCGCCCGGCCACCTCGGCGATTTGCCGCACACATGGATCGCCGCGGAGTATGTGCTCGCGCTGTGCTCGATGATTGCCTCCGAGCGCGAGTCCGACGACTCGCTCGCGCTCGCCGCAGGCATGCCATGCTCATGGATCGCTGGCGATGGCTTCGAAGTGAGCGGACTGCCTACTCGCCATGGGAAACTCGATTTCCGCATCGTGATGAGCGATCCCGATACGATCCAAGTTGCCGTCGGCGGCCTACGTGAAATGCCTGCCGGCGGATTGTGGATTGAGCCACCATTGCCGCCCGGCGCACGCATCGATGCAAACGATGGAGACGGCACGCGCGTCGAAGTTAAAAGCCTGACCTTCGCCGCAAAGTTGAAATTGATCACGCCACAACACACCAACGGTCCCGCTTGAATTGCGGCTTCGCTTTGCTGGTGAAATGAATCATTCGGCGTCGATCGCCATCGTTTCCGGTGAGGCGCTCCACACGCGGTAGCGCACGATCACGCCTTCTGGCACATAGACCACGAGCGGCAGGCGGCTGTTGTAACGCACAAGATACGGCTCGCCGCCCAACGCCACAAATCGATCCTCCTTCGGCGCAGCGGGATCGGCCGCCATCAGCGTGCCCGCCATCGGGCCGAGTTCGCTGATCCGATAACAGACATAGCCCCAGCCCTCGATGTTTTGATCTTCGATTTTGCCGCCGAAAAAATACCGGTTTGCTGCGTCGACCATGACGGTCTTGCCGGCGATGAGCTCGATCTTGAATGCGGCCTCATCATCCTTTTTCGGCAGGCGCAGGACATGCCTCACCATGCCCTTTTCCGCCGCCGGAAATGCCGCGAGCTCATCAGAGGCCTTGAGCGATAGAAGCGATGCGATGAACGCGAGTAGCGTGACAATGGCAGAGTGTTTCATGAGGCAGGCATTAAGCGCCTGTGCCGGACTTCGAGTCACGCCCTCATTTTGTCTGGGAAATTGAATGATGGCGCTGCTAAGCGGACCGTTGCGGAGAACGGTCCCTGCCTTGAGTGTTCCTGGTGCGGTGAAGAGGGGGTGGCAGAGTTTCACCGAGTCCGGATCACCAGCGCCTCCACTTTGTCTTGCTGGGAAATTGAACGGCGCATTTTTGTTAAAAAACTTGATTCAACCTATTCCATGTAGAGGATTTGCCCATGATGAAAAATGTCATTTTGAGCATCTTATGGCTTATGTTTGCCGCAGCATTGACGAACGCGGAAGAGAACAAATCAGCGTCTATGGCATCCATTGAGAAAAAAATCAATGATGAGTTTTCCGCATATACGAATGACATTAAGAATCGGCAGAAAGAGGTGCTGGAAAAATTGAATAACTATAAGAGTATTTTGCAAAATGTGAACTCAGGAAAGTGGACGCTTGATGAGCGAAATTTAGGTTGCTCCATCATCGATTCGAAAATTCAGACCATAAACACGGGAATGGATGCGCTTCTTGCCACAGAAGAGGTTGAGCCAAGTGCAGATCCTAGCAACCCATCAATTACTGAGAATCCAGATCAAACTACTTCGCCCTTGAAGGCAACAAAAGCCAACACTCTACCCAAGGGAATTTATACAATCAAAGCATACGCATGGAATACTGCCGAAATCTACATCAACGGGGAACTCTTCCCTGCTGGAGAGGAACCTTCATCCTTTGAGTACGAGGTGAATGGCCCGATACAAATTACTGTGAAATGCAAGAGCATTGCCGGCAAAGACAGACATGGGTTTGGCTTCATCATGCAAAACTCAAACGGTAAAGAAGTGATAACCACCAAAAGCGGATGGAAGTCTTACAGGCCCAATTCTCTTACGGATTGGCATATGGACAAAGAGATCCAGCAACTCGGAAAAATTTACGAGACCGCTATGCCCAGCCCTCTTGGTAAAGCGGCACTGATCTGGGACTCTAGAGATGAAGGTGCCGCCATGTGCTATCTCGTCTGGGGCCGCTAGTTTATTGATCTTAGAAAACCGCTCTTAGAGAAGTGGGGCAATCGAATGTGCCACTGTTTTCCTGCATGGGGCTAAATTTTCATATGTTGATTTTTAGCGCTCCCCAGCACGAAAAAAGCCGCACCGGTTTCCCGATGCGGCTTTGGTTTGAGTTGTGGCGGCGATCATTGGTCGCCGCGGGAATGAACAAGTGGAAGAGCGGCGACCGGTGATCGCCGCCACATTTCACGGATTACTTCTTCTTGGCCTTTTTGGCGGGCTTCTTCGCAGGAGCAGCCTTTTCGTCCTCGATCGCGGCTTGGGCGGCGGCGAGGCGGGCGACCGGCACGCGGTAGGGCGAGCAGGACACGTAGTTGAGGCCGAGCTTGTGGCAGAATTTCACCGAGTCCGGATCACCACCGTGTTCGCCGCAGATGCCGAGCTTGATGTTCGGGCGGGTGCTGCGGCCTTTGGCGACGGCGATCTCCATGAGTTGGCCAACGCCGGTGCTGTCGAGCGTGGCGAAGGGGTTCTTCTTGAAGACTTCCGCTTCGGTGTAGGGCATGAGGAAGGCGCCCATGTCGTCGCGGCTGATGCCGAGAGCGGTCTGGGTGAGGTCGTTGGTGCCGAAGCTGAAGAACTCGGCGCCCTTGGCGATCTCGTCGGCGGTGAGCGCGCCGCGCGGGACTTCGATCATGGTGCCGACTTGATAGTCGAACTTCACCTTTTTCTCGGTCATCACTTCCTTGGCGACGCGATGGACGATTTCCGCCTGGAGGTCGAATTCCTTCTGGAAGCCGACGAGCGGGATCATCACCTCGGGTTTCACCGGGATGTTTTTCTTCGCGACGTTGGCGGCGGCTTCGAAGACGGCGCGTGCCTGCATCTCGGTGATTTCCGGATAGGCGATGCCGAGGCGGCAACCGCGGTGGCCGAGCATCGGGTTGAACTCGTGGAGTTCGGCGACGCGTTGGATGATCTTCTCGACGCTGATGCCGATTTTCTTCGAGAGATCGAGTTGTTGCTCCTTGGTGTGGGGCAGGAACTCATGAAGCGGCGGGTCGAGGAGGCGGATGGTGGCAGGGAAACCCTTGAGGGTCTTGAAGATGCCGGTGAAGTCCTCGCGCTGGAATGGGAGGAGTTTGGCGAGAGCGGCACGGCGTGCCTTCTCGGTGGTGGCGAGGATCATCTCGCGCATCGCGTCGATGCGGTCACCTTCGAAGAACATGTGTTCCGTGCGGGTGAGGCCGATGCCGGTGGCGCCGAAGGCCATCGCGATGCGGGTCTGCTCGGGGGTGTCGGCATTGGTGCGGACGCCGAGCTTGGTGACCTTCGAGCACCACTCCATGAGTTGGAGGAAGCTCTTGAACTTCTCGGTCTTGCGAGCGGCCTTGTCGTTGCTGACGATGCCGGTGATGATTTCCGAAGGAGCGGTCTTGAGCTGGCCGCCGTAGACCGTGCCGGAGGTGCCGTCGATGGAGAGGTAGTCGCCTTCCTTGAACTTCTGGCCGGACGCGGTGACGGTGAGTTTCTCGTAATTGATCTCGACGGCTGCGGCGCCGCAGACGCAGACCTTGCCCATCTGGCGGGCAACGAGCGCGGCGTGCGACGAGACACCGCCCTTAGCGGTGAGGATACCCTCGGCAGCGATCATGCCGCGAAGGTCTTCCGGGCTGGTTTCGTTGCGGACGAGCAGGACCTTTTCACCTTTCGCTTCGGCGGCGGCCGCGCGATCGGCGTTGAGGTAAATTTTGCCGGAGGCAGCACCTGGGCCGGCGGGAAGGCCGGTGGCGATGGCTTTGACTTTCTTCACATCGGCCGCGTCGAAGATCGGCGCGAGAAGTTGGTCGAGCTGCTCGGCCGGGTTGCGGAGCACGGCGGTCTTCCAGTCGATGAGCTTCTCCTTGACCATGTCCATCGAGAACTTCAGCGCGGCGGCGGCGGTGCGCTTGCCGTTGCGGGTCTGGAGCATGAACAGCTTGCCGTCTTGCACGGTGAACTCGACATCCTGCACATCCTTGAAGTGTTTTTCGAGGATCGCGCGGACCTTCATGAGTTCGGCATACGACTTCGGCATTTGCTTCTTCATGTTGATGACCGGCTCCGGGGTGCGGACGCCGGCGACCACATCCTCGCCTTGGGCGTTGATGAGGAACTCACCGTAGAATTCGTTGGCGCCGTTGGCGGGGTTGCGGGTGAAGGCAACGCCCGAGCCGGACTTGTCGCCAGTGTTGCCGTAGACCATGGCCTGGACATTGACGGCGGTGCCCCACTCGGCGGGGATGTTGTACTTGCGGCGATAAACGATCGCGCGGTCATTCATCCATGAACCGAACACAGCACCTGCGGCGCCGCGGAGTTGATCCCACGGATTGCTTGGGAAGGTCTTGCCGGTGCGCTCTTTGACGAGGGCCTTGAAGCGTTTGACGAGTTCCTGTTGGTCGGCCGCGGTGAGGTCGGAGTCGATGATTTCGCGGTGATACTTCTGATGTTTGAAATCCTCGATAACGACTTCGAAGGGCTCGTGGTCTTCACCTTCGCGCTTTTGCACGCCGAGCACGACATCGCCGTACATTTGCACGAAGCGGCGGTAGCAGTCCCATGCGAAGCGCTCGTTCTTGGTGGCAGTGGCGAGTGACTTCACCGTCTCGTCGTTGAGGCCGAGGTTGAGGATCGTGTCCATCATGCCCGGCATCGAGTCGCGGGCACCGGAGCGCACGGCGACGAGCAGCGGCATGCCTTTGGCATCGCCGAACTTGCAGCCCATGATTTTTTCCATGTTGGCAACGCCGGCTTCCATCTGCGCCTGCAGCGATGCCGGGTAGCTTCTACGATTGGCATAGTAGTAAGTGCAGACTTCGGTGGTGATCGTGAAGCCTGGAGGCACTGGCAGACCGATGCGGGTCATTTCCGCAAGGTTGGCGCCCTTGCCGCCGAGCAGCGCCTTCATGCCGCCGTCACCATCGGCCTTGCCGGCTCCCCAGGTGTAAACATATTTGACTCCCTTGCCGGAAGAGGACTTCGCTTTGTTTTTGGAAGCCGCAGTTTTGGCGGCCTTCGGTGCGCTTTTTTTGGCGGCGGGTTTCGCTGCCTTCTTTTTCGTAGCCATCGTGGTGTATGTGGTTGTTGGAGATGCTTTCGCCCAATGGGTGTGGATGCGGGCAAAGGACCCGCTGGCGGCGAAACGCGCGGGAGGCTAGGCGACCACGCGGGCGACTGTCAATCAGGCAGTTTCGCCCGCCCGACGACTTGCCGGGGGGCTTGATCCTGTAGGCGAAATGGCTCCCTGTGATCAGAAGTGGATCGCGTGACCCTCGGCGGCGAGGGTGGCCTCGTGGATCACCTCCGACATCGTCGGGTGCGCGTGGATGGTCGCGTGGATTTCCTCGGCGGTGAGCTCCTGGTCGAGGGCGAGGCCCATCTCGGCGATGAGCTCGGTGGCGTTCTCGCCGATGATGTGGGCACCGAGCAGTTCGCCGTGTTTCTTGCCGTAAAGGAGCTTGGCGAAGCCATCGGGCTCGCCCGAGGCGATTGCCTTGCCGATGGCGACGAAGGGGATCTTGCCGACATTGTATTCGATGCCGGCTTCCTTGAGGGCGCGTTCGGTTTTGCCGACCGAGGCGACCTGCGGGTGGCAGTAGGTGCAGCCAGGGAAATTGGTGACCTTGCGCGGCTTGTGGCCTGCGACATAGAGACCTTCGACCGCTTGCACGGCTTCAAACGAAGCGGTGTGGGCGAGCCATGGTGGGCCGGTGATGTCGCCCGCGGCATAGACGCCGGGGATCGAAGTTTCATAGCGGTCGCCGACATTGATATATCCGCGCTCCGAGAGGGCGGGTTGAGTGCCGCCGGGCAGCACCGGCTGGATGCCGATGGCGATGAGGCAGACATCGGCCTTGATCGTGCCTTTTTCCTTCGGTCCATCGACCGTGAGTTCGACATGCGTGCCGAGATCTTTTTGCGCGGTGATCTTGGTGTTGGTGAGGCAGCGGATGCCTTGCTTGGTGAGCGATTTTTCGAGCGCGTCGCCGACTTCATCGTCCTCGACCGGCAGAATGCGCGGTGCCATTTCGACGAGTGTGACCTTGGTGCCGAAGGCGTTGTAGATGTAGGCAAACTCGACGCCGATCGCGCCTGCGCCGATGATGATCATTTCCTTCGGCTGCTCGGCGAGGTTCATCGCTTCCTTTGATCCGATCACCGACTTGCCATTGAAGGGCAGCGTCGGCAGCTCGCGCGATTTGCAACCGGTGGCGATGAGAATGTCCTTGGTTTCAAGGGTTTTGACCGATCCGTCGGCAGCCTTCACGCTGACCTTGCCAGTGCCTTCGATCGAACCGAAGCCGCGGACATAATCGACTTTGTTTTTCTTGAAGAGAAACTCGATGCCGCCGGCGAGCTTGTCGGAAACTTTGCGTGAGCGACCGACCACGGCCGACCAGTCGTAGCTGAGGCCATCGATCTTGAAGCCGAACTCCGCGGCCTTGTGGGTGAGCGTGTGATAGAGCTCGGCATTTTTGAGCAGCGCCTTGGTCGGGATGCATCCCCAGTTGAGGCAGGTGCCACCGGCGCGGTCGGCTTCGACGCAGGCGACGGATTTACCAAGTTGTGAGGCGCGGATGGCGGCGACATAGCCCGCAGGGCCGCCACCAATGACAATAAGATCGTAGGCCATGATGTGAGTGGTTGCTGGTTTGCGGCGCGAAAGTGTCTGCGCGCCGCCGGATTGTCAAAGATGGAAAGGTATTTATCGCGGGTGGCTTGATTTATGGGCGTGGCGGGGTCATTTTTCCTGCGGTGAATCGCCGGAAAACCAATGTTTGGATCTTGTTGGCTTTGCTGTTCCTTGCGGTGATCGCCGGGCTTTGGTTGCTACGGCCCGAGCGCTTGTTTTCCCTGCGGCCCGGTGGACTTCAGAGCGCGGATGATCCGTTAGAAATGCCATCGCGTGGCGAGCCGGATTTTCGATTTCACACCCTCTCGGCATGGCAGGCTGCGGCGGTGCCGAGCGCGATGCGCTTCGATCTTCCCCTCGGGTCCGAGCACGGCGCGCTGGTCTACAACGCACAGAAATTTTGGGAGATGAATGTAAAACGCGGCGGGCGCCATACCGGCGATGATCTCAATGGCATCGGTGGCATGAACACCGATCTTGGCGATCCGGTTTTTTCCGTCGCCGACGGGCTCGTGCTCTACGCGGCCGAGCCTTCACCCGGTTGGGGGAAGCTGATCCTTGTCGCGCATCGTGCGCCGGATGGTCGCTCGCTGCACTCGATGTACGCCCATCTCGATCGCATCGATGTGAAGCCCGGCGATCTCGTCGCGCGCGGATCCCGCATCGGCACGGTCGGCACGGCGAATGGCTATTACCCCGCGCACTTGCATTTTGAAATGCGCGAGAGCCACGGCGTCGACATCGGCGGCGGTTATTCGCTTTATCCGCTCAATCGGCTTGATCCGGAAAAAACCATCGCCTCACTGCGCGTGATGGCGGCGGAAAAACTCACGCCCTCGCCGTTGGGGTTGATGAGGGCGAAGTGAAAAATTTCGCGCGGTTTGTCTTAGCTTGGTTTTGCATCAAGCGGTCTGACTCGCGCCGATTTCTTCCGTCGGTTTTTTGCGTCCGTCGAGCACGCATGAAACGCAGAGGTCGCCGCTCACATTGATCATCGTGCGGAAGCGGTCGAGGAACCAGTCGATCGGCACGAGCAGCAGGCTGTATTCGAGTGGCAGGCCGACAGCGGTGAAGACCAGCGTCATGGTGATGAGACCTGCGGAGGGGATGCCGGCGGCACCAACGGATGCTGCGACGGCGCAGAGCACGACCACCGCCTGTTGGGCAAAGTCGAGATCGCGGCCGAGCAGTTGGGCGACGAAGAGCGCGGCCATCGCTTCGTAGAGGGCGGTACCATCGTTGTTGAAATTCGCGCCGACCAATGCGCCGAGGTTGGCGGAGGATTTGCGCACCTTCACGCGCTCGACGAGGCACTGGTAGGTGAGGGGCATTGTGGCCGTGGAGCTGGCCGTGGAGAATGCCATGGCCAATGCGTCGCGGCATCCTCTCAGAAGATGCGCGGGGCTGACCCATGATTGCAGCCAGATACGAGACATGTAGTAGATGAACTGCAGCGCCAATGCCAACAGCACCGCAGCGATCAGCCACAGCAGGCTGTAGAATGAGCTAAAGCCATTGAGCCCAACCTCGCCGGCGACCACACCGAGCACGATGATTGGCACCAGCTGAACGATCCAGTGCAGCATGGTGATGAAGGCATCCATGAAAACTTTTAACACCTTCACTGTCGCTTCGGGATCCGGTGAAACCTTTCTCAGCGCGAGGCCCAGCATCAGCGCGAGAACGATCACACCAATCACACTGCCGCCATCGGTGAAGGGGCCCATCACGCTGCGCGGGAGTTTTTCAAGGATCTGCATGATCTTGTCGCCGGCGCCTGATTCTTTCGCGCTGGTTTCCGCTGTGGCGATCTGTCCTGCCATTGAAGCTGCCTGCGCCTCGACCTTTGCCTTATCGGATTCCGAGAGCCCGCGTCTTTCGCCTGGTCGCACGAAATTGGCGACAAGCAAGCCGATCATGATGGCGACGAGTGTGTTGGTGGCTAGCAACCTGACGAGTGCGCCGGTTTTGCCTTTCTCGATTTTGGCTCCGGCCAGTGCGTGCGCGATGGCGAAGAATGCCACGGGTGCCGCGAGCATTTGCACGAGTCCCATTAGGATCGAGCCGGGCTTTGCGAGGGCCGCGGCGTCGGGGCCCATGGTGGTGCCGAGAACTGCGCCGATCGCCATGCCGATGAGCGTGCGGAGGTAGAGTGGCATTGATTGCCAATGACGGAGCGGCTTGCAAATGAGGGCGGGCATGCAGGCAAATGTGCATTTCGTGACCGTGGCGACAATCGCAAAGCGCGATGGTGCTCAAGTGGCTGCCATGCCGTGAGGTCGTCAGGCGATCTCAGATCCCATGGCAGTGCCATAAATGCCGGTGAAGTGGAAGCGGGATTTTGCGAGCATGCAGTTAGCTGAAATTAGTGTGCCCTCACCTTGGTGCTAACCGTTAATTTAATTCGTCGAATTTCTGCGTTGATTGCAAATTGTATAGGCATAAATGCGTTCTTTAGCCAATGCCCTTGCGCAGGTCGCGCATGCTCCAGAGCATAGTGCCTGCGGCGCTTGCGTCGCCGCGCATCTTGCGGGCGCCGGAGTTTCGTTTGGGGCCGAAGCGCGAGCGGGAATTTACAAAAGCTTCGTCGACAAAGATGCGAGTGCCAATCACCGCGCCGTCGGTGAAGTAGCGAATGCGATGCTGTAGCATGCGAGCAAACGGGATCTCGCCATCGCGTTGCTGTTTGGCGGATTGCTCCTCTGGCGTGAGCTGTTTGTGCGGCTCTTTCGGAATGCCCTTGCGCGTTGTTTTGCGCACTAAAGAACCATCGGGTCCGATGCTCTCGGAAGTTTTTTCCACCGCATGGGCCATCAGCATTTTGCGGTACGAGCGTGAAATTTCGCCCGACCACAACGCGGCATCGGCCAGCATGCCCTTGTGCGCGCCCCATGCTCGAACGAGCCCCGCACGCGCGGTTTTTCCATTTCCTTTCGCGCCGCCGCCAATCGCTTCGCCATAGCTGCTCCAGCGGTATTCGGCCGGATCTTTCACAAGGCCGGCTCGCACCGGATTGAGATCGATGTAAGCTGCCATGGTGCGGGCCGCGACGCCGTCTTCGACGATGACACTTTTGAAGCGGTCTTCCCAAAGTCGGCCGCTGCGTTCGTGGATGCGGTTGTGCCACTGGGTGTAGCGCTGCAGCAGGCCCTTCATGAATTCGCCGAGGTCATGCATGCGATAGGTGAAGCGCTCGTGGATCTGCGCTACGACGATCGATTCATCCGCGAGGCCGGCTTTCACGAGCTTGCGTGCATCGGCGAGCTCCTTGGCGACGGTGGCAACGAAGGCTTCGTTGTAGAGGGAGGATATGCGCTGGAGGAGTTCGGTGTCGGTAAGGCCGGCTTTGGACAGACCGGCATCGGACAGACCGTTTTTCGGCATCGGCGGGACCTCGAGCAGGAGATGGAAGTGGTTGTCCATCAGGCAGTAAGAGGTGACCCGGCAACCAGAGAATTTCTCGTACATGCGCATCAGGGTGCGGAATTTCTCCTTTTCCCGGGCCCCGAGCACGAAGCGTCGGTCGACGATGCGTGAAATGCAGTGGTAGAAGACCGGTTTGGACTCCGAATTCCGCCACTCCGCCAGCCAGCGTGCTTGTCGCATGGAGGAGAGGATAACGGGCCAAAAGCAGATGGCAAGAGAAATTC
>Ga0208595_1000341_pt1 | contig 18112 bp, 17 predicted proteins | sample LakMenEpi28Jun11_FD_150742 | JGI IMG/M metagenome (GOLD analysis project Ga0208595, IMG submission 150742) | Freshwater microbial communities from Lake Mendota, WI - 28JUN2011 deep hole epilimnion (SPAdes) | ecosystem: Environmental > Aquatic > Freshwater > Lake > Epilimnion/Euphotic zone ...
CTCAATTAGCCAATCGCGAACGAGCCATGCAAATGCTCCGTGCCCAATTATACGACTTAGAATTGCAAAAACGATATGCACAGCGGGATAAAATTGAAGCCTCCAAAATGAAAATTGAATGGGGAAGTCAAATCCGAAATTATGTTTTACATCCTTATCAATTAATAAAAGACCCCCGAACAAGCTACGAAACTTCACAGTCGCAGTCGGTATTGGATGGAGATATTGATGGCTTTATGAAAGCATTATTAATGCAAGATAAATCTTAATAATTGAACAAATCTATTTACTTTTTTGATTTTGACAGTACGCTTATTAATGCGGAAACACTTGATTTAATTGCGTCAAACAAGAATCTAAAGGATTTTGAAATTGAGAAGATAAAAGAAATTACAAATCAGGCTATGAATGGTGAAATTTCATTTAATAAGGCTTTAAATGAGAGATTAAAAATTTTGAAAATAAATCAAAATGATGTATTTGAAATTAAAAATCAAATACATGCTAAAATAAACAAATCCATTCTTGATAATATTTCATTTTTTTCTAAAAACAACTGCTTCATTATTTCTGGAGGATTTCGTGAAATTATTCAACCGGTTGCTGATATTTTAAAAATTCCTTTTGAAAAAGTATTTGCCAACAACTTGATTTTTGACCAACAATTTGAACATTTTATTTTGGATAATGAAAATCCATTAGCACATAATAAAGGTAAAAGTCACGTTATCAATCAACTTGATTTTAAAGAAAATCAAATTATGATTGGAGATGGTTATACGGATTTAGAAGTAAAATTAGAAAATCCAAAAATCAAATTTTATGCCTATACCGAAGTAGTTTATCGAAATAATATTGTTATTCAAGCAGATAAAGTTGTTTCAAACTTAAATGAATTGTAAAAGCGATGAATTGTTATTTGAATTCCAAATATTCAATCAAACCAAAAAAATACCTTAATTTATTACTTTGTTGTCTTCTAATGTGTAATTTGGGTTAAACCCAAAATAATCATTTGAAAATGATTATTCGCATAATAGATTGTAATTCAATCAAATTTATTTTTGATTAAAACAATCTATTTGCGGGGTTAAACCCAATTAACGACTTATTTTATTACTTCGCTATAATCTAATTCGTAATTTGGGTTAAACTTTTCAATTCCAATAATGGTTGCTGCTATGGTGGATAAAATTGGTGCAAGAAAAAATCCAAAAAATGGGATGAACATAATTCCAATAAATCCAATTCCATTTCCCAAGGCTAAACCTTTATTTTGTCTTATTAAAATTTTTGTTTCATTTGTATTTCTATAGCGTTCAAGATAATAATCTAAATTGCCAAATCCATAAAAATAAGCACTAATTGTTAGGATAACTAATGAAAAAATAGGTCCTAAAATTGGAATCCAAGTAAAAATTAATAAAAATAAAACTAAAAATGATTGGCGAAACAATATATAAATGGAGATTTTTAAACCTCGCCACATTGAATATAAAAAAGAAGTATTATCTATAACTTTTTGATTCAAATAAATAGACTCGACGTCTAAGGATAATTTGCTTAAAACTGGAGACAAAAGAACGAAAAGTAAATTTTTTAGAATAAGAAATGAAGTAAAAATATATAGGATAAAAAAAACAAGCGTTAAGATAGGAACTATAATTGACTCTAGAAATTCAAATGGATATTTTTCAATAAAAAACTGCTTGATTTCAGGATACCATTGATATCCAAAATATATAAAAGTAGCGTATATTATTATCGAAACAAAAAATGAAATCCAAATATACTTTGACAATTTATTACTCCATAATATATCCCATGCCTTCTTGTAAATTGAAAGTGAATAAAATGTTTGCGAAATCAACTTCATATATTTTTTTTTTACAAAAATACGAATTAATTGCAAGCAAAATACTAAAAAAAAGTATCTTTGCATAAATCCGATTTAAATTAAATGAACACGATTGACAATTTACAAACCGCTTTAGATAAAATAAGACCCTATTTAAAAGAAGATGGAGGGGATGTAGAAGTTTTATCTATTGATGAACATGGCGTTGTAAAAATAAAGATGAGCGGCAGCTGTAGTACATGCTTACAAAAAGAAAGTACTATAAAAACGGGTATTGAGACTTTGCTAAAAGATAAATTTGATTTTGTAACTAAAGTTGTAGAAATATAATTTTTGCGAAATATACATTAATATTTTTTCCTTATATTTGCCCACTATTTTTAATCCATGCTTCGTCATCCTATTTATAATATTCCAAATATACTCACTTCTATCAATTTGATATCAGGTGTCTTTGGAATACTTTTTGCTTTTGGTGCACCCGAATTCGTTGGATATTGCATTTTAATAAGCCTTATAATGGATTTTTTTGATGGAATCGTTGCTCGGAAATTAAAAATACAAAAATCTATAGGAAAAGAATTGGATTCGCTTGCAGATATCGTTAGTTTTGGAGTTTTACCTTCTATTTTATTTAGTTTTTTATTATTAAAATCGATTAATAGTATTGAATTAAATGAATGGATGCTTTATTTAAGTATGGCTCCTTCTTTTTTAATAGCTGTTTTTTCAGCCATTCGACTTGCCAAATTTAATAACGAAACACGTAGTCCAAAGTTTTTTTATGGCTTAAATACTCCAACGAACGCCGTTTTTATTTTTGGGCTTCATCATTTTTTCTACTTTGTAGATATTAAGCCCGAAGCATATCTTTATTATTATTTGTTTTTTATTTTATTAATTATTACTCTTTGTACATTATTAGTTTCGGATATTAAAATGTTTAGCAATAAAGGACTTTCTAAAAACTTCCCTACATTTTTTACATTTGGATTTTTATTTCTTACAACTCCATTTATTTTTCAATATTTTGGATTTATTGCACTTTCATATGCGGTTATTGTATATGTAATTTGCTCTTTCTTGTTTTTAAATATATTTAACTCTAATCATAAAAATAAAACCGATGAAATTTAAAGCATCTATCGACATTATGCCTCATACCGAATTGCTAGATCCTCAAGGTAAAGCAGTAAATAATAGTTTACATAAAATTGGTCAAACCGGAATTGAAAAGGTACGAATTGGAAAACGTATCGAACTACATATTGAAGCCAAAGATGCCACAGAAGCAGAAAAATTAGTTAAAGAATCTTGCGAAACACTTTTAGTGAACAAGATTATGGAGCAATATCAATATAATATATCGGCTATTGAAGGGTAAACTATTTATCGTTCCTACACCCGTAGGAAATTTGAGCGATATGACCTTTAGAGCCATAGAAATGCTCAAAAATGCAGATCGAATTCTTTGCGAAGACACCCGGCAAAGTAAAAAACTTTGTGATCATTTTCAAATTAATACGCCTCTTTCTCCTTTTCACAAAATGAATGAATACAAGGTTTTAGACCATTACATTCATGAGTTGATTTCAGGTAAAATGATATGTTTGATTTCAGATGCTGGAACGCCTTTGATTTCGGATCCAGGAAATCTTTTAATCGACAAATGTATTGAAAATGAAATTAAAATTGAAACACTACCCGGAGCTACAGCTTTTGTGCCCGCTTTGGTTAATAGTGGATTTGATTTAAGTCAATTTGTTTTTCTTGGCTTTCCTCCTCATAAAAAAGGACGACAAACATTTATAAAAAATATATCAAACGAAAACAGAACGATTGTCATATACGAATCGCCGTATCGCGTAGTAAAATTTCTGGAAGAATACAAAGAATGGATTGGCGACGAACGATTACTTTCGATTAGTAGAGAAATTTCTAAAAAATTTGAAGAAACCAAACGTGGAAACGCAAGTGATTTAATTGAACATTTCAAAAAAACGCCTCCAAAAGGAGAGTTCGTAGTTGTTATTGCTTCAAAATAAAAATAATTTAGCGACAGATTTTGGCAATTTACTTCTGTATATTTGTACTTTAACTACAAAATCAAAATAATTTATTATGGAAGAGATTTTTAAATTACTAGGAATTGAAATTTCGGATAATATTGAAAAATATACCATTGCTGAAGACTTTATAAAAGCCGTTAGATTACTTAACCAAAAACAATTACAAGCCGTAAGAAAAACCGATGGTCCTGTTATGGTTATTGCGGGTCCTGGTACCGGTAAAACACAAATTTTATCGAGCCGTATTGGTAAAATTTTATTAGAATCGGATATTCAACCTCAAAATATTCTTTGCCTTACCTATACTGAAGCGGGTGCTCACGCAATAAAAAAACGATTAACCAAATTTTTGGGCGCTAAAGCAAATGAAATCGCTGTTTATACATTTCATGCGCTTTGTAGTCGGATTTTAGCCGATTATTATGATAATGATTATGAAGAGATGGAAGTGATTTCAGATCTTGATCGTCGGATTTTAGTCCGTAAATTATTTAAAGAAATAGAATTTAACACGCCTTTAAAACCTAAAGCTGGATATGCTCTTAAGACGTATATCTCAGATGTTGAACGATTTATTGGCGATTTTAAAAAAGAAAATTATGAGATCGATGCGTTTTTAACTCAAATCGAACGGGCTATAGAAATTGAAAAATTAGATCCGAAATATTACTACAAAAGAAAATCAGGCGACTTTGTGGTCGGTGATTTAAAACAAAAAGATTGGGATCTATTTGCGCATCGATTAGAAAAAACAAAACAAGCGGTTGGAATTGTAAAACGATATCAAGAAGAATTAAATAAAAAAAACTTGATAGATCTCAATGATTTGATATTAAAAGTTATTGAAGTTTTTAAAACAGATGAATCCTTTTTGTATAAATATCAAGAGCGTTTTCAATATATAATGATCGATGAATTTCAGGATTCCAATGGTAGTCAACTAGAAATCGCGGAATGGCTTTGTCATGATATCGAAAATCCAAATATTATGATTGTAGGCGATGACGACCAGTCGATTTATCGTTTTCAAGGTGCTAATATCGAAAATATTCAATATTTTTATAACAAATATATTTCCCATTTCTCAAAACCAGAAATCGAAGAACGCATCATTGTTTTAGATGAAAATTACCGTTCTTCTCCTGTAATTCTTCAAACAGCTGCATTTTTAATTCAAAATAATAAACAACGTATAATAAATATCGTTAAAGATATTACGCTCAACAAAGATTTGAAAGCGAGTAATCCCGATTACAATCAAGTAAATGACCTCGTTCAGTTATATCAATTGCCTAATCGAACTCAAGAATATCAGTTTTGGGCATTAGAAATAGAAAAATGGAGCAAAAGCGGTGTTAAATATTCGGATATTGCTGTTTTATTTCAGAAAAATAGTACCGCATTAGAATTTACCAAATATCTTGATACACTTAAATTACCTTATCAGTTTACAAAATCTTTCAATATTCTTGAAGATCCATTTGTGCATACTTTAATACAAATTTTAAACTATGTTATTAAAGAAGCAGCCTCGCCCAATTCGGCGCAAGACATTTTAGCTCAAAGTCTTTTTTATGATTTTTTTGAACTTAAAATGATCGATATTTCAAAGTTAATGACCGATTATAAAGCGTTTCGAGAAGAAAAAGAAGCGCATATTCCTTTAAGGGATTTCTTAGTGACTCAAAAATTAGAAACACACATTCAATATTGGTTCGAAACCCTTGAAAATCTTATATTAAGCAGTGTAAAAATGCCACCACTTCGGTTTTTTGATCATCTAATTGATGTGCTTAATTTAAGAACCTATGCGCTAAAAAATCAAAATGCACTTTCCATTTTTGAAACATGGAATACCTTAAATATATTTTTTAAAGACTATTTAAAACAAAATAATAAAGCAACACTTCAAGAAATTGTTCAACAAATCAATACGTATATTGAAGAAGAACTTGAGATAAAATTGATACGACAATTTAAAAATTCGAATGCGATACAAATCATGACTTTGCACGGTTCCAAAGGTTTAGAATTTGACAAAGTCATACTTTTTGGAAATAATGAAGAACGAAAAAATGCCAATAATATCATGATTCCAAAAACGGTATTGTATAAAAATATCGAAGATATCGAATCGATACAGCAACAAATGGAAGCCGACAAAGATACGGAATTTGAAGAACAGCGACGCTTGTTTTATGTAGCACTGACAAGGGCGCATCGAAGTTTATATTTATCCTATAGCGAATATAAAAATGATGCTTCAGGAAAAGATAAAGCGTATAAACATTTACCTTTCATTGATGAATTGCCTGCGGAATGCATTCAGCGTCAATCCATTGAAATTGAAGAAAAACAAGCCTTACGATTTTTATCTGTCACGACTGAATCCATTGAAAATCAATCTAAAAAATGGTATCTCAATACATTTTTAGAACAAAAAATCAAAAATATGAAATGGAGCGTTTCGATGCTCAATACGTATATCGCGTGTCCACTTCGATTTTATTTTACTCGATTATTAAACGTTCCAGAAAAAGACAACAAAGCGATGACTATTGGTAATGTTTTTCATTATGCTTTAGAAACTTTTTTCAAACATGTTCAAGATCATAATGAAGAATTCTCTGAAAAATTACTCCTTGATGGCGCACTTTTAAATCTTGAAAAATTCAAATATCTTTTAACTCCCGAAGAATTTGATGACTATTCAGCGTATATCCGTAAAATTGTTCCAATTTATTATAAAAATGAAGTAGAACATTGGAATACAAACTATGAAATCGAGCAATATTATGAAGAAACGTGGAATGACACGATTTTGAATGGAAAAATAGATAAATTAGAATGGATTACGGCAAATACAGCAAATATTAAAGATTTTAAAACAGGTTCATATGAAAATGCAAAAACTAAATTTACAAGCCCCGAAACGGAAGATTTAGATCAAACTGAATTAAGTAAAAAAGAACGATTTGGTGGCGATTATTGGCGACAGGCCACGTTTTACAAATTGCTTTTTGATTTAAAACATCCAAATAAAGAACTCAATCAAGTATGTTTTGATTTTATATTCCCCGAAAAAGGCGAAAATATTAAAAAAGTGATTACCATCTCAAACGAGGATGTAAACGCCTTGAAACATCAAATTTTATGGATGAAAGAAAAAGTACAACAAAATATATTTGATGGATGTCAAGAGCCTAATTGTGTTTGGTGCAACTTAACAAAAAATATTCTATAATTAAATTATCTCAAAGATATAAAATTATAGAATTAATATCAAAAAGGAATAAAACTACTTTTGTTTTGAACGTATTCCTCATGTTTTTTTTATTACAATTTTATTTATTATAATATACAAATAAAAGATGTATTTTTTTCGATTCGTGGGAGACATGAATCAAGAAGTCATTTATTTTAGTTAAAAAAATAAAAATAGTATTTCCGAGTCCAAATGGGTATTTCATTTTTTGTTTTTAGTTTTTTTTTACAATAATAATATCAATTTCTAAGGTATAAATATTAAACATAAAAAAAACGCAATCATAATAAAATTAGGCTTTTATGGATATAAAGATGCGGCATTATCACAAATAATTAGTTCATTAAAATTAAGATTAAATTTGAAATATTGAAAAAGCTAGAAGCAAAAAATATATTTAAAAAATGAATTAGATCGTATATTTTAGATTAAAAAAATGTATTGAAATAATATGATTTTATTAGTTTTACATCATGAAAAAGTTATTTTTAATATTATTTTTATTTTCAAGCCATTGTGGATTCTCCCAAGGAGAAAATAAATTCTATGTATATGGCTTGACGGGATATAAATTTGGCAGTGTATATACTACGTTCCCAAATGAATATTTATTGAGTCAAGATGGAGTTTCAAACTCCTATATAAGATTGGGTGGAGGCAATAACTTTACAGCAGCTGGAGGGTGGATGTTTCATAAAAATTTTGGATGTGAAGTATCAGGAACCTATACTTTAGGGATTCAAAAAACAATTTCAGATAAAAATTTAACCAATCAATCCTTTTTGGAATATTCAAAAACATCTAATTCTAAAAATTTTCACGCGATTGGTAGTCTCGTAGCACAAACTAAAGTATTAAATTTTCATTTATATGCAAAAGCTGGCATTGTAATTGGGCTTATGAATCAATCTAATATAGCCGAAACATTCAAAGTTAATGACATTTCAGAATCTGTATCCTATCAATATAATGGCACTATTATGAGAGGATTTAATGGTTCTTTAGGGATTTTGTATCCATTATCTAAAAATCTATCCTTAATGTTTGAGGCAGAAGAAGTAAGTATTCAAGGTGAATTTAAAAATGCTACACTTAATAGTAACAATTCTTCTATAGCTCCTCCAAATGAAATTGTTTTTGTAGAAAATACCTCGGGAACAATTTCAACGGCTACAACAAATTATCAACGAGCGTATCCCGTTTCGTATAGTTGTATAGGATTAAATATTGGTATTCATTATTCGTTTAAATAATTTTCACATATAATATTTTTTACAAAGTCATGACAAAGACACTCCGTATATTATTTATATTCTTTTTTTGTGTGTCAAAAATTGAAGCTCAAAATACCATTATGAAAGAAAAATGGTATTCTCGTTTAGCAATAAGCTATAGCAAAGGTTCCAACAAAAGCCTGTATCAATTTGACCCTCTAGATCGATTAAACGAACAATCTTTCTATTCCACGCCCAGTCTTGGAGAATCTATATTGATAAATGGTGGTATAGGAAAAATGTTTACAAAAAATATTGGAATGGAAGCTAATTTTAGCTATTTGATGGGCAATACTATTGGATTGTATAATTACAACTATAGCTCTATTTCAAATACAAACACGGTATCAGCAAGTACAAAAAACAACCAACTACTCTTTTTGCCCACAACTATTTTTAAAATAGATATTTCAAGAAAATTAAGTCCTTATATCAAAGTGGGTCTTATGGTACCTTTATACAATCAATCCAAATTCATATATAGAGTTTCCGATATAGCCAATAATACAAATTATTCCGAATACGAATACGAGATTAAGAATCAATTAAACTTAGGCATCAATGGATGCGTAGGTATTTCTTACAAAATCAATGACAACATTCGGATATTTATAGAAGCAGAAGAAGACAATATTAGATCCTTCCATACCGAAGCCAATAGAACTAAAGCAACTACAGGGGGTGCTGCAACTATTGATAATGCAGTTTTGGAAAAATATATTTTTGAAAAATCTTTAAGTACCAATAATACGGACGCTTCAAAAATACTAGATTTTCCAATTTCTTTCAATAGAGAGGCTTATACTATTGGAATAAACTATTTCTTTTAAACATTAAAAAAAGTCAAATGATAAAAAAACTATTTTTTACATTCATTATTTTCGGAAATGTTCTTCCCCTTATTTCACAAGGAATTACGACCGACCCTTCTTTAAAAAGTTATAACAAGGCCATGGTTTGGCGAGGATTTAATCATTTATGGAGCTACAACCATAGAGTCAATCGACTGGGAAGTTATGTTCACCTAGATAAAAATGACATTCCAAAGGGTACGCATTTTAGTGCTTCAGGATTGGGGAGCGATAGTACGTTTTATTCTATTTATTATTCTTATGTAGAGTCTCCAAATTTGCGTTTTTATCAAGGTTCTGTAAAAGTTTTGGTAACGGGTAAAGAAACGCAATTATTAAATGAAGGTAAAGAATTTTCTGTTTTAGTTCCCGAATGGTTTAGAAATTTAGGAAATTACAAATCGTTAATTAATGGATTTGATATTAAATCAAAAGAAAAGGCAGACCAACCAATTCTTTTTGAAATGCATTTGGATGATCCATATTATAGCAATCAAAGCAATGAAATCAAATTTAGAGCCAATGTAAATTGGGTAGCAAATTGTAGAAGTGCCGAATGTTCTATTTTTAGTAATTCTACTACATACGAACTTACTATTTATTACTTGATTATAGGTTATGAAGACCAAGAAGCATTACCTTTTGAGTTTTATAACAAAAAAAGTTATGCATGGACGACCGATGTAGAAACACCATACGATCCTTCAAAAAAAGTGCTTCAAGGCTATCCAAACAAATTTGAAAAAGCACTAATAGGTATCAAATCGTTAGGGTTCATTTTAAATGAAGAACAATGGTTACAGGAAATGAACTATCAGGCATCTATTGAAAATTACAAAAAAACAGAAGGAATAGCAATAGCAAATATTGGGATGCAATTTTTGGGATGGAAAGAGGGAATGAAAGCGCATGCTGTATCAAAAGCAAAAGCAATGTTTGCGCATAAAAAGCCAGGATGGGTATCTATGAGCCTCAATACCACTTTGATTCAATTTGATAAAGGCAGAGTAGTTGATGGAAAGACCTCTGGACAAATGTTTTGGCCTGGATGGAATGCTAATGCTAGCGGAAATATGGCTATAGATGAGAAAATACTTAATTTTAATTTTTAATCTTTCACAATATGAAAAAAACAGTCTTTTTAATACTTATAACCATTTTTTCAGTAGGGAAAAGCACATTTGCTCAAGTTCATGATAATGGAATTGGAGGATATGGTTACCTTGAATACAACATCATGCACAATTCTAGATTTCAAGGAAACTGGATGTACGGCGGCGGTGGATTGATAATAAATAAAGTTTATTTCGCAGGATTGTATTATGGAAGTCAAACCACGTCTTTAACAAATTATGATGAAAATAATTTATATAAATTATCTTCTCAAAACGAATCCTCTATTGTATCGATTACGCCTTCTGATTTGGGAGCACAGTTTGGAGGGGTAATTTTAGCAGAAAAACCCATTCAGTTTATTTTATCAGCTAAAATTGGTACTTTTTTATCCAATGTAAATGACTTAGAGCTTGGAGGAACAAAAAGAACAATCAATACGAAGCCATTTTTAACAGCAAGTCCAGAATTTAAAGTGGCATTTATGCCTGCTAAAATTTTTAAAATGCAAACAGGTGTTGGTTATAAATTTGTTCATTATGATGATAGTAGAATATTAAAAAATAGCGAACTTGGGAATAGAAATACCCTTTTCAATACTTTTTATTGGAGTTTCTCATTAGTTTTCGGCTCGTTTTAGCAGATTAACTTTGAACATTTTTTCATATCAGCTTTGGTTCGTATCCTCAAGATCTTGAAATAATATACCCCCATAAACTCTTCCTCTTTAGACAAACAGTGATAAAGATGCCGCATAAATCACTAATATATCTTCAACTTAAAACTTCAGGCTTAAGTGTTTTATTTTTATGCATATTGATTATTAGTTATACAAAGATACATTTGCTAGAAGTTAAAAATTAAAAAAGAGACACTTAACTAAACTTCAGATATTCAATGTTTATTTCTGAAAAAAAATATAAATTATTCGATTAAATTACAAAAAAAATCAGTCCCTTCAAAAAAAATTTGACGGTTGTAAATAGCCCAATTGTGTTTGGTGCAAATGGGCAAGTAAAAATTAAAGTTTTTTTTAAGATATTAATAAAAAATAATTATCTTTGTGTTAGATAATTTATGATATGCCGATTACATCATCATTAGGACTTCAGTCATACAGCGGTTCGCTTAGTAAAAAGCAGCGCATTTTCTTTTTAAATCGTGTTACTTTTGGCGCATCGAACGCTCACTTAAATCAAATATCAAGTTTAAACCTTACTGACTTAGTTGATTTGGTATTGAATGAAAAAACACTGAATGACACTCCGATTAACAATTATCAAAATGTCTCTCCCGATCCGAATATTCCATATGGTAGTAGTTGGGTTAATGATCAATTTATCCAAACGATTGACGTACTGAGATTTCGCTCTTTTGGAGGTTGGCTTGGAAATCGACTTATCGACCAGGAGCTTTCGATTCAAGAAAAAATGACCCTTTTTCTTCATAATTTATTGCCGGTTCAATCAACTGTAGTTCAAGACAGTAGAAAATTATTCCAAAATTATAAGCTACTTTTTGATAATGCTTATGGCAATTACAAAGAATTGGTCTTAAAAGTAACCAAAAATCCAGCGATGCTGGTTTATTTAAATGGAAGGCTCAACAATAAAAACAGTCCTGATGAAAATTATGCTCGCGAACTTTTAGAACTTTTTACAGTTGGAAAAGGCAAGGATTCTAAGTTTACAGAAGATGATGTCAAAGCTGCTTCAAAAGTACTTACAGGTTATCAGTTAACCGCCGACGGTTTAGGTTATGTTTTTAATCCGAATCGACATGACACTAATAAAAAAACATTTTCTACATTTTTTAATAATACTGAAATTCAAGGTAAAACCGGCGCTCAAGGAGAAGATGAAGTCTCCGAATTGATGGACATGCTCTTCAACCAAAAGGAAACAGCTAGGCATTTTTGTAGAAAGCTATACAAATTTTTCGTGTATTATGAAATTGATAGCACCATTGAAAACCAAGTTATTATTCCACTTGCCGACTATTTTATTGCTCAAAATTATAATATGAAAGCCGTTTTAAAAAAACTTCTTTTATCCGAACATTTTTGGGATATTGAAAATTATGGAGCGATGATAAAAAGTCCTGTGGATTTTGTTATTGGCGTTCTTAGAAATGTGGAAATGAGTAGACCTCCTTCTAATAATTTTGAACAACGATATGCTATTGATTATGATTTTATGACCCATGCCGGTCTTTTAGGCCAATCGTATTATGAGCCGCCAGCAGTATCTGGATGGGATGCCTATCATCAGTTTCCTCTTTTTCACGAGACATGGATAAATACGACATCGGCCAATAATCGAAGTAAGATTACTACTTTTTATCTTGCAGGATATAAAAAAAGTGGTTTTGATGTAAAAATAGATGTCATTAAATTGACGAATACGTTTTCAAATCCATCTGACCCAAATATTCTCGCTGAAGATTCCGTTTTATTTTTTCATACCTTACCCATTACGAATGAACTTAAAACGAAGTTAGTAAGTATTTTAAAATTTAACCAAGCTCAAGATTATTATTGGACCAATGCTTGGAATGATCATATCAATAATCCAAATGATGCATCTAAAAAGAAAATTGTAACCGATCTATTAACGCTCTTTTATAAATATATTTTTGATTTAGCCGAATTTCAATTAATTTAATATGGAACGACGAACCTTTTTAAAAAATACGGGAAAAATTATTTCACTTGGATCCATTCTTCCTGGTTTTGTTTTTACGGCTTTACCTTCAAACACCGCTTTTGGAGCCTTAATGTCTGGAGCCCAAGAAAATGATAATGTATTAGTTTTAATTCAACTAAATGGAGGAAATGATGGATTAAATACCATTATTCCAATCGATCAATATAGCGCATTGTCTAATGCACGAAATAATATTTTAATTCCAGAAAATAAAGTCTTAAAATTAAAAGGTTTTGATAAAACAGGCTTACATCCATCAATGCAAGAATTACAAACCCTTTTTAATGAAGACAAATTCTCAATAATTCAAAATGTAGGGTATCCAAATCAAAACTTTTCACATTTTAGAAGTACGGATATCTGGATGAGTGGCTCTGATAGTAATGAGGTATTAAATACAGGATGGCTTGGTCGTACATTAAATCATGAATTTCCAAATTTTCCGAACGGTTTTCCAAACACCGAAATGCCCGATCCACTTGCTATACAAATCGGATTTACAGTTTCTACTGTTTTTCAAGGGCCTACGGTTCCTATGGCAGTTTCACTTGCCGACCCAGATAGTTTTTATGAATTAGTCAATGATACCTATGCCCCTACTAATAATAATGCAATTGGTAAAGAGTTGCTATACGTACGAACAATAATGCGCCAAGCAAATGCGTACAACACCGTTATTAAAAAAGCTGCAGACCAAGTTAAACAACAAAGTGCTTATCCTAGTGGAAATCCACTCGCCGATCAGTTAAAAATTGTCGCTAAATTAATTAAAGGTGGGTTAAAAACTAAAATCTATATGGTAAGTATTGGCGGCTTTGACACCCATGCCAGTCAAGTAGATCAAGCCGATTCAACAAAAGGAGAACATGCAACTTTATTATCAAGACTCTCACAAGCGATTTATGCGTTTCAAAATGATCTTAAATTCTTAAATATCGAAGACCGTGTAATAGGTATGACCATGTCGGAATTTGGTAGAAGAATAAAAAGTAATGGAAGTATGGGAACTGACCATGGGGCATCGCTTCCTATGATGCTTTTTGGTTCTCAAATTCAAAAAGGAATTTTTGGAACGAATCCTGAAATCCCAGTTAATGCTACAACAAATGATAATTTACCAATGCATTATGATTTTAGATCGGTTTATGCTTCGATACTCAATCAATGGTTTTGTATTCCTTCCGATCAGATTAAAAATATTTTATTTAAAGATTATCAAACAATTCCTATTGTAAAATCTCAAGGTTGTAGTTCTGAAATTCTAGATAAACATCAACAATTAGGCAAGGACTTGATGCTCATCTACCCGAATCCATTTAAAGATAAAATTTCTATAAAATTTGAATCCGAAGGCGGTTTAAGTATTTTTCAAATTTTTGACAATCAAGGAAAAATTATCAAACAACATGAAATACTTAAAACATCGATTGGCCAAAACGAATGCAATATTTATTTTGACCATCTAGCTTCTGGAATGTACTATCTTAGATATCAAAATAAAGATCTTTTTCAGGTAAAAACGATTTTTAAAGTTGATGATTAACAACCGGTATTAGACGGGACAGGCATAGGCAAAGGTAAGCATTCTTTTCTTTTTTCCTTGATTTATTTTGGATATTTTTGAAATGGCTAGAAGCCAATGATTCACTCGCTCGCAAGATGCGAAGCGAGAGCGTGGTACTTTTTTTCTATATCGCAGAGGTCAAAAGACCATCTGCGGCGGTCGTGGCTCGGAATACCTTGAAGGGCAAGGGAGGAGGACGAGTGAGGGGTGGGTTTAGTCTTCATACCAGCCTGTTTCTCGGTACATATTTAATAAATTTAACTGAATTATTGTATCATTTCGGTATATATATACAAAAGAATCCTTTTCATTTTTAACTATAGAATCTTTTTGTTGAGCATTATATATGTTTCTTATTGACTCACCTTTCGTGGTTAATATAGTGGGAGAATTATGATTGGATTTATCATTATAAATTTTTTCAACATTGTAAATAAAATTTTCATTTAATAGATCTTTCTTAAATTCATTATCTCTTGTATTTGCAATATACAGAATTGTAATAGAAATTAACATTACTGAAGGCAGGAGACCAAAAATGAAAAACTTTTTCTCATCTCCTTTAAAAAAATCAACTCTACTATCCATGACTAATCTTTAAGCAACCAAGTTCTAGTATGAGAGTATGCTCCACCAATTTTAGGTCCAGAAGGACCTTTAGAACCCCCTAGTGATTTTACAGTATAAGCATTTACATCATTTATTGTAGGATTTATTCCAAATCGATATGGATTAAATTGGTCGTAAAGTTTATTTTCTCTTTCACTTCCACTTAGCCAAGACCCACCATAAGAAGATCCAGTCATTCCATATCCAGCAGAATAACTTTTACCTTCACCTTCAAAATCGCCTGTTTCAAAATTGTGTGAAGAGTTTGTAGGAGTTATCACTCCACTGTTAAAGCCTGCACCAGCATAAAATCCAAGGTTAGTAGAAATTGTAAGATATGGCTTGGAATTACCTTGATAGTCATAAACTCTTCCAGTAGCAAAACCTAATCCACCTCCAAATGCAAAACCGGCACTAAATTCTTGAAATTCATTTTATGGCTTTTCCCCATCTCCTTTTGCAAACCTTTTATCTATTCCAGACAATGGATTTTCTGCAAAGTTTACAATTTTGTCGACTATACTTAAACTTTTACCTCCAAAATCTCTAGTAACATGCCCTCCATCATCTTTATCCGCACGAGCAATAAACCACTGTCCTTTTTTATCACCTGCTTTTGATTTCAATACTTCTCCTTTATCTTTACTGAAGAAATTTGCAATCTTTGTTCCTAATTTAGTTTTATAGTCTCCAAAAGGGTCGCTAAAGTAGTTTGGATTATTGCCATTTACTACATATCTACTTTCAAAAGCATTATATTTAGGATCTTTATTCCATCTCCGTCCTATTCTCGCATCATACTCCCAATACTGCGCCGTCATCAAATTGCCAGCGCCGTACACCTCATCATCCTTTTCTTGCGTGTTGAATCCGAAACGATAATTACTACCCCCAAAACTAAAACTTCGGTTTGGCATTATCATCCCAAACGGATAATAATCTTGCGCCGTCAGGATGAGGGGCTGTTTGGTAAAGGCCACTTCGTTGCTCGGGCTTAGCGCTGCCTCAGGCGTCAGGATGGGTTCGTCTTTTATCGTGGCTAAAACGTTACCGAGGTGGTTGGAGAGTTCATACGCGCTCATACCGGTAAAAAGGCGCGTGTGGGTTATGTTTTTGGAGCACGTAAACTCAGGGTATAAATAACTCGTCGGCGGATTACCAAATACCGTTGACACTAGATACGTACTACTTTCGTTAATATGTTTTCTAAAATAATTGATATCCGTAGGGTCTAGCGCAGGCTCCACATAGGTTTCGGTGCCATTATTGCCCGCCGTCGCTCGCGTCTCGCGAGTGACTTTAATAAAAGCGTCTCGCTTAAAAATTCTGTTTTCATACATTTTCATTTCATTTAATAATACAAATATATAACATTTTATCAAATTTCTGAAACTTTTAATGGACTATCTAGACATGCACTACTATAAAAATACGAGGTGGCATCAGTTACGATTCCAGCTTTTACGGGATTATTATGAATATAATCTATTTTTTTGATCAATAACACTATTTGTATATAACAAGATAGGATGATTTGTATACTGCCAAATATGGTATCCTTTGTACTGTTTATTCATATTTGCATATTTTTTGAATAAAAACAAGAGCCATTCACGTCTACTCTCATTTGAGTCTTCTTCTATTTCTTTTATAAACTGCTTTGATGTAAAACTTTTAAATCTTCCTAACAATTCTGTCAAATCACTATTAAATCGTCTACAAACCATATGAATATGATTACTCATTATTACATAAGCAAAAATTTCTAAATTCTCTTTTTCTTGACAATACTTTAAATTATTTACAACAACTTCTTTATAAACTTCTCTGTCAAACAAGTTTATCCACCCAACTATAGTCATTGTTACAAAATAAATGTCATCTGCTGTTGTTTTTCTAGCTTCGCTCATTTTTTTTTAAACAAAAATAATTAGAATTTTCTTAAAAGGTAAAAAATGATATGAGTTTTACAAATTAATACTATCACTCGTCGAAGATTCCGTGAAAAACGGAGCGAGACGCGAGCGTTAGCGGGAAGAAACTAATATTACATTTCGGTATTTGGATTTCAATAGAACTTTTACAAACTAAAAAAGCCTAGAGATAATCTCTAGGCTTTTAAAATATTGTGGCGGCGACCTACTCTCCCACATTTTACTGCAGTACCATCGGCTTGACGGAGCTTAACTACTCTGTTCGGAATGGGAAGAGGTGGGACCTCCGTAATATAGCCACCTATTCTTATAGAATTTAGTATCTTTTATTTGAACATTTTTCTTAAACTATCCTGGTATTCCGAACTGAATCCCTACAGAAATCTATTGTCTAAGATCTAATATCTCAATACTATTTTCTATTTATATCATTATGACATAATGGTAAGCAAGTTGACTTATCTTATTTAAGATAAAAAAAAATGAAAGTCTACGGGCAATTAGTACTACTCGGCTAAACACATTACTGTGCGTACACCTGTAGCCTATCAACGTCCTAGTCTCGAACGACCCTTAAAAGAAAACTCATCTTGAAGTGGGTTTCGTGCTTAGATGCTTTCAGCGCTTATCCCTTCCAAGCATAGCTACTCTGCGATGCAGCTGGCACCACAACAGATTCACCAGGGGCTTGTCCAAATCGGTCCTCTCGTACTAGATTCAGATCTTCTCAATTTTCTAACGCCCATCATAGATAGAGACCGAACTGTCTTGCGACGTTCTGAACCCAGCTCGCGTGCCACTTTAATGGGCGAACAGCCCAACCCTTGGGACCTTCTCCAGCCCCAGGATGTGACGAGCCGACATCGAGGT
>Ga0208595_1000342_pt1 | contig 18111 bp, 13 predicted proteins | sample LakMenEpi28Jun11_FD_150742 | JGI IMG/M metagenome (GOLD analysis project Ga0208595, IMG submission 150742) | Freshwater microbial communities from Lake Mendota, WI - 28JUN2011 deep hole epilimnion (SPAdes) | ecosystem: Environmental > Aquatic > Freshwater > Lake > Epilimnion/Euphotic zone ...
GCTTCGCCTGGAACAAACTCGTCGATCAACCCTGGAAAATCATGTCTATTGGTCTACGTCAATGGGCCCATGAGTTCTAATCAATGAGACTTGGTATAAGTGGTCAGTGTTGATTAGCGCATGATTGCGTCCTGCGCCATGGCTTCAGGCCTATGTTATTGTCACACTGAAAAGCCATTCATCCGATGCCGCCGGTTCGTTTTGTGAGAGACTCCCGAACCTTGATGAGGTGGTGGAATGCCAGAAGATCGCCGAGGCATCTGACATGATCGTCAAAGTTTCTACCCGGGACCTTGAGACAATTAATCAGATTCTTACCCAAGAATGGCTAGGATCTCCTGAGGTGGCAAGTGCGCAATCAAGTAACGTACTTGTATAAATAAAGGAAAATTCAATGGTAATATTAAAATATTTGGTACAGATATTAAATATTTTATAAAATTATTTTCAAAATAAATATATTTTATGTTTTTAATGTTCATTTTCGACACGTGGCCAGAATAGAAGACTTCTGTTTTTGAATGGAATATTCGCAAAGTTAGTACTTAATAGTCCTGGCGTATCTACAAGAAGTACATTTCCAACGACGGAATCAAAGGCTGATAGGAAGTGCTGCATAGACTTTACGACGATCCCGCGTGGGCTGACAAGATCGATGCCGAGCCCAGTAAACAAATCAAGCCCTAGCACCTGCTGACGGACCGATATTAGCGCCAAATCTATACCTTGCTCCGTTCGCACCCAGGCCGATGGGCCAAGGTTTGCACGCCCACCGAAATCATCCTGGCTGTGGTCTGGGACGAGAGCCATGACCTGCGCTGTGACATCGGTTGGCAATCCAGACGCAGGACCGGCCTTGCCGCCGATCCGCATTAGAAACTTAGCGCCCACCCCTGCATCAAAGCAAAGTTGTACGGCGCCCGGGTCCCAGATCCCCCCAAGTGCGACACCCCCTATTCCACGCTCGATGAGTCCCTGTAAGATGAATGTACTGTCACCCATGGCACCGCCGCCGGGATTATCGGCGAAGTCCGCAAGAGCCAGCGGTCGGGGTGCTTGCCAATCCGCCAGTTGATCAAGCGCATCATTAAGTGAGGTAAAGGTTGCGGAGATCTCATGGCGTATCCGATAGAATTCATTGGACAAGTGTTCCGCATAGAATTTTGCAAGTTCAATGTCGCCGTCGGCAACAACCCAAGCGCAGGCACCTGCTTCCGGTACATCGCCATATGCCATGCCGTGTCCCAACGACACAGACAGTATGCCCGGCTGGTTTTCGATCTGACGTAATTCCTCCACAATTTCGCGCATGGGCGAATTGGTGGTTGGCCAAGCACCAATCATCGGACACTTTGCAAAACCAATCTGCGGAAGGATTGAACCTTCACGCGCAGCAATAGCTAGCTTTGTGACCGTTAGGGCGGTCTCTACAATATCAGTGTGCGGGTATTCCTTATATGCCACATGAATTGGGGTTGCGGCGCGCATCTCTGCAGTGAAGTGGCAGTGAAGGTCCAGGGAAACTCCAATTGGCACCTTAGGCCCGACAAGCCTTCGGATTGCGCTTAACAAATCTCCTTCACAGTCATTACAAGTTTCGGTCGTCATGGCACCATGCAGCACCAGAACCACCGCATCCACCGGCATTGCCGCCGCCAAATCGGAGAGGATCGCGCCTCGAAACTCCTGATAGACATCTTCGACCACGGGACCAAGGGGCTGCGCCGCAGTGCATAATCCTAGCACCACATCCCATCCGGCCGATTCGGCGAACTCCCTTACTGCGACAAGAGCTGGGCGCATGCCCATCAGGTCACCTGGGTCATCAATCTGCCGACAAATCCCTTGCTCTTCGAATGCACCGCGTCCGGTTGGGATAACGCAGAAGGTGTTGGTTTCAGCAAGTAGGCTGGCAAGGAATAAGCGCATCAAGGACCCTATGCTCTATTGACATTTTTGCGTTATAGCGCAAAATTTCTAAATTTGAAAATATGTTTAGGAGTGGTTCTATCATACCGGATCAATCTGTCAGGACTGGCACCCGCATTGCATTTGCATTCGTCACGGTAATGGCTGCCGCAACGGTCTTGTCATTTGTTCATCGTTTTCTCCCGGTTGTACTGCTTGATGACATGCGCCGAGACATTCAGGTTTCAGATTTAGAGTTCAGTAGCTTGCAAACCGCGTTTGCTATCACCTATGCTGTTACCACAATTACCAGCGGTTGGATGGCGGACCGCTCAAACCGACGCAATCTACTTGTTGTAGGCGTCGTCGCTTGGACATTGGGTTCTTTTGTCTACGGGCTTGCAACTAGCTTTTCTGGGCTTTTTGTCGGGCGCATTCTGGTCGGGGCGGGTGAGGCGGTGCTCGTGCCCGCTGGAACATCACTTATGTGTAGCTATGTCAGCGCCGAGCGACGGGGAAAGGCGTTTGCCATTACCTATTTCGGGGCGACGCTAGGAACTTCACTTGCGTTTAGTGGGGGCGGCTTCCTTCTCGAGGTGGCGCGCGGTGGAAATTTCTCTGATCTGCCCCTCATAAGCGGGCTTGAGCCATGGCGCCAAGTTATGCTGTTGCTTGGCGGTGCTGGCTTGCTACTTATTCCGGCACTGTTAGCGTTTCGGGAGCCCCCGCGGCCACATAAATCTGCACCCGATGGTTCCCGCGGCTTCTCGCAACTTTGGCAACTACGAAACCTCCTCTGGATAGCCTTGCTTATGGGGGCTTCGATTGCAATCGCTGATTTCGCTTACACTTCCTGGCAAACGGCACTGCTCACTCGAGAGTATGGTGTGGGGGTCGCTGCTGCAGGCAACAGCCTCGGCATCACCATCCTTGTCGCCGGTTCTATAGGTGCCTGGGTCGGCGGGATTGCCATTGATAGAGTCTTTAAAAAGCGCGGGAAGCGCGGCAATCCGGAAACGATCGTTGCCTGCGCAATCTTGATGGGCTTGGCGCCTTTAGCAATACAGTTACCCTTCGCTTGGTCTGCCTTGGCTGCTTTTGCCCTTTGGCAGGCTGCAGCAAATGTTGCTTATGTGGCTAACGCTGTGACCCTTCATAACATAGTCGACGATCGGACGCGCGGCCTAGCTACCTCTCTGCAGGTTTGCCTCGGCATTGGCGTAGGCTTGGGTGCTGGGCCCGCGGGGATTGCCTTACTGAACACACATCTAGGAGGCAATGCACTTGGGGCCAGCCTAAGCTTAGGAATTTGCGGACTAGCGGTTGGTACCGCAGGGTTGGCGTTGATGTTACGCTCAAAGCTGCCCAAAAAGACAAATTTGCCATAAATATTTCCATTATTGAAAAATATGCTTGACGTTTTGGCAAAAAAGCCAATTGTGTTTTCATAACAGAATTAGGGGGGTGTTTATGCGTAAGTTGAAATGGATGGTTGGAGTTTCGATACTTCTTTTGCCACAGCTCGCGATGGCTGACTCATCGGCTGATGCTGCTGCCGAGTCTGAGATTGTTGTCACTGCGCTTAAGCGCGAGCAAAACATTAACGACGTTCCTGCGTCGCTAACTGCTCTCGGTGCCAATGACTTGGCCGCCTCTGGGATAACCAATTCCTTCGACCTGCAGCAGCGAGTGCCGGGTCTCGCAATTTCGTTTGGCAATCGCGAAACAAACGTGGCAATTCGCGGAGTGTCGAACAACGTTCGCAGCGTAGGCTCTGATCCCTCGAACGCCGTCCACTTGAACGGTATCTACTTGCCTCAGTCGAGCATGATTCTAACTGACTTGTTCGATATTCAGCGGGTCGAAGTGCTTAAGGGGCCTCAGGGTACATTGTACGGACGTAATGCAACGGGCGGCGCGATCAACGTTATCGCCCGCGCCCCGGAGGCGGGGACCAGCGTTGAGGGTCTGCTCGGATATGGCAGTTACAATCTTTTTCGGGGCCAGGCCGCTCTGAACGTTGGAAACGATGCGGTCTCGGGACGTATCGCGGTGAGCTACGCTAATGACGACGGATACACCCGTAACCTCTCGACCAAAACACGGCTTGATCGCCAAGATTTCCTTGGCTTGCGCGGGCAGCTGCGGTTCCAGCTGGCCGAGAATCTTACGTTGTCGCTTCTAACGCAGATCGTCCGAGATGACGGAAATGTGGGTTACGGCGCATCGACTGATCCGACATTCCGCAAATCTCCTGACAATTTTTATGGCTTTTTCGTTCCGGCAGCTCTGCAAAGGCAGGACTCGCGCAATATCCGCCTTGATTCTCCTGTCTACAGCAGGCGCGATTCCGAAATTTACGGGGCCACATTTGATCTCGACCTTGGCTCAGTTGGCGTGCGATCGATCACCGGCTACTCGCACTATGACGCAGCAGACGCGCTCGACTACGATTTCACAGGCGATTTCAACGAAGCTTTCAACTCCACCACAACAGTCAAGGCTTTCTCACAGGAACTCCAAGTCTACAATCAGGGTCAAGGTCCTCTGCAGTGGACGGCGGGTGTCTTCTTCTACGATGACAAAGGCGAGCAATTCGTCAACTGGATTGTACCCTTCCCATTCGCGCGGGCTAATACCATCGGCGATGGGCAGTCTTGGGCCATTTTTGGTCAGGGCACATACGCTATCACCGACAAGCTCTCGATCATGGTTGGCGCGCGCTATAACCACGAAAACAAGAAGGGCGCGCAGATCAATCTGCTAAGCAAAGTAACTGCCAACGTTGATAAGACCTTTGAGTCCTTCACCCCCCAAGGTCAAATTCAGTTCCGTCCTGGCGACAATACGCTGATCTATGCTGGGGTGACAAAGGGATTCAAGAGCGGCGGCTTCAACTTGCTCGCATCGGGCCCACCTACGGTCTATAAGCCAGAAAGCATAATCGCCTACGAGGCTGGCGTACGAACAAAGATCGCAGATGTTTTGACGCTCAATGCTTCAGTGTTTCACTACGATTACAAGAATCTCCAACTCCGTACGCTCGTGTTTACCGGCACTGGTGCAGGCGGTGGCGCTTTAGCTTCGGTCAGCAATGCCGATGGTGCCAAGATCTCCGGGCTTGAACTCAACGCCGACGCCAAGCTAGGCGGCGGACTGTCAATCGACGTGGGCGGCACTTATCTACACAGCAAGTTTGGCAGATATATCTCGCCGTCAAACAGTCTTGACCTAACCGGAACGCGACTGCCGCTTTCTCCAAAATTCAGTGGCACAGCTGGGTTGAACTGGGAGGGCGACCTGGCTGGAGGCAAGCTCAAGGCACGTGCCGAGGTTGTATACCGCTCCTCGATCATCTTCCCGCTGACAATCGATGCCCCACAGAACTTCGACGACCCGTCAACGCTGTTCAATGCCTCGCTGCGCTGGACCGAACCTTCCGATCGCTTTTATCTTGAGGTTGTAGGACGCAATATCGCCGACCGGCTCTACCGGGTGCAGCGCGCAGACATATTTTACGGGGGCGTCTATGAGAGCTTTGGAGCACCCGCGACTGTAGAAGCGCGCATCGGTTTCAAGTTCTGATCGGGTGGCACTCGGACGTGAGCTCCGGGTCGAGGTCGAGCGGTGGCCACTTCGGCGGTCCTTCCGAACTGCAGGGATGGTAACGACGGAGGAATCGGTTGTTACTGTCTCAATTCGTGAAGGCCATTGCGAAGGTAGGGGTGAAGCCAGCGGCGTCTACTACCACGCGGAAACTGCAGAAAGCGTGGCGACCGAGATCGAGGCTCTGCGCCATGACGTGTTGTCAGGAATAAATCGCGAGGAGCTGGCGCAGCTGGCCCCAGCGGGCGGAGCCCGCAATGCACTTGACTGCGCACTTTGGGCGCTGGAGGCCAAGCTTGCGGGCCGACCGGCCTGGCTTCTTGCGGGACTTGACCGGCCTCGACCGCTGACGACGACCGTTTCAATCGGCGCGGATTCTCCTGATGCAATGGCAATGGCGGCCCTAGACTATCCCGATGCCGTGGCGATGAAGCTCAAGCTTTTAGGGGACAGTGAGGACGCAGCCAGAGTGCAGTCGATCAGGGCTCTTCGGCCCGATATATGGCTTGGCGTCGATGCCAACCAGTCGTTGGGCCGCGAGGGGCTTGAAAAGCTGCTCCCAGCCTTGGTTACAGCTCGGGTTGCATTGATCGAGCAGCCCGTCCGTGCCGGCGAGGATGAAGTCCTCGAAGGTCTGAACAGCCCCATACCGCTGGCGGCCGACGAGAGCGTGCAGGTTGAGGACGACCTACCAGGCCTGCGTCCCTACTACCAGGTCATCAATGTAAAGCTCGACAAGACCGGAGGTCTGACCGCTGCCCTGTCGCTGGCACGTACGGCTCGCGAGATGGGCTTCGATGTCATGGTCGGCAATATGTGCGGCACGTCCCTCGCTATGGCGCCAGCTTTCCTGGTGGGGCAACTCTGCACGATTGTCGATCTGGATGGCCCTCTCTTGTTCGCTCGCGATCGTGAGCAGGCAGCGCTTTACTCCGACGGTCAGATCAACTGCCTGCCGGACATTTGGGCATGATAAAATGAATATGAACAGACAAATTCTCGAATGTGATCTCCTGGTGGCAGGCTCAGGAGCTGCCGGGCTGGCCGCAGCGGTAACCGGGGCAGCAGAAGGGCTTGACGTTATAGTTGCCGAGAAGGCCTCGGTCTTCGGCGGAACGACATGCTATTCTGCCGGCATCGCATGGATACCCTGCAATGAACCTGCTCGTGAACATGGGATCGAAGACAGTCGTGAGGCTGCGCTAAGTTACCTGCGCGCCGAAGCTGGCAATCGGATCGATCTGCCCAAGGCGGAAGTCTTTGTCGACAGTGCCGCAGAGGTGCTAAACTGGTTCGAAGAAAACAGCCATGTAGCCTTTGGGCTTGTGCCTGCGTGGCCAGACTACCATCCTGACTTGCCCGGTGGACTGGCAGGCGGCCGTTCGCTGGGGCCGAAGCCGTTCGATGGTCGGCGTTTGGGGAAGCACTTCGCTGAACTTCGCCCGCCCCTCTCGACAACGACGATTCTCGGCGGCATGATGGTAGGCCGTGAGGACCTCGTGCACTTCTATGGGATGCAACGGTCGGTCATTTCGACCTTCAAGGTCAGCCAGCTGTTCGCGCGATATGCTCTCGACCGATTAACTCATCCACGTGGCACGCGTCTATCGAACGGCGCGGCGCTGATTGCCATGCTGGCACTTTCAGCGATCGAACGCGGTGTACGAATAGAGCTGAATTCGACAATCTCGCAACTTCTTTTCGACAGCGACAAAGTTACGGGTGTCGTACTTTCAACAGCAAAAGGCGAAGTTGAAGTTCGAGCTCGGCGTGGTGTCGTGTTGGCTACAGGCGGATTTCCTGCAAGTCCGGAACTTCGCGCGCGGATTGGCGATGCCATTGCATCTTCATCGAGCCACCGCACGCTTGCGCCCGACGAAAACTGCGGCGATGGCGTTTTGCTGGCCGAAGCCCATGGAGCAGATTTCATCGAGGATCTTAAGCATGCTGCAGCCTGGACACCGGTGTCGCTCGCACCAAATGGCGACGGGACCACTACACCGTTTCCGCATTTCTTTGATCGCGGAAAAGCTGGTTACATCGCAGTAAATCGACAAGGCCGGCGTTTCACCAACGAAGCAAATTCTTACCACGACTTTGTCCCGGCTATGTCGGAAGCGTGCCGGGCCGCCGATGGCTCGATTGAATGCTTCCTTGTCACAGACGCTGCATCAATCAGACGTTACGGACTGGGCATGGCGCCGCCTTTCCCGGGAAGGTTAGGACGGCATGTAGCTTCCGGCTATATCGTTCGCGCCAACTCGATTGCGGAACTTGCGAGCAAATGCGGCATTGATCCAGCAACTCTGGAAGCGACAGTTACCGTCTGGAACTCAGCCGCCGCTCGAGGTGAGGACCCAGAGTTCGCCAAAGGATCGAACGTCTACCAGAGGTTTAACGGTAGCGCAGGGGTCTCCCCGAACCCTTGCGTCGCTCCGATTACCAAACCTCCCTTCTATGCGATCCGCTTAGTGCCAGGAGACATTGGCACTTTCGCCGGCTTGCGAACCGATCCGGACAGCCGCGTGCTCGACACGTTCGGCAAGCCGATAGGAGGCCTTTACGCCGTCGGCAACGATGCCGCTAGCTTCATGGGCGGTTCCTACCCGGGTGCGGGTATAACTATCGGTCCGGCCATGGTGTTCGGCCACCTTGCCGCACGGCATGCCGCTGGTTTGGGCTAATCGCGGCTTTACAGTCCCAGTGGAGGAAGAGCACGCTGAACAATTGCCGTCCATGCCGCCGCACCTATAGGTATCAATCGGTCGTCAAAATCGTAACTCGGGTTGTGAAGTGTGCAAGGGCCGAGCCCATGCCCTTCGGCACGTTCGTCACCCTCACCGTTACCAATCCAAAAATAGCATCCAGGATTTCGCTCGAGCATGTAAGCGAAGTCCTCAGCCGTCATGGCTGGGGACATGGGTTTCACGTTCTCAGAACCGAAATAAGAAGTGAGGGCTGTCGCAACGATTTCGGCTGGACCTGAGTGATTGATGGTCGCCGCACAATTTCTTTCAAAGTCAATGCTTGCGGTGCAACCATAGCCTTCGGCAACACCCGTTGCAATTCGCACTATGTGCTTCTCAATGGCGTCAGTCACGGCAGGTGAATATGTTCTTACTGTACCTGCGATCGTAGCAGTCTCGGGCGTGACGTGCAGGCTGTCACCCGCTGCCAATTTGGTTATGCTCACCGCTGCAGATTCGGCTGGTGGTAGATTGCGCGAAACGATGCTTTGTAGAGCTTGGACAATCGCCGAGGCAGCAAGCACAGGATCTGCAACCTGGTCAGGGAGCGCCGCGTGTCCGCCCTTCCCTCTGATTTCTATGGTGATTTCATTACATGCCGCCATAGCAGGTCCAGGGGAAACTGCAAACACACCAACAGGTAGCCCCGGCCAGTTATGTGCTGCATAGACCGCCTCCATCGGAAAACGCTCAAACAATCCATCTTCGATCATTGCTTGTGCGCCGTGTCCACTTTCTTCGCCGGGCTGGAAGATGAAATAGACGGTTCCATCGAACTGACCTGCCCTAGAAAGTGTTCTTGCCGCTGCCAGCAGCATGGCAACATGCCCATCATGTCCACAGGCATGCATTCGCCCATCATGACGGCTCGCATGAGGGAAATGGTTGGACTCAGTAATGGGGAGCGCATCCATGTCAGCCCGAAGTCCAATTGCACGGGCCCCACTGCCTGCCCGCAGGACCCCGACTACACCGGTGCCGCCTATTCCACGGTGCACGTCGATACCACAGTCCGCCAAGAAGGTAATGATAGCCTCAGCTGTTCGTTCCTCAGCGAAGGCCAATTCTGGATGGGCGTGGATATCACGACGAAGAGCGACCACGTCGGCAAAATCTTGTTTCATGCTGGCTCCTGCGGCAGTCTGAAGGGTTCGGGATCTACAAAGCGCTTCAATGCATTGTCCATGATGCGACCAGCGCCTTCGCGTTCTTCCAACGCGCCTGCGAAAAGAACCGAGCCCGAAGACAACACCGCTCCGCCGGCAGGCCCTTCGAAGAAGGTGAGATCTGCGCGAATGGGGTCAGCAGCATCAAGTCGAGTGTGGGTGAGCCGTTCCTCGTTGACCGGCAGGACATCAGCGTCAAATTCTTCTGTCCGGGCGACGACAAGGGCATGGCCAGGTGTGCCAAGCCCTTGATCGGTTCTGTCTATCTCATATCCCCCGGCTGCACCCAATGAGGTGGTGTCCCCGATCCGATCAGCGGTGACGCCTTCAAACAGGAATAATGCGCGAGGATTCTCTGCCTCCTTGGTTCGAACGTAGGGTTGGCTCGAGCGCTCATTGTCGGCCTGAGCGCTATAGCCCACCCCGACCAAGTGGTTCGGCGGCCGGCCAAGCCTACGCCACAGCCCTCCCATCTCGCCATCTGACTGGTGGTGATATTCACCCTCAGGCTCGATCCACATCCGGATCCCGTTTTCTGCTCGTCGAAGTTCCATAACGTGCGGAGCGTCAGAGAGCGTTGAAACCCGCCAGTAGAAACCGTTGCCGCCCATGTATATCAAACGACCGCCTTGCCGTGTGAAGGATTCGATCGCGTCAAGAGTTTCGCGACTGTGATACTCAGGGTGCGATCCAGTGACTAGGACCCGCGCGCCGCCCAATGCGGCAGCCCCCTCACGATGGAGGTCGTGATCGCTGACTAGGCCCCAATGTTCACCAGTCCGATCCAGCCACTCAATTATCCGGAGGTCATCGTTAAAGGCGACTTGCCCACCAATCGCTTCACCCATCAAACCGGGTGTCGCGTTGAGTATCGGCCGTTTGGTGGAAACTAAGCCGATTCCTGAGCCATCCCGATGTCGGCAGTAAGTGGACAGGCCAGCACGACGCATCGCTTCAGCCTCGCGAGGATACGAAGCGATAATCTCCTGTTCGTTGGGCGGTGCCCACAAACTGTTGCCATAGGCGAGATATGAGAAGGTCGAAGCGAGGAACAATACTGCCGGATTGCGATGTGAACGAGCGAAAAGGGGAACGTGATGCAGGCCAGCAGCAGTTTCAATTCGCACAGCGTAAATGCCACTCGCGGCGTCTGGTGGCAAACGAAGCTCGGTTGTCGTGGGCCATCTACAGTCCGACAAATCGTCGTCATGGAAATGAATCCCGGCATAAAGGTCCGGGCGCTGGCGCCAGTCAAATGACTGTCCAGCCCAGCGTGAACTTTTGACAGCCCGTCTGGGTGTGTTGATCAGCCGAAGAGTCGAGGCATGTGGCCCTTCACCTGGCACTTCCTGCTGCTGCATTGCCTTTGAAAAGTCCCAACGAGCAGAAAGCGCGCCATTACGACGGAAGCAAGGAGCCTCGATTTTGCCAGAAAAACCAGAGCCGATAACGAGGTCGCCGGATATATCCATGGCGGCAACGCGTAATTCCGTCTTTCGCTCCTGCTGCCACCTCGCATCGATCCCAACAGGATGCAATTCCAATTGGAGTAAAGGTCCACTGTAGGTGCATTTGACGTCTATCCATGAACCGGCCTTGACCGGAAGGGACAGGACCGCAAGGCCGAAGCTTAGCTTCAAAAAACCGTCTTTCAGCTCCAACTCGAATCTGTCACCCCATTTGATGACGCCTCCTTTATCGACTAGGGTCGGTTGGATTGTAACTGACCATTCCCACACGTCCCGCAGGGCTGCGCTGGGCCCTTGATTTGTCTCAGCTCGTGAGCCCGTGTCTATTTGTTTGGGCTGAAGAATAGTCTCAATGGATGGCCCGATACGCTCACTGCGGTAGTTCAAGGGTAACGGGTGGCCGGAAAGACCGTGCAGCCTTACCAAGTCGATCTTCGACTTTCCTGTTCCTTCCGCGCGGATCGCAATTTTGTCTCCGGGCCGTACAGACCAGTCGTCGACATATCCGAGCGGTAGAGGATCACACGTCACAGTAAAGCTTCGCCCGAAAGGACCGGGACACAAGCGCCGCCAACCCACGCACGAATGCCATCAGGCGTTCGTCTCGCTTCGACTTGCATTTCGCTGGGGCGTCCCATTTTTACGCCTTGGGTTATTTCCAAAGTCAGCTGATCATCTTTCGACTCTGCAAGCAACAAGGCGGCTAAAGCAGCAGCTGCGCTGCCCGTGGCAGGATCCTCTATAGTGCCAGAAAGTGGAGCAAACATGCGAGCATCTATACGATGCTGATCTCGAGTGTACAGCATGAGCAGGCAGATATCAGCAAGGTCTTGGCGTTGCATCGCCAAGCGCGCGAATGCCGCAGGATCGCACGAGGCTCGGTCTAGTGCCTCGGGGGATACTTCGACGCACAGGGTGGCAAGACCGACAGACGCCAGCCTCGGCATGCCGATTTCGTCCGACTGTAACGATGCGCAAGGAGCGACCAAAGTACGGTCTGGTGCCTCACCCAATTGTAGCGTTTTAGGCGCCGCGATGCGGCAGCGACGTACCGTGGGGTTATCGTCAACTTCAACGGTTACGATGCCAGCGGGCTGTTCAAGCCGAAATGGCCCCGTCAGCCCATCCTCCGCCAAAGCCCAGCCGACGCCAACGTTAGGATGGCCGGCGAATGCAATTTCGAGCTCGGGCGTAAAGATGCGAACTCGGGCCGTGTTAGCCGGATCTGTTGGACGGCTCAGAAAGACGATCTCGCTCATGTTGAGCTCGCGGGCCATTGTCTGCATTATCGCCGCATCTATCTCATCTGCGTCGAAGAATACGCCCAGTGGGTTCCCACCGAAACGCACCTCGGTGAACACATCGATCATACGAAAACGGAGCTTCGGCATCAGGCAGCTCTTCGCTCAGACGGACTGAGCGTGGCCGCTGCCTCGTCAATGGCCTTGCCCAAGCGCTCAACAATAAGATCAGCCTCTCCTCGGGTAAGACTGATTGCCGGTGCAAGACCGATGATGTCGCCATGCGGCATGGTGCGGGCGAAAAGTCCGTTCTCGACGGCACGTGCAAAGACCCGACCAGCAAACTTCAGGTCTTTTGCTAGGTGACGACGTGGCGATCCTTCAGCAGTGAATTCGACAGCGAGAGCCAAGCCCTGGGCCCGGATCTCGCCAACGAGCGGGTGCCCAGCCAGGCGATCTACAAGCCCAGCCTGTAGATAGGGTGCTACATCACGTGCATTGGCGAGCAAATCTTCTTCTTCGATGATTGCGATGTTGGCGAGGCCTGCGGCTGCACAGGTCGGGTGAGCTGTATAAGTATAGCCATGGCCGAATGCGCCGAGCTTCGGTCCTCCAGCTTCCAATGCTTCCCAGACCCTCGGCCCAATCAAGACAGCAGAAAGGGGAGCGTAGCCGCTAGTCAAGCCTTTTGCCAAGGTGACAAGATCAGGTTCGATGCCCCAAAGGTCTCCTCCAAACCACTCCCCCAAACGACCAAAGGCAGTGACCACCTCATCAAGGATCAGCAGAATATCATGGCGGCGCAGAACCTGCTGAATGGCTTGCCAATAGCCCGGTGGCGGCGGCACCATCCCGCCCGCCCCGATCATCGGCTCAGCAATGAAGGCTGCAATAGTGTCTGCCCCTTCGCGAGCGATGATGGCTTCCAGATCTGCAACGCAATGCCGGACGAAAGCTGCGGGATCGTCAAAACCCGACCAGAACATATCTGGCGCGACGGTGCGGCGGACGACGTCCTTGATTAGGTCAAAGCCCTGATGGTATGCTGGCAGTCCGGTAAGGCTGGAGGTCATGATTGTCCCGCCATGATAGCCGCGTTCCCGGGAAATGATCTTCTTCTTCTGCGGCCTGCCCGCTACGTTGTTGACATACCAAGCGAGCTTGATCTGCGTTTCGTTCGCGTCGGAGCCTGAAGAGCCAAAGAATACCTTGCTCATGCGTCCGCCTGTCAGTTCAATAAGCTTTTCCGCCAATTGAGCGGCAGGCGAGTGGGTAGCCCCGGCAAAAACATGATAGTATGGTAGGCGCGCACCCTGCTCTGCCATAGCATCCACTATGCGCTGTCGGCCGTAGCCTACGTTGACACAATAGAGAGCGGAAAAAGCGTCCAGTATCTTACGCCCCTTCGCGTCATAAACCCACAGTCCGTCGGCGCGGTCAACCACCAGGGGATCGGGTGACATGCCGCGCGCATATTCGTCCAGGCGAACAAAGGGATGCAGCACTGATTGCCGATCCATTGCGGCAAACGCAGCCGAATCGGCGTCTAGGTGTTGAGACATTTTCATTACTCCATATTTGAAAATAGGGGTAGCCACGCTCATTGTTTTTCGTCAATAGAAAAAATTATCAGATTTTGATAAATGAGGTGTATATGATTGAGCCTTTGTTTCCGCATGACTCTCCGCCCGTGATCGGGCCTTTTGCACACGGTGTCATTGCAAGCGGTAAGTTGCTGTTTGTGTCCGGGCAGGGACCGCAGGACCCTGCGAGTGGCAAGATTGAACTCGGATCATTTGAGTTTGAAGCTCGCAGAACGCTCGAAAATGTCGAGCGGGTGTTGCGCGCTGCGGGAGCAGATTGGTCCAAGGTGGCGCGTGTTCAGGTGTACTTAACCGAAGCAGAGCGCTTCGCTGAGTTTAATGCTATTTATGCGTCGGTCGTTGGCGAGGCTCGCCCAGCTCGTACAACCATCATTTGCAACCTGCTGGCTGGCATACAGATAGAAATAGACTGCGTCGCAGCACTGGACTGATACGGAGTTGCACCCCTCACCTTGCCCTTCCAACGAACCTGTAGGCCCATCGCGGAGGCGCTCAGCCCGCTGGAAGCTGCAAGGTATGAGGCTTCGTCGACGTTTCCAGGCTTTGGGATGTGCGATCACGAAAAGCTAAGTCCATTGTGGAATGCTCTGCATCAGTTGCCGCGAGTAAACGGCAGGATAGTGTTCGCTTGGGGACCGAGACGGGCGTCGACTTGGCGCTTTCCCCAATCGGCTGTGGCATTTACCGAAAGTATGCGGCATCGATCTTCGCTTGCAGCTACGTACCCATGAGCCATTGCGCTGTCGAAATAGATGGAGTCGCCTTGGCGCAGTTGGACAGCAGCATAAAACTCAGTGTGAAGCTCAAGTGTTCCTTCAAGCACCAATACGAATTCCTCGCCAGGGTGACGAAGCAACGGGCCCCATTCCTCAAGACTGCGAGCCCGCACCTCCATCAGCAACGGAACCAGTTGTTTATCGAGCAGGTCCGCAGCAGCATAAGTCTGGCGAGCCACCGGGGTTTCGATTTCGCGCCCTTCATTAGATCTCGTGATGCTGCGCCGCCCCGAAAGCGGCATTGGTGTTGCCTCAAGGTCACTTTGGGGGCTAGCAAAAAGGACGCCGATGTCGATGTTGAGGCCTGTGGCGATTCTGACCATCTTATCGTAAGTAAGAGCCATCTTGTTGTTCTCGACCTTGGAAAGTGTCGAGACTGGCAGACCCGTGCGGCTGCTAAGTTCTGCCAGCGTCCAACCGCGTTCTGCGCGAAGCGAGCGGAGCACCCGACCGGGATCTTTTGAATTATGTATTGCCGAAGCGGTGGTCATAGCTTTTTCCATAAATGAAATGTCTAGCCCATGTTCGCTCATGCGACAATGCCTACATTCATAGTCCCAAGTTATTGATGATCGGACTTGTACCGGTGATCGCCGGATCGATGCACGGGAGACCGATCTGGCGTTCCACCTCTGACAATGCGTCTACACGAGCGCGTTCAGACAAAGAAGCAGTGTTGAGGCTAATCCCCACACAGCGGATCGCGGGGTTCACTCTACGGCCCAAAGCAATGGTAAGTTCAATACATTCTTCAAGTCGAGGAATGGCAAAATCAGGGTACCCTAAAATCTCTTGGCGGCCAGCCTCGTGGCAAACCACAAACGCATCTGGTTGGCTGCCGTGCAAGAGCCCTAAGCTCACTGCGGCGTATGCCGGGTGAAAGAGTGATCCTTGTCCTTCAATCACATCCCAGTGATCAGGCAAGTTATCCGGCGAGAGCATTTCCACAACCCCGGCAAGAAAATCTGAAACCACTGAATCTATAGCGACCCCGCCGCCGCTAATCAGAAGTCCCGTTTGCCCGGTTGCCCGGAAGGTGGAACTAATCTCTTGTGCGCGCATGTCACGCTCAATTGATAGTGCGGTAAACTTCTTACCAACGGCACAGTCGGTCCCAACGGTCAACAAGCGGTTGCCGGTTCGAGATCGGCCGCTGCCAACTGGCGGGTTAAATTCCCGCGGGAGTCCGCGTACGTCAAATAGATTGCGCCCTAATTGTTTAGCCGCTTCAGCCAATCTAGGGCGCATCGAAAGCCGGTCGTGGAGGCCGGAAGCAATGTCTAGCCCGGCCTGCATCGCCGAAATAATTATATCCTCCCAAGCATCCGGGAGGCGTCCCCCAAAGGTTGCCGTCCCGATGACCATTGTTCGCGCCCCAGCTCTAACAGCCTGCTCCGGATTCATATCAATCAAACCGAGGCTGTTTGCCTCTGGGGTTAACCGAAATTGCCCCGCGCACCACTCCGGCCGCCATTCGTGGATGCCTGCAGCGGTTTTCTGATCGAGGGGATCGACCATATCGCCGAGAAACAGCAGGTACGGTCGGGGAATTTTCAGGGTACCAAGTGCAACTCTTGCGTCATCGGTCATCATGAACATCCTAAGTTTTCATATTCAGAAAATCGTTTCTCTATTGGCTAAATTGAGAGCGCCGTCAACATCATTTAGGCAGTTCTTGTCCTGGCAAACGCACTGTTTGGGCGAAAGCGCGCAACGAGCTAAGTCTGGATCATGTCCCGTCCCAGAAAACTTACCAGCCCTTTCATCTAGTTCAACTCCTCGCCTGAAATCACTTGCCTGGTCGCGATGCTCTAATCCCGGTTCCCACTCAGCCTGCGGAACGTAGAGGATGATGCCCGAGCTTGGCAGATGCCGCGCCTCGGAATTGCCGCTGGCGCAGTCATCTTGTCCAGTCGAGCTAGGCGTCCAAGCACATCCGACACGCAATACGGGATAGCTTCCAAGCTAATTTCCGTCATTCCGAGGGTGGTTACGGTCCCACGAAAGCTGCCGCAGCGGTGATCCCAGTATTCGTTTTGGGGTGATGGCAGAAATGGGGTCGGGAACAGCCAAGCGTTCTAACCGACGTAAGCTGCAGCTATTCATCAATCCACCCACAGAAGCAGGCAGTCTGCTCTCGGCCCAGAATAAGCCGGAAAACGAAGCTCATCTGCATGTCCGCTTCCCACAACAAAGCAGCGATTAGCTCCGCCTGATAACATCCACGAAAGCAGTCTTAGGCAGCAACCAAATGTGAGTTGAACGAACGGCAAGTTTTGCGAAATGCAAAACGCTTAACGAACGTCCGAAAAGTTAGCGAAATGAGAAGCCCGCCGGAATGCGGCTAAGGAGAGCTGCAACTCGGGCGCCTTAGCGAGCGCAGAACCGCGTTGGTTAAACCTCGCAAAGGCCGTATCGAACGAGGAGGCCGTTGACGACAAGCACTCCGGACGGAGTGTCGTCATAGCAACATCCATCTGCAAAGACTTACGTATAAGTCGTAAATAGCTATATGACTTATATGTAAGCCGTTTTCTTGACACCACCTTCATGTTGAGGTATGGATCGCAAGGATAAAGAAAGGCATCCTTATGACTATCGAGCGCAGTAAATCCGTTCCCCGTTCCTATTCCCGCTACGGCAGGGAAGCCGTTGCTGTACTTGGCCAGCTCATTCGCATCCACCGGATCGAACGTAGACTTAGCATGGAAGAATTGGCCACGCGCGCCGGCGTGTCGCGCGACATGATGCGTCGTATCGAGCAGGGCGATCCGCGCTGCGGCATCGGCTTGGTATTCGAGGCCGCCACCATCGTTGGCGTCCCGCTCTTTGAAAGCGACCGAAACGGCCTCACCACGCTTCTCGTCGAACAAGAGGACAAACTTCGCCTGCTTCCAAAAGCCATCCATAAAGCGCGCAACGAGGTGAAAGATGACTTCTGAAAATCGTATCGAAGAGGCGTTCGTGTGGATTTGGCTTCCCAACGCAACCCAGCCCGTTGTCGCCGGACGGTTAGCGCGCGCGCGCAATGGGCGGCTGACCTTTAATTATGGCCAAAGTTATCTAGCACGCGCCGACGCGATCGCCATTTATGACCCCGAATTACCGCTGCGCGCCGGCGCCATCGAAACTCACAACAAGATGCTGCTACCCAGCAGCATCCGCGACGGCTCGCCCGACGCATGGGGGCGGCGCGTCATCATCAACCGCGTGACAGGCCTGAAGGGTGACGAAGCAGCGCAAATCGATCTGGACGAGTTAACCTACTTGCTGGAATCCGGCTCCGACCGCATCGGTATGCTCGACTTCCAGCGCTCGCCGACCGACTATGTGCCGCGCCAGCACAAGAACGCCACACTTGCCGAACTTATGGAGTCTGCTGAGCGAGTCGAGAAAGGCGTGCACCTTACGCCCGAACTCGACCAGGCATTGCAGCATGGCTCGTCACTTGGGGGCGCCCGTCCCAAAGCGCTCATCGACGACGGCGACAAGAAATACATTGCTAAATTCTCGGCGACGACCGACCTTTACAATGTGGTGAAGGCCGAATTTGTAGCCATGCGTCTTGCAGAGCGCGTCGGCCTTGCCGTTGCA
>Ga0208595_1000343_pt1 | contig 18043 bp, 16 predicted proteins | sample LakMenEpi28Jun11_FD_150742 | JGI IMG/M metagenome (GOLD analysis project Ga0208595, IMG submission 150742) | Freshwater microbial communities from Lake Mendota, WI - 28JUN2011 deep hole epilimnion (SPAdes) | ecosystem: Environmental > Aquatic > Freshwater > Lake > Epilimnion/Euphotic zone ...
GGTATCTGACAAAGCCGAACCCTTATCGGTCTCAAGAGATAATTGTATAAGCGCCTCACTCGATAAATTTACATGCACATTTGAATGCTGAATTCCTAGATCTGATAAAATAGCCATAAGCAAGATTTATAACTACAATATTACTAACAAATGCTAGTTTATTCAAATAAAGACCAGTTATATTTAATTTTTTTTATATATAATACCGCTACTAAGTCCTTAAAATGAGAGAGGCCCCTATTGCTAGGAGCCTCTTTTGTATTTTTCTAAACTTAAAATGGACTAGAGACTATTTTTTTACGGCCTTTCCAAATCCAACAAAGTGTACAATTTTTCCGTTTTCAAATCTAAACGCATCCATCCATTGTACTTTTTGTGTTTTACCATCTGCGAATACTAAATCAGCCTCATCCCACATATCTACCCATTCGTGGCCATTTTCTCCAACTACAGGTATAATTGCAGCAATCTGATAGTTTGTAAAAGTCACTCCACTGAAGCTCTTTTCCATATATGCAATAATTGAATCCTTGCCTTTAATAGTTGAACCATCTTCCCCATTCATAAGTGCCGTATCTGACATCATATCTCCAGCTGCTTTAAAATTTTTCTCAAACAACACTTTGTGAAATTGCTCAGCTAATAATACATTCTTTTGATTACCAATCTTAAAATTGTCGGTATAAGTTGGCTTGTAAAGATGTTCAACTTTTTCTGATGTAGCTTCAACGGTTTCAGTTGTCTTCTTGTCAGCATTAGTACAAGCAGCAAATGATGCAACTACAAGTAATCCTAAAAATACTTTTTTCATAATTTGGTTTTTAATTTGAACCATGAATCTATCAAGTAAACATTAGCTAAATGCATCAAAAACAGGGAATGTTGTTCCAAAATCCCAAGAAGGAACAAATAAATAAGCAAAATGTATAGTTTAAGGGAGTAAATGGAGTTTCTTACACTCTTAAAATATAAATTATGAAAAAAATTATTTTTCTAGTAATGTTTGCAGCAAGCGGATTTAACATGACCGCTTCTGCTCAAAAGGCAATCAATTCTGTTCATTTTTATGATATTAAAAATGCAGATATGGAAAAAACCTATATCGCTAGCTTGAAAGAGATTAACACCATTATGGCCGAAATGGGTTTTCCAAAGAATTACTATAGCTACTTTAAATTAGCAGCATCTGACACTACTTCAACTTATAGAAATTGTACAATTGGTCATTGGACTTCCGAGCAAGACTATAAAACAATCCATGACCATCCAAAGTTTAAGGCATGGGCAAATAAGAACAAGGATATCAATGCTGTATTTGTAGCAGGTCAAATGTATAGAAAGATGTATGCCGCGGACTAATTCATTAGGATGAATATTGTAGAGTATTAAAAATACGGTTCAAAATAAAAAGGGTCTATGAAGTCAAATTTATAGACCCTTTTGTTTTCAAAAAGTTTATGAAGACAACTGAATTAATATTTCAAAGGGATTAACCTAATGATACCAACTTTGTTAAATAATTTAATGATTGGATATACCGGATCAATCTCCCACCACTTTGCAGCAAAATTTGGTCTTGCTCCTGCATGATGGTGGTTGTTTTGAAACAATTCTCCCAACATCAAGAAATCTATGAATAAGGTGTTCTTTGAATGGTCTTTTTCTCCCGGGAAATTGCGATACCCGTACTTATGACCTGCCCAGTTAACAATTGCACCTTGAATTGGACCAATTAAAAAATGGATAGGTAGTAATAGATACATCCACCATGCAGTTGCAAAATTGATGTAGAATAAGATATAGAGTCCTGCAAAAAATAACCTGGTTGCGGTATGATCTGCGATTTTATCAATTTTTGGATAGACTGGAAAATTTTTATCAAATCGTTTTTCAACTTCCATGGTGCCATTTAACACGCCATTGTACACATTCTTGGTGTGTATCATCATCGTAAAAACTTCTTTGAAAAAATGTGGTGTATGCGGATCCTTCTCAGTATCACTATACGCATGATGCATACGGTGTAAGATGGCATAGGCGCGCGCATTTAAATAAGAACTGCCTTGGGTCACCCATGTGAAAATATAAAAGTACTTCTCCCAAAAAGGAGACATCGTAAACATTTTGTGCGCGGAGTAACGGTGTAGGTAAAAAGTTTGACCAAATAGGGAAAGGTACCAATGTAGAATAAGAAAAATCATCACAGCCATCGTAAAAAATTTAGATACGAAGCTAAACTACTTAGTCAGTATTCTAATAATATGTTTAACAAAAGGGCAATTTTGACCGAATTACAACAGGGAAAAAAATAGAGAGAAATTGCATTATCCAGACTGGTAGACAATATTCGATTGATTTCAAAAAATGCAGATTGTTTATTCAAAATTTCTGCCTAATATGTGTAAGGAAAGCAAGTAAAATCTAATTCATTAAATCTATATTTTATGCTCGAATTTTTAGTTATCGGTTCATCCATTTTATTAATCCTATTTTTTAGCGTTGTGGTTGTCAATCAAGGGACCATTGCTATCATTACCATGTTTGGTAAGTACCAAAGAATTATGTTGCCTGGGTTAAGATTTAAAATCCCTTTGGTGGAGAGTATATTTAGAAGAGTCAGTATTCAAAATCAAAGTATTGAATTGGAGTTTCAGGCGGTAACCATTGACCAAGCGAATGTATACTTTAAGAGTATGTTATTGTACTCTGTTCAAAATGCCGAAGAAGAAACAATCAAAAAAGTTGCTTTTAAATTTATTAGCAATAAGGATTTGATGCAAGCACTTGTTAGAACGGTAGAAGGAAGCATTAGAGCCTATGTAGCTACAAAACGTCAAGCCGAAGTGTTAACTGCCCGTAGAGAAATTGTTGACTTTGTAAAAGAGCAAATTGATAATAGTTTAGAAGAGTGGGGATACCATTTGCAAGATCTTCAAATTAATGATATCACTTTTGATCAAGTGGTGATGGAAAGTATGAGCAAGGTGGTGGCTAGTAATAATTTAAAAGCAGCTGCAGAAAATGAAGGACAGGCTTTATTAATTACAAAAACGAAGGCTGCAGAAGCCGAGGGTAATTCAATTAAAATATCTGCACAAGCAGAGAAAGAAGCAGCTCAATTAAGAGGTCAAGGTGTTGCCCTATTCAGACAAGAGGTTGCTAAGGGTATGACAGAAGCTGCGGAAGAAATGAAGCAAGCAAATTTAGACACCAATGTAATTTTATTCAGTATGTGGACCGAAGCCATTAAGAACTTTGCAGAATATGGAAAAGGCAATGTCATATTTTTAGATGGTAGCCCAGATGGTATGGATAAGACCATGAAACAAATGATGGGCTTGATAACAAAGAAAGAAATAGAATAATGTTGGAAGGGTGAGATTTTTTTATCTAGTTTTTGAAAATTTCAATCTCATACCCAAATTTTGATCTTGAATAACACCATTATTATAGACTAAATGGCCATTTACAAATGTGTTGTAAATTTTACTTTTGAATTGTACATTTTCAAATGGCGACCACATGCATTTTGATAAAAGATTATGCGGGCCAACTTTCCATGTGCTATTAAGATCAACTAACACCAAATCTGCATAATAGCCTTCCCTAATATATCCCCTATCTTTTATCTTATATATTTCTGCTACATGATGACTCATTTTTTCAACAATCTTCTCCAAACTTATTTTACCATTTTGATATAATTCAAGCATAACAGTTAATGCATGTTGAACAAGTGGCCCTCCTGATAATGCTTGTGTATATAAACCACTCTTTTCTTTAATCGTATGTGGAGCATGGTCAGTGGCAATAATATCAAGGTGGTTGTCTAAAAGCGCTTTTAATAATCCATCCCCGTCTTCTTTAGTTTTAACAGCTGGATTCCACTTTATTTTAGCGCCTAAGCTATCATAATCCATATCGGAAAACCAGAGATGATGAATACAAGCTTCTGCTGTAATTCTTTTTTCTGAAACAGCTTTTTGATGATCAAATAGCTTTGCTTCGGCTAATGTGGATATATGAAATAGATGAAGCCTATTGTCATATTTTTTTGCAATCTCTAACACACGTTTTGTTGCCATTAAGCAAGCCGCTTCGCTACGAATGGCTGAATGATATTTGAATGGAATTGCATCTCCATAGATTGATTTATAATATGCTGTATTTTTTTTAATCGTCTCATCGTCTTCACTATGAAGGGCAATCAGTGTCTCTGATCTTGAAAAAAGCTTTTCAAGAAATGCAGGATAATTCGCTAAAATACCTTCATCATTATTAAAGTACAAACCATCGTCTGTTATTCCGCATACATTTTCATTATCAATCTTTAAAGCTTCTTCTAAATTATCTTGATTGATGCCCATAAAGAAGGAATAATTTGCTAAAGATGTTTTTGATGCGATAGCGTATTTTTCCTCTAATAGATCTATAGTTAAAGTATTTGGAATTGTATTTGGCATATCCATAAAGGATGTAATTCCTCCTGCTACTGCAGCGCGAGACTCTGAATATATAGTAGCTTTATGTGTTAATCCTGGTTCTCTAAAATGCACTTGATCATCAATAACACCTGGCAATAAAAATAAATGTTCTGCATTGATGATGTCTGCTTGATCGTCTGAAATATGATTTGCAATTTTTTCAATTCTTTCTCCAACAATCAAAACATCCGCTATTACTATTTTACCTTCATTGACAATACTAGCTTGTTTTATAATTATTCTTTTCATTGCAATTGTTTTTATGGGTTGCATTGATCACAATACATTGGGTCTTCTTCGGTTTTGTCATAAGGATATGCTTTCAACTCCTCGTAATTACACTTTTGACAACTATATATATGACTTAAAACAGACCTGGTAGGAGTTTTACAAGCACTACAAGGCAAACCTTCTTTTACACCAGTTATTCCAAATCCTGGTGTTTTACATGTAGGGCAGGTGTTTTTAATTTTTTCAATCAATTTATTTGTAGCAATTTGAATTACGTTTTTTCTTGTAGGATTATACATTGCCCTCATATCCGTTTCTACATAAATTGTATCGGAATGATTGATTAGAAAGTTGTATGCTTCTATCAGTTTTACCCAAGTTGTGATACCCTTGAAAATAACTTTAAAATCATCTTTTGATTGCCTAAGGATTAACCCGTGAGAAGGGAAACCTACTTTGTTGGCAAATACTTTAAGTGTTCGTAAACTTCGAATCTCAGAAGCATTAAAATTTGTAGTTGTACTAAGCTCTTTAACGATTATTTCAAGGTCATTTTTTTTATCAACAAATAATAAAATCTCTTCGTCGGCATTCACAAAAAATATAGATGGATGTGGGCCAAATGAACCTTCGCTAGCAATTGCTAAGTCGGCATTAGATTGTTGCATAGCAAGTTCACATTTTAGTCTTGCTGTTGTAATTGGGTCTGCTTTTCTTTCTACCTCTCCAGTAAATGTTCCAAAAACATCTGTATCAAAATGATCAGGTATAGAACATGTTACACCCAACTCTTTTTCAAATATGGGTCCAATAATTTGCTCTTTCTCATGCTTAGTAGCAATCAGTAATGATCTTCCTTTAAACATATGACCTGGTAGCATGCTATCGTTTTATGAAATTATATTCGTTCATTGCAAATTTGCTAATGATTATTCATAATATTTTATTTATAATAATAATAGCTTACATAAACTAAGTTTATATGTATGCGTTATAAACTTGACAATCTTGTATATTAATTTTTAAGGCAATTTGTTAATCTTCAAAATAGGAGCTAAAAAAATCATAAATTGTATGTAATCGATTTGTGACTTTTTTTATAGCTAAAATCAATGACTATGTCTTGGCGTAAATTTAACGGCGAAACACTTAACATACCAATAGAGGCACATTTAAGAAAATGTATTGAGGAAGAGACTGCGAAAAATGTAAAGCTCAAAGTATATATTGGAACAGATAGTCAAGTGAAGCAAGCTGTAACAGAATTTGCTACAGTAATTGTTTTTTTAAGAGAAAAAAATGGGGGATTTATGTTTATTCATAATGAAAAAACAAATCAACCACTTCATATAAAAGAAAGGATGTTACTCGAAGTGTCAAAGAGTGTCGAAATTGCTTATGCACTTTGTGATTTATTTATAGAACACGATGTCGAAATGGAAGTACACGCAGATATCAATACCAATAGTCAGTTTAAAAGCAATGAAGCATTGAAAGACGCAATGGGCTATATTATGGGTATGGGCTTCGCATTTAAAGCAAAGCCAGAATCCTTTGCTAGTAGCTGTTGCGCAGACAAGGCGCTGAATTAATTATTATACGCTACCTGAAAATCTATCTGTATTTTGTTATCTACTTTTACAAATAACAAACTAGGTCTTTCTACTTTATAGTCTTCTAACAAGATAGGAAGGCTTCCGGAAAACACCCACCTACGATTTACCTTTTCAAGCTTTACTTTAGTTTCAATCATGCGTTCTACTCCATGAAATTGTAGTTTACCTTTTACGAATATGCCCTCTGGAGTATACTGCACACTTGAACTACTAAATAAAATCCTAGGATAAGTTAAGCCGTCTAACACTTCCATCATATGACTGTCTCTACTTGAAAGGCCACTATTAAATGTAGACACATTGACTACAATAGATATTTGTTCGATTTCATTTTTTTGCTCGTTCCACTTGGTAGCCACTTTAAGATCTTTGCTTACCCCTTGCCATTTGTGTAATTTGTGTACCATTGAATATGTTACCGAAGATGTGCCCGCTTCATAATTTGGACTTTGAAAGAACAAGGACACCATGAATGAAAATAGTACATGTAAAAACATAATCTAAAATTTAATGACCACCATGGCTGCTGCTAAACTAACAAAGCTTGTATAAGCTGCTGCTCGGTGATATGGTTTAAGGGCGTAATTGTTTTCGATTTGAGACGCCAAAATATTAGTCGCTAACATACCAGACATATGTGCAATTGCTAACCACTTATGCAATCTGATAGAAGTTAGTTTTTTATCTCTTTTAAATGTAGATGGCGGTGTAAATAATCCATTGATAGCAGTGAATCCATAAGATAGATTGATTGCAGCACCTAGCTTTTCATGCGTTTCCTTTAGTTGATAGGAACCTTTATACAACTGACTTCCAATAATACCTTGCGCTACCATACCCCCCAAAGTAACAAAGCCACCAATTTGATGTAATTGTAACATTTTTCTTCTAATCCTTAAATCAATCTTTCTTCTTTCGACAAGGTCTTGGGTATTTCCATACCTATTTTTAAAAATTCCTTTTTCACCCCAAATTAACTGTTGGGTAAAAAGCATTTTTTTAGGAGCAATCAGCTGGCTATCAATTTTTTCATCTACTAATAAGGTTTGTAAAAGCGAATCCGTTTGAGCTTGAACTTTATTTTGACTTCCAATCAAAATGAAAATAAAAAATACCTTAACCAAAGATTTGTATTTCAAATAGTTATACATCATGAGGGATTTATTTAGTTTGAAATTATCCAATTGCTACAACAAAAGTACTTTAACCATTGTTATCTTGTAGGTTTAATTTTATTTATCATAAAAATTTATTATAATGGAAAGAAAAGATTTCATTGAACAAGTAGGCCTTAGCGCTGCATCAATTCTAATTTTTGGTTGCATGCAAGGATGTTCTAAATCCGAGAGCCCAGCACCTACACCTCCGCCATCAAATAATAACAACCCGCCTAAAGCCATTGATTTCACAATCAATATAACAACAAATCCTTATACCAGTTTAAATACTGCCGGAGGATTTTATGTAGATAAGGCAAATAATATCATCATTGCCAGAACACTTACCGATGAATTCTTAGCAGTAAGTTCTCTTTGCACCCACCAACAAGTATTATTAGATTTCCAAGCTAGCAATAATCGTTTTTACTGTTCTGGTCACGGATCTTTATTCAGTACTACCGGAGCAGTACTTAACGGTCCAGCAGCCGCCCCATTGAAGCAATATAAAACTACACGTACTGGTAACAACCTTAGAATTTTTGAATAAGTATCTATATGCTCCTCATAAAAAAGCCTGCTATAAAATAGCAGGCTTTTTTTATTTAATCCACTTCGCTTAAAATATAAACTTAGTACTTAAGAAATTAGAATGATGAGAGGAAACAATATCATTGATAATATGCTTGTTCTCTTCGGTTAATTTTGCTGCCACTAAAGACCTAATAGAGAAAGATCTTAGTGCGTCCACTACAGACAAAGTGCCTTCTGCACTATCCTTACGTCCTGTAAACGGAAAACTATCTGGACCTCTTTGACATTGACAATTGATATTCACCCTGCTTACTTGATTCACCAATGGATCAATTAAACTTGCTAATTCAGCTTGATTTTTTGAGAACAAACTAACCTGTTGTCCATGTGTTGACTCAATGATATATTGGATAGGCTCTTCAATATCTTCAAATGGAATAACTGGAATGATAGGACCAAACTGTTCTTCCACATAAACTTTCATCTTGTTGTTCACAGGAAATAAAATAGCTGGATAGAAAAATGTTTCTTTGATAGTGCCGCCATTTTCATTCATCACAGATGCGCCATGTAATTTAGCATCTTCTATTAAATCATTTAAATAAGCTGGCTTACCTGGTTCTGGTAATGGTGTCAAAGTCACACCTTTTTCCCATGGCAATCCAAATTGTAATTTTGCAACTTGCTCTTTTAATAATTCAATGAATTCTTTTGCAATAGATTGATGCACAAAAATAGTTTTAAGTGCAGTACATCTTTGTCCATTAAATGATAGTGATCCTAAAACTGTTTCTTGAACAGCTAATTTAATATCTGCATCCTTTGTGATAATAGCTGCGTTCTTAGCATCTAACCCTAAAATGGCTCTAAGTCTATTTACTTTTGGATGTAATTTTTTTAATTGATTGGCTACTTTACTTGAACCAATAAGTGTCAATACATTGATCTTGCCAGATTCCATCAATGCAGGGATGATCACATTACCCCTTCCATATATTGTATTCACCACACCTTTAGGGAAACAAGATTTAAATGCTTCCAACATTGGATAGTGTAGTAGAGTTCCATGCTTTGGTGCCTTAAATAATAATGTATTGCCCATGATGATTGCAGGAATCAAAGTTGTGAAAGTCTCATTTAATGGATAATTGAATGGGCCCATACACAATACAACTCCTAATGGCGATCTTCTTATTTGCGCAACAATGCCTTGCTCAATCGTGAATCTTGATGAGTCTCTGTCTATATCCTTTAAAGCTTCAATGGTAGCATATATATATTCAACTGTTCTGTCGAACTCTTTTTCGGAGTCTGCATAGGTTTTACCAATCTCCCACATGATCAACTTCACCACAATCTCTTTTTGTGCTAACATTTTTACGACGAACTGTTCAACACAATTAATTCTTTGCGCAACAGACATGGTTGGCCACTCACCTCTACCATCATTATAGGCTTTACATGCTGCGTCCAATGCGATCTTCGCCTCCTTCTCGGTACATACAGGATAGGATCCTATCTTGATGCGCTGTACACCATCTGGGGTATGCATACAAATGGGCGAAAAGACCTCATGGGTTGGACCATCCCAAGTAACTAACTCACCGTCAGATAGATAGGTCTTTTGATTGATCAATTCTGGCAATGCAAAAGCATCAGGAATTGCCTGCTTTTCTATAATTAAGTGATCCAATTGTTCTTGAAATGTCATGTGGTTGCGTTTAATAATGATTATAACAAAAAATCAAGCTTATTGTTGAATGCATGAAAAAGCATCAAAACCTATTACAGCTCTCTTTTATGATGTACATACCTAAATCGGTATAAGAAGAAGGAGGCAATTGCAAATAAAAAGCCAACGATAATGATCAGATAATTCATAGGCTTTACTATCGTTAAAGACATTCTAAGTAAAATAGTCGTGATGATAAAACTTGCATTTCTAAAAATGATGAAAAAAGAAGAATGGAAAGTAAATGAAATGATAAGTAATAATACATCCACAAATATCATGATAGAAAAAAAGTCTTCGTAAAAAACCGTATTTGGATTTGGATAGTTGTCGTTTATTTTTATGGCTTCAAGCATATCTACAGACCAGTTAAATAAACTTGTAACACTTAAAACTAATAAAACCAATATCATACTCAAGGAAACTAATTTCTTGATATTGATGAATTGATTTAACTCCCTAATGGCCTCCTTATTATTACTACTGTTATAAATTTTATAATATACAATAGTGAAACCTAACATCACAATTGAAGCACCTAAGTCATACAGTAAACTTAAAAAAGCAGGATTTTGAAAATGAATGGCTTCACTTGTATTAAAGTCAGCAATATCATGGAAAAAACTCCTCAATGTAATTAATGTAATGACCTCAAACTGCTTACCAATAAACTCTGATATGGAATTTGGAATGATAATAATCAACAGAAAAACTTCATAAAAAAGGATAAAACTAAAAGGGGTATAGATGGCCTTTAGATAACTATGTTGAAAATGTTGAAAGTAAGTAAAGTTATTGCCCAAATAAATAATAGCTAAGTGAAGTATAAACGAAAAAACTGCAGCTCTTAAAAGAAGCAACTCGATTTTTCTAACAACTTTAGGATTAAAGTAGGAATCGAAGTTATTACTGGCTAATTGTAAGAACTTGTTCATAGTTGCTTATTAATAGTTATGAACGCTTAAACAATATAATTAAATCAATACTGAATAAACGAATAATAAATTGCTTGCTTAACTAAATATACAAACAATTAATTGATGGCTATCTATTATATTGTTCGAATAATTTATTTTGAAGTAGACTGTTGATATTCAAGGGACTAGCTAAATATGATCATTAAATAACAGTAACAGCTAAACAATTAAGATTATTCAATGTTATAGTTTAAAATCAATCATAATGAAAATCAAAAACTTATTACTAGCAACTTTTGCAATTGTTGCTAGCACAATCACAGTAAACGCTCAAAAAACATTAGTAGACGTTGCTGTAGGATCAAAAGACCACACAACTTTAGTTGCTGCTGTTAAAGCTGCTGACTTAGTTGCAACTTTACAAAGCGCAGGACCTTTCACAGTTTTCGCACCAGTAAACGCTGCATTTGGTAAACTTCCAGCTGGAACAGTAGATTACTTACTTAAGCCAGAAAACAAAGCAACTTTAGCTAAAGTTTTAACTTACCACGTTGTAGCAGGTAGTTTTAATGCTGCTGCTGTTGTGAAAGCAATCACTGATGGTGGTGGTTCAGTAACTTTAAAAACAGTTAGTGGTGGTAACTTGGTTGCTTCTATTAAAGAAGGTAAAGTTATCTTAACAGACGAAAGAGGTGGTGTTGCAACAGTTGTTGCTACAGATTTAGCTGCAAGCAATGGCTTAATCCACGTTTTGGATGCTGTTGTTTTACCTAAATAATTTCAACAATAAGGTCGGGCATTCAAATCGAAAGATTGTTTGCTTTGATGTTAAATAGGAGAGATTAAAAAAAGGGTTTACGATCTAATGTCGTAAACCCTTTTTGTTTTATAGCAATTCTATATTTTTGAATTCATTCTTATTTGATTACACCCAATTCCTTTCCTACTTCTATGAATGCTTGAATGGCTTGATCCAAATGTGCTCTTGTATGTGCAGCAGAAATTTGTACACGAATTCTTGCCTGACCCTTCGCCACAACTGGATAATAAAATCCGATTACGTAAATACCTTTTTCTAATAACTTTTCGGCCATTTTTTGAGACACCACTGCGTCATACAACATGATAGGTATGATTGGATGCGTGCCTGGTTTGATATCAAAACCTGCAGCAGTAATTTTTTCTCTAAAATAAGTCGTGTTTGCTTCTAGGGTATCTCTAAGTTCTGTGGTTTGTGACAATAGATCAAATACAGCAATAGATGCACCTGTAATAGAAGGCGCCAATGTATTTGAAAATAAATAAGGTCTTGAACGTTGTCTTAACAAATCAATGATTTCTTTTTTACCTGATGTAAATCCTCCAGACGCGCCGCCCAATGCTTTTCCTAAAGTGCCCGTAATAATATCTACCTTACCCATCACACCTTTTAATTCATGCACGCCTCTTCCTGTTTTTCCTAAAAATCCTGTGGAATGACATTCATCCGTCATCACAAGTGCTTCATATTTTTCTGCTAATTCTACAATCTTATCTAACTGTGCAATGGTGCCATCCATAGAGAATGCACCATCTGTTACAATAATTTTTTGAACAGCACCTGCTGCAATAGCTTCTTTTAATTTTGCTTCTAAGTCCTCCATAGAATTATGCTCATAACGATACCTCATAGACTTTGTAAGTCTTACACCATCAATAATAGATGCGTGGTTTAAAGAATCAGAAATAATTGCATCCTTCTCGCCAAACAAGGGTTCAAAGACACCACCGTTTGCATCAAATGCTGCGGCATATAATATAGTATCTTCTGTGCCTAAAAAAGCAGAAATTTTTTCTTCTAATGTTTTATGTATATCCTGTGTGCCACAAATAAAACGTACAGAGGATAATCCAAATCCATGGGTGTCAATCGCAGCCTTTGCTGCTTCAATCACTTTTGGATGTGAGGATAAACCTAAATAGTTATTGGCACAAAAATTTAAAACCTGTTGACCACCTTGTATGGTAATTTCTGCTGCTTGAGCAGATGTAATGATTCTTTCTTTCTTATATAAGCCGGCTTCTTTTATCCCTTCAATTTCCTTAGCTAAAAATGGTTGTAATTGATTGTACATATAATTTATTTATCCTGGTTGTAATTAAAAAATGCTGGTAAGTGTTTTACAATGGTTGCTGTCATTGCCTTTAAATCAAATTGAGGCTGCCATTTCCAGTCTTCCTTTGCAATACTATCGTCTATACTATTAGGCCAGCTGTCTGCAATTTGTTGTCTAAAATCTGGCTGATATTCAATCTCAAAATCTGGATAATGGGCTTGTAAACTTTGATGTATTTCCGCAGGTGAAAAACTCATACCCGCAAGATTATAACTAGTTCGAATTTTTATACTTTCTTTTGGCGCTTCCATTAATTGTAATGTTGCATGTATAGCGTCATCCATATACATCATTGGTAAATAAGTATCCTTGCTTAAGAAGCAAGTAAACTTTTGACCATTCACTGCTTTATGGTAAATGTCTACAGCATAGTCTGTTGTTCCGCCACCCGGTAAGGACTTATAACCTATTAAACCAGGATACCTTAAACTCCTAACGTCTACACCGAATTTATTGTAATAATATTCACACCAATGTTCGCCAGCTAATTTTGATATACCATATACGGTGTTAGGATCCTTAAATGCTTTTTGAGGCGTTTGATCTTTATCTGAATTTGGACCAAAAACTGCAATAGAACTTGGCCAAAAAACTTTTTCAATTTTGTGATCTCTTGCAACTTCTAAGACGTTTAACAGACCACCCATATTTAAGTCCCATGCTTGTACTGGATTTTTTTCGCCTAAAGCAGATAGGATTGCAGCTAAATGATAAATTTGAGTTACGCCTTCGTTTTTGACAATCGAAGTCAAACTGTCTTTATCCATTACATTCAAAGTCTGAAAAGCACAATAGTCAAACTTGCTGCTTACTGAGGTCTGAAAATCGGTCGCTATGACGCTAGATTTCCCGTACTTATCTGCTAATGCTTTTGTAAGTTCTGTACCCAATTGTCCACCAGCACCTATCACTAAAATCTTACTCATTGAAGGAATGTTTGTACCAGTAAAATTAGTTGATTCCCCTAAAACCTCAAATTTAAAGTGATTAAAACTTAAAAATAAGCGTTGCCACTGGTTAGTTAAACAAGCTGACTAATTTATCTGAAACTCTATTACTGATATTCGTAGAAATGGTAAACTCAAAAGTTTGAGGTCTTAAAGTCGACATGGTCATATTGGATTGATAGATATCATAACTCAATCCAAATTTGTATTTATTATACATTAAACCAACATATGGAATAGTGGCGTCTTTTGTTCTATAAAAGCACCCAATATAAAAACGATCAAAATTTTCTCCTCTAGAATTCATTGGAACACTAAAGACTGCGCCGGTATAAAAAAACTCATTTTCAAATCTATTTTGATAATCTGCATGAAAAGCAATCGTATTTTTTTCCCAAATCTTTTTTTCAAAATTAATTTGTGCTAAAGTTTGATAAGATTCTTCAAATTTTCCAAGCGCTTGTTCAGTTGCGCTTCGATTGATGTAAAACAAACTGCCGCCAAATTGAAAAAACGTTTGTTCATTTGATAAGGTGTATAACAATCCTACATTAGAAGAAAATTTACTTGGAATAGCATTAATCACTTCTAAACTAGTTGGATTGAATAATCTTCCAGAATTAAATTGGTCTCCGAAAGTAAGTTTGGATGCATCTATTGTTCTTGTAATTAATGTAGAACTTATACCTAACGCAATACTGCTTGTTTTTGCTTCATTTAAAAAAAGTCGATTGGCTAAACTTAGTGAAACAGCATTGGTTTGTAAAACACCGTCTAAAACTTGCTCCGAAACTGCTTGTACACCAAACCCGAATAAATTATTTTTATCGTAACTGTTTTTTCTAAGTAATGCAAGGTCTGCAGCAATACCAATTGTCCTATATGCACTCCCTACGCCTTCATACTGCGTTCTAAATAAAGTTTGTACTTTATTATTGATTCCAAAACCAGAAGTAGCAGGATTAAAGAAATTGTTTAAATTAAAATTCTGAGATGAATAAGGTGTTTGTGCACAAGTATCTTGCGCAAAAGTCAAAAGAAAAACTCCTAATATGAATTGTATAATTTTATGCATTTACCTTAATAAAATAAAAGAACCTGTTTTTGTAATGTGCTCGTCTTTATAAGTAACATAATCAATTACATAAGTATAGGCATCCATTTCTTGATCTAGGCCGTTGAACCTGCCATCCCAACTATCCGTTAATCTATTTGTTTGAAATACAATTTTCCCAAATCGATTGAATATTCTTAAGAAATTAAAGGTTTTGAGCCCAGCACCATATTCAATTTTTAAAACGTCATTAAGATTGTCTCTATTAGGTGTAAATGCCTTAGGAATAGTAACTACGATAGCAGTTGAAACATCTATATAATAAATATCATTGATAAAGCATCCACTTACTGGGTCTACTCTATTTAAAACATATTCAATCGATCTATTTGCTCTGAACAATGGATTTGGAATCAAAGGATTGGAAAGATTAAATGAGGGCGCCCATTTATATTGAATATAACCTGAATCTATTTTTTTAGGAGATAATACAGTATCCTGATCTGCAAGCACAAATAGGGTGAATTTAGATGGTGGTAATGGTGCTACTACTTTGACTGAATCACCATTTAATTGATATTCATATTTTGGACAATAATCATTCTTTACTGATAACTTAATTTGGTAGGTTCCAATTTTATCATAACTATGGAAAACAGGCTGCGCTTGATTAAATGTTTTTCCATCCCCAAAGTCCCAATTGATGTATACATTTTTTTGATCATTTGCATTTGTATTAATGACGAGCTTGCCTTGAATACAACTGTATGGATTATAATTTAAAGTATAAACTGGGATATTTAATTCCTTAATGAAAACGGCATCAGACTTCACTGAATTACAAAAACCATCATTTACAATAAGCGTATAAGTTCCGTTTTGTGCTGTCGAAAAGGTATCGATAGAATTAGTTGGAAATTTTGTGATATCATTTAATATCCAATTGTAGGTACTTCCACCAGCACCTAATAAAGTAATTGGGTCTCCGTTGCAAATGACCGTATCCTTTGCTTTCAAAATCGCTGTTGGAATATCACGAACATTCAAATTTTGAAAATTATTATAGAGGTATTCGCATTTTTTAGGATCTATTAGTTTTAAAGAGATGTTGATATTATCTGGCGAAAGACCGTTCAAGATATTATCTGAAAAATTAGCAGCACTCGTCTTGTCAACGGACCATAGATGATTAAATGGAGGGAGGCCTCCTGTAATATCTGTGTTAAACTGGAGCGTATCAAGTTTACAAACATAATTTTTTGAGAGTATAGGAGTTACATTGCTTGGCGGAGGCACTATTGAAATACTCTGAGCAGTATCATCTAAACAAGTACTTCCAGTATATGCTACTAGTTTTATCTTAAAATTTGTTTTATTTGGAAAGCTATACTTTGTATAACTATGTTTATAGCTTTTCCCTTTTGTAGGATTTTCATCTACTGTTGTGTCTGATTGATCTCTATCATAATCCCAATAGATAATTAATTTACCTACTGTCCCAATATCCGCCTCAGAATTATTGACAATAATGACGTCCTTATTGCTACATAAAGCAGTATCATTTTGAACTAAAAATGTAGATCTTGGAACAGATCCATTCACTGTAAAAACACTCGTATCCGCACTTATACATCCATCTATACTTTTAACTTCCAGTGATACATCATATTCACCAGGTTTTAAATAACGATGCTTTGGATTGGCAATGGTATCCGTATTTGGAAATAATGTATTTGTAAAATCTCCAAAATTCCATTTATACTTAAAGCCTCTTGTATTATTGGCAATTCTAGTGGTATCAATAAATTGAGCAAAGGAGTCCTCTAAACAAATCTCTGGCATGATAAATCCAATGACTGGATTAGGATGACTTGTAATTTCTTTCTCTAATGTATTCAGGCATCCATTTTTTGTGATAGTAGACAGTTTAACGGTATACTTTTTGGCATCCACATAACTATGCTTCACAACAGCATTCGTAAGAAAGGAGTCGATTGTCGTACTATCTCCAAAATTCCAAACCCATTTATCAATAATAGTATTGCCCTTAGCCGTTGAAGCATCCGTAAATAAAATTTCCTTGTTTTGACAGGTGATAGATGAAAAATCAAATTTAACAGTAGGCACTTCATCTAGCTGAATGCTTGTGGATAGGGTATCACTAATGCAACCAATTTCTGTAATTAAAAAATAACGCACATTATACTTACCAGCTGTATCATATTTAAAATTAAAATTGGATGCAAAGTCTTTAAAAATATTATCCCCTATATCCCATTTATAATTGGTTATTTTTTTATCATTTGCATTAACGATACTAGCATCTATAAAATTCACAGAATCAGCAACGCAATTACTTGTGATAATTTTATTGAGTGCTTTAGGTGGCTCTAACACTTCTAAATCAAAACTTATTTCTTGCTCACCGCTACATCCATCACCTAATGGATTATTCACAATCACCTCTATGGTATAAGTGCCTGCAGTTTGATAAATCAATTCTGTATTTAACTTGTAGATATAGATTTTCTTACCACTTACAATAGTTGAGTCAATCGCTTTAGGCGCTAAATCATCTACTTGAGCGTAGGAGGGTATTTTCCATTTTAATACATTCGGCTTGTATGGAAGTGTGATAGATGCAATGAATGGAGCGCCTTTGCATGTGACCGCATTGGCATCTACCGATGTAAACTTATTGGTGATTAATAATTTTTGAAATAAATCTTTCACATTGGTTCCTGCACTATAGCTATAGGACTCAACATTTCCAAATCCATAACAGAAAGCATTGAATCCACTGTCAGAAGTCAATCTAATACTTAAATAGCCATTGAGCGCGGTAAATTTTTCTTGTAAATAGGAGTAGTTGGTATTGGGTATTTTTACAAATGTGCTAGTTGGTTTTTGTCCATTTATTTTAAAAGTTGAAATACCATCATCTTTAATGACCACATTGATATTTTGGTCAGAGATATCAAATTTTGGTGTTAAAAAGACAGTCACATCATTGATATTTTGTTCCACCGGATTTAAAATGACCATATCTGGATCACCCACACCAATATCTGCAGATTGTGTCAATGAATACTGCGCTACTGCAACTGGCTTGTTAGAATTGATGGCAAATGCTGCTTGATTGGTATAACTATACTCTTTAAATTCATTGGCATTTATTGGAACAGCCTGCCCATTTACATTTATAACGGTACCAT
>Ga0208595_1000344_pt1 | contig 18003 bp, 23 predicted proteins | sample LakMenEpi28Jun11_FD_150742 | JGI IMG/M metagenome (GOLD analysis project Ga0208595, IMG submission 150742) | Freshwater microbial communities from Lake Mendota, WI - 28JUN2011 deep hole epilimnion (SPAdes) | ecosystem: Environmental > Aquatic > Freshwater > Lake > Epilimnion/Euphotic zone ...
ATTAAATCTAAATCACTTAAAGTCTCCATATGTTGACCATCCTTTCTGATAGAATAACTTGCTTAGATGATAATTGCAAGTTTCTTTTTCATCGGTGAACGTTTTCCACTTGATTGCAAAGTCTGAGTTTCGTTTTACGATTGGATCGTTTAATCTTTCTTGAAAATTAGAAGGTTTTTGACCCATTCTGCTCAGGTGAATCATGAAACCGCCGTTTTCTTTTATCCATTTAGACTCGTTTTCGTATCGAACGTCTGTGATAACGACTATGATCTTATTGTTTATAGAAGATTTTATCTGCTTTTCGACTTTCTTTATCCAATAATCAGAATCAATTTTTCTGCAAACATCGGTTCCCCAACAAACAAGGATTGGTCTAATAAGATCTTTTTCAGAATTAATTTCTGTAAAAGCTGAAACATTAAGCTTCTCTTTTAAGAAGGGGTCTAGGTCTCTTTTCAATTCCATAGCGAAAGAGATATTCATCGCTGGGAATCCAGATTTATTAAGTTTGCTTATGAGGTGTTTTCCAAGCGTGTCTTTGCCGCATCTTGCTACGCCAGCGATACCAAATATTAAAGGTAATTCTTTTGAAATCATTTTTTTTCTTCTTCGTATTATAAATTTATGAGTCTTGTTCATTTCTCTTAGGTTTCGCTCTTTAGGTTTCGCTCTTTAGGTTAACCTAACTTTTTATTAAGATATTATTTAAGATTTTATGTAAGATCTTCTTAAGATTAATTAAACTCTTTCGCTTCGCTTCAGAGTTTAATGAGAATTTTCTCCTTTGTCAAGGAAAAAATCTCTCAAAGACTCCAAATCTTTTGCCAATTTAAAATAACCAAGGTCATTTAAAATAGATGAAGTTTGAAAAATGGACGTTTCTATTTCGTGATTATTTATTAAATCGACGCTGATCAATAAAGAAAGATTGGTTTTTAACCCAAGTTTATTTAAGATTTTTTTCAAACCATTTGCGGCGGCTTCTTCGAATGAGTTTGCTAGAATCATGCATTCTATATCGGCGCATATTACCAAGTAAAAATTGTCTTGAAATCCTAAAGTCCTAATCATAAGATTACTATATTCTTTAAATGATAAATGTCAACCAAAAAATATTATGGTTAGCTGACTTTGATTTAGATAGATCTCCAGGCGGCGCACAAAGAAGCGATAAGATAATCATAGATCAAGGTAAGTTGCTTGGTTTTAATGTTCTAAAAACAAACCATGAAACTTTTGGAAAACATATCAATATTCATGATTATGATGTGCTGGTTACTTCAAACGTTTGCGCTGTCTTGCAAAAGCATCCTTGGGTTTTAGATGAGATAACCAAGCACAAATACCATGTTAGAATTGAACACGATTCAAACGATTATTTAAGCCAAGAAAACAGAGTGAAACTATTTTCGTTCTGTAAAAAGACGTTTTTCTTAACTGATTATCATTTTTGGTTTTTTAAACAATTGTACGGAGATATTTTCAAGAACGTGGAAATTGTTCCAGATCCAATTGAAACAGATAAGTTTTATGATTATAACCAGCAACGCGAAGATAAGATTTTGTATGTTGGGTATATGCATCCATTGAAGGGAACAAGCAACTTCTTTGAACTGGCTCTAAGAGATCCAGATAAAAAATACGCTATCGCTGGATGGAGCGATTATCAAACTTATAATTTTCTAAGCACTAGCGTTCCAAATATTGAATACCTTGGTCTTATTGAATACGAACAAATGCCCGAAGTTTATAATAAATACAAACGTCTTTACTACGAACCAAATTTAAGAGAACCTTTCTGTAGATCTGTAGCTGAAGCAGTTGTCTGTGGAATGGTTATCATGACAAGTAAGCAGACTCAAATTGGATGTCTTCATGATATAAAAAAATATGGAATAGAAAAATTTAAAGAAAATTGCAAAAACGCTCCAATTGATTTCTGGAATAAAATATGAATAAAAAAATCACTTTAGTTTGTTCTAACTATAATTCAGATCTTTGGATTGATGATTATTTGAAATGCGCAAACAACCAAATAGATAAAGACTTTAATATAATTTTTTTAGACGCAGATTCATCTGACAACTCTTTAAATAAAATTAAAAATTTTAATTTCGACAAAAACATCGGCATTGAAATAATTGAAAGTAAAAATCGCATTAGTCTATATTCCGCATGGAACATTTGCATTAAACAAGCTAAGACTAATTATATTATGAATTACAACACTGATGATTTAATATATGATTACGCAACATCAGTTTATAACAATAAAATATTTAAAAATCCTGACGTAGATATTTTTTATGGCCCTTGCGGTATCATAAAAAATAGAAACATAAATGATTATGTATCATATCATAATTGGCCCGAATACTCTCACGCCATAATGATGCAATTATGTATTTGCGGACCTTTTCCACTAGTAAAAAAACAAGTTTTTGAGGATATTGGATATTTTGATGAAACTTTTGAATGTTCTGGCGACTACGAAATGTGGGCTAGAATGTCAAAAAACAATAAAAAATTTTTTAAAATTCCAGAAACTATTGGGTCATTTTATCATAGAGACGATTCTATATCTGTGCGTAAAAAATCTAAAGCTCAAGAAGAAGATCAATTTATACAAACAAAATACAAGATATAAAAACAATGAAACATCTAGCAACAGTATCTGATAAAAATTTTTTAATAAAAGGATTAACCCTTTATGAGTCGTTAATAGCTAAAAGTAACGACTTTATTTTGCATTATCTCTTAATCGATCAGGAAGTGTATGAAAAATGCAAAAAGCTAGAAAACGAAAATTTAAAATTTTATTCTGCTTCAGAATTAATTAAAAAAGACACCACTCTCAGTTTATTAAAAGAAAAAAGTTATAAATATTTTTGCTGGTCATTGGCATCTTATTTTTCTAATATTTTATTAACTGAAGAAAAAGATTCTATCACATATATTGATAGCGATATATATTTTAATGAAAATATTAATATTATACATCAAGAAATTGGAACAAAAGAGATAGCATTGTTTCGGCACCGAATGTTTCGATTAGGATATAATCATACTGAAGGGCTTTTTAATGTTGGAGTGGTTCACTTTAAAAATACCGAATTTGGAAAAAAAGCGTTACTATGGTGGGCGGACGCTGTTTTGCATCAAAAGCATCCAGGTTTAGACACCTGCGGAGACCAAAAATATTTAGATTACTTCTTCATATATTTTAAAGAAAAAATGTTTATAGATGGCAACATAGGTCACGGCGCTCCTTGGCACTGGCAATTGTACGATCTCAAAAATGTTAAAACAAGAAATGAAATAGTGTGGGAAAATAACGTTCAAAAATTAATTTTTAATCATTTCTCTCAATTTAAAACTGACTTTGAAAACGATTCATATATCGCTTCAACAATGCATCATTGCTACACGCCTTTAGAGACTTATGAAAAAAACGAAAATCTAAAATATATATATGACAAGTATTTTAATGATTTAAAAATAGTAAAGAAAAAATATAATATAACATGAAAATAGCATTCGGAATGATAGTTTTTGAGGGGGAGTATGTTTTGAAAGAATGTTTGGAACAAGTGTATCCTTTTGCATCGCAAATTCTTATCGCCGAAGGTCCAGTTTCTTATTGGCAAAGGCAAGGGAGAACAACATCTTTAGATGAAACTAATAAAATTTTAAACCAATTTCCTGATCCAGAAAATAAAATTAAAATAGTTCATGGTCAATTTTCTGAAAAAGACGATCAATGCAGAGCATACATGCAACACATAAATGATGATATTGATTATATTTGGAATTTAGATTCAGATGAAGTTTATAAAACGGAAGATATTATTAATATGATTAAATTTCTTAAAACTGAAATGCCAAGTAGTGTTGGTTTAAGAAGCTGTTCATTTTATGGAGGTTTTGATGATTGCTTAACTGGATTTGAATTAAATCGTGATAATTTTTTACGCATATTTAGATATATTAAAGGTGCTACATGGCTTACTCATAGACCACCAACTATTCAATATCCAAAAGATGCTAATATAAATTATAAACATATAGATAGTGAAACATTATATAATAAAACGAACATACAAATGTATCATTATTCATACGTCTTTCCAACTCAAGTATACACAAAGGTAAATTATTATAAAGATAGTGTTAGTAGAGAAAATTGTATTGATAATTACTTTAATAAAATTTATCTTCCTTGGGTTCTTGGTTTAGCCGAAGATAGACAAAAAATTGAAGAACAATATAAAGGTGTTCATGAATTTAAACCACATATTAGAGGTGATTGTTATACAACAAAATTCACATTAACTCATCCAGAAGCTATTGCCAGAGATATGACTGAGTTAAATAATGCTTTAAGAAAGCAATTACATAAATTTGCGGTATGAATAAATTAAAGTTTCATTTAATACATTACAGTAATGTTTTTTCTTCTGTAGGAATACAATCAAATCATGCACATATTGCAGAATACCTTAATGGTGGTAGACAAGATATATTAGAAAATTTTGATATATTTTGTGAAAATGTTAGAAGCAAAAATAGACAGATAAAAAATTTCGATTTATTTGAAAAAGTTGATGTTGTTACGGATGATTGCGTTGTGGTTATAGCTTTTTATTTAGAACTGTTAGAATTCTGGGGACAAAGAGGTAGAATATATGACGTTGTTAAATATTACTGTAATAAATTCCCAAATAATAAAGTTGTTGTTACTTGGAATCATGATATAAACGCAACCCATATATTCAATTTTATTGATGAGTTTAAAAATTTACATGTGTTAAATTTTAACACATCAGTAAATCATGATAGATATATTTTATTACCTTTTTGGACAATAGATGACGACGTAATCACTGAAAATAAAAAATATTTGGCTAATTTAGTTTGTTCATTTAATAATGATATTAGAAATAAATTAAGAAATTGTTTATCCAATAGACCCGATTTTTTGATATCTAGTAGAATTAGCCTTAATGAGTACAGACAAATCTTAAGTAGCTCTAAATTTACTTTATGCCCTAAAGGAAATGGGTTATCATCGTATAGGTTTTTTGAATGTTTTCATTTAAATACTATACCAGTATTGTTTGCAAATAGCGTGATACTACCATATCAAAATAAATTAAATTATAATGATTTTATTATTCGTATTGATGAATCAAAAGCGAATGACGCAAATTATATAATTGATAGATTAAATAATGCTGATTATGAAAAATTACTAAACAATATGAATGACGTTAGAGAAAACTTCACACTGAAAGGTGTTCAACAAGAAGTATATTCCAAATTAATATGATACCAGTAATTTTTATTCATCAAGGTTATCAATCTTATTTAGATTTTACTGTACAACAATCTAGTAAAAAAAATAAAGTTTATTTATTAGGTGATACAAACCCAAACATTGAAAATGTTGAGTTTGTTCATATTAATACATTATCAGATGGATTTGATAATTTTAAAAATAATTATGTTCACTTAAATACAACGCCTTATAATTATGAATTATTTTGTTACCAAAGATGGTTTATTTTAAGAAATTTCATGAAACAAAATAACTTAGACGTTGTTTTTTATATTGATTCTGATGTTTTATTATTTGTAAATGTTAATGATGAATGGCTAAAGTATAATCAGTTTGAAATGACTCTATTGCACAGAACAGCCGCTATATCTTCATTTTTAACATATAATGGGTTAAATAATTTTTGTAATTTATTAGATAATATATATTCAGATAAAAATGGATATGCCTTTAAAAAAATAGCATCTCATTTTAAAGTAAGACAAGAATGTGGTTTAGCTGGTGGCGTTTGCGACATGACACTATTAGAATATTTCCATTATAATTCAGAGAGTGGCGGCGGCCCAGGTCGTGTTGGTGAAATGATGTCAATTTTAGATGATTCTACATATGACCACAACATTAACGCTAAAGACCAAGACTTCTCATTTAAAAATGGAGTGAAAGAAATAAAAATAATAAATAAACAACCATACGTTTATAGTGAGAAACTAAAGAAGGATATCAAATTCAATTCAATTCATTTTCAAGGTGGTGCCAAACATTTAATAGCAAATATATATGGAAAATGTAATTAATTCATGGAAAAACGATAATGTGTTTAAAAAACAGTTAGAACTAAACCTAAAAGAACTTTCTAGTGAGCAACATTATCCTACCCACTGGAAGGCTTTTTTAAAGCTTTTAAGACAAAATAACCCTAAATCTATGCTGGATATAGGTTGCGGATGCGGCGCTTATTATGCCCTATGCAATAGAGAAATCAATCAATTAGTGTATACAGGCATGGATTATTCAAAAGAAGCGATTGATTTAGCAATTAAATATTGGTCATACACTGGATTTATTGTAAAAGATTACTTGGATTTAACAAAGGAATTCATAAGTGATTTTGATTTAATTCATTTAGGTGCCTTATTAGATGTTTTATCTAATGGTGATGAAGCGTTGGAATTTATTCTTTCTTTAAAACCTAGAAACGTGTTAATAGGTAGAATGAAATTGACAAATGAACCTAGTTTTTATGAAACATATACCGCATATAACGAGATAACAACACGCGCGTATTATCACAATAGAAGTAATTTTATCGAATTGTGTAAAAAATATGGATATGAAATAATGAATATTGAAAATAACTTTTACTTAACAAAAAACAAATGAATAATTTTTTAGACAAATGGGACAGAGAAGATATGTTAAATTACTTAGATGAATTTAACGCATTATATGAATCTCGCCCAATTAAAGATAATAACGGTGGTATGAAATCTGGACATATGTTTCCAGCTTGGTATGTGGTTAAAAAATTGAAACCAAAATATCTAATTGAAAGTGGTGTATGGAAAGGGCTTGGAACATGGTTTTTTGAACAAGCTAGTCCAGAGACTAAGATTACATCAATCGACCCAGCGCCTCACTTTAGAGTTTACACCAGTCCTAATGTAACATACCAAACACTAGACTTTCTAAAAGCAGATTGGAGTCATATACCAAAAGAAGATGCTATGATTTTTTTTGATGACCATCAGAATTTTCTTGAACGACTTAAACACGCACAATCATTAGGTTTTAAACGTGTTATGACTGAAGATAATTATCCATATCAACAAGGTGATTGTTACACACCAAAAAAAATATTAGCTAATACTAAATATGTAATTGATTTAGCTGGAAACAAAACTTGGTATGAAAAAAATGATTCAGATTTAGATTTTTTTAAAAATAATGTTGTGATTTATCAAGAAATGCCACCAATTTTCAAAGCAGAAACAACACGATGGGGTGATGCTTGGGACGATAAATATCCAACACCAGAACCACTATTACTTAGTGCAGATAAAAATGAATATCCATTACTCTTTGAAGAAAAAAAAGATTATACTTGGATATGCTACCTAGAACTAAATTAATATGTTTACAACATCAGCAGAGTCAGCGTTTTTTTTTGCTGATATAGATAAAAATAAAAAAGTATTAGAATACGGTTCCGGACAATCAACAATTGAGATTTCTGAGAAATGTAAAGAAATTATTTCTATTGAACACCAAGAAGAATGGTATAATAAAATTATATCAAAAAAACCTAGCAATTGTAAAATAATTTTAAAAAAACCATCTTTGCCTTATACCGATGGTTTTCATGATGGTACTTATGATGAATTTAAAGATTATATTGAAGCTCCATTATCTAGAGCGCCATACGATATTATTTTAATTGACGGTAGAGCCAGAGTAGGATGCGCATCTATTTGTAAATCATTAGGTAATAAACAAACAATTGTATTTATACATGATTTTGAACGCTCAGAATATCAGGAAGCTTTAAAGTTCTTAGAGCTAATAAACATTGTTGAAAAAATGGCGAAATTTAAAATTATATTAACATGACATATGCAGATGACTGGAATCAGGGATTTAAAAACATTTGATTTAATAATTAAAGTGTTTAAATGGGTATAAAGAAAAAATGATAAATCTTTTTCACATAAACAATCACAAACTAAATACTCGCGATTACAGTAATTTATTACACGATAAAGTTGTTGATAAATTTGAACAAACTATCGCTGGTTATGTTGGCGCTAAATACGCCGTTTCTTTTAATAGCGCAACTAGCGCTATATTTTTAGCGCTTATCGGCAAAAGAACAACAATAAAAGTTCCCAGCATAATACCTCCTGTCGTATTAAACGCAATAATCACTTCTGGTAATCAATATGAGTTTACCGATGATGTTGATTGGGTCGGCGGTTCTTATCTATTACATGATTTTGGTCATTATAAAATAATTGATTCTGCTCAAAAATTAGAATCTAATCAATTCAAAAAAGAGTGCAACCCTAATGATTTAATGGTGTTCAGTTTCTACCCAACAAAACCAATCGGCTCCTGCGACGGTGGAATGATAGTTTCTGACGATTATGAAAAAATTGTCTTATTGAAGGAAATCGCTTTAAACGGAATGTCGTTTTCTGAAAACAACTGGGACAGAAAGATTAAACTTCCAGGTTATAAAATGTACATGAATTCCATGCAAGCGGATATTGGATTGAGAAATTTTATAAAATACGAATCTAAATTAAGCAGACTGCAAGAAATTAAACACATGTATAATGATAAACTTAATTTAAAAAACACAAGTAATCACTTATATAGAATCAGAGTGCCTGAAAGAGACAAAACCATTAAAGAATTAAAGAAAAATGGAATTCAAACTGGCATTCACTATGCATCTTTACACAACCATCAAACATACAAAATCAATAATTTAAACTGCCCCAAATCAGAAGCCGAATCTTCCGTGACTCTTTCAATTCCTTTTCATGAAAAATTGAAAATGAAAGATTTGAATTGTATTATTAATGCATTAAATGAACATCAAAAATAAATATAAAATATTTAGCGAAATTAGTGGCGGTGATTTGTTGCCGATAGAATTTTTTGATTTACCATTTGCTCCCAAAAGAGTTTTTACCGTAACAAATGTTCCTAAAAATGAGATTCGCGGTCAACACGCTCATTACGAAACCGAACAGATTTTTATTTGCACCAACGGATCTATACTAGTTGGACTAGATGACGGCAAAACTAAAGAAGAAGTTATTTTACTTAAAGGCGATGGTGTTTTAATAAAAAAAATGACTTGGGATTGGCAAAAGTTTTTAACAGGATACGACTCTGCTTTAGTTATATGCTCTACGACTTACGATATAAAAGACTATATAGAAAATATTTCTGATTTTTACAAAATTATTAAAAATTAAAAATTTATAATGAAAATAATCGTCACAGGAGGCTGCGGATTTATAGGTTCTCATTTTATAGAAGAAATTCTAAAACTAAACAATATTGAAAAAGTATACAACATAGATTGCGAAACGTACGCCGCAAATAAAAATTTAAATTTTGAAAATGATTCTAGATATCAAAAACTATCAATAGACATCTCCGCGTCTTATTTCATAGATCAAAAAAAATATCTAGAGTCTCTTGGAATTGATTATGTTATTCATTTTGCGGCAGAATCTCATGTCGATAATTCTATCAAAGGGCCTCAAAAATTTATATATACAAATATAATAGGAACCTTCAATCTTATTGAAATTTTTAAAAACATAAATATTAAAAAATTCATTCATGTATCAACGGATGAAGTATTTGGATCTTTAAACTTTGAAGACGCGCCTTTCAATAAAAAATCTCAATATAGACCAAACAGCCCATACTCCGCAACTAAAGCGGCCAGTGACTTGTTGGTTCGCAGTTATTTTCAAACTTATAAATTTCCAGCCATAATAACTAATTGCAGTAATAACTATGGGCCGAGACAATTTCCCGAAAAACTCATTCCAGTCTGCATAAAGAAACTTATTAATAAAGAACCAATACCTCTTTACGGCAATGGTAAAAATATCAGAGATTGGATATTTGTAAAAGATAATGTCAAAGCTTTAATAAATGTTATGTTAAACGGTGAAGTTGGAGACCAATATTTAATTGGGGGCAATAAAGAAATATCTAATTACGATCTCATTAATACTATAGCTCATGAATATACAAAATTAACATCAATTAATATTGATTGGCAATTATTTAATTTTGTGGAAGATCGAAAAGGTCATGATATAAGATACTCAATAGATACAAAAGACTATGAAAAGAAATTTTCAAAAATTGAACAAACTGATTTTAATTATGGATTGAGAGAAACTATAAAATTTTATTTATGAAAGGAATTATATTAGCCGGTGGAATTGGATCTAGACTATATCCATTAACTATTTGCACAAACAAACAATTATTACCCGTTTATGACAAACCAATGATTTACTATCCTTTGTCAACATTAATTAATTTTGGAATTAATGAAATTTGCATCATAACTTCTTCAAGCCATGTATCTAGCTATAAAAAATTATTTAAAAACTCTTCAGATCTCGGTTTGAATATTATTTACAAAATACAAAAAAAACCAAACGGAATAGCCGAAGCTTTTTTAATCGCTGAAGATTTCATTAACGGAGAAAATATCTGCTTAATTCTTGGAGACAATATTTTTCACGGAATAAACAAACCGAAAATTCAAAAAAATGGAGCTACCATTTTTGCTTACAAAGTCAGCGATCCAACCCCTTTTGGTGTTGTTGAATTTGATAAAAATAATCTAGCTATATCAATAGAAGAAAAACCAACCAATCCAAAAAGTAATTTCGCAGTTCCTGGTTTATATTTTTACGATAAAAACGCGGTTAAATACGCAAAAACTCTAAAACCGTCTAAACGAGGAGAATTAGAAATTACAGATTTGAATAGAATATATTTAGAGGGGAAAAAATTAAATGTTATAAAGTTTCCAAAAAGATCTGTTTATTTAGACGCTGGAACTCCAGAAAACTTGTTACAAAGCGGATCTTATGTTGAAGCTATCCAAAAAACACAGGGTATAAAAATAGCTTGCATAGAAGAAGATTGCTATAAAAAAGGGTTTATGTCAAAATCAAATCTTGAAAAAATAATAGAAAAAACACCAAAAAGCCAACATAAAAATTACCTTTTAAATTTATTATGAAAATTTTTATCGCTGGACATAAAGGAATGGTTGGATCAGCTATTTTAAAAAAATTAGCAAATAAAACAAACATTAAAATATACACCGTTGAAAAAAACGCGTTAGATTTATTAAATCAATCTAAAGTTCTTGAATATTTTAATATTCATAATTTCAATTTAGTAATCGACTGCGCGGCTAAAGTTGGTGGTATTCATTCTAATAACACTTATCGTGCTGAGTTCATTTATCAAAATTTACAAATACAAAATAATTTAATTCACTCTTCATATCTTTCTAACGTTAAAAAGTTTTTATTTCTTGGTAGTTCTTGCATTTATCCTAAATTTGCAGAACAGCCAATGAAAGAAGAGTATCTATTGACTTCTCCATTAGAATATACCAATGAGCCTTATGCAATAGCTAAGATAGCTGGCATAAAAATGTGCGAAAGTTATTACAAACAATATGGATGTAATTTTATATCAGTAATGCCAACTAATTTGTACGGTCCGAATGATAATTTTCACCCAATGAATTCTCATGTTCTCCCAGCATTACTTCATCGTTTTCATTTAGCTAAAGTCAATAATGAACCGTTTGTCGAAATCTGGGGGACTGGCAAAGCTAAAAGAGAATTTATGCATGTTGACGACATGGCTGACGCTTGCTTGCATATCGCAGATAACTTAGATGCTAAAGATTTGTATTCTCAAAATATTTCTCAAATAAATATTGGCAGTGGTTTTGAAACGACTATTCACGAACTAGCAGAAAAAATATCACTTGCAGTCGGTTACGAAGGGTTAATAAAATTTGATCTATCTAAGCCAGACGGAACGATGAGAAAGTTATTAGATTGCACCAGATTAAAGAAGCTTGGTTACACAGCAAAAATAAAATTAGAAGATGGATTGAAAGATACTTATAATTGGTATTTAAATAGTCAAGATAAATTAAAACTATGAAAGTAATAGTAACTGGCATATTAGGTCAAGACGGTGCAAACACGGTTGAGTATCTTCTAAAGAATACTGGAGCTAAAATTTTTGGCATGATTCGTCGCACATCAAATCCAAATTTTGTAAATTGCAAGAGTTTTATTAAAAATGAAAGATTTCAATTGGTTTATGGAGATCTTTCGGATAGCGTTAGTTTAGATAATCTCGTAAGAGACATTCAGCCTGATTATTTTATTAATTTTGCCGCACAAAGCTTTGTTGGATGTAGCTGGGAAATTCCGCTTCAAACTTTTGACGCTAATGCCACTGGAGTTGCTCGATGCTTAGAAGCTGTTCGTCGTTTTCAACCAAAGTGTAGATTTTATTCTGCCGGGTCTAGCGAAGAATTTGGTGATGTACAGTACAGTCCACAAGACATTCTTCATCCAGTAAGACCAAGAAGCCCATATGGAGCGAGCAAAGCAGCCGCTCGCCATCTAGTAAAAGTTTATCGTGAATCTTATAATTTATATGCTGTGCATGGTATTCTTTTTAACCATGAGGGAACTAAACGTGGAGAAGAATTTGTAACTAGAAAAATCAGTAAAGGCGTTGCTCGCATATACCATGCTATTAAAAACAATCAACCATTCTCTCCAATTGAACTCGGAAACATAGACGCTCAAAGAGACTGGTCGGATTCTGAAGATTTTGTCGATGGCGTTTGGAAAATAATGAATCAAGAAAAACCAAAAGATTACGTTCTCTCAAGCAACGAAACACACACAATTAGGGAATTCATTAATAAATCTTTTGTTTGCGCCGGGATCGAAGGTGTTTGGCATGGATGCGGACAAGAAGAACAGATGAGCGTGTCTACTGAATACGCCATTAAAAATGAAATTCAATCGTCTATTTTAGTTAAAATTAATCCTAAATTTTACAGGCCCGCCGAAGTTGAGCTTCTTTTGGGAGACTCGACTCCAGCCAGAAAAGAATTAGGTTGGAAACCGAAAATTTCCTTTGACAACCTCGTAGAACGTATGGTAAAGTACGACATAGAGATTTTTAAAATCTAGTGTATAATACTCTTTACCATGAACGATGATTTAAACATTCTGTCTTCTTCTTTTTTAGCGCAATATAAAAATAAACAACCTAACTGGGGCTTTAGCGGTCTTGGATATATTGTATACAAAAGAACTTATGCTCGCCAAAAGGAAGATGGAACAACAGAAGAATGGAATGAAACAGTAGAACGTTGTATCAATGGCGCACAAAAAATTGGCGCACAATATACAAAAGAAGAAGCGGAACGTATTTATGATTATGTTTTTAATTTAAAATGCAATTTTGCAGGTCGAATGCTATGGCAACTCGGCACTTCAACTGTAGATCGTTTTGGAGCGAATTCTCTTCTTAATTGCTGGGCAACAGCAATGCGCGAGCCAAAGGCTTTTTTGTTTCTCTTTGAGAATCTAATGCTTGGTGGCGGTGTAGGTTACAGTATTCGTCGCGAAGATGTTCACGAACTACCAAAGATTAAGAAAGGTGTAAATGTTATTCATGAAGCAACTAAAGACGCTGATTATATTGTGCCAGATAAACGCGAAGGTTGGGTTAATCTACTTTCTAAAGTTCTGGATGCTTTTTACGTTACAGGTAAATCGTTTTCGTATTCAACTATCCTCATCAGAGGTTACGGCGAACCAATCAAGGGCTTTGGCGGAAAAGCTAGTGGTCCACAAATCCTTATTGACGGAATCGATAAAATCACAAAAATATTCCAAGCTCGCGAAGGCAAAAAACTTCGCTCGATTGATGTGTTGGATATCTGCAATATTATTGGCAGTGTTGTTGTCGCTGGCAATGTGCGGCGCAGTGCGGAAATCGCTCTAGGCGATCCTGATGATATTCTTTATCTTCGCGCCAAGAATTGGGGTTCTAGCAACGTCCCAAATTGGCGAGCAATGAGCAACAATACTATCTATGCAGACAGCTATGATCATGTTCTTGAAGAGGTATGGAAAAATGGATACGAAATAAATAAAGATTCAGGTTATGCAAATGGTGAACCTTATGGATTCTTTAATCTTCCTCTTTCTCAAAAATTTGGACGTATTAAAGATGGACCAATTTCTCAAAATCTTTTATACCCAACGGATGCAGATAATTGTGAAATGACAAATCCATGCGCTGAAATCAGCCTTGCAAATTATGAGTGCTGCAACCTTTCTGAACTTTATTTAAACAACATTACCTCTAAAGAGGAATTAATTGACTGTGCAAAACTTCTTTATAAAACTCAAAAGGCTATTGCTGCGTTACCTTTCATACACGAAGAAACTAATCGTATTGTCCACAAGAACATGCGCCTTGGCCTTGGCGTTACTGGTGTGTGCCAGTCTCTTGATAAGCTTGATTGGCTTGATGATTGTTATGTTGCTCTACGCAATTTTGACAAGTCTTGGAGTAAGCATCGTGGTTGGCCTGAAAGCATTAAGCTTACAACCATCAAACCCAGCGGAACATTAAGTTTACTTGGTGGAGCTACTCCCGGTGTTCATCCAGCTTTTAGTGAATATTATATGCGTACAGTACGCATGTCTAGCTCTGACAGTCTCGTTCAAACATGCAAAGACATGGGTTATCATGTAGAGTTCATTATTAATTTTGATGGAACTGAGAATCGTGATACGGTTGTTGTCTATTTCCCATGCAAGACCCCTGAAGGATCTATCCTTACAAAGGATATGGATGTTATCAAGCAGCTTGATATGGTTAAAAAGTTACAAACCATTTGGTCAGATAATGCTGTCTCTGTAACCGCTTATTACAAACCAGAAGAACTTGAGTCTCTTAAAGTTTGGCTAAAAGATAATTATGAAAACAATATTAAGAGCGTCAGTTTTCTTTTGTTCAAGGATCATGGATTCAAACAAGCTCCATATCAAGAAATTGACGAAGCCGCGTATTTAGCAGCCAACGCTAAAGTTAAACCTTTAATTACCATCCAATCAGGAAACATTGAAATGCTAGATATGGCTGAATGTGCCGGTGGCGCATGCCCAATTAGATAAAAGTTGAAAAACATTTTCACAAATATAACATAAACTACATATACAAATATGAGCAAGACTACAGCAAAGACAATGACTAAGACCGCCACCGCTTCCGCTAAGGTTGCAAAGCCCACTGGAAAGCCTCCAGTTCCAGCCAAGCCTCCAGTAAAGAAGAAGTAATAGTCAATTAAAAACAAAAAAAGCCGCTCTAAAAAGCGGCTTTACTTTTTTCTACACATTGTTAAATTAGTGTAATTTTAAATATGAATTTAATATTAGATTTTTCTGAGCTTATTGCAAAAAAAAGACAAGGCCCAAAAAGTTCGGCCCAAACTCCAGCGAAGCCAGATGAACGTAAGAAAGGCTCTAGCGTAAATAAACCGGGATCTGCTGGTACAAGCCCAGATGCTAAAGAGAAAGCTAAAGAAGCATTAAACAAAAAAAATGAAAAACAATTAGTAAGTAAAGCTGAAATCACTTTTAGTCAAAAGGTAACTAACGCTTTAAAAGAAAAAGTAAAAAATCACAACGCTAAACATTCTAAGAAAGTAACTCTTGGACAATTAAAGAAGGTGTATCGTAGAGGCTCAGGTGCGTTTAGTTCTAGTCATAGACCTGGACAATCAAGAGCAGCTTGGAGTATGGCAAGAGTGAATACATTTTTAAGAATGCAAAGTGGTGGTAAAGTCAAAGACGCTTATCGTCGCGCAGATCAAGATATAGCTAACTAATAACATGAACGACAAAATAGTAGATATTTATTCATTTAATGATTTTGAAGAAGCTGATTTTAATGAATCTCTTTCTGATCTTAAACAATTTGGTGTAAATGAAGATGAATTAAATCTTAATTTCGTTAATATAGAAGATTAAAAAATGAACATATCGGTAAATTTTAGCAACGAAATACGAGCGTCAAAAGACAAGAAAACTTTAAATAAACCTTTTAGAACGTCTAAAGGGCCAAAGAAGTTTTCTGTTTACGTCAAAAACGAGAAAGGCAATATTGTAAAAGTTAATTTTGGCGATCCAAATATGGAGATCAAACGCGACGATCCCGCTCGTAGAAAGAGTTTTCGCGCTAGACATCAATGCGATACAAACCCCGGTCCTCGTTGGAAAGCTAGATATTGGTCATGTAAAATGTGGGAATCAAAGAAGTCTGTAACTGATTATACTTCTAAAGGTGGAGTCGATGATGTTGTTCATCAATGGGATGGCATTACCTTGTGGGAAGAATCTGATCTTTTAAAATTAGCTCCTCATTTAGCTCAAGCTGAAGAAATTGCTGAAGAAATAGAAACTGAATCCGAAGATGTAAACGAAGATGCTTCTGAAATGGCAATCGCGCAATTGGCTTATATTTCAGATTATTCTAAAGACTTGCTCGATAAACTTAATGCAAATCCGAAGATGTCTGAAGCGATTGAACCTTGGGTTCAAAGCAAAATTACTTTAATGGAGGATTATTTATTTGCTGTTTATAATTATCTTGTATATTCTCAAAAAGAAAAAGAAGATAAAAACATAATTGAAACTGGAATGAGAATTCTGAATACCAACGCTTCATGCAAACATTATAATAGCGAAGGAATCATTAAAGAAATTAAAGATCTTCCCGATGACATGGGTAAAATAGTTGCTTACGAAGTTATCAACGATGGAGCTAATTTCAAAAAAGGTGATATTTTAACAAAAACAATAGATCAAATAAAAATCCTAGAAGGTAATAAATAACATGAAATCAAATATAAAATTCGATACAAAAAACCTCATAGCTGAAATCTCCATCTCTAACATAATGGAGGAAGATGAAGCTGAAATGCATAGCGAATATATGAGCGAGTGTATGCTCAAAGACGAATCTTTGATCAACACTGCCGGAATGAGTACAAGTGATGCTAAATATATGTGCGGAATGTCATATATGAAGAATCGCTCGATGCTTACTGAAATGGCTGGTCAGTTGACAGAAAAACAAAAAACTCTACCCCCAGCACTTCAAAAAGCTATTCTAAAAAAGATGCAAAAAGAAGGCAAATTAAACGACGAAGGCAAGAAAGAAGCTGGCGAATCACCAGAAGCTGAAAAGTCTGAAGCTGCTCAAGTAGCCGTTTTTCCAGAAACCCCTGCCGCTCCATCAGGAAATATTACCCCAGATGCAGCCATCGAAGGCTTAAGTATAGACGAAAAACTAAAATTGCAACAGCAAAAATCTGCTATTAAAAACCCTGATCTTCAGAGTGCTGGCTTCAATCCAAAAGCTTAATAAAAAATAAATCAAAATAAACCGCTGGGAAACCAGCGGTTTTTTGCTGTTGACATCTCTGGTTTTCATGCTATCCTATCGAGGATGAATAAAAGAGAGTTGCTAAGAAAGCTTTTGCATATTCCTCAAAAAGTGCCTGTTTCATTTTGGGGAAAACAGTTTAGAATATTAAATTCTCTACTAAAGAAGTTTCCTGATTTAAAATTCTGGGAACAGCTTGTCGTAGTTAAAGTCAATTGTTTGACTTTATATGCAGGAGAAGACGCGAACGGTATCGCAGATAAATACAAGAAATATATTTTTCAACCTGAATTCAAAAATACAGAAGTTCAGATTGGCGAAAAGACTGGACAAGACTACAATATTAGTATAAGACCTAAGACAGTTAAAGACTTTTTAAAATGACTAAGAAAACAAAAGAAGTAAAAGTAGAAACAGAAAGTGGTAAAATAATCACTTCTCAAGATCAACTAAAAAGTTTCTTGAAGAACAATAAAGATTCGCATTATAATTTTGAAGAAAGTATAGAGTATAAAATTTCTAGCGGAAGCCTTCTTCTTGATTACTTTTTAAATGGCGGCATTGGTACTGGGCTGCATCGTTTCTGCGGCATCAATGAA
>Ga0208595_1000346_pt1 | contig 17968 bp, 14 predicted proteins | sample LakMenEpi28Jun11_FD_150742 | JGI IMG/M metagenome (GOLD analysis project Ga0208595, IMG submission 150742) | Freshwater microbial communities from Lake Mendota, WI - 28JUN2011 deep hole epilimnion (SPAdes) | ecosystem: Environmental > Aquatic > Freshwater > Lake > Epilimnion/Euphotic zone ...
TTTTCTCTTTGCTCAACTCCGAAGCGGTGTTGCTCATCAATAACCACGAGCCCTAAATCATAGAACTCGACTTTCTCTGAAAACAAAGCGTGAGTTCCAATAACTATTCGGGCCTTGCCAGAAACGACCTGTAGCATCGCCTTCTTGCGCGCATCAGTAGCGAGCTGACCGGTTAGCAAAGTTAGACCCACTTCTTTCGAAAGCTCCTCACCGAGGCTTTTTTCAATCGAGCGAAAGTGCTGCGAAGCTAAAACTTCGGTTGGAGCTAAAAGTGCAGATTGACCATCACTGTCGGCTACGGCCAACATTGCACGTAAGGCAACAAGAGTTTTTCCAGAGCCGACTTCACCTTGCAGCAAACGGTTCATCGGATATGTTTTAGTGATGTCAGAAGTGATCTCACTTCCCACCTCTATCTGCCCATCGGTGAGAGTAAACGGCAGGGCCGAATCAAAGCGTTCTAAGTACCCGCAAGATTTACTGGTGCGCGCTGTTGCCGGGGCCTGCTCATTATCTAAACGGCGTTGAATGAGGTTTGCCTGAAGTAAGAACGCTTCTCGGTACACAAGTGTCTTCTTGGCGGAGGCAATCTCACTTTTTGTATTGGGTCGGTGTATTTTCTCGAGTGCATCGTTTATCGAAAGTAGCTTGTGCTTTTTTTGAAGCTCGGCAGATACCTCATCTGGAATTTCTTCCAGGGTGTCGAGGATAATTCCCAGCGCTCTTTGAATCATCCAGGTGGTCACGTTGGCCGATGCTGGGTAGATAGGTATTGGCTGATCCGCCCAAGCCTTAGCGTCGAATTCGGAAACCTCCTCAGGGAATAGTTCGTAATCGGGATGGGCCAGCTGCAACTTGCCTTGGTACTCGCCTATTTTTCCGGCAAACAGACCTCGGACCCCAGGCTTAAGATCTTTTTGCCTCCAGGCTTGATTGAAGAAAGTAAGCGATAAGAATCCGCTTCCGTCCGTGATTCGAACTTCCAAAATGTGGCTTACTCGCCCCTTGGTGCGACGCTCTCTGGCATCTACAACTTCGGCAACGATAGACAGGCTCTCCCCGATCGGCAGATTTGCAATTGGAGTTAGTTCCCCGCGGTTTGAATAGCGTCTTGGATAGTGCTGTAGAAGATCTGCCACGGTCACAAGACCAAGATTCTTGGCAAAGCTCTTGGCGGTTTTATCCCCAAGGACTCGGTCAAGAGCGGTTGTTGGAAGCAGCATTATTCAATCTTCCATTAGTGCACCGACAAATACGGTTAGGCTTTGCCAGACATGACAAGAATTATTGGTGGCCTAGTTGGCTCAAGAAAACTAACATCTCCGGCCAAAAGTACCCGTCCAACTTCGGACCGCATTCGTGAGAGCATCTTTAGCTCTCTGGAATCAAAGGGTGCTCTGCAAAAGAGTGCAGTTTTAGATCTTTATGCCGGTACCGGAGCTTTAGGGCTTGAGGCACTTAGTAGAGGCGCAATTGCAACCGTGCTTGTAGAAAGCAACAAACAGGCGGCTGCCGTTTGCATTAAAAACGCCAGGCTGATCCAAGACGCTCTAGCCGAAGAAGACCATGAGGTTTCTGCAAAAGTGCAAATCCAACCGGTTCAAAAGTTTCTAGACGCAAACACTCAGATTTTTGACCTGGTTTTTATCGATCCACCCTATGAAATTGCAAACGATGAGGTAGTCAAAAACCTCGAGTCACTTACTGGATCGCTTTCCAAAAATTCGCTAGTTCTGGTTGAAAGATCTACCCGTGCGGAGCCAATTTCTGCCAGCGGATACGAACTTTTAGAGACCAAGAATTTTGGTGACACTGCGGTCTACTGGCTTAAGCCAAACTAGACCTTTCTTTCACCCTCACCTAGATAGACCTGCTGAGGTCTTCCGATTCGGTTGTTTGGGTCCTGCATCATCTCGCGCCAGTGGGAAATCCAACCCGGTAGTCTTCCCATTGCAAACAATGGGGTGAACATACGTGGCGGGAATCCCATTGCCTTGTAGATCACACCGGTGTAGAAATCAACGTTCGGATACAGCTTGCGCTCGGCAAAGTAAGGATCAGCTAGCGCGGTTGCCTCAAGTTCCTTTGCAATATCTAGCAGTGGGTCAGAAATTCCTAGGTCAGCTAGAACTCGATCAGCGGTTGCCTTAACGATTGTGGCGCGAGGATCAAAGTTCTTGTAAATTCTGTGGCCAAAGCCCATCAGGCGGATGCCATCTTCCTTGTTCTTGACTCGCTCAACAAATCTCTGTACCGACTCACCGGATTCGCGAATTGAGTTGAGCATGTCAAGCACAGCCTCGTTTGCCCCACCGTGAAGTGGGCCAAACAGTGCATTGATTCCAGCAGAAACCGATGCGAATAGGTTTGCTTGCGCGGAGCCAACAAGGCGAACAGCTGAGGTTGAGCAGTTCTGCTCGTGGTCAGCGTGCAAAATCAAAAGCGTATCTAGCGCTTTGCTGACAATTGGATTCTGAATGTAGTCCTCTGCCTGTGTACCAAAGTTCAGTCGTAGGAAATTCTCAACCATAGACAACGAGTTATCCGGATACAACAAAGCCTGACCCAAGCTCTTTTTATGAGCGTAGGCAGCAAGCACGGGAAGTTTGGCAAGCAGTCTTTTGGTTGAGAGTTCAACTTGCTCTGGATCGTGTGGATCAAGTGAGTCCTGATAGAAAGTAGAAAGTGCAGATACTCCAGATGCTAGAACCGACATCGGATGAGCGTTCTGAGGGAAGGCATCGAAGAATCTCTTCAGGTCTTCGTGAATTAGAGTGTGTCGACGAATGCTCTGGTCGAATGCTTCGAGCTGCACCTTGTCGGGTAGCTCTCCATAAATTAGGAGGTAGCTAACATCAAGGAAAGATTTTTTCGCAGCTAGCTGCTCAATTGGGTATCCGCGATAACGCAGGATTCCAGCGTCGCCATCGATAAATGTGATTCCGGACTTAGTTGAGGCTGTGTTTACAAATCCCTGGTCAAAAGTGTGCAGACCTAAGGTCGAATGCAGTTTGCTAATGTCCATTGCGTCAGAGCCAACGCTTGATGAAACCACTGGAAATTCTGCGGTTTTGTCTTTGTAGCTGATAACTACTTTTTCGTTGTCAGTCAAAGCACTCCTTGTTTTCCTAGAAATTCCTTATTTAGCCTAAAGCATTTTCGAGTCTGGCAGCAGCCCTGGAAATATCACTGTCGGTGGCGGTCAGCGAAAAGCGGACGTGCTTGGTGGCGTATTGCCCATAGAAGCTCCCGGGCACCACAACAATTCCGAGATTCGCCATCTTCTCAACCGTGTTCCAGCAGTCCTCACCCAAGGTGGCCCAGAGGTACAAGCCTGCTTCGCTATCGGAAAGCTCAAAGCCATACTTTTTTACTGCCGCAAGCAGCACCTCGCGCCGCTTCCGGTAGATATCCTTCTCGTTTTTGACGTGGCCGTAATCACCCAGAGCTGCAATTACAGCTGCCTGAGTTGGAAGTGGCATCATCATTCCGGCGTGCATACGAAGGTTCACTAGGTCACGAATCAAATCCTTGGACCCCACAGCAAAAGCAGCTCGGTAGCCAGCCATATTGGACTGCTTAGAAAGCGAGTACACACACAAGATTCCCTCGTGGCTGTCGCCGCAAACTCTTGGGTCCAACACACTTGGAATCAGCTCTGTATCCCAAGGCGCACTCCAGCCAAGTTCGGCGTAGCACTCGTCAGAAGCCAACAAAGCTCCGAGTTCACGAGCGCGCTTAACGGCCTTGGCAAAGTTTTCAGCAGGTAAGACTTTTCCATCTGGGTTTCCTGGGGAGTTGATCCAAATCAACTTCGTGTTCTGGGGCCACTTATCTGGATCATCTTCAGAGATCAAAGTTGCGCCTGCAAAGGCAGCCCCGACTGCGTAAGCCGTGTATGCAACCTTTGGTTGGATAACAACATCACCCTTGCCGATGCCAAGTAGCACCGGCAACCAGCTGATTAGTTCTTTGGACCCAATTGTTGGCATCACTTGGTCGGGATCTAGTCCAACTACCCCTCGCCTAGCTGCAAACCAAGACACAACTGATTCCCGAAACTGCTTCGAACCGGCAGTGGAAGGGTATCCCGGTGCGTTTGAAAAATTTCTAAGTGCGTCTTGAACTACTTTTGGGGTTTCGTCAATTGGTGAGCCAATCGATAAATCGATTGCACCTTCTTTGTGAAGAGCAGCCTTTGCACTAAAAGGTTTGAGTGATTGCCAGGGATACTCTGGCAAGGCGGTAAACAATTAGGCCTGTTGAGGTTGTGGCGGAAGCGCTGCAACGATTGGGTGATCTCCGGCAATAGCGCCAACTTTGGCAGCTCCGCCTGGAGAGCCGATGGTCTCAAAAAATTCCACATTGGCTTTGTAGTAATCGGCCCATTGCTCGGGAACGTCGTCCTCGTAATAGATTGCCTCTACCGGACAAACTGGCTCACAAGCTCCGCAGTCCACGCACTCGTCTGGGTGGATGTAAAGCATGCGGTCGCCCTCATAAATGCAATCCACCGGGCATTCTTCAATGCAGGCCTTGTCTTTCAGGTCCACACACGGCAGAGCGATAATGTAAGTCATTTTTGAGGAATCCTTCCTTTAGCTATTTTACTAGCGATGTCCGGATGCGTTTTTAGCCCAGGTGCCGGGTCTTAGTTTCGGGAACAAAATCACTACGGCACAAATGATCAGCGAACCATAAACCCAGAAGTTCCCAGCCTGGTTGTCCATGATCAGCGCATCCCCAGCAGCACTTGGTCGAGAGAGCCAAAAGACGGTTCCCGCAAGAGTAAGGCTCATCAAATACAAAGCGCCTCGAGAGTTTCTAAGAAGTCGGAGAGCCACTGCAAGGGCGAATGTCATTACCAAGGCAACCACTAGGCCGATTGGGGTTCTGGCTTCATCGGAGGCAGTGACTGAGTGAAGCAAAGTTCCAGCAAAACCCAGAAGTATTCCGAGTGGAAGCGCCCAAAGAGCGATAAAAACCGGCTTGAGCCAAATCCATGGTCTCGTTGAAGCTTTGCGAAGTCGCTCTGGTTTGTCGTAGCGGATGTCTCTTCCCGGAACCAAAGAATAGGTCTCTGAAGCTACCGCTACTTGACTTGCGTGCTGCTCCAAAGCAGCCTTCTTCTTTGGAGCGGTCTTTGGACCACCGACTTCAACATCAAATCTTTCGCCTGGCTCAGCAATTACCCAGAACTGCGGCGGCCTAGATTTAGTGTCCCGAGCAAAATGGCGAAGAGCCATGGCGGTTGCCTCGTGGGCCTTTTTGTGATCAGGATGCCCAAAACCACCGTTTCGGTTGTAAGTGATTACCGCATCGGGCTTAAAGTTTTTTAGCTCCTGGAAAATATCATCTGCGATTACCGCTGTCGAGACAGAAGACAAGGACATCTCATCGGTCCTGCGAGTTTTGATTGGTTTACCGAAGGCGTTGAGTCTCATACCCGAATCCAGGTAAGCGCGAGTTCCAGCAAATTTGTGCTTGATGCTGCCAAGTTGAGCAAGTGCATTTCGCAACTCGTTCGAGCGGAACTCTCCCATAGAGGCAAGATTTCCTTCGAGTGGCTTTAGGTCCTCGAGTTTTACTCTTCCTCGCTCGCCACGAGTAAGAGTCAGAACCATCACTTCAGCTCCCGCTGAAGCGCGCTCTGCGATTACGTGGCCGGTAAAAAGCGACTCATCGTCTGGGTGCGCATGCACCAGGAGCACTTTTTTGGGGTTGAAACCAGCTTTTGCCATAACCACAACTCTAAGTGTTTTAGCTCTCGCTAGCTCGTTTTCTGGCGGAGGCAGCGCGAGCTCTGATGTTAGGGTCCAGTTCTAGCTTGCGAATACGGGTGCCTTCTGGAGTTACTTCAACACACTCGTCCTCGCGGGCAAATTCAAGACACTCTTCCAAAGACAGCTTTCTTGGCGGAGTCAGCTTCTCGAACTCTTCGCTGGAAGAAGCTCTCATGTTAGTTAGCTTCTTTTCCTTTGTGATGTTAACTTCCATATCATCGGCACGAGCGTTCTCGCCAACAACCTGACCGGCGTAAACCTCATCGGTTGGCTCAACGAAGAACGTTCCTCGCTCTTGCAGACCAATTAGTGCAAACGGAGTAACGGCTCCCGCGCGGTCAGAAATCAGCGATCCATTTGTGCGGGTAACAATTTCACCAAACCATGACTCATAGCCTGCTGAGATGGCGTTGGCAATTCCAGTTCCACGAGTGGTGGTTAGAAACTCAGTACGGAAGCCAATTAGCCCGCGAGAAGGAACCATGAACTCCATGCGAACCCAACCGGTGCCGTGGTTGATCATGTTCTTCATCCGGCCCTTGCGAGAGGCAAGCAACTGGGTGATCGAACCTAGGAATTCCTCTGGCACGTCAATGGTCAAATCTTCAACCGGCTCGTGGAGTTTTCCATCAACCTTCTTTGTAACTACCTGTGGCTTACCTACGGTTAGCTCGTAGCCTTCGCGTCGCATCTGCTCCACCAGGATGGCTAGCGCCAACTCCCCACGACCTTGAACTTCCCAAGCGTCTGGTCGCTCGGTTGGAAGCACTCGAATGGAAACGTTTCCCACGAGTTCGCGGTCGAGACGATCTTTCACCAAACGTGCAGTGACCTTGGCACCCTTAACGCGACCTGCCATAGGAGATGTGTTGATACCGATAGTCATCGAGATTGCAGGGTCATCCACCTTGATCAGTGGAAGTGGTCGAATATCATCTGGGTCGGCAAGTGTTTCACCAATGGTGATCTCCTCGATGCCGGCAACTGCCACGATATCTCCAGGGCCCGCCTGATCAGTTGGGAAGCGCTCTAGTGCGCGGGTAATCAATAGCTCTGTAATCTTCACGTTTTGGGTTTCACCGTTTTGTCTTACCCAAGCTACTTGCTGACCCTTTTTGATTGTTCCGTTGAAGATACGAAGTAGTGCAAGACGACCCAAGAAAGGAGAAGCGTCGAGGTTTGTCACGTGGGCCTGAAGCGGCGCATCAGCGTCATACTTTGGAGCTGGAATGTATTTCAAGATTGCAGCAAACAATGGCTCTAGATCTGCGTTGTCAGGTAAAGATCCGTTTTCTGGCTTGTTCAGAGATGCCGCTCCGGCACGACCTGAAGCGTAGATAACGGGCAGGTTCAAGATTGCGTCGACATCGAGTTCTGGAACATCGTCAGATAGGTCGCTAGCAAGACCCAACAGCAAGTCGTGAGTTTCCTCAACTACTTCGTCGATTCGTGCGTCTGGTCGGTCAGTTTTGTTCACTAGCAAGATCACAGGCAAATTGGATTCCATGGCTTTGCGAAGTACGAACCGCGTCTGAGGAAGTGGGCCTTCGCTGGCATCGACCAAAAGTACTACACCGTCAACCATTGAGATACCGCGCTCAACCTCGCCACCGAAATCAGCGTGGCCTGGGGTGTCAATAACGTTGATGGTGATTGTCTTGCCCTCGGCTGCTTTACCGGAATAGCTAATGGCAGTGTTCTTGGCAAGGATGGTGATTCCCTTTTCCTTTTCCAGATCCCCAGAGTCCATCAAGCGCTCACCTAAGTTGCTGTGCTCTCCGAAGGCTCCGGTCTGGCGAAGCATGGCGTCAACCAGCGTTGTCTTTCCGTGGTCTACGTGAGCCACGATTGCAACGTTTCTAAGGTCTTCTCTGATTGCCAGAGTCATAAAAAAACTTCCTTTATATGTGCGCAACAAAGCGCCTTCGCTTGTAGCAATTGGATTTTTGCCTGAACCTGGGCCAAACACTTTAGTTAGCGATGAAACTGGCCTCAAGAGCTATCAGTTTAGCTTGGCAGCTATCCCTTTAGGGTCTTTAGGCGAGTTTCACGCCTAATCCGCTGCTGATCGGGGTCTGGGACGGGTACAGCGGCAATCAAACGCTTGGTGTAGTCCTGCTGGGGGTTTCTAAGAATTTGGTTCTTATCGCCCTGCTCAACAATCTCACCGTGATTCATTACTGCAATTCGATCTGCGAGGAAATCAACTACTGCCAGGTCGTGACTCACAAACAAACAGGCAAACCCAAGATCCTTCTGCAGGTCCTTGAGAAGCTCCAGCACTCGAGCCTGAACTGATACATCAAGAGCACTTGTTGGCTCATCCGCAACTAGGAACTCAGGGGAAAGAGCTAGTGCTCGAGCAATTCCAACTCGCTGTCGCTGGCCACCAGATAGCTCGTGTGGGTACCTGTTGCGGTAGCTAATCGGGAGCTGAACCTGATCCAAGAGCTCATCAATTCTCTTGTTAGCTTGGTCTTTTGAGAAATGCTTGGAAAGCACCAGCGGCTCCGCGATGGATTGAGAAATAGACCAGCGCGGGTTCAAAGAAGAACCTGGATCTTGAAAAACTATTCCTAGCTTGCTTCTTAGTTGACGAAGCTCGGATTTTTTGGTGCTAGAAATATCTTTTCCTGCCACAATCAAGCTTCCTGACTTAACTGGCAGCAATCCCACGGCGGCGCGTCCGACGGTAGTTTTTCCAGAACCAGACTCACCCACTAGTCCGAGAACTTCACCCTTTGCAATTTCCAAATTGATGTTCTTGGCTGCCAGAAAAGCAGGGACCCGTCCACGCTTGGGGTATTCAATGTTGACGTCCTTCAAAGAAAGCACCAAGTCCTCTTTGGACGTCGGTTTGGCAGCTAGCGCAGCTCCACTGCCGAGATTCGGAACAGCTGCCAGTAGTTGCTGGGTGTAGACCTGCTGAGGCGATTTGTAAATCTGACGCGAGCTTCCCTGCTCGACCATCACTCCATCTTTCATAACCAATACGCGGTCTGCTAAGTCTGCAACAACGCCCATGTCATGAGTGATCAGCAAGATTGCTGAATTCAATCTCTTGTGTAGGTCTCGAAGAAGATCAAGAATTTCCGCCTGGATTGTCACATCTAGCGCAGTGGTTGGTTCATCGGCAATTAGAAGTTTTGGATCACAAGAAATCGCCTGAGCAATCATGGCTCTTTGTCTTTGGCCGCCGGAGAGCTGGTGCGGGTAGGAGTTGAACGCTTTCTCCGGATCTGGTAGATCCACCATCGTAAGTAGCTCAATTGCGCGCTGCTTGGCTTTTTGATTAGTCATGTTGAAGTGGACCCGCAAAGTCTCCATAATCTGGAATCCGATTGTGTAGACGGGGTTCAGTGCCGTCATCGGCTCCTGGAAGATAACCGCTATTCCACTTCCACGCAGTTCTCTAAGGCGCTTAGGGGTAGCTGTGATCAACTCTTCGCCAGCTAGTTTCACGCTTCCAAAGACGCGGCCGTTTTGGTCGGTAAGGCCAAGTAGTGCCATGGAGCTCGCGCTCTTTCCAGACCCAGACTCACCAACAATTGCAAGCACCTCACCGGCTGCGATTTCGTAGCTTAGATTCTTGGCCGCTGGAACCCACTCTCCCTCAACCCAGAAATCTACTCCGAGGTCCTTGACTTCAAGAATCACTTTTGAATCCTGATTCATAGCCCGAGACCTCCTTCTGGAGCTGAGTGTGTGAAACTAAAAGCATGAATTCTCAGCAGCTTCGATCCCGTTCGGGCAAAATCATGGCTATTGTGGCAATAGCCTTTGCGGCCATTGGAGTTTTTGCCCTGACCACCGAACCAATGACGGTATTGCTGACTAAATTTTGGATCTACCTCTGGTTTGGCTATTTGGCCTGGTTGTTGTTTTGGAACCCCAGCGTTCGAGTGGGTGAATCGGAAGTTGTGGTTGACAACATTTTTAGAACCACAACTTTGAACTGGAGTTCGATTAGGCGAATCGACACCAAGTACTCGCTCGCCCTGGAAACTCCAAATGGAATCGTTCGAGCTTGGGCTGCTCCAGCACCATCTCGATACGCTGGATTTCTGGCCAACAGGACCGAGGCTGAGCATCTGCCGGAAAGCAGTTTTATCGGACACGGGATGGTGAGACCAGGTGATCTGACTAGTAGCGATAGCGGTGTTGCCGCTTATGTAATTCGCAGGCACTGGGAAAAGCTCCGGGACACCAGTCACCTTAACGAAAACCCCCGAGTCGTAACTCGATGGGTTGTGGCTCGACTGATAGCTTTTGTCGTTTTGGGTGTAGCTGCCCTGCTTGGTTTTATTTCTTAGCACTTGGCTCAACCGCCTTACGTGCAACTAGTCTTCTGAAACCGGCAAGAAGGCCGTCGGTTGCTACGTGGAACCTTCTTTGTCTTGGGTCAAATGCATCGCGCAAGCCATCACCGATGAAGTTAATCGACAAAGCAACGATGATAATGAAAAAGCCTGGCCACCAGAACAGCCAAGGTCTAGTAGAGAATGCTTCCTGGTACTCAGAGATAATCTGACCCAGTGAGATATCGGGTGCGGTGATTCCAAAGCCCAAGTAGCTCAAGGATGTTTCGAGCAAGATTGCTGCACTCATCAAAAGCGTGGTGTTGACGATGATTACACCAATTGCATTGGGAAGTATGTGCTTGAAGATAATCCGTCCAGGTCCAGCTCCCGCTACCCGGGCTGCGTCAACAAACTCTCGCTCTCGCAGCGATAAAAACTCAGCTCGGACAAGCCTAGATAAACCAGTCCATAGGAAAAGACCTAGGAAGAAAGCCAGGAACAAAGCGCTTCCGCCACCAAAAGCCTGACCAACAACTGCTCCAAGGATCAATACAGGAATGATGATGATTACGTCAGTCACACGCATCAACACAGAGTCAACCCAGCCGCGGAAATATCCGGCGATTGAGCCCACCAAAACCCCAATGGCCGTGGTGATAAATCCGATTACGAACATAACCGTGAGCGACTGCTGTATGCCTCGCATTACGCGAGCAAAGATGTCTTTGCCGAGGGTATCTTGTCCGAATGGGTGCTCACCTAGTGAAGGCGGGAACAAAGTAAGTGTTGGCGTTCCTCCGACGTTCAAGAGATCGTAGTTTTCGTACCAGTTGTACTTCCACCAGCCAGGAATTCTAAATCCGTCAATTGCGAAAGACCCTGAAGCGTCAACAATTAGCTTTCCCGTTCCTCCAACAACCGTGCCAACAGAAGAAAATGAAATGACGATTACAAAGATTAGAACTACAAGGCCGATCATCGCACCGCGGTGCTTTAGGAATCTTCGGCGGATAAGTTGACCCTGGCTGATACCGGCTTGATCCTGGCTTGATATAGTTTCCACTTTCTTGCTCGCCATTAGCTCAACCTAATCCTCGGGTCCAGAGCGGCATAGGCGATATCTGCAACCACGTTGAAGACAACCGCAACGATTCCAGTTACTAGGAATACGCCCATAACTAAGTTCAAATCGACTGCCTGAAGGCCCAGATTGAAAAGCGATCCCATTCCCTGCCAGGCAAAAATACGCTCGGTGATGATAGCGCCTCCAATAAGTCCTCCAATGTCAAAGGCAACGATTGTGACAATGGGAATCATCGCATTTCTAAACGCGTGCCTCATGATTACAGTTCTTTCAGCTAGTCCCTTAGCTCGTGCGGTACGAACGTAATCCTGGTTCAGAACTTCAAGCAGGCTTGAGCGTGCGTATCTGGTGTAGGCCGCAAGTGAACCAATCGAGAGTGCAATGGTTGGTAGTAGGAGGTGTCCAAAACCATCGAGCATCTGGAACCACATGTCGCCCGGAAGATTCGGGGTTTTCGCTCCAATGGTTGAAATTATGCCCTGAGCCTGTGGAATCATCAGTTGGTAGTCAGTCCAGGTCTGAAGCACTCGGTCCACAATCACAAACCCGAGAGTAAGGATGCTAATGATGCCGGCGGCTCGAATCACTTGTTTCTTGTCTTCTCCGCCAAAAAATGTCCCTGCGACAAAAGCAACACCAATTGCCAGTCCAACCAATGCCACAACAGTCCAAAGCTCCGGGAAGAAAAAGAATAGGAACTGAAGCGGGTACCAAACCGCTAACCAAAACACGACAACAGCTGCTGCTGCAAGAAGCATTCCGCGTTGCTTGAAACCGGTGGTGAGGGCAATAACGATTGTTGACAATAGGGCTCCGCCGAGAAGAATTCCAAAAAGGCCCAAAGAAGGTTTCTCGAACCAGCCGGTTAGCAATAGGGCCTGAAGACCCACGAAGGTCACCGCGGTTCCAATGCCCAGAACCTTAGCTCGAGTTTTAGAGCTTCCCCCAACAATTCCCATCCAGGCAGCACCCGAGGCCAGTGCAATCACTACAGCCAGCCAAAGCGGGACTTCCGGGTTACCTAAGAACTGATTGAAGCGAATCGCCCCCCATTCTTTTAGTAAAACTGCGAACCAGAAGATTGGAAGTGAGTAGAAAACAAAAGTCATAAAGGTGACTGTGTAGTCATAACCGCTGTACTGGCGAAGCGCGGTGGACATACCGATTGCAACTCCAAGAACGATTGCAACGATTGTTGCCAGGGTGATTAGTTGGATGGTTGACACCATTGCGCCGGCCAAGGCTTCCGTCACGGCTTGCTCTCCCCGAGAAACTGAGATGCCTAAATCACACTGGCCAATGAAGCATCCCGCAACTCCTGCCAGCCACTTGAAGTAGCGAAGCGCTGGCGGAGTATCTAGGTCTAAAACCCTTGTCAAATAGGCGATTTTTTCCTGGGCGTTTGGGTCGCTTGAGCCTCGAAGTTCCAGAAGTGGGTCGCCGGAAATCGCGGTTAGGAAGTAAACGATGAAGGAAGCTGCTAGTAAAACCAAGATGGTTGCAAAGAATCGCCTGACGATAAATGCCAGCATTCAACACCTCCATTGGTTTGAAACTACCTTCCGAAACTCTACCAACCAGCGTGGGCTTGAGCCTCGAGAAGTGAAAAACCGGCTGGCAGCTTTGTAGCTGCCAGCCGGTTTCTTCGTTTGATACCTAAATCCAGATATTAGCTAACTGGGGTCCACTCCCAGAAGTTCCAGAAGTAGTTAGGTGATAGCGGGCTCGGCTTTACGCCTGAGATCTTTGCACTGGAAACAGTCAATCCAGGGAACTGGAAGATTGTGGTTCCGTATGCGTCTGCGATCAAGGTCTTCTCGATCTCGGTCATGATCTCGGTCTGCTTAGCCTGATCTGTGGTGACTTCTAGTTCGTCTAGAAGTGCATCAACAGCTGGGTTTCCATAACCGCTGTAGTTTCCACCCTTCATCAGAGGATCAGTGTAGGAAGCGAAGATCTGGTCAGATCCTGCAACCGCCAAGCTGGTCGACTGCCACGCGAAGATAACTGCATCGTGTGGGTTGATTTCGTGGATGCTAGGGTCAGTGAACTCCCAGTTTGGCTCGTTGGTGTCAATTACGTTGAAGCCAGCAAGTGCTGCAGACTTCTGAATCAACTCGAGCTCCTGCTGACGACGGATGTTGCCAGTTGGGTACCAGAACTTCACGTCAACTGGAGTTGAAACTCCAGCCTCTGCAAGCAAGGCCTTGGCGCGATCGATGTCTAGGTTGCGAACATCAGCTGCACCAGAAGCCGCGGTAATTGCTGTGTAGCGCTCTGAACCAGGAATGGTCAAGAACGACTCACGAACAGTCGCGTTCGGGTTTAGTGGCTTGATGATCTTGTCCACGATTTCGTCACGAGGAATGGTCAACAAGAACGCCTGACGAACCTTCTGAGCTACAGCAGCGTCGCCACCGTAAGTCGCAGCGTCAAAAGGACCGCCGTTGTTGAAGGTTAGGTCAACGTGCTCGTAAACAGCTTCGTCACCCTGGTGAATTGTTGCACCAGTTGAGTCGGCAATACCCTGTGCAACAGCTAGTGAGTCAGCGGTTGGCTGACCGGTAGCGATGTCAATCTCTCCATTTTCTAGCGCCTGTAGCTGAGCTACGAAGTCAGCAATAAATCTGACTGTGATGCGCTCGAACTTAGGTGATGGACCCCATGCGTACACAGGGTTCGAAACTAGAGTGATGTACTGGTCAGCAACGATTTCCTCAATGATGTAAGGACCGCTGGATAGGTACGTCAGTGGGTTCTCTGGAAGAGAAGTGAACTGGTACCCAGTGTTCCAAGCTTCTGCAACTGGAGCTAGCCACGCGTCATCCTTGTTCTGGATGGCTTCGATTAGCTTGGTCTTCGCTTCTGCAGGATCAGTAATTTCTGGGTAAGCCATCATCACAGTTCCATGAGCGGGCATACCAACACCGAAAGCAAGCTCCCAGTCCACGTAAGCAGCGTCATAAACCAAAGTAAGAGTTCTGCCGTCTTCGCCAATCTCAGGAGTCTGAGTTACAAGGCTTAGACCAGCAGTAGATGCTGGAGAAAACACTGCAGCGGTCTCAGCGAATGTGCCAGATGCGGCAGCCCACTGGAACAGCATGTCGGCAGCGTCAATCTGAGTTCCGTCTGACCACTTAACACCCTGGTTGATGGTGTAGCGAACAGTAAGCGGCTCGTCGCTGATCTTCTCAAATGATCCATAACCGGTGTCCTTGATTAGAGCAGGTGTGTTGTCGTAATACTGGAAACCAGAGTTGGTCATGTAGGTAATGTTCGCGTTCTTAGTCGCATTACCTGAGCTGGAGCTTGTGTTGTAGTTATCAAATGCCTGGTTGAATGCAACAGTGATTGTGGTTCCTTCGACGATCTGAGACTGGTATGGCAATGCACAACCGCTCAGGGTCACAGCAACCGCGCTCAACAGCGCAACTAGGCCTGTTCTGCGACGATTCTTCATGTTTCTCCTAATTTTTAATTTTGACACCTAAGCTTTTTTTGAGGATAAATGCAGACCTCAAACTAAGCCAGATTCTTATAACACCCGAGCTTAGACCCGAACTTGAGTCTTTAGCCATTTGAGCGTCGTCGAATTATGAATAGTAACGATTCCGTTAGCTTGACCTTAGGCTTGAGATATGCAGGAATCTTGGGTCTTGATCTATGATGGCGACTGCCAGTTTTGCCAGCTGAGTCTGGATTTTGGAATAAGGAATCTTCGTATTTTCCCCCAATACGTGGCATTTCAGAAGATTGACCCGAAGGACTTTGGCCTCACAGCAAGCCAAGTTAGATCTCAAATCTGGCTAGCCCAGAAGAGCCCGGCAAACACTGTAGCCCTTGGGGGCCACCTAGCTGCCGGAGCAATACTCAAACTTCAACCCTCGCGCTGGCTGAAGGTTTTGGGGTGGCTAGCAACTACTCCCCCTGCATCCTGGGCCGCCCATTTGCTGTATAAATTGATTGCCGCCAACCGTCACCGGCTTCCGGGAGGGTCTAGGGCCTGCAAACTTGAGGACAATTACCGCCCCTAGGCCAAAAATTGCCTAGACCTTGGGCGAATTTCCAGCTAGTTTATCGTCATGAAAACGAACATAGCTGTATCAGCCGCATTGGTGATTGTCAGTTTGGCAGCACCTTCCAACGCCGCCCAGCCTGCAAATGCAAGCACAGAAGTCTTCAGAGTAGTCGCCTCCCAAAACTTGATTTCTGGAAGTGGCGCCCTTCTTTCAAAAAAGAATCCGTCTGTTTCTGATCTAAAGGTCGCAAAGACTGTAGGGACTCCAGTTGCCGCTCCACCCAATTCATCGGGTAACGGACCTTGGATTGTAAGGGCCGTGCTTCGAACATCTTCCGACGGCCTAAGTTTCTCTGGATCAGAGACACTCATGGATCAAGCGGGAGTTCCAAACTTGCTGGTGACTTCTGCTGGAGACACCTACGCCTACTACCAGGATTGGGCAAATGGAAACATTATGGGTGTTGCAATTCAGCGAGCAGGTTCTAAATCCTGGACTAGATACAAACTTCACGTTTCTGGATTCAACATTGCTCCCGGTGGGGCAAATGGCGTTGACCCAAGCGCAGTAGAACTTCCTAATGGGCAAATACGTGTCTTCTGGATGCAGGGCTCAACGAACATCTACTCCGCAACTTCTGCAAAGGGAAGCGGGAATGGAATCATTTTCAAGTTTGACGGCAAGACTGCCCTAACTGGATATTCAGGAAAGGTCTTTGACCCTACTGTTGTGCGCACAGACTCTGGCTGGGCGATGTGGGTTGATTCGGAGGGAACTCCAATCTATGCCACCTCAAAAGATGGAAAGTCGTTTACTGCCCAATCTGGCAATCCCCTCTTCACTAACGCAAAGACTTTTCCATGGGGAGCGGTTCGACTGAAAAATGGAGAAATCCGGGTTATCGCTTCAATCCAGGGACCGGGAGGTGCCGACGGAGTAATTCTAAAAAGTACTGACGGTGGTCAGTCCTTCGTGGAAGTTTCCCGCGGAACTATTCCGTCTGGGTCTGGAGCAGACGCTGGCATTGCCTACAACAGCAGGACTAAGCAATGGATCCAACTTCTTAGTGAACGAATGAACTAAAGCTGCCCAATTAAAGTGCCTTTGCAAAATGTGTGACGGCTCAAGAAGATAAGAAAGTAAACGGTAAATGCAATGAAAACCAAAACAACGAAGTGGGCTTGCGCTATAGCCACAACAGCTCTAGTGGGTGCAATCTTGATGGCACCAGCCCAAGCAGCATTCGCTAAATCTTGGTCATTCTCCGAGGACTCAGTGAGTCTGGGGCTAAAGGGCGTATCTCCTCACGTACAGAAAACATCTAAAGGCGACAGACTTTGGAGAAGTGACATGGTGCCAACCGGTACTGCGGTCACTATTTGCGACAACAGCGGTAACTGCACTCAGGAAACATTCTCGACTGGATCAGCAGGTCCGGTATCTGACTTTACAATCGCCAAAGCGCAGTCAGGTTGGAGGGCCTACTTCAAGTCCACCGACAGCACCTCCCAAAAGATTATGTCTGCACCATGCACCACAGACGAGTGCCTAAGCTTCGGTACTGCTGTCTTGACTTCAACTGACATGGTTGTTTCAAAAGACCAAAAGGCCTGGGGTGTGCCTGACGCTGTCACGCTGCCCGATGGTCGTGTGCGAATCTACATAGTGGAATCAGACATGTCATCTAGAACTAGTTGCCCGGAAAGTGTCGCTTCCTACATTTCATCAGACGGAATTTCCTTCACCAAGGAAACAGGTTGGAGACTAACCGGTGGCTACGTAGACACCGAGATCCTCAGCACAAAGAAAAATAACTGGGTGATGATCGTGGCTGATGGACCAGGCTGCGGAGGTTCGAAGGATTCTAGGAAGCCTCAGCAGCTCTACATCACAACATCAAAGAATGGTCTGAAATGGGCCACGCCTAAGGTGTTGACCAAAACCGATGCAGGTCGTTTGGACCCTACAGGCTATGAAGTGAAGGCAAACACCTACCGCATTTACTACGCTGAAGGTTCAATTACTGACAACAACTACTCAATCAAGCGAGCCACACTTCGATTGAAGTAAGGATTCTGCATCAAAGCCGGGGCCAATCACTGGCCCCGGCTTTGTCGTTACTGGACTAGTCCTATTCATTCGAGAACTAGCTCGATTTCATTAGGCTTGGGCAATCATGGATAAACTGCGAATCAAACTTGAGCTGGCAATTGTCCTGGCCCTGAGCCTCGGTGCAAGCGCCATTTACTCAATAATTTCTATTGTCGCCAGACTCACAGTCGAAACTTCCCTTGCTCAACAAACCGCCACAATTAACCGACAGTTATCTGACAGGCAGTGGCTGGATTTTAGCTACCAGTTTCTTGGAATCGCTCTGGGTCTCGCCCCAGTAGCGCTCGTGCTGTATTTGCTCTGGGAAAAGAAGAAATCCCCATTTGGTCTCATTGGGCTCAATCTGAGTGAACCTGGTCGTGACATTTGGCGAGGAACCTGGATTGCAGCACTCATTGGTATACCGGGTCTTGGGTTGTACCTGGTTTCTAGACAGCTCGGGATCTCCGCCGAGGTTATCCCTGCAGCAGTTGGCGAATACTGGTGGGCCATACCTATGTTGTTGTTTGTCGCAGTTAGAGCTTCTCTGATAGAAGAGGTAATTGTCATTGGCTACTTTTTCAATAGGCTCTCGCGCCTAGGGTTTTCAATCAGGTCTCAGATTTTGCTAAGTGCTCTTTTACGAGGGAGCTACCACCTGTATCAAGGCTTTGGTGGTTTTATCGGCAA